>Ga0194121_10009876_pt1 | contig 11729 bp, 8 predicted proteins | sample TA2MahCa50mmetaG_FD_148609 | JGI IMG/M metagenome (GOLD analysis project Ga0194121, IMG submission 148609) | Freshwater microbial communities from Lake Tanganyika, Tanzania - TA2015020 Mahale Deep Cast 50m | ecosystem: Environmental > Aquatic > Freshwater > Lake | place: Tanzania: Lake...
ATCGCTCCGGCGAATTGGGCCGTTTTGACCGCGGCTTTCGCAACGGTTTGAACTGAGTTTTCGGATTTATCGTCGTCGTGCATACGTCGCCGTCCTATTGTTCGGCCTGAGTTCCGAACCCGATTCGGCCCCCGACCTCTTCCCGTTCGTCCAGGACCGAGGCCTTCAAGAGACGCAACAGAAACTCATTGGTGTCGCGGGCCAGGAGCATCAGCCCCACCGGACCGAGCCAGAGCGACAACCGCTGAAAGACACTCTCGTACTTTTTCCGGTCAAACCGCTCGGCCGAGGGAAACGGATACTGGATGTCGATGTCGAAATTGCCGTCGAAATCCAGAATGCCCACGCGCCCCTCGAAGAACTTCTTGATGGCGTCGGCGGTGCTGTCGCGGCTCGCGCTAAGGATTCGATTTCCGGATGGTGAGAATTGCGCGGAGAAGACGTGGTCTTTGTGACCGCTCAAACTGAGGAGTTCCTTTCCGGTGGCCACTTCCCACATTTTGACTGTGCGATCTTCACTGGCGCTGAGAAGGCGCCGGCTATCGGCGGAAAAGTCCACGGAACGAACCCAATTGCTGTGACCCCAAAAGATGCGCAGAGATTCACCCGTTTGGGCGTCCCAGAGCCGGGCGACCTAATCCCAATTGGCCGTGACCACTGCAACTGAGAACGCGATGCCGGGTTGAACTCCGATTACTGATTGATGCTTCGTCCAAGTGCCTGCTCCATTCTCTCGGTCCCGTCATCAGCGGCCATTTCTTCCAAGCCAAGCGTCGTGAGGGCTGAAATCAAAGCGGCACATTGTTTATGCGAACGAATTCTCCAACCCAGGCCTTGGTCGAATCGTTCCAGGTTCGTAGCGGCTCTGCGAACAAGCGCCTGAAGAATCTCAAATGCGGCGTCTGAAAGCGCGGGCAGCCCGCGATAGTTTTGGAGCCGTCCACCCTCTCTATAGCCTGAAGCCTCTTCCAGACCGACAAATCGGAGGAACCAGTCGGCTCGGTAGTAGCCCAGCGCTACGGTAATTCCGGCGTAATCGGCGATTAATTCGTCGAGAAGATGGTTGCGCATCGACGAGAATACCCGGCGGGTAAAGTAATGGCAGCACTCGTGATCCCGACGGATGATCAGCGAAATTTCGCGCCAGGCTTCTTCAGTCAGGCCCATCGCTTCTGCTGGAACGCCACTGTAAGGGCCGTCGCTCAGAATCATGAAGCGGTCCTGGTAGAGCTCTCGGCGCGGAATCAGGCGCTTGAATTCTTCCTCCCAGGCATCGTCGTCGTCGCGCCCGGGGTGGCTTGCCTCCCAATGGCGACGCAGCGTCCGAATGCGATCCCAGTTGTTGTAGCCTGCAACCATGGTGGCCCCCATCGAAGCGGGAACTGGCAGCGGCTCGTTTCGCATGGTCAGCGCACGGACGATTGCGACAAAGTCGTCGCGGTCCGGGACAATGATAACGGGAATTCGGCCCGCCGGAGTAATGTGAAGAGTTAGCCTGGCCTGGTCGGGGGCTTTAAGCACGAGTCCCGTGGCCTCCATACATTGCGCGGGCGGCTTCCCCTTCCGTGTTGCCGCTCTGTATCCGTCGGTCTGACTGATTCCTTCACGAATCGGGAATTGCCATTGCACCAGCCGTTCGCGCAGGGCTTCAACAGCGCCTCGCGATCTGGCTTCAATTTCATAATTTTCCCAAGTTGGAACAAATGGCTCGTCCGGGAGGGGAAACTGCCGTGACACCGTAGAATCGGAGTGCTCGAACTTGGTCTCACAGTATGTCAGAAGCTCACTCAGGACGGGCTCCTGAGCGCCGAACTCCCATAGAACTGAGCGACGCCGGACGGTTCGTTCGTCTAAGTCGGACAGGATCAGAGAGGTTTCGTGTGGATTCGATGGGGACGAATTTGCAGCCACGAACATCCCTCCGTTAGTTTCCAAGCAGCTTTTTCAACATCCGGTCAAATCTGGCTCCGGCCATGGACACAGCTTCCAGGAGACTGGAATCGAGCTCGTCTGCGGAATCCAAGATTTCTGGAGAGGGTTCCTCCTTTCCGTAACCCAGCCGATTGACGGTGTTCCGCAATCGATTCGCCAGGAATAGCACCAGGGCGCGGTAGAAGCGGGCGGCAAAGCCTGGATCTTGTTTCAGTTTCGCTGTCAACTTATTCTTTGGGATGTCGAGAACGACCGAGTCTTCAATCGCCGTAACAGTTGCTGACGGTGGTTTGCTATCAATGAAGGACATTTCGCCCAGGATTTCGCCGGTGCTCAGGCGAGCGAGCTCAGTTTTCCCTCCGGCAATTGAGACTCGGAAAGCTCCATCCAAAACGATTCGCACCGCATCGATGGCCTTACCCTCATGGATGAGGATCGTTCCATTGGCCACCTTTACTGTCGTGCCGTTGGCCATGAGCCAGTCCGTATCGAGATCGCTCAGTTCGGCCAAGATGTAGAGGACTTTTTTCATATGCGGTGAGGGCTCGGAGGATTATGCCAACTGGCGTTTCGCGAGATCGGCGAACACGCCGGGCTGATTGACAAGACTTTCATAATTCCCGCTCTGGACGAGACGTCCATTTTGAAGCACGAAGATTCGATCTGCATTCATAATCGTGCTCAGGCGATGCGCGATAACGATTCGAGTCGCCTGGAGTTGCTCCAAGCTTCGACTGACAGTCGCCTGAGTCCGGTTATCCAATGCGCTTGTGGCTTCATCGAAAAGAATAATGCGCGGGCGGTGCACGATGGCACGTGCGATCATAAGCCGTTGCCGTTGTCCACCCGATAAAGTCGTCGCGCCTTCGCCGAGCACGGTGTGCATCCCCATCGGCATGCTCTCGATATCTTCCGCCAGGCCTGCCTTGCGAGCGGCTTCCCATGCATCTTCCAAAGTCAGCGCAGAATTTCCGACAATGTTTTCGAAAATACTCCCTGGCATCAAATCCCCTTGTTGCAGGACGACTCCAAACTGCTTTCGCACGGCTTGAATGTCGAGCGTGGCCAGGTCCTTTCCATCGAAGTAAAGCGTGCCGGACTCGGGTGATTCAAAACCGAGCAGGAGCCGGAACATGGTCGATTTGCCGGAGCCTGAAGGACCCACCAGGGCGACAAATTCGCCCGGCGCGATTTGCAGCGAGATGTCGTTCAGTATAAGGGGCCCGTCCTCCCGATAGCGGAAGCGCAAATGGCTGACTTCGATCCGTCCCGAGAGTACTCCCGGATCGATTTTCGTATTATCTACCTCCGGAACCGACTCAAGTATGGGTTTGGCCCGTTCATAGAGCGGAATGATCTCGAGGGTGGAAAGTAGCGCGGACGTCATCCCGAGCATGGCGCTGAGAAATCCACCCCAAGCGGCGTTGAAGGCAAGAAACGCGCCCGCCGACATCTCGCGCGACAACCAAATGCCCATTGCGCCGAACAGCGTGACCGAGGCGACGGTCGGAAAGACCGAGTTAAACACTTGAAAATAGTTGGCAATCGTTTCAGCCTGGACATGGCAGCGTTTTTCTTTCGCGAATGAACGAGCCCAAACCGCATAGGCTTGGTGCTCAGCTCCCGCAACTCGAAGTTTGGAAATGCCGGTGACGAATTCCAAGACGAGTCCCGAGATCTTTCCTTGAATTTCCAGCTTCAGCCGTTCGAAGCGGATCGATACCAGACTCGCGGCGACAGTAACCAGGATACTCAAGAGCACGAGAAGGCTCGCGATTAGGGCCAGCTTGCTGCTGTAGTAAAAGAGCAGACCAAAGTTGAAGATCGAGAAAACACCGCTTAGAACCGAGCCCATAACAACCGAAGACAATTGTTCGCGGATTTCATTAACGCCGTTGGCGCGCATGGCCAGGTCGCCGGCGGAGTACTTTCGGAAGAACTTGGTGGGCAAACTCAGCAAACGATCCCAAACCGCGGTTTGTATCGACGCATTACTCTTGGTCTGAGCTCGGACGAGCGCGACCCCGCGCGTGATCTCGAACAGGACTTCGGCACCCGCGACCATAAACAGGCCGAGAACAATCTGGACAAGTTGAGAGCGCTGACCGGACGGAATGATCGAGTCGAAGATCAAGCCGGTCGCGATTGGCGTGAGCATATTCAAAGCACCGCCCGCCAATCCGATCAATGCGATAAAGACGATGTCATGATAAGTCCCACGGAGCCCGAATTTGATCACGTCCCAGACTTTCAAGACACGGTCTGGGAATGGACGGTAGAACATGTAGGCCACTGGCTTCACGCGGCACGATGTGGCTTCCGTGACCGCGACGCGCGTGCGTTCCACCGGATCCGCCATGACATAGCTGCACGGAGAGGTCTGGATTAAAGCGACCGGGCGCTCGGATTCTTCCAGAAAGGCCAGAAGGGGTCCGTTATCTGCTTTCCACCACTCGTCTTTGAGCACCACTCGCCGCACGCGAACGCGCGACGCGCTTGTGATCGCGTGCAGAGTGTCTCTCTCCGCCACTTCCTTGGCCGAGGCGGAAGGAGCTTTGAACACCGCTCCCACTTCGGCGGCGAGCAGTTGGCAGGCTCCCCAAACAGCGTCCCGTTCATCCACGGCAAGGCTGTCCCGCATTTCTTTGTCGCCAATGACCGACAACAAATCGGTCGCAGCGGCACGAAGGGAGCGCAATTCGGCGCCTGATCGCACCTGCAAGCGCTGGCGTTCTTCCGCCACCGCTTGGGCTTGATTGAAGGAGGCCCAGAGAGTGACGACCTTGCCACAGTGGGCCAAGGCGGACCAAAGCGACCCTTGAGCAACCAAATCCGCCGTAGGTGTCGCGTAAATCGAGGTTTCCTCGACTGATTCGAGCCAACCCAGAGGAGTAATCGGCGTTAGTTCGTTTGGCGAAAGGGTGAGTTCCTCTATGCCGCCCAGCCTTATTGTCTTGCCGTTTGGACGAACCCAAAGCACGCCTTCCGAGGGGCGCGCAGTTGTGCTTTTGGGCAGAACGTGTTCTTGCTGTGAGGACAACAAAGTGAACTCCTTCGGCGGGAGCGCGCGGCAAAGTCCGGAATAAAGCGATGCAATCCAGACGTCCACGCTGTCCGCAAACTGAGCGCGAAAATCCGGCTCGACGGTCAAGGCTTTGATTCGTGAAAGAGGCAAGGCACGCAGTCCGCTTTCAGTGCTTCCAACAGCCAAAAATCGAAGGTTGGGCTGATCAACGGTCTCGAGCGGGAGGAGGCATTGACCGGCTGAGGCGCGCAGCAAATGTGTTCGTGCTCCCTCTGTATCAGAATTAGTTATCGGAACGGCGAAGACATCAACCGTACCCGACTCAACGAACCAAATCGAGCTGCCTTGAGAAAGCGGGAATGGTCGATTGCCTCCAGCCGAGACCGAAGTTCCTTCCTTTAAGAGTAGCTCAGTCAGGTTCATCGCGTGTTGCGTTCAAATCGTGACCCGGTTCCGGGGCCGGCTTCGCAAGTGAAATCCTTTGGTTTCATTTGATTCAATTGGCTTCATTCCGCTGCGATCAAACGCGCATAAGGGCCTTCGACATCCTTGAGTTCTTGATGCGTGCCTCGCTGGACCACTTTGCCATGGTCCAGAACGATGATCTCGTCGCAGTCCCGAATCGTGCTTAAGCGGTGTGCGACAATGAGACAACTGCAACCCCTGCGCCTGAGATTATCGTCAATGATTTTTTCTGTAGCAGGATCCAGCGCACTCGTGGCTTCATCGAGGATGAGTAAAGTCGGATCCATAACCAGAGCGCGCGCAATCTCCAGGCGTTGGCACTGCCCGCCGCTAAAATTGCTTCCCGCTTCTTCCACGACGCTGTCGTAGCCGCCGGATCGGGCGGCAATCTCGTCGTGGATACAGGCGTCGTTGGCCGCTTGAATCATTCGGTCGTCCTGAATCGTGTCGTCCCAGAGCGTCAGATTCTCGCGAACTGTGCCGGCAAAGAGAAAAATGTCCTGGTCCACCAAAGCCACGGAGTTGGTCATTAATGAACGAGGTTGATCTGATCGAAGCATCCCATCATAAAGAACGTCTCCCGACCACGGTTGGAAAAGACCAGAAACGAGCTTCGAGATCGTAGATTTGCCGCTGCCAGATCCGCCCACGAGTGCAATACGGTACCCCGGCTTGAGCGTCAGACTGAAGTTTTCGATCAGCGGCGGATCTAGACGGCTGTAACCAAACGTGACGTTCACCAAATTCAGCAGACCGGACAGCTTGACCTCCGATTTAGGGGGTTTTTGTTGCTCTGAGATCACTCCGCAGTTTGGGTCCGTCTTGTAGCGCAGCACATCATCCAGTCGATTCAAATTGCCACGCACTTCTTGAATTTCACTGCCCAGGTTCACGAGGGCATTGAACGGCGCAATGAAACTGGCCATTAAAGTTTGAAAGGCCATTAGCATACCCATCGTCAACCTCCCGTTCATGACGAGGAATCCACCCCAGCCCAAGATGATTGCCGTATTGAGCGCGAACAAGAGGGACGGCATAGACGAAAGGAAGCGCCCATAACTGGCCATTTGTCGCATCCCGTTCATCACCTTGGCCTGATAACTGGCCCAGCGGGAAAAAAAATCCGACTCCGTTCCCGTTGCTTTTAGGGTCTCAATCATCTGCAGGCCGTTGAGGGAGATGCCTGTCAATTTGCTCTCGTCTTGCAGGAGGCGGCGGCTGCCATCAATCCGTTTTCGTGAAATCACTCGCAAAGCCACGACATTAAGACCCGCAATTAGAATCCCCGCGATGGTCAACCCGATGTCATACTGGAACATTAACACCGCGTAAAAGACCACCACAACCAGCGAGACAATATTGGAGGCGAGTTTGCCGGAAACGAGAGATGCAACCTCGTCGTTGATATGCACACGAGACCCGATCTCGCCCCCATAGCGTTGCGTGAAGAACTCAATCGGCAGTCGCAAGACGTGCCAAAAAAAGTGACTCGAAGTCGAAATCGCGAGTTTCATTTGCAGGCGCAACAAGAAAAACTCTTGAAGCCAGGTGAGGCCGGCAAAGACGATGGCCGTTATTCCCATCCCGATGAGCAGTGGCTTGAGCCAGTCTTTCATCCCGCCCACCACGAAATCATCAATGAATACCCGCGTGAAAGTCGGAATCACCAGGCCGGGGATCACCAGCAGAAGCCCCGCCAAAACGATGTAGGCGAGCCCCAACTCAGAGCCGATCAGCCGCCGCCGCAGAGCCTGGATCGTGCTCGGCTTTTGTCCTCCTTTTTTGAAATCCGGGCCTTTGTCAAATGTAAGAACTACGCCCGTGAACGATTCATCAAACTCCTGCTCCGACACGGTACGCGGCCCAGAAGCTGGATCATTCAGGTAAACCAGTCCTTTCTTGAAGCCCTCCACTACGAGGAAATGATTAAAATTCCAGAACGCAATAAACGGCAGGGTCAATTCCCTTAGCTCGGATGGCTCCTTCCGGTAGCCCTTCGACGCAAGGCCATATTCGCGAGCAGCCTTCACCACGTTGCTCGCTTTGCTCCCATCACGCGACACTCCGCAGCGCACCCGCAATTCCTCCAGGGCAACGATTCGTCCGTAATAACTGAGAACAATCCCCAACGCTGCGGCGCCGCATTCAACCGCTTCCATCTGGAGCAACGTTGGCGTCTTGACCCTGCGCCCACGGGACTGATGTGGCTTTTTTTCCTGTTGTGCTGTGGCAGTCATTGGCGCGACTTAAGGCCAGCGGAGAAACTAGCTTCCCAAGAGAGACTTGAGCATCGGAAGGACCAGGCTGATCGGTCGCTGACGTTCCACGATAATGGCACCTTCGCAAAGCGTTCCACTGTTGATGGCCGGGGTTTTCCTGGTCGAAGACCAGCGGTAGCCGCCCTGCTCTGTCTTCTCCAGAACGACATGCACCTCAATCGGAGCTCCTCCGAAGGACAACTGGCGCACCAGTTCGTTGTTCCGAAGAACCCGCATCATTCCTTCCGGTGTCGATGGGAACGGCAGCACCGAAGCGACACTCGCCAGAATGTAACCTGCTTCCTCCTTCCTCACCGTTGACGGGGAAACTCGCACCGTCATCTTGGATTGGACTTTCTTGCCATCGGCGGCCGGGATATACAGGACGGCCTGTAGATCGTCTTCCACCTTCTCGACACTCAGGACTCGTCCTCCAGCGGTGATGAGGTTTCCTTCGTCCACGGTCAACTCAAGCACTCGCCCCGCGTAGGGGCTACGCACCACGGACGAGATTTCCATCTGCTTTTTCAACAACTCCAACGATCGTTCGGCGTCATCGAGCCGCTGGCGTCGGGCGTGGCGCTGCTGCTCGATCTGCATGGGGCGATCCACCTCAGTTGCGGTCAACTGCGTTAATTTAATCTGCGCCTGTGCCTTGGCCTGCTCGACTCCAAACAGTTCGCTCTCCGTCGTCAACCAGGTCGATTCAACAATCAATCCCTTCTCCAGCGCCTCTCTCTGCTTTTGGAACTTCCTGCGCAAGGCGGCGATCTGCTTATCGTAATTGGCAAGCGAAGTCAGGGCGTTGGCTCGCTCCTGTTTCATTGCCGCCAGGTCAATCTTTAAGGTCTCCTCCTCCGTGCGGGTTATTCGCTCGTTCTGAAGCTTGAGATCACTGATCTCCATCTCGGCATTCCGGATGCGCAATTGAAGCTCCGGCTGCTGGAGGCGGGCGACGATCTCATCCACGGCTATGACTTGATTCGGACGCACACAGATTTGAGTCACGACACCCAAGCCGACAGAAGAAACGTCATACACAGCCCCGCCGCGAATGAGGATCCCCTGGCTCTTCACGGTTTTTGGAATGGTTCCGAAGATACTCCAAAGCAGCGCGGTCAGGATGACTCCGCCGATGGCGGCCAGTGAGATCCAACCACACGGTGTGGTTACCGTCATCAATTGGTCGAGTTGCTCGGGTGAAGACAACCGTTCCAACGAAACTTTCCGAAAGATTTTACTCTCCTCAGCCATAGGTCAATTATCTTGAAGCTTCACCTAAAGGTGCGCTCGGAAAACATCGGGAGTTCATTAACGTTTTACTGTGTTCCTGGCGGCTTTGCGACGGGTGGAACGGTGATCAATTGCTGAAGAGTAATCACTTCGCCAGGTTCTTCACCAGTGACCAGTGTGCCGGTTTCAAACCGCAACTGAGCAAGGCCGATGGCGAACTGCTCTTGCGCAGACAGGTTTCCCAAAGAGGCCCCAATTAACCGGTCCTCCATTTCCAGCACGTTGATCAATGTGGCCAGTCCGAGTTGCCGTTTGGCCTGTTCGTTCTGAACTGCCGTCATGTACTGCGCGATCGCTTCCTCGGACTTCTTTAACTCCTCAGCGCGGTGACGCAATTGCTGCATGGCCACAATGACCCCGGACTGAATCTTGCGTTGCAGATCAGCCAGGAGAATGCCCTGCTGCTGCCAGAGTGCTTCCTGCTGTAGGAACTGTCCTCGAGCCTCGCGATTGGCTGGCGGAAAGTCAAAACTCAATCCCCCGAAGACAGTCATCCCTTCCACATTCTCCCCCAAGACCGAGAGGTAGTCCCGCGTCCTGCTTCCCGCGTTGATCCCGGCGTAGCCTCCACGAACGATCAAGTCGATTTGCGGCTTCAAGCGATTGCGAGCTGCCAACAAGCGAATCCGTTCTGCATCCTCCCTGAGTCGGACAGAGGCCAGGTCGCTTCTCCGGGCCAGAGCTTCTCCAATGAAGCGCTCGGATGAATCTTCATCGCGCACGGGGGGGGCGGCTGCGGAGGGGAATTCATCGCCGGGCGACGGCAAAACCGTCATCCTCTCCAGCGGGATACCGATAGCGATCCCGAGTTGGTGTCTGGCCTCAATAAGCGTCTGTTGTCCGGCGATGCGGTTAGCCGTCTTGTCCGCTAGATTTGCTTTAAGCTGCAAGAGTTCTGCCGCTGGAACTTCGTTTGCGTCCACCAATGCCTGGGTTTTATCCAGAAGTTCCTGCGCGCGCTGTTCCGAAAGCGTCAGAATTTCGAGGCGCCGTGTCGCCGAGAGGTAGGCCCAGTACGCTCGGACGGTTTGGAGGACCCGTGTCGCGACGATATGGCGGAGATCAAGTCTGGAAACCTCGAGGATGATCTTGCTCGCCCGCTCCTGCGCCGTGGTCACTTTTGAGCCAAACCCTCGGGCCAGCGGCACGCGGATTTGAAAGCTCACTTCGGATTGGTTTTCCGGCGGAATCAGCGCGCCACGCTCTTCACGCTGTATGATTTTAAGGCTGGGAGTCACTTCGACGCCCGTGCGCAGAAGCTTGCTGACTCCGGCACGATAGCTGGTCAGATGCGCTACCTGGTGCGTGAAATCGAGCGCGGAGACCCGGATCCCTTGTCGTTCTAGACTTCGATCCAACTGGCTCGTCAGCCGAATATCAAACGCGCCACTGGCCTCCAGCGCACGGCCGCGGCTGGCTTCAACTTCGCGTTGCTGAAGGTGGATATTGGGATCGAGAGACAGCGTTTGCCGCACCGTCTCTAACAGACCCAATCGATTCGTTTGCGGGGCTGCGGGGCTCTTTGTGTCTTGCGCAAGCACAACCTGTCCGCCAAGACCGAGGACAAGGCAGACAGACCAAACGCGTTTCCCAGGCAATCCAAATACCCGCGATCCCTTCCGAGACCCTAAATTTCCGGTTCGACAACTTCCCTTCACAGAACCTTTCCCCCACGCATCAATTTGCATAGTTCTTTGCATAGTTCTTGCGAAATCTCAGGATGACAACGGGCTCGCAGCCCGCACCTTGCCTCGAAGATGCCCTGGTAATTCATCCGGTACCGCTCAATCCACCGAGAATCCCGGAGTGGTGAAGCGCCACCCGCCACTTTTTCCAGGTCCTCGCCACTCAATTCGCCGCCCTTAGCACATTGTTCTACGACGAAGCGTTCTAACATCTCGACCTCTTCCGAACTTACTTGATAACCGTGTTTCAGAGCCACCGTTACAATCACGGCCAGCGAGCTTTCTCTGTTCGATTCTTGCAACTCGTGCTCAATTTCCTGAATTAGCAACCGATCTTTGAAAAGCTGCTCCGTGAAATTCGAAAGCGACTCAATGCTCATGTCATGGCCTTCACAGCATCCATCTATTACCGTTCCTCTTCCTGTTACCGCAAACCGACTGCGTTCGATCAGGGATCGGATTGTCCATTCAGCAATCAACCTGCCAATCGAGGCCGTTGATTACGAACACCAGGTACACACGCTCTCGGGAGGTGAAATGCGGGCATCCTGAATGCAAAACTCGAAATAGAGACGTGCAGCTCGACGTTCAACAAAAGCGAAAATCGAAATCAAAATAGAGCTGCTAGAGCCCGGATTCTAACCAAAAGAGCAGAGGCTCTACTTCGTGACCATTCAACCAGCCATGGTTCCTCTACCCCCCTCTGTCAGGCGGTTGAAAAACTCGGTTTTTCGCCGAAAAGTCATGCGAATTTCCCAGCAAATTTGAGCGTCGTTTTTCAAAAACACCACTTTTTCAACAACCTGCTAGCAGTCTCATTGGCCTCAGGTGCGAATCAAGACCTTGCCAGCCACGATCCCGGCATAGGCACTGCTTAGGGTCAGCTAAGCGCGAATTGGGATCGCGCACCAAACGCAACGAAAAAAGAACCAAAAGAAAGGAACCAATTATGAGTGCAGAAAAAAACATCGAAGGATTTGTTGAGAAGTTAATGACCGACGAATCAATTCGCGCCGAAATCGAAACAGCGACCCAGGGAAAGTCGGAGGAAGAGGCTCTGAAAGCAGTCGT
>Ga0194121_10009877_pt1 | contig 11728 bp, 10 predicted proteins | sample TA2MahCa50mmetaG_FD_148609 | JGI IMG/M metagenome (GOLD analysis project Ga0194121, IMG submission 148609) | Freshwater microbial communities from Lake Tanganyika, Tanzania - TA2015020 Mahale Deep Cast 50m | ecosystem: Environmental > Aquatic > Freshwater > Lake | place: Tanzania: Lake...
TCCCCCCGGTCCTGCCGATCCTTCCCCCCACCCCCTTCGAATGAGGGAGCGCGACAGTAGCGGTCCGCGCGCGACTTCAGCCCAGGAGGGTCCCGGCGGCCGCGAGCGCGGCATCCACGGCCGAGCGCCCCGGTGCCGTGTCGACGCCGGGGAGGCGGTCGGCGAGCGCCCGGCCCTCGGCGAGGTCGGCGTGCTCGTCGGCGCACACGAAGCCGAGCCACCGGCGCAGCGCCGCGTCGCGCACCGGATCCGCGGCGGCGAGCCACTCCTCGTACTCGGCGAGCTTGGTGGGCAGCAGCACCAAGAACGCGCCCGCAAGTCGATCGGCAGTGGTGGTGAGCGCCTCGAGCTCGGCGAGCACCCCGCGCCAGCGCGGGTGCGCCTCGTCGTGGTGCGAGACCTCGAGCCCGCTCGCGACGGGCCGCACGCGCTCGAACAGCTCGGCGTGCCACGCGTGATGGTGGCTCTGCCGGGCGAACAGGAGCTTCGCCTCGGGCTCGGGCGTGGAGGCGACCCAACCTCCGAGGATCTCGAAGCACCGAATCTCGAGCCAACGGGCACGGGCGATCGCCCTGGCCGTGTCGTCGACGGTGCCGCGCGCCATGCGGGAAGTGTTGCCGCCCCCTCGCCGACCCGTCAAAGGCCGAACCGGCTCAGCCGGCGACCACCGTCGCACGGCGAGGTCCCAGCTCGGCCAGCACGATCGCGCCGAGGATCACCACGGCCCCCAGCAGCTCGACCGATCCGAGCCGCTCGCCGTCGACGAAGCTGACCAGCCCGGCGAACACCGGCTCGAGGAGGAGGATCAGCGCGGCCCGGGCCGGCGGGATCCGCCGCTGTCCCCACAGCTGCAGCGAGAGGGCGACCGCGGAGCACGCGACGCCGGTGAACACGATGGCGAACCACGCGGTCGGCGAGAGGTCGCCCAGACCCTGGCGCACGGCCGCGGGAACGCCGACGAGCACCAGCGTGACCATCTGGAGCGTGGTGAACGGGACGGGGTGGATGCGCGTCGCGTAGCGGCCCTGGTACACGATCCAGATCGCGAAGATCAGCGCGCACGCGAGCGTGAGGAGCTCGCCGCGACCCAGCGCCACGTCGGCGCCGGTGAGCATGTACAGGCCGAGGGTGGCGACGACGGCCGCGCCCACGATCCGCCGGCTCGGCCGGGAGCGCTCGACGATCGCGGCGACGAACGGCGTGAAGACCACGTAGAGCCCGGTGATGAACGCGGAGGTCGACGGTGTCGTGTACTGGAGCCCGACCGTCTGCGTCGCGTATCCGCCGAAGAGCAGGAGGCCGGCCACGACCCCGACCCGGACGAGCTGTCGACGCTCGACGCCGTCGCGGCGTGCGACGAGCACCGCGAACGGCGCGAGCACGATCACCGCGATCGCGAAGCGGAGCACCAGGTAGCCGAAGGGCGTGACGTCCTCGAGTGCGTCGTGGACGAGCGGGAAGGTGATGCCGAAGAGGAACGCCGCGACGACCAGGGCGCCCTCGGCGGCGAACCGCCGCGGAGCCACTAGCCCGACCAGCGGTTGGTGATCGGCAGGCGCCGGTCCTTGCCGAACGCCTTGGGCGACACCCGAACGCCCGGAGCGGCCTGGCGCCGCTTGTACTCGTTGAGGTCGACGAGCCGCGCGACGCGCCGCACGATCGCGGGGTCGTGGCCCTCGTCGACCAGATCGGCGATCGACCGGTCAAGCTCCACGTAGCCCTCGATGATGGGGTCGAGCTCCGCGTAGTCGGGCAGTGAGTCGCTGTCGAGCTGGTCGGGACGCAGCTCTGCGCTGGGTGGCTTCGTGATCGCCGACTCGGGGATCAGCTCGCGACCCGCACGCAGGTTGCGGTCGCGGCTGAGCGCGTAGACGAGCATCTTCGGGACATCCTTGATCACCGCGTAGCCACCGGCCATGTCGCCGTAGAGGGTGGAGTAGCCGGTGGCCGTCTCGCTCTTGTTGCCGGTCGTGAGGACCATCCACCCGAACTTGTTGGAGATCGTCATCAGGATCGTGCCGCGGATCCGGGCCTGGAGGTTCTCCTCGGCGAGGCCGGGCTCGAGGCCGGCGAACGGCTCGGCGAGCATCTCGAGGAACGCGGCGTGCGCGGGCTCGATGGGGATCGTGAACGTGCGGATGCCGAGGTTGGCCGCGAGCGCGTCGGCGTCGCTCACGCTGTGGCCACTCGAGAACCGCGACGGCATGAGCACGCCGACGACGTGGTCGGGGCCGAGCGCGTCGACCGCGACCGCGGCGACGAGCGAGGAGTCGATCCCGCCCGACAGGCCGACGAGCACGTCGGAGAAGCCGTTCTTGGTGACGTAGTCGCGGGTGCCGAGCACGAGCGCTTCGTAGACCTCGTGCACGGGGTCGAGCACCGGCTCGAGCCGGGGTGCGATCGGTTCCCGCGGCTCCGCGGCGCCCGTGACCGCGACCTCCGTGAGGGCCTCCACGTGCACCGCGGAACGGGCCGCCGTCGCGACCGGGGGACCAGTCTGCACGTCGACGACCAGGAAGTCCTCGGCGAACTGGTGGGCCCGGGCCGTCACCGTGCCCGTGGCGTCGACGAGGAGCGACCCGCCGTCGAAGACCAGCTCGTCCTGGCCGCCCACGAGGTTGACGTAGAGGATCGGGACGCCGGCGTCGGCGGCCCGGCCGGCCAGCATCGCCTCCCGCTCGTGGAGCCGCCCCGCGTAGTAGGGCGACGCGTTGACGTTGACCACCAGGTCGGCGCCGGCCACGGCCTGGGTGAGGATCGGGCCCGAGGGGAACCACGCGTCCTCGCAGACGGTGACGGCGACCGTCGCGCCACCGATCCCGAACAGTGGTCCGTCGCCGGGCCACGGCTCGAAGTAGCGCTCCTCGTCGAACACGGCGTAGTTGGGCAGGAAATGCTTGCGGTAGACCCCCTGCACGGCGCCGTGGGCGCACACCGCGGCCGAGTTGAAGAGGACCCCGTCGAGCTCGGGGAACCCGATGACGGCCGCGGTGGCCCCGGTGCCCGCGGCGATCCGGTCGAGCCACTCACGGGACTGGGCCACGAAGGCCGGGCGCAGGAGCAGGTCCTCGGGGGGATAGCCGGTGACGGCCAGCTCGGGGAACGCCACCAGGTCGCACCCCTCGGCCACGGCCCGCTCGTAGGCCGCCACGATGCGCGCGGCATTGCCCTCGAGATCCCCGACCACGAGGTCGAGCTGCGCAGCGGCGACCCGCAGTCGGTGCACGGTGGCCAGGATACGACCGCCTGCCGGCCATCGTCCCGCCCACGCGCCCCGTCGCCACCCGCCCACCCGCCCCGTCACCGTCCACCCACCCGCCCCGTCACCGTCCCACCGGCTCGCCCGCGGGGCGCCGCAGACGCTTGACTGCGGGGCTGTGGAGCCCGATGTCGCCGCGATCCCCGACCTCGACGCCCGCATCGAGGGATCGGCCAGCCCCGGGCTCGCCCGGGGCATGGTCGAGCGGTTCCTGGCCGCCGACCCCGACGGGGTCGCCCGGCTGACCGATCCCCGGCGGGCCGACGCGTTCGTCACGCTCGCGTGCGCGTCGCGGTCGCTGGGCAACGCCGTCGTCGCGGAGCCCGACCTGCTCGACGTGGTCGACACCACCGGGTTCGACCGCGAACGCGACCCGGGCGTGGTACGGACCGAGGTGCGCGCCGCGGTCCTCGCCGCCGGCGACGACGGCGCCTCCGCCCTGCGCCGCGTGAAGCGGCGCGAGTTCCTCCGGATCGCACTGCGCGACCTCCTGGGCCTCGCCGACCTCGTGACGGTCGGCCGTGAGCTGACCAGCCTCGCCGAGGCCTGCCTCGATGCCGCGCTGATGCTCGCCGCACCCCAGATCCCGTTCGCGATCATCGGCATGGGCAAGTTGGGCGGCAACGAGCTCAACTACGCCAGCGACGTCGACGTGCTCTTCGTGGACGGGGGCCACGACAAGGCGGAGGCCGACCGCGTGGCCAAGGCGGTCCTCTCCATCATGGCGACGCCCACGGCCGACGGGTTCGTCTTCCGGACCGACGCCGACCTCCGACCCGAGGGTCGGGCGGGCGCGCTGTCGCGCACGGTCGACAGCTACCTGACCTGGTACGAGCGGTGGGCCCGGCACTGGGAGTTCCAGGCGCTCCTCAAGGCCCGGCCCGTCGCCGGCGACGAGGCGCTCGGGCGCGCGTTCATGGAGGCGAGCCGCCCGTTCGTGTGGCGCGAGGTCCTCGACCCCGACGTGGTGCGCGAGGCACGCGAGATGAAGGCCCGCTCCGAGTCGGAGCTCACGCGCAAGGGGCTCGGCGACCGCGAGCTGAAGCGGGGCCGGGGCGGCATCCGCGACATCGAGTTCGCGGTGCAGCTGCTCCAGCTCGTCCACGGCCGTCACGACGAGCGGATCCGGTCGGCCACCACGCTCGTCGCCCTCGCCCAGCTCGCCGCGGGCGGCTACGTGGAGCGCCGCGACGTCGGACGGCTCGGCGACGCGTACGTGTTCCTGCGCACGGTCGAGCACCGACTCCAGCTCCGCGACGAGCAGCAGACCCACACGCTCCCGAGCAGCGACGCCGAGCTCACCCTCCTCGCCCGGGTCCTCGGCTACCGCGACCAGCCGCGCAGCACCGCGCTCGAGACGTTCCTGGCCGAGCACCGCGCCCACCAGGCCGCGGTGCGGGCCCTCCACGAGCGGCTGTTCTTCGCGCCGCTCCTCGACACGCTGGCCGGGCGCGGCTCGCTCAGCCCCGAAGCGGCGGAAGCGCGGCTCGCCGCGTTCGGGTTCGCCGACGCCGAGCACACGCGGGCGGCGTTGCGCGAGCTCACCGGCGGCTTCACCCGCACGTCACGCGTGCTCCAGGAGATGCTGCCGGTCATCCTCGACTGGCTGTCCACCGCGCCCGACCCCGACCTCGGGCTCCTCCAGCTCCGGCGGCTCGCCGAGGGCCCGACCCGCTCCCAGGCGCTCGCCGTCACGTTCCGCGACGCGACCGGCGCCGCGGAGCGCCTGTGCCGCGTGCTCGGGTCGAGCCGGTTCCTCGGCGACTCGCTCTTCCATCAGCCGGCGTTCCTCGAGCTGCTCGGCGACGACGAGAGCCTGGCGCGGGAACGCACGCGCGACGAGCTCGTCGACGCCGCACTCGAGACCCTGCAGTGGCGCTCCGACGTCGACCAGCGGCGCAACGGGCTGCGCCGGTTCAAGCGGCGCGAGTTCCTCCGCATCGCGGTGCGCGACCTCCTCGGCCTCGCACCGATCGAGGTGACCGCGCGCGAGCTCAGCAACCTCGCCGAGGCGTCCGTGGAGGCGGCGTTGCGCTCCCTCGACCCCCAGATCCCGTTCGCGGTGATCGGCATGGGTCGGCTCGGGGGCTACGAGCTGTCGTACGCGTCGGACATCGACGTGCTCTTCGTGTACGACGGCGACCGGCCGTCGGAGTACGAGACCGCACTCAGACTCGCCACCGAGCTCGTGCGCGAGGTCAGCGCGACGACCGCCGAGGGCCAGACGTTCCGCATCGACGCCAACCTCCGGCCCGAGGGCAAGAAGGGCGCGCTCGCCCGCTCGCTCGACGCGTACCGCGCGTACTACGACGAGTACGGCCTGCCCTGGGAGTTCCAGTCGCTGCTGCGAGCCCGCCCGGTTGCCGGCGACCCCGAGGTCGGGGCGAAGTTCATGGACCTGATCGAGCCGTACGTGGTGCGCGATCCGTTCCCCGCGGACTTCACGCAGGAGATCCGCCGCGTGAAGGTGCGGGTCGAGCAGGAGCGCATCCCCCCCGGCGAGGACCCGCAGTTCCACCTGAAGCTCGGCAAGGGCGCGCTCACCGACGTGGAGTTCGCGGTGCAGCTCCTCCAGCTGCAGCACTGCGGGGAGAGCCCGGGGATCCGCACCCCCGCGACCATCGAAGGGCTGCGCCGGCTCGTGGCTGCCGACCTGCTGGCGGAGCCCGACGGGCAGGTGCTCGAGGAGGCGTACCGGTTCTGCGAGCGGGCCCGCAACGCCCGCTATCTCATCCTGGGCAAGCCCGGCGACGACCTGCCCGGTGGCGCCGACGACGTGCGCATCGGTCGGCTCCTCGGCTACGTGCACCAGCCGCAGAGCGCGCTGCGCGACGAGTTCCGGCGGGTCACCCGTCGCTCGCGCCGGGTGTTCGAGCAGGTCTTCTATGGTGGCTCCGAGGGTCGACGGTCGCCGCCCTGACATCCACCCATGCCGGACCGGCCCGACCGGAGAGGAGGCACGCGCCGCGATGGAGCTGGCCCGATGTCTCTTCGTCGTCGGCACCGGCCGGTCGGGGACGACCGCCCTCTACGAGTTCCTCTGCAGCCATCCCGACGCCACCTGGCTGAGCAACTGGTCGCAGCGGGTGGCACCGCTCGGTCTGCTGCACCCCCGCGGCACCGAGGCCGGCAAGGAGCGCGCCGGCGCGCGCTGGAGGTTCCGTCCGGTCGAGGGGTACCGCGTCTTCGATCGCGCCTTGCAGATGGACGGCTCCGGTCATCTCGTGGCGCGGTCGGCAGGTCGGATCCGGATGTTGCGGGCCGAGATCGGGCTGCACCGCGTCCGTCGGTGGGGCGGCCGCGCTCCGGTGTTCGTGTCCAAGAACACCCGCAACACCCGCGCCGTCCCGGTGCTCGAAGGGCTCCTCCCCGGATCCCGGTACGTCGACCTCGTGCGGAACCCACTGGACACGGTCGCGTCGATGGTGCGCGTGGCCTTCTTCCAGGACCTGGCGCTCACCTGGGACGGCCGGGCCACGACCGTGCGCGACGCAGTCGCCCACGGCGCGGATCCCGTGGCGATCGCCGCCCAACTCTGGAACGACGAGACGGCGCTCGCCCTCGCCGACCTCGCAACCATCGACCCCGACCGCGTCCTGCGCATCCGCTACGAGGACCTCGTGGCCGACCCCGGCACCGTGCTGCACACCGTGGGCACGTTCGCCGGCCTCGACCCCGACCGCCATCCCGGGTTCGCCCGCCGCGCCGCGGAGTTCGCGGCGCGCCCGTCGGTCGCGCGCGATCCGGCGTTCGTGGATTCGGTGGAGCGGATCTGCGGCGCCACGGCCGTGCAGGTGGGCTACTCCGACCTCTTCGACCGCTGAGGCGTCGACCACACCCGGCCGGCCGCATCGGGCTGCGTGCCCGCCCAGACGGGTCAGTCGTCGAGGGCGCTGAGGTCGCCGGGGACGTCGACCGCGTACTGCTGGAGCACCTCGAGCGGGACGAGATCCAGCACCGACTCGTGCGTGCTCGCGAGCACGACGGGAGCCGCGCAACCGTCGAGGTGCGCGCGCACCCAGTTGCGGGCGGTCACGCACCAACGGTCACCGGAGTTGAGCCCGGGGAAGTGGTACATCGGCATCGGCGTGCCGAGGTCGTTGCCGATCGACCGCTGGTGGTCGAGGAAGTCGGCGGTGACCACCGCGCAGATCGTGTGGCTGCCGAGATCCTCGGGCCCGGTGTTGCAGCAGCCGTCCCGGTAGAAGCCGGTCATCGGGTCGAACCCGCACGGCTCGAGGGCGCCGCCGAGGACGTTTCGCTCGGTCATGGGTTCAGCCTATGGGCGCCGAGGGATGCGGACATCAGCCTCGCTCGAATGGCTCCGGAAGGTGACCGTCCCCGCCGGCAGCTCCGTCACCCAGACCCCCTCCTCGACCACACCCCGACGCCGCGGTCAACCAGACGCACGAGACGGCCGTCACGGGCCCGCCATGCATCGCGGTCCGAACCGAGAGAGCCCGCCTCGAGGGCGGGCTCTCACGGAACACGGACGGAACGGCCGACTAGATGTCGTAGTAGAGGTTGAACTCGTACGGGTGCGGCCGCAGGCGGATCGCGTCGATCTCGTTGAGCCGCTTGTAGTCGACCCAGGTCTCGATGAGGTCGTCGGTGAAGACGCCGCCCACCTTCAGGAAGTCGTTGTCGGCCTCCAGTGCGTCGAGCGCCTGGTCGAGGGACGACGGGACCTGCGGGATGTTCTTGAGCTCCTCGGGCGGGAGGTCGTAGAGGTCGCGGTCGACCGGGGTCGGCGGCTCGATCCGGTTCTGGATGCCGTCGAGACCCGCGAGCATCATCGCCGAGAAGGCGAGGAACGGGTTCGACGTCGAGTCGGGGCACCGGAACTCGATCCGCTTCGCCTTCGGGCTCTGCGACGCGAGCGGGATGCGGCACGACGCCGAGCGGTTCCGCTGGCTGTACACCAGGTTGACCGGCGCCTCGTAGCCCGGCACCAGCCGCTTGAACGAGTTGGTGGTCGGGTTGGTGAACGCGATCACCGCGTGGGCGTGGTGCAGCAGGCCACCGATGTACCAGCGGGCGATGTCGGAGAGACCGCCGTAGCCCTTCTCGTCGAAGAAGAGCGGCTCGCCGCCCTTCCACAGCGACTGGTGCGTGTGCATGCCCGAGCCGTTGTCCTGGAAGATCGGCTTCGGCATGAAGGTCAGCGACTTGCCCGCCTGCCAGGCGACGTTCTTCAGGACGTACTTGAACGTCATGAGCTGGTCGGCCTGCTTCAGCAGGGTGTTGAACTTGATGCCGATCTCACCCTGACCCCCGGAGGCGACCTCGTGGTGGTGCAGCTCGGTCTCGATGCCCACCGAGTGGAGCGCGAGCGTCATGTCGCCGCGGAGGTCCTGGTAGTGGTCCATCGGCGGCACGGGGAAGTAGCCCTGCTTGGTCCGCGGCTTGTAGCCGAGGTTCGGGCCCTCGTCGGTGCCGGTGTTCCACTCGCCCTCGACCGAGTCGACCTCGTAGAACGCGCCGTTGGGCTTGGTGGCGAAGCGCACGTCGTCGAACACGAAGAACTCGGCCTCGGGACCGAAGAACGCGGTGTCGGCGATGCCGGTCGACTTCAGGTACTCCTCGGCCTTCTTGGCGACGAAGCGCGGGTCACGGGAGTACGACTCACCGGTGACCGGGTCGGCCACGAAGCAGTGGATCACCGCGGTCTTGTGCTTCATGAACGGGTCGAGGTACGCGGTGTCGGGGTCGGAGATCAGGACCATGTCCGATTCCTGGATCTCCTGGAACCCACGCACCGACGATCCGTCGAAGCCGTGCCCCACGGTGAAGTGGTCCTCGCTCAGGACTGAGGCCGGGATCGTGACGTGCTGCATGATGCCGGGCAGGTCGGAGAAGCGCAGGTCGACGAACTCGCAACCCTCGTCCTTCACCATCTTCAGCACGTCTTGGGGGGTACGGCTCACGTTCGGTCCTTTCATCGTCCGCCTCGTGTGGCGGGAGCCTACGTCGGGGTCGGGGCCGGGACCGAAGGCGAGGGCGCCGTTGCCCAGCCCGAGCAGGCGTGCCCGCCCCGGGTGACCGGTTGGCAGCCTCATTCGCGGCCATTTCCCTCCCGTTGCGCCGATGTGAACGGAGTGTGAACAGGGCTCCGACCCCCGGGGGGCGCCGGGAGGCCGGCCGCGCGGACCTGTCACACTGGCCCCATGCAGCAGCAGCTCGACTACGTGCTCCGGACGGTCGAGGAGCGCGGCGTGCGCTTCGTCCGCATGTGGTTCACCGACGTCCTCGGCCAGCTCAAGAGCTTCGCGATCACCCCCGCCGAGCTCGAGAACGCCCTCGAGGAGGGCATGACGTTCGACGGCTCCGCCATCGAGGGCTACAGCCGCGTCCAGGAGTCGGACATGCTCGCCGTGCCCGACGCCAACACCTTCGAGATCCTCCCCTGGCGCGGCGACGACGCGCCGGTCGCCCGGATGTTCTGCGACATCCACCACCTGTCGGGTGAGCCGTTCGAGGGCGACCCGCGCCACGTGCTGCGGCGCAACCTCGAGCGGGCGCGTGAGAAGGGCTTCACGTTCTACGCCGGCCCGGAGATGGAGTTCTTCTACTTCCAGGACGACCGGTCGACCGAGCCGCTCGACCGCGCCGGCTACTTCGACCTCACCGAGATGGACATGGCGAGCAGCCTGCGCCGCCAGACCATCCTCACGCTCGAGGCGATGGGCATCCCGTGCGAGTACAGCCACCACGAGATCGCGCCGAGCCAGCACGAGATCGACCTGCGCTACACCGACGCGCTCACCATGGCCGACAACGTCATGACGTTCCGCATCGTCGTGAAGGAGGTCGCCCGCGACCTCGGCGTGTACGCGACGTTCATGCCGAAGCCGATCGCGGGTGCGTTCGGCTCGGGGATGCACACCCACCTCTCGCTGTTCGAGGGCGATGTCAACGCGTTCCACGACCCCGGCGACCCGCACGGCCTGTCGAAGGTCGGCAAGCACTTCATCGCCGGGCTGCTGCGGCACGCGCGTGAGATCACCGCGGTCACCAACCAGACCGTCAACTCGTACAAGCGACTCATCGTCGGGTACGAGGCGCCGGTCTACGTGTGCTGGGCCCGCAACAACCGGTCCGCCCTCGTGCGGGTTCCGCTACCGAAGCGGGGCAAGGAGAGCTCGACCCGCATCGAGTACCGCTCCCCCGACCCCGCGTGCAACCCGTACCTCGCGTTCGCGGTGATGCTCGCCGCCGGACTGAAGGGCATCGAAGAGGGCTACGAGCTCCCCAACCAGGCCACCAACAACATCTACGAGATGACCCCGGAGGAGCGGGCGGTCGAGGGGATCGGCCAGATCCCGCAGTCGCTCGCCGAAGCCATCGACGTCATGGAGAGCTCCGAGCTGGTCGCCGAAGCCCTCGGCGAGCACGTGTTCGAGTACTTCATCCGAAACAAGCGCGAAGAATGGGCGCAGTACAAGGCCCAGGTCACTCCCTGGGAGATCGACCGGTACCTCGGCTCGCTCTAGGACCCACCGACCATGAACCCCGGACCGCTCCTCGTCTTCCCCGACCCGCCGCCGCCGCTGCTCGCGCAGACGCTCGACCTCGGCGGGCACAGCTGGAAGGCCGTCGCCAACGCCTCCATCGCCGCGCAGCACGAGCCCGCCGACGGCTGGGCCGGCGCGCTCGTCGTGGCGGAGGACGACCCGGAGGGCGCCTTCGTGATCTGCCGGTCGTTGCGCAAGCGCGACTCGGTGTTCACGCCCGTCCTCCTGCTGATCGGCGGCGCCCAGCTCAACGAGCTGGAGCACCGCGAAGACCTGTTCGACGACTTCTGCCTGTCGCCGTTCCACCCCACCGAGCTCGAGGCGCGCCTGCGGCATCTGCTGTGGCGCACCGGGCGGGGCACGACCGCCGAGATCGTCGAGTACGGCGACCTCGTGCTCAACCTCGAGACGTACCAGGCGTCGCTCGCGCACCGGCCCCTCGACCTCACCTACATGGAGTACGAGCTGCTGAAGTTCTTCAGCACCCACCCGGGCAAGGTCTTCACCCGCGAGCAGCTGCTCTCACGCGTGTGGGGCTACGAGTACTACGGCGGGGCGCGCACGGTCGACGTCCACGTGCGGCGCCTGCGGGCCAAGCTCGGCGAGGAGCACGCGAGCCTGATCCAGACCGTGCGATCGGTGGGCTACCGCTTCGGGCAGACCCGGCTCGGGCTGCCCGCGTAGCGGCGCGGGAAGCGCGGCGCTCGACTACTGCTCGCAGCCGGCCCGTTCGGCGGCGTCGTCGCTCTCGAGCCCGCCGAACAGCGCGCTCCAGATCGCCCCGCCGAGCATCACGCCGACGGGGATCAGCAGGATCATCACGACGGCGATCACGATCGCTCCGGCCATGCCGGCACCGTACCACCGCCCCTTCACGTCCCCGTGTTTGGACGGTTTCGGGTGCCATGGCACCACGTTCCGTCCAAACACTCAGCGGCGCAGGGCGCGGGCGGCG
>Ga0194121_10009879_pt1 | contig 11726 bp, 12 predicted proteins | sample TA2MahCa50mmetaG_FD_148609 | JGI IMG/M metagenome (GOLD analysis project Ga0194121, IMG submission 148609) | Freshwater microbial communities from Lake Tanganyika, Tanzania - TA2015020 Mahale Deep Cast 50m | ecosystem: Environmental > Aquatic > Freshwater > Lake | place: Tanzania: Lake...
GAGCAACACGAATTTCAGAAGGCGCGCAAATATTGGAACAAGCTCAAAGAGAGGCTACAAGCGGAAGGAAGTGAACTGGTGACAAATTGTCACCAGTTGAAAATGGTCGCCGAAGATGGAAAAATGCGCGAAACAGACGTCGGCGATCTCGAAACAATTTTCCGCCTAATCCAATCAATCCCCTCGCCAAAAGCCGAACCGTTTAAAATGTGGTTGGCGAAAGTTGGCAATGAGCGTATTCAAGAAATTTCCAATCCTGAACAATCCCTCAATCGCGCCCGCGAAAATTGGCAGAAACTCGGTCGTAGTGAAAAGTGGATTCAGCAACGAATGACCGGCCAAGAAACTCACAATAAACTTACGGATTACTGGAAGGAAAATGACGTCAAAGAAGGTGAGGAATTTGCGATTCTAACCAACATTATTCACCAAGAATGGACGGGGTTAACCGTCGCTGAACACAAGAATTTCAAGGGTCTGAAAAGTCACAATTTGCGCGATCACATGAGTGAGGCGGAATTAATTTTTACCGCACTCGCCGAACTCTCTACTCGTCAAATCGCAGAGAGCTCTAAATCCAAAGGTCTGGGGGGGAAATAAAATTCCTGCCAAAAAAGGTGGCAAGATTGCCAAGGATGCAAAAATGGTACTTGAAGAAAAAACCGGACAAAAAGTGGTGAGTAAAAATAATTTTTTGGGCGGCAGAAAAAATAAAAATTTAGAATGAACTTCGATTTCACAATCATCGGCGGATCCTTTGCTGGCATGACTGTAGCGCTTGCTTTGACGCAAGTATCTCCTGACCTCAAAATCGCCATCATCGAGAAGCAAGATATTCTAAAAGCAGATAGGAAGCGGGATGGGAGGGCTTATGCTATTTCCTCTTCTTCACTAAAGCTCTTCAAAGAAATCGGAATTTATGATGCACTACAAACCGAAGCAGGAAAAATTTCTGATATCAAAATCACTGATTACAAATCGCCGCTTTTCCTTGATTTCCTAGGGCGTGAGACAGGTGGTGATCTCGGACACATCATTGAGAATTATCACATTCACAACGCATTACGTGATCAAATTATTCAGCAAAAAAACATCACGGTTTTTGCACCTAATTTTTATGAAGAGATTAAATTTGAAGATGGAGTTTCAGTAAAACTCAATGATGGAAAAATTTTAAATTCGAAATTCCTCCTCGCCTGTGACGGCCGATTCTCTAAGCTTCGCGAGCTTTATCAAATTCATACAACCACAAAAAAATACGGACAGACAGCAATTGTTTTTAATATTTCGCACGAGCTTTCGCACAAGAATATTGCTCACGAAAAATTTCTTCCTGGCGGTCCGCTGGCAATTTTACCGCTAAAAGATCCTAATCACTCTTCGATTGTTTGGATCGCACCAGAGCAGACGGCACAAGCCATCATGGCATTGGATGAAAAGAATTTCACCGCTCAGCTTGGCAAGAAAATGGAAGATGTTTTGGGTAAGGTTGAAGTAATTTCAGAAAAATTTTCCTATCCATTAATCGCTATTGCAGCTGAAAAATTCTTTCATGAAAGAATGCTACTCATTGGCGATGCCGCTTGTGGCGTGCATCCAATCGCTGGTCAGGGTTTTAATTTGGCGATTGCTGGCACAAAAATTCTTTGTGATCTCGTAAAACAAAATCTCTATTGCGGCCTTGATATATCTAGCGTTGCACTGATCGAGTCTTACAGTAAGAAAGCAAAATCAGAGGCAAAAAAGATGTTGGTCGCAACAGATATTCTTAACTCACTCTTTGAAACAAAAAGCCTATCAATAGGCTTGGTGCGTAACTTCGGACTTGGTTTGGTCAACAAAATCCCACCGCTTAAAAAATTTTTTATTAAATCAGCAGGAGGGTTTTGAGCGACGACGCGCAGCGTCGTAAAAATAACCTAAACGGTTATTTTTAGTTCAAAACGGGCAACGGAGCGAAGTGATGCTCTGCCCAGGCGGCACATCATCTTCGAGCGTTAGCGAGAAAAGTGATGCGCCGTTAAATAAATTATATTTAACAAAATGCCGATTTACCGCGCTCTTTCCATTCTACTTTTTCCTTTCTTCGAGCTCTATCTCTTTTGGCGCGTACACAAAAAGAAAGAGGATAAGAAACGTCTGCGTGAACGCTTCGGCAAAACAAGTATAGCAAGGCCAGAAGGGGATTTGGTGTGGCTGCACGCCGTTAGTGTTGGCGAGACAAATTCATCACTGATTCTGGTTGAAGAGCTGCTCAAGAAATTTCCGGAAGTCACAATTTTATTTACAACGACCACACTCACTTCCGCAGGGATTTTGCAGAAAAAAATTCCTGAATTTTCCGGCAAGGTGATTCACCAATTCCTGCCGATTGATTCACTTTTTTGTGTGCGTGATTTTTTAAATTTTTGGCAGCCAAAAAAAGTATTTTTTGTTGAGTCGGAAATCTGGCCAAACCTTATTTCTGAAGCGCGTGCGATAGGTGCTAAGCTATTTCTGATCAATGCCAGAATGTCAGAGAGATCAACAAAAAGATGGGTTTTAGCCCGCCGGTTTGGCTTTGATATTTTTGAAAATTTTGACGCGATTTTTGCACAGTCAGAGGAAGATAAAAAACGCTTCTCTCAACTCACTGCAAAAGAGGTTTTGTTTTATGGTAATCTCAAATCGCAGGCGCAAAATTTAGCGGTTCACGAAGAAGAATTGGCGAAACTAAAAACCCAGATCGGCACTAGAAAATTCTGGCTTGCCGCTAGTACACACAAAGGTGAAGAAGAGATAATTTTACAGGCTCACAAAGATCTTAAAAAATATTTTAACGATCTTTTAACGATTCTAATTCCACGCCATCCAAATCGTGCTGAAGAAATAAAATCACTTTTTGGCAAATTAAAATTTGCTCAGCGCAGCAAAAATGAGAACATTACCGACTCTACAGAAATCTATCTCGCCGACTCTCTTGGGGAACTTGGAACTTTTTACAAACTAACAAATTTTACTTTTTTAGGCGGCTCACTTTTGCCAATCGGTGGTCACAATCCTTTCGAACCAATCAAGCTTGGATGCGCGGTAATAACGGGTTCACACATCTTTAACTTCAAAGAAGTTTACGAAAACTTGAGAGCGCAAAATGCCTGCATTTTTGTGGAATCAGTGAAGGATTTAGCCAATCAAGTAAAGAATATTTTGGAAAAAAGTGGTGGCGATGTAAGTAGTAAAAACAAGGGTCTAGGCATTATTACTAGCCATCAAAATATTGCCCAAAGAATCATCGATAAAATTGTAAAATCTTGAAAGAGACACACTCTAGAACTTATTCCAAACTGGAAAATCACTTAAAGGAGAATCGCAGAAAGTTAGACGAACTGGAGGAGGCGCTGCGGAATCCAAAAAAAGAAAATCAGAATTATCACATGCAAGAAATTGTAGAGGAAGCGACGAAGGAAGAGACAAGAACAAGGCCAACTAGTACATTACCCAAAAATCTTTTGACAAACACAGAAACGAAGCGGCCACGTAGCGCTACAGCAACCAAGCAAGAGAAGAAATTCGGAAAGATTCCGGTGGTTAAATTGTATCAAATTTGGCAGAAGCAGCAGGAGCTTGTTGATGCTACAGCCACAACGAAAATTGTGACCGATATCGAGGCAAAGAGATTAATCAATATCCATAATCAGCGGATTACTTAACTAAGATTTTTCCTTGCGCAGTCTTTTGATGGAAGTCACCGAAAAACTTGTATTCCCCCGATTCTAGCGGGCCGATGACCATCGTAATTTTCTTTCCACCACCAACTATTTTCTCTTTTTTCAAATCTACGCTCTCAAATTCTTCCAAAGTTTTGTCGAGATTTTCGACGACAAGTTTGAATTCCTGATTAGCCGACACCTCGATTGTATCCGGGATAAATTGATGATTTTTGATTTGGATTAGAAACTCATTTTCTGCTGCTAGGGCCCTTACGGTGTTGAATAGAATGGCGATAACACAAATTAGAATTTTCATTTTGTCTCGATTTTCTTTGCTAAAATCTTTGCCAACTCGGATTTCAGAATTTTTCCTAAATTTTCGGTTTTGTTTTTGCTAATGAGTAATGCGCGCGTTTCGTCTGCGCCAAAAATTTCTCCCTCCTCAACATCATTAGCAACAATCAAATCGCAGTTCTTTTTCTGCAGTTTTTCGCGTGCATATTTTTCTAAGTCATGACCCTCTGCAGCAAAACCGATCACTAATTTAGGACGATTCTGCGCATGACCAACTTCATACAAAATATCCGGATTCTTTGTTAGTTCGAGAGTCGGATTTTCCGCTACAGTCTTTTTAATTTTTTTGTTTGAAAAATTCTTAACACGGAAATCCGCAACTGCCGCACAACCAATAAACACATCACTTCCTGCCATATTATTTTTTACCGCCGTAAGCATTTCTTCCGCGGTTTTAACACGAATAATTTTTCCTTTTGGTAGTGGAATGGTTTTGCTGATATTGGCTGCAACCATCGTCACATCTGCTCCCATAGCAATTAGCACTTTGATTATTTCGATTGCCTGTTTACCAGAAGAATAATTTCCAATGAAGCGCACGGGATCGATTGGCTCAAAAGTTGCACCACCAGTGATTAGTATTTTGTAGCCCTTAAGGCGGTTTTGACTTTCAAGAATTCCAACAATTCTCTGACAAATTTTTTCTGGAGCAGCCATTTTTCCAACACCTAACTCACCGCAAGCAAGAATATCCGTTTCGGGATCAACCAGCTCCAATCCTGATTCCACAAGCTTTTGTAAATTTTTTTGTGTCTGAGGTTTTTCCCACATTTTTTCATTCATCGCCGGCGCCAAGATTATCTTTTTATTTGCTGCCAACACGACGCTAGAAGCCAAATCATCCGCATAACCAGCAGCTAATTTTGCAATGAAATCTGCTGTTGCTGGCGCGACGATAATTAAATCAGATTGACGTGAGAGCTGGATATGATTGATGCCGGATACATCTTCATCTGAGAAAATTTCGGTATAAGTTTTGTTGCCAGAAAGTGATGAGGCCAAGAGTGGTGTGATAAATTTCTGTGCGGAGTCGGTGAGAATGCAGGTGACATCAAATGATTTCTTTTTGAGCAAACGTAGCAGATCCATGGATTTGTAGGCGGCAACCGAGCCAGTGATAATTAGCAGAATTTTTTTCATTAAACCTCTTCTCCAAAAACACGTTGATAAAATTCAGCCACTACCAGTTTCTCATCATCGATTACCTTATTCATGAAGCTTAGAGCGAAGCTCGTTGCAACCGATTGAAAAATCTCAATATTCCTTCCCCAAGAGATCAGGGTTCTAAGCGAAATCAAAGTTGAGAGATCTCCATTCTTAAAAGATTCGCGAGTAAGATTAGCCAATCGCACCATGAGCTGCGCGGTTTCGTAATGCAGTTTGGAATTAAGGAAAGGAAGTTTTGTAAGTAGGATTTTTAACTCTTGCTCTTCACTTAAATAATTCAGCGAGGCCACGATATTCCAGCGATCCATCTGCGCCTGATTAATCAAATTTGTACCGTGATAAATTCCTAAATCATCACCAGCGCCAAGAGTGTTAGATGTCGCGAACAGGCGAAAGTAGTGGTGCGGGGTGATAATTTCATTTTCTTCCAGTAGTGCAAATTTTCCTTCTTCTTCGAGTAATCTTTGTATCACAAAAGCTACATCGGTTTTGATCGCATCATATTCATCCAGTACCAAAGCCACTCCGCGCCGTAATGCAAAGGGCACAATTCCTTCTTTAAACTCGGTTATTTGTTTGCCGTCTTTTAGTTTAATCACATCCTTCCCAACCAAATCCAAACGAGTGATTTGTGAATCAAAATTCACGCGCAAGCAATTCCAGTTAAGGCGCGCCGCTATCTGCTCAATATGTGTTGATTTGCCGGTGCCATGCATTCCCTGAATCAACACGCGTTGGTTAAAAGCAAATCCAGCAAGAATCGCGATGGTTGTTTTTGGATCAAAAACATAATTCTCATCAATTGCCGGAACCAATTCCGACTTCTCCGTGAAGCCTCTAACCTCAAAGTCGCAAGCCACTCCAAATATTTTTTTGCAGTCAATTCTTTTGCTCATGAATTCTTTTATTTCTTCTTGTGCGTCTTTTTCGAAAAAACTTTTTCCCTCTTTCCTTCAAATGGATTCTTGCTCTTCCGGAAGACCATACGAATCGGCGTTAGTTTGAGGTCAAAATATTCACGTAAGTGGTTGGTTAGATAGCGTTGGTAAGCGCCTTCGAGAGGCTTGATGTAGTTAGTGAAAATCGCAAAAGTTGGTGGGCGTTTTTTGATCTGAGTTATATATTTCAGCTTTACCGTTTTGCCATGATGAAGTTTTGGTGCATGCTCTGCAGCCGCTGTTTTCAACCACTCAACCAGTTTGGAAGTAGAGATGTAGCTCTGCCATTGCTCGTAAGTTTTTAGCGCGAAATCCAAACATTTCTCCACATTATATCCCGTCTGGCCAGATACACCAAGGATCGCCGCCCCATCGATTTCTGGGAAAAGTGATTGAATTTGTTTGCGCACTTCACGCAGAAAGACTTCTTTATCACCAGAAACCATATCGATTTTATTGATGCCAAACACCAATCCACGCCCTTCCTTCAGGATTTCACCGGCCAGTGCTACATCCTGATGATCAAGCAACGAATTACAATCGATGAGCAAAATCACCACTTGCGCAAAGCGTATCGCCCTAAAGCTATCGAGGGTTGAGAGCTTCTCTAATTTTTTGACGATGTTGGATTTTTTTCTGATTCCAGCAGTGTCGATCAGGCGAATTTTTTTTTTCTTAAACTCAAAAGAAAGTGCGATTGAATCGCGAGTAATTCCTGCCTCAGGCCCAGTGATTAAGCGTTCCTGACCTAGAATTTTATTTAGGAAAGTTGACTTGCCGGCGTTGGGACGACCAACGATGGCGATTTGCAAATCACTATCTGGTAGTTGGTAGTTGGTAGTTTCTTGTTGAAATATTTTTTCATATTCCTCGATTTCGGGAGCGATTTTCTCATAGATGTCACCGAAGCCTAGCTTGTGTTCTGCTGAGATGCCGACTGGCTTGCCGAAGCCTAACTTATAATACTCACTACCAAAAACTTCTTCATTTAGATTCTCACATTTATTGGTGAGCAAGATGGTTTTTTTGCCGAGTTTCCGAAGCCACTGCGCAAAGTGAAAATCCTTGTTGGTTACACCCTCTTTAGCATCGAGGACAAACAAGCACAGATCTGCATCTGCAACCGCCACCTCAGTCTGTTCCAGCATCCTTTTCTCCAGGGATTTATCGTCGATTTCATTTTCTAATCCGGCAGTATCAATGACGACAAACTCAAGTGGGCCAAGCTTCGCTGAAGCTTCTTTGCGATCACGTGTAACGCCTGGAGTGTCATCAGTCATGGCAAAACTTTTGCCCACCAACTTATTAAACAACGTTGATTTCCCTACATTGGGACGGCCGATGATGGCAATTTTAAACATGGGTTAACCTTAAAATATCTTGCACTGCTTTGGTAATGTCTGGCTGCCGCATGAAATGCTCTCCGATCAAGAAGCAATTGATCCCAGCTTGTTGTAATAGCTCGATATCCACCGAGTTTTTTATCCCGCTTTCTGAGACTAAAACATAATCAGTAGGAACTTTCTCACTGAGGAAAAGTGAAGTTTCGAGGTCAGTTTTTAGAGTTTTTAAATCACGATTATTGATGCCCAAAAGTCTGCTTTTTAGGCAAGATGCACGCTGTAATTCCTCCTCATCATGAACCTCGATTAACACAGACAGGCCAAGGTCTAAGGCGCACTGTTCTAACTCCGCTAACTTATCATCCGGAAGCATGGCAACAATTAACAAAATACAGTCAGCACCAAGCATTCTTGCTTCATAAATTTGGTAAGTATCGACCATAAAGTCCTTACGTAAAATAGGTAAGCTTGTTACAGCTCTTACTTCTGTAAGATATTCATTCCTTCCGGCAAAATATTTTTCGTCAGTTAAAACTGAAATGCACGTTGCACCCGCCGTTTCATAGGCTTTAGCGATTTCAATGTGATTAAAATCTTGGCGGATTATTCCGTGCGAAGGTGAGGATCTTTTGATCTCACAAATCAGACCAATTTCTTTAGAATCGCTCTTATCTTTCAGTACAGAAAGAAAATCTTTTGGCTTATTTTCTTGGCATTTTAGCTGCTTACAAATTTCAGAAACCGGCAAGACTTTCTTGTGATTTCTAACTTCTATGAGCTTGTATTGCTTGATCTCTTCGAGGATATTTCTCATACTTGAAAAATAAGCTTACATATTAATCTTATGGCAAGATTTTACTGAAAAAATATGAAAGCAAAAACTAATAAAATACAAAAAATTACTGTTCACATCCCGCAGAATATCTTACTAGCAGCAATGCGCGCTACTAGCAAAAACATCACTGAAACAGTAAAACAATCATTGGAAGAAACCGCTAACCGTAAGGCTTGTGAGAATTTTCGTTCTTTGCGGGGTAAGGTAAAGTTTTCTATCAATCTCAAAACTTTAAGGGAGGATAGATAGGTAATGATTAGCGCTGATACTTCGTCATTAATCGAATATCTCAAAGGCGGAAATGGTCCTGATATTGAGATGATTGATGCAGCCTTATCCAACAACAACCTAATCGTTTCTCCAGTGGTAGTTTCTGAGTTACTAAGTGATCCAAAACTTTCCAACGACACAATCAAAAAAATTACCTTACTACCACAATTCGAGGTGGATGAAGGATATTGGCGAAAGGTAGGGTTTATATGGGCTAAGCTTATCGCAAAAAAACTCAAAGTACGCCTTGCTGACACTTTAATTGCACAAAGCTGTATCGAGCACGACATCCCTCTAATCACGCGCGACAAAGATTTCCGCCACTTCAAGAAACATTGTGGCCTAAAACTACTGGAATTTTAGCGATGTCATTTTTCCCCAGAACGCGTTTACGTCGTAATCGTAAAACACCGTGGATCCGTGAGTTAACTGCGCAGAATAGACTTACCTCAAGCGACTTAATCCTACCGCTTTTTGTCATCGAAGGAAAAAATAAAGAGGAAAAAATCTCTTCGTTGCCTGGCGTTTCGCGCTTCTCGATTGATGGTGTAATCAAAAAAGCGAAAGAGGCGCAAAGCCTTGGTATTCCTGCTTTAATGCTCTTTCCAGTAATCGATCAGAAACTAAAAAATTCCCAAGGAAAAGAGGCGCTAAATCCAAGAAATCTTATCTGTCGAGCTATCACGGAAATCAAAAATGCCATACCGAGAATCGGCGTAATTACTGATGTCGCACTAGATCCCTACAGTTCTCATGGCCATGATGGAGTGCTTAATAAAAAGGGCGAAGTCGAGAATGACGCAACAATCGAAATCCTGTGCGAACAGGCGCTAGTGCAGGCGCAAGCGGGTTGTGATGCGATTGCTCCCTCCGACATGATGGATGGCCGCGTTGGCGCGATTCGTGATGCTTTAGATGAACAAGGATTCAGCGATGTCTCACTGATTTCTTATGCCGCAAAATATGCTTCGAATTTTTACGGACCATTCCGTGATGCGGTTGGATCAGCATCTAACTTAAAAAAATCCGACAAAAAAACTTACCAAATGGATTTCAGAAACTCAGATGAAGCGCTGCGTGAAATCGCGATGGATGTCGATGAAGGTGCAGACATGATTATCATCAAACCAGGAATGCCCTACTTAGACGTGGTTGCGTACGCTGCTACAAATTTTGATCTGCCAATTATTTCTTACCAAGTCAGTGGCGAATATGCGATGTTGAAGTTAGCCGCTAAGCAAGGTGCCTTCGATTTTCATGCGGCGATGTTTGAAAGTTTGATCGCTTTTAAAAGAGCCGGCGCTTCAGCAATTATCAGCTACGGCGCTATTGAAGCAGCTAAGAATTTGCTTTAACCAACTCACCCCTTCCTTATCCAGCTTGTCAGAAAATTTTTGTAATATTTCTTGGTGATAATCGCTTAGCCATTTTTTTTCTGCAGCGGTAAGCAATGAAAAATTAATCAGCTCGGGATCAAGAGGCGCTAAGGTTAAGGTCTTAAACTGCAGGAATCCTTTTTTGTTCACCTCTTCAACCAACATCAAATTTTCGATGCGAATTCCATATTCACCTTCTTTGTAAAAGCCGGGCTCATTCGACAAAATCATTCCTGGCAAAAGCTCTTGATGTGCGCGCTTACTGATTCCGCACGGCCCTTCGTGAACCGACAAAAAACTACCAACACCGTGACCAGTGCCGTGATCATAGTTCAATCCCACTTGCCAGAGATGTTGTCGAGCGAGCGCATCAAGCTGCGCGCCCGAGGTTCCGCGCGGAAATTTTGCACATGCTAAAGCAATGTGGCCCTGCAAAACACGGGTAAAATTTTCTTTCATTTCTGCTGTCGGAGTGCCGAGCGCGACAGTGCGCGTTACGTCGGTCGTGCCACAAAAATCTTCACCAAAATATTGTCCGCCGGAGTCAATGAGGTAGAGGGAGTTGCCAGAAATTTTCTTATTCGTTTTCGCAGTTGCGCGATAGTGAATAACCGCGCCGTTACTGGCAAAAGCCGAGATCGCTGCAAAACTTTCTCCGGAAAAATTTGGTGATTCACGACGCAGTTCTAGAAGTTTTTTGGCAGCGGAAATTTCATCAGCAGTAGAAAATGAGTCTGACCCCTTTTTTAACCAAAATAAAAACTTGGTGACCGCTAGTCCGTCTTCTTCATGTGCTTTAGTCGCACCAAAAATCTCCGCCGAATTTTTTTGTGACTTTATCAAATCAATCGGATCACTTTTATGAGTCAGCTCAAAATTATTTTTTTGTAACAGATCATGAAGCCAGTAGTTTGTAGCGCTATCATCTAGTTGGATTTTTTTCACTTCTTTGTCGAGTAGCGGAAATTCGTCGGTAAAAATTTTTACCTCACCATTTTTGAGCAGAATTCCGTAAGTCAGAAGTAGCGGCGTAAACTCAAGATCGCTCGCTCTAACATTGAGTAACCAGCAAAGATTTTCGGGTTTAGTGAGCAGTAATGCATCCGCCTCTAAATCTTGCAGGAGTTGAGTGCATTTGGTTTTGGAATCAACACCAACAACGTGATCTGGTACAGAAAAAATCTGAGATTTTTTTGGCTTAACTGTGAGATGAATCGGGATCTCTTCATGTTTCAGTAAGACAAGATTTGGGAATTTTTTTTGTAGCTGACGAACAAAATCTAGACTGACCAACCTAGTGTCGACAGCAAGCCTTGCATCGGCAGAAATCATGGACAGGAGCGACTTCTCAGCCAGGTTAAAAATCTCAAATTCAGCTAAATCCAGCTCATTCTTTGCCTGCAAAATATAGCGACCATCGGTGAAAAAAAGCGACTTCTCCCAACCAAAGAATACAAAAGCATTCGAACCAGTGAAACCAGTGAGCGCCTCAATCCGCTTCTCACTTGTAGGCAAATATTCTAAGAAAAATTCGTCGGAATTTGGTAGAAAAAAGAAGTCGATTTGACGTTCCTTTAAAAAAGATTTGAGTTTTGTTAACATGATTACCTCTCTTTCAACTCATACCACTCTAGGCAAATGATAAAAAATAAAACTACCCAAGGAAAAGTGGCTTACTCCTGCCAATCCTGCGGCGCTGTGCATTTTAAGTGGGCGGGAAAGTGCTCAGATTGCGGAGCGTGGAATAGTTTGTT
>Ga0194121_10009885_pt1 | contig 11718 bp, 10 predicted proteins | sample TA2MahCa50mmetaG_FD_148609 | JGI IMG/M metagenome (GOLD analysis project Ga0194121, IMG submission 148609) | Freshwater microbial communities from Lake Tanganyika, Tanzania - TA2015020 Mahale Deep Cast 50m | ecosystem: Environmental > Aquatic > Freshwater > Lake | place: Tanzania: Lake...
GACGGCCGCCGCGCCGTCGCGACGATGCAGAACTCGGATCGGCTGGCGGTGATCGATCTCGACGCGATGAAGGTGGTGCGGACGCTCCCGACCGGCGGACGCGAGGGTCACATGGTGCGGCTCAGCCCGGACGGGTCGCGCGCGTACGTCACGAGCCGCGGGGCGGAGGGGACGCTGTCGGTGCTGTTTCTCAATGAAGACCGGCCGCCGGTGGTCATTCGCACTGGCCGGGGCGCCGAAGGGATCGCCATCTCGCCGGACGGGCGCGAGGTGTGGGTGGCCAACCGGCAGGAGGAGACGATCTCCGTCGTCGACACCGGCGCGCTGAAGGTCGTGGCGACGGTCCCCTCACGGCTGGCGGCCGGCCGCGTCGAGATCGGGGCCAACGGGCTGGCGGTGGTCCCGAACGGGGGCGGCGGCCGGGTGGTGCCGCAGTACCTGCGCCTCTTCGACGTCAAGGCGCGGAAGATGCTGGCCGAGGTGCCGCTCCGCGACGGCACGCCGCAGGACGGCAACTTCGGGGTGCTCATTCGCGGCGACGTCGCCTTCGTCAGCGATCCGGATCTGACCAGCTCGATCCGGATGTACGACCTGCGCGTTTTCGGCAAGGCCGCGCCCGAGGTGCTCGCGACCACGGCGGCGCCCGATGGCCTGGCCTGGTCGCCGGTGCGCGTCAGCGTGATGCGGTAGGTCACGCCCGGCTCAGCCGCGCCCATGGCTCTGGCCCCCGGTGCACGCCTCGCGAACTTCGAGATCCTCCGCGCGATTGGCGCCGGCGGCATGGGCGAAGTGTACGAGGCGCGCGACCTGCGGCTGGGCCGCCGCGTCGCCGTGAAGGTGCTGCCCGAGGTCTTCGCGTCGGACCCCGACCGGCTGGCGCGGTTCGAGCGCGAGGCGCGGGGGGTCGCCGCGCTGTCGCACCCGAACATCCTCGCCCTGCACGACGTCGGACGCGAGGGCCCGGTGGTGTACGCGGTGATGGAGCTGCTCGAGGGCATGAGCCTGCGAGAAACGCTCGCGGCCGGCCCACTGCCGCCGCGGAAGGCGATCGAATATGGCGTTCAGATCGCACAGGGCCTCGCCGCGGCGCCCGAGTCGGGGCTGGCGCACCGCGATCTCAAGCCGGAGAACGTGTTCGTCACGCGCGACGACCGCGTGAAGGTTCTCGATTTGGCCTTGCCAAGGCGCTCGACGCCCCGCCGGCCGGCGCCACGATGGCGGACACCGGCGCCACCGCGGCAGGCACCGTGCTCGGCACCATGGGCTACATGGCACCCGAGCAGGTCCGCGGCCTCGCCACGGACCACCGCGCGGACCTCTTCGCGTTCGGCGCCGTGTTGTACGAAATGCTCTCGGGCCGGCGCGCGTTCCACGGCGAGACGGCCGCCGACACGATCAGTGCCGTCCTGAACGCCGACCCCGCCGATCTGGACGTCACGATCCCGCCGGCGCTCGACCGTATCGTGCGGCGGTGCCTGGAGAAGAGGCCCGACCTCCGCTTCCAGTCGGCCCGCGACCTGGCCTTCGCGCTGGAGGCGCTGACCTCCATGTCGCGCGTGTACGCCGCCGGCCCGGAGGCGCCGCCGCGGGCGCGCGCCTGGCCGATCGCCGTCGCGGCGGCGGCCCTGGCCGCGGTGGGCGCGCTGATCTTCGCGGCTTGGGTCGTGCTCGGGCCGATGCCCCCGGCGACGCTCGTCGGCGAGTTCCTCCAGGTGACCGACGCCGCCGGCGAGGAAAAGGAGCCGAGCCTGTCGCCGGACGGCAACACCGTCGCCTATGCGACGCGGGCGAACGGCACATGGGACGTGTACTTCGTGCGCGTCGGTGGACGGACTGCCACACCTGTCGCGGCGGATCCCGCGCGCGACGAGGCCGGCCCCGCGTTCGCTCCCGACGGCAGCCGTATCGCGTTTCACGAAAACGACGAGGACGGCGGCATCTTCGTCGCGGGCGCGACCGGCGAGGCCGTACGGCGCCTGACCGATTTCGGGTTTCATCCGGCCTGGTCCGCCGACGGGCGCCGGATCGCGTTCACGACCGAAGCAATCGTCTATGCGGCGTCGCGAATGAGCACGAGCGTGCTGTGGGTGGCCGACGCGGCGGGCGGCGCGCCGCAGCGCGTCGAGGGCACCGGCGACGCGGCGCAGGCGTCCTGGTCGCCGTCGGGAGAGCGCCTCGCGTACTGGAGCAACACCGCGGGGCAGCGCGACATCTTCACGATTCCGGTTTCGGGCGGGACACGCACCGCCGTCACCGACGACGCGGCGATCGACTGGAGTCCGGTCTGGAGATCGTCGGCGCCATCGGTAACGACAGCGGCCGTCCGATCGGGATCGCCGTGTACGATCTCGCCGGGCGCGCCACCAGAACGCTCAACGACGACGCGGCGTACGGCGCCAGATGGCTCTCCGACAGCCGGCGCATCGTCTATCTCACGGTTCGCGGGGAGCTGGTGCTGCTCGACACCGTCTCGCTCGCACGACGCGTGCTGACGGCGCGCGTCCAGCTGCCGCTGCCGATCGACGAAACGCCGACGATCTCGCCGGACGACCGCACGCTGTTCTACGCCGGCCAGCGGTCCGAGTCCGACATCTGGGTCGCCCGCGTCGGCGCGAGCCGATGACCGCGGCCGACGCACCCACGCTCAGTTGAACGTCACCGTGTGCCGGTGGGCGGCGTCGGTCGACGACTGCTTCGTGACGCGCTGGCCGCCTCGAATGCGCGCGATCTCGTCCGCGCTGAGATCGACCGTGTGCGGGTGGTCCGCACCTCCCCGGATGTCGAGCACCACGCCGGCGCCGGCCGTGAGCTGCATCGCGGTGACGACGGCCGTATGTCCGTGATTGGCCGACACCGCTCCGGCACGGTCGCCGGCGGCGTCGGGCGTCGGCGACGAACAGCCGGGCCAGTCGCAGCAGCCGGCCGTGATACTGCGCGACGAGCGCGTCGAAGGCCTCCTCGTCGCCGTCGAGGAGCCGCGTGACCGGCGCGGCATCGCCCGCCCGGGTGCCTGCGCCGCGGTCCCGCGTCGGCATGCTTCATATTGTGATGGCACCGGCGGCCGGACTCGACAAACCACTAGAATGAGTCGATGCCACTCGCATGCGCAGGGCGCACCTCCGCCGCCTGTTCGAGACCGTCGGGCTGCTGAACGTCGCGCGCGAGGCGCGCGACGCGCTCCTGAGCGTCCGGGAGCTTCGAGCAAATCTCCCCTACTGGCTGCGCGGCGCCGACGACGCGCTGCCCGTTCCGCCGCTGCGGCTGGTGCGCTCGGCAACCGGGACCTCGTCGCTGACGTGGGCGTTCCACAGCGGCGGACTGGCCGCGCGGAGCATCGTGGACGCGCTGCAGGCTCACGGCGCCGACATCCAGCAGTGCCGGCGCATCCTCGATTTCGGCTGCGGCTTCGGCCGGGTCATCCGCCACTGGGCGCCGCTCGACGCGGAGATCCACGGCTGCGACTACAACCGCGCCGCGATCGCGTGGTGTCGCCGCCGGCTGACCTTTGCCCGATTCGAAGCCAATCGGCTCGAGCCGCCCTTGCCGTACGACAGCGGCCGCTTCGACCTGGTCTACGCGCTGTCCGTGTTCACGCACCTGCCGGGCCCGCTGTTCGCGGCATGGCGGGACGAGCTGTTCAGGATCGTCGGGCCGGGCGGGTTCGCCGTGGTGACGACCCATGGCGAGGCCTACCTGGAGGAGTTGACCGAGGAGGAACGACAGCAGTTTCGATCGGGGCACGCGGTCGTGCGGAACGACCGCGAGCCCGGCACGAACCGCTGCGCCGTGTACTGTTCCGAGCAGTACGTGCGGCGCACCTTTGCCGATCGGTTTGCCGTGGTCGCCTTCGTCCCCCAGGGCGCGCGGGGCAATCCGCACCAGGACCTGGTGCTTCTTCGGAAGATGCCCCGCGAGACACCCGGCGGATGAGCGCGCCGGTCAGTGCGTGGCCGGGCGCGCGGCGCCGCTCAGCGGTACGTGCCGACCTCCGCGGCGCCCGCGCCGCTGCAGCTGGTCGGCCCGTAGCGCAGGAATTTCTGCACGCGGTTGGCGTTGTCGACCTCGCCCGTGTACAGGTTGCCCTCCGAATCGACGCTGACGACGTGGACCCAGTGGAACTCGCCGACCTGGCGCCCCGCGCGACCGAGGCGGTCGAGCTCCTGCAGGTTCTCGCGGTTGAGCGTGTAGATCGTGTTGTTCGAGAGATCCGCCACATACAGGCACGACTGCGCCGGGTCGGGCGAGAAGTTCACGGAGCCGGCCGTGCCGCCCGCGCTCTGCGGGGCGACGTGCACTTCGCCCACGAACCCGCACGTGCCGACTTCGCGGTTGGGGTTGCGGCACGGCTTGCCGACCTCGGCCGCCCGGAACACCTGGATGCGGTTGTTGTTGCGGTCGCACGCGTAGAGCAGGCCGTCGCTCGCGAGCTTGGCGCAGTGCAGCGGGCTGCGGAAGAAGCTGGGGTTGAGCTCGCCCCGGTCGTACTCGGCCGCAAACAGTCCGACCTCGTAGCCGGCGTCGCCGATGACCGTGTTCTCGGCGTCGACCGGGTTCTGTCCGTACGCGCCGAAGTGCCCCACGTACTTGCCGGTGGCCGCATCGACGATGAGGACCCGGCGGTTGCCGTAGCCGTCGGCGATGTAGAGGTAGTTGGTCTTCGGGTCCACCGCCATGTCGGCCGGGAGGTACGGCTGCGGCGTGCCGTTGGGTCCGCCGCTCGTGTCGTCGCTGTTCGGCCGCTTCGCCCCTGCGTGGCCGATCTGCAGGACGAACGTGCCGTCCATGGTGAACTTGAGGACGTGTGAATCGTCGCCGAAGCTCGCCGCCCAGGGGAACTGGCCCGTGAAATCCTCGCCGTTGCCGGAGACGTACACGAAATCGTTGTGGTCGACGTAGATCCCGTGCTCGCGGGCCGGCCAGTCGCACCCGTCTTCCTTGCGGCACTTCTTTTCGAGGAAGCCGGGGTCGGACGGCCCACCCCAGGCCAGGAGCAGATTGCCCGCCTTGTCGAACCGCAGCACCGAGGGTGCCGGCACGCAGCACGCCGAGTGCCGGCCGTACGGCCGCGGGTGGCCCAGCGCGCTCACGGGCGTGCCCTTGGCGTCCTTGGCGACCGCATCGAGCGCGCCGGCCTCGGTCGGGCTGAGCGACCGCGGGCGGTGGTACACCCAGATCGTGTCGTGGCGGTCGACGAACAGCCCGCCGATCTGGCCGAGACGCCAATTATTGGGCAGCGGCTTCGGCCAGCCCGGGTCGACGACGAAGCTCGGGGCCGTGGCCGCGTCGGGCACGCGCGGGGCGCTGCGCTCGAGCATGCGCTCGATGGCGCCGGCGCCGTTCAGCACGGCGACGCCGCCGGACTCGCTCGCCGTGGTCCCTGACTCGGATCCGGCGCACGAGAGCCCGGCCGCGGCGACGCCGACCAGGATCCCGGCTGCAACGATGGAGTGCACCTGCCGCATGATCTCCTCCCGCGGGGCGCGCGCCGCGCGCCCCCTGTTTCTACCTGCCTGCCGGAACCCCGGCCGCTCGGCGCCCGTTATTTCACGGGTGAGAAATCGGTCGGCACCATATAGCGCGACTCGATGCGCTCGGCGAGCCTGACGCCGTCGGCCTGGCTCTCGGCCGCGACCTTCTGCCATTCGGGGTCGCCCTGGAACGCCTTCCACGACGCCTCCCTCGCCTCGCGCGACGGGTACGCCAGCACGTAGACCAGCGTCCGGTCGGCGTTGTCGCCCGAGGCCGCCGTCCAGTAGCCGACGTTGGTCATCCCGTGCTTCTCGAAGAGCCGGGTGGTGTGGTTCCGGAAGCGCGCCACCAGTTTGTCCATGCGGTCGGGGCTCGCCGTGTAGACGCGCAGCTCGTAGAAGCGGTTCGTCTGCCGCTGCTGCACGAGTCCCCAGGCCACGCCGCTCATCCCGACCACCAGGCCGAGGACGGCCAGGATCTTCCACTTCATCATGTGTCGCCTCGCTTTGCGTGCGCGTGTGCGCGCGGGACTGCCGCCGCGCCGTGCGGAACTATAGCCGACGCGGTCTGAATGGGCCAGCGCCGCGTCGCGCGCCCGGACTTGGTCTATGCTTGGGTCGTCTGCGTCCCCGCTGGCCGGGCGCACATGACGAGGGAGAGTGGGATGAGCAGCCGCGTCATCAGGTGGAGCGTGGCGGCCGCCGCGATGGCGGTGTGGCCGCTGCCGGCGGCCGCCGACCAGGCGCCGCAGGCGGCGCCCGCCGGTGCGGCCGCGGCGCCGGAGCATCCGTGCGCCTCCGACGACCCGGCGCAGTTCTGGCGATGTGCGCAGCAGCGGGCGGGGAAGTTCGATCCCCCGCGGACCGCGGATGGCACGCCGGACTTCAGCGGCCACTGGCGTCACGGGAACGAGGCCAAGGAAGACCTCGAGGAGCCCTGGGACAACGCCGCGCGCGTCGGCGTGCGCCGCACGGGCCGTGACGTGCCTGCGGGGCCGGGCAAGAGCTTCGTGGTGGATCCGCCCGACGGCAAGCTGCCGCTGCAGCCCTGGGCGGCCGCCCAGCGACGCGAGAACGAAGCGCGGTACATCGACCAGAACGTGCACTGCTACCTGTCCGGGGTGCCGCGCCACATCTTCGAGGGGCCGGCCTATCAAATCCTGTACAGTCCCGGGCACCTCACGATCCTGTCGGAGGAGGCGCACGCGTTTCGCGTCATCCCGATGGACGGCCGACCGCATGTCGCGAAGAGCATCCGGCTGTGGCTGGGCGACGCGCGCGGCCGGTGGGAGGGCAACACGCTCGTCGTCGACACCACCAACCACAACGGCCGCGTGTTCCTGGACCGCCGCGGCACGTTCTATACCGACGCGGCGACGGTGACCGAGCGGTTCACGATGCTCGATCGGAACACGATCGCCTACGCGGCCACGGTGACCGATCCGCTCGTGTTCACCCGGCCGTTCACGATCGCGTTCCCGCTGACGCGGCATCCGACTGAGGGGTTCGAGATCTGGGAAGACTCCTGCTTCGAGGGCGAGGCGGACGCCCGGCACCTGTACAGCCTCGGGCTCAGGAAGTACCCGGGCATCACTTCGGACGACGTGCCGGCGTTGAAGGCCCGCCAGCCTGCGAGCCGATAACCGGACCGCTCACGAGGATCGCGATACCAAGCTCGTGGCGTCCGGCTTTCGCCGGACCCGCCGGCGCGGAACCGCCTGTCCTCCGGAAAACCGGCCCAGCGGCGGCAGACTCAGCCTCCGCCGGCGCAGCGTTCCAGCGGTGCCACCCGCCCGCCTGACGCGGCGCTCGCGATGACTACGGTTTTGCTCCGAACAGGCAGTCCCGCGCCGGCACGTCGCGGTGAACACGACGCGCCGGCCTGGAACGCGCGCCATCCTGCGAGTCGATAACCCGGACTGTTCACGCCGATCGCGTCCCAGCAACGTGGCGTCCGGCTTCAGCCGGACCCCGGGCGCGGAACTGCCCGAGCGATCGGGCGGCCGCGGCCCGCGCCTGAGATCATTACCACCCTCCTGGGCGGGAGGACGGCGCCGGTTGTCACGTCGACCACCGTGACGTCCGTGATCGCCGACCGCCTCACTTGAGGAGCAGCGGTCGGGGGCGGGAGGAGCGCGGCGGCGAGGGCCACGAGGCAGCCAGTCCGCATCCGGTAGGGCATGGCAACTCCAGTGCGAGTGACGTGCGCCTGCCGCGGTGACGGGGTCCGGCCAGGCTCGCCGCGGACTATCATGGCGCCACCGTGAAGTTCCTGTCGAGCGACCTGGCCGCGTTCTTCTTCGTCAGCCGCGAAGCGCGCGCCAACGTCCGCAGCCTCGTCACGTACCTGCTGTTCCTGGGCGGCCTCGTCGGCGTCTACGCCGTGCTGTTCCACGTCATCAAGCTCTACGTGGAGGGCGAGCAGCACTCCTGGATCACGGGCGTCTACTGGACGCTCGTGGTGATGACGACCCTCGGATTCGGCGACATCACGTTCGTCAGCGACATCGGGCGCCTCTTCAGCATCGTGGTGCTGCTGTCGGGCGTCTTCTTCCTCCTGGTGATGCTGCCGTTCCTGTTCATCCGGCTGTTCTATGCACCCTGGCTGGAGGCGCGCGTCCGCCTCCGGGCGCCCCGCCACGTGGCCAAGGGGACCGCGCGCCACGTCATCGTGGCGCAGTACGACGTGCTGGCCGAGTCGCTGATCGAGCGGTTCCAGGCCGTCGGCATTCCGTACGTCGTGCTCGAGCCCGACCCCGGGCGCGCCGCGGCGCTCGTGGGCGAGGGCGTTTCGATCGTCGCGGGCGAGAACGACGCGCGGTCGAGCTACGAGCGGCTGGAGACGCGGGCGGCGCGGCTGGTGCTCGCCAACTGCGCCGACACCGTCAACACCAACATCGCGCTCACCGTGCGCGAGATTGCGCCCGAGGTGCCGGTGGCCGCGCTGGCCGAGCATGACGACTCGATCGACATCCTCGAGCTGGGCGGCGCGACCGCGATTCTGGCGCTGAAGCGGCGCCTCGGCGAGTACCTGGCCAACCGCGTGGACACGGGGCGGATCGAGGCCCACGTGATCGGGTCGATCCGCGACGTGCAGATCGCCGAGCTGCCGGCGCGCGGCACGCCGCTGGCCGGCCTGCTGATCCGCGACACCCACCTGCGCGAGCGCACCGGCGTCAGCGTCGTCGGCCTCTGGGAGCGCGGCCGGCTGCGCACCGCCTTTCCGCACCTCGAAATCCCGCCCACCAGCGTCGTCGTGCTGGCCGGCACCGCGGATCAGATGGCCCGGCTCAACGAGATGATGCCCGGCGGGCAGGGCGACGCCGCCGTGCTCGTGATCGGCGCCGGCAAGGTGGGGCAGGCCGCGACACTGTCGCTGAAGGGGAAGGGCGTCACGGTGCACGCGATCGATCGCGAGGAGGGCGCGCTGTCGGCCGTGCGGGGCGTGGCCGACGAGGTGTTCGCGGGCGACGCGGCCGATCGCGGCACCATCGAACGCGCCGGGATCTCCCGCGTCGCGTCGGTGCTGCTCACGACCAACGACGATGCGATGAACATCTACCTGGCGGTGTACTGCCGGCGGCTGAACCCCGACATCCGCATCATCAGCCGCATCACGCACGAGCGGAACGTGGAGGCGATCCACCGGGCGGGCGCCGACTTCGCGCTCAGCTACACCTCGCTCGGCGTGGAGGCGGTGATGGCGCTGCTGCGCGGCCACACGCCGGTGCTCCTGGGCGAGGGCGTCAGCTTCTTCGAGCTGCCGATGCCCGCCGGGCTGGCGGGCCGGCGCCTCGGCGACACGGCGATCGGCTCGCGGACCGGCCTCAGCGTGGTGGCCCTCGAGCGCAACGGCACGCTCGACACGCGCCTGACGGTCGAGACAATCCTGCCGGGGGACGGCAAGCTGCTGATGCTCGGCAGCCTGGAGCAGCGCCAGGAGTTCATCGACGCCTTCGAGCGCGGCCGCCGGCCGAGCGCGTGACCTGGCGCGCCCGAATGGAAGAGCCGGCGCTATCGGCGCCCGACGCTCGCTACACTAAGAATGACCTGAGCGTCTTCGACGAGCACATCGCCGATTATCCAGCCCCGGAGGGAGCAATGACCGATGCCGTTTCGACGTTCCAGAAGCGCCTTCGCGGCCCGCTCGTGCAACCCGCCGACCCGCAGTACGACGAAGTGCGCGCGCTGTACAACGGCATGATCGACAAGCGCCCACGCCTGATCGCGCGCTGCGCCGACGCGGCAGACGTCATCGCCGCCGCGCACTTCGGCAGGCAGCAGGGCCTGTTGATCGCCATTCGCGGCGGCGGCCACAACGGCCCCGGTCTCGGCAGCGTCGACGACGGCCTGGTGATCGACCTGTCGCTGATGAAGAGCGTCCGCGTGGATCCGGCGAACCGCACCGTGCGCGTCGGACCAGGCTGCACCTCGGGCGACGTGGACCATGCGACCCACGCGTTCGGCCTCGCCGTCCCCTTTGGCATCGTGTCGACGACCGGCGTCGCGGGCCTCACGCTCGCGGCGCCGAGCGCGCTGTCGCTGATGCACCTGTACCCGATCGACGGCGCCGTGCGCCGCGTCGCCCGCCACGCGACGGCGTGGAGTGCGCGAGACGCCACGTTCTCGATGGTGATCGCCGCGATCGATTCCGACGCGGCGAAGGCCGACGCCTTGAAGGCCTGGGGTCGCTCGTACTGGAAGGCCGTGCGTCCCTACAATCTCGAAGGCGCGTACGTCAATTTCATGATGGACGACGAGGCGACCGACCGGATTCAGGCCACCTACGGCGACAACTTCGCGCGGCTGGCGGTCGTCAAGGCGACCTACGACGTCCTGGCCCTGGGCGGCAACGCGTTTCAGGCTGGCATCCTGAGCGCGCTGCTGCAGGCGCTGGCGCGCCAGGGGCTTGCGGGCTTCGTGCTCCTCTTCGGCGGCGCCGCGCTGTGCCGGCTGGCCTCGTGGTGGCTGCTGAGCCGGCTGGACGATCGCCCGTGGGTCGAGCCGCCGGAGGCGCGGGTCACCTTCACGGCGTTCCTCGCGCAGGCGCGCACCGACGGTCGGCCAGCGCGTCGTGCAGGTCCTCGGGTACTTCTCCGTGGCGCCCGAAGCGGGAGCGGCAGGAGCCGCTGCCGTGAGCGTGACCTCTTGAGCCGACGCGAGTTGCCGCCGTTCGACGCGCGCAGGTCGGGAGGCGGCGTCCGGGAATGGTCGAGCTGGCCGGGTGGTGTCTGGACCTGATTCTGCTGCCGCGGCGAGGCCCATAGAATCGTACGCTTGAGTCCAACCCGGGAGCGATCGTCGGGCGCTGCAGGGCGCCCATCGATCCCGGCTTCCCTTATGGAGATGAACACTATGAGAGGACATCTTGTACTTCTGGCCGCGTCCGTGGCCGCCATCGGGCTCGCCGCGCCGCCGGCGCAGGGTCAGCAGGGGCAGGCGGCGCCGATGACGTTCTTCGTGACGAGCACCGATCAAAGCGGGAACTTCGGCGGCCTGACCGGCGCCGATGCCCTGTGCCAGAAGCTCGCCACGGCGGCCGGCGCGGGCGGTCGCACGTGGCGGGCGTATCTGAGCACGCAGGGCCCGAACGCGGTCAACGCGCGCGACCGGATCGGGTCGGGCCCGTGGCACAACGCCAAGGGCGTGCAGGTCGCGGCCAACGTGGCCGACTTGCACGGCGACAACGAGCGCGACCGGAACTACCTGTTCCACGAGACCGCGCTCGACGAGCGGGGGAACGAGATTCCCGGCCGCTTCCGCGACACGAAGGCCGAGCCCCAGAACAAGCACGACATCCTGACCGGCTCCACGTCGCTCGGCAGGGCCTATCCGGCCGGCGAGGACATGACGTGCAACAACTGGACGAGCGCCGAGGCGGGCAGCGCGCGTCTGGGCCACCACGACCGGTCGGGCGGCAATACGACCTCGTGGAACTCGGCGCACAACAGCAAGGGGTGCAGCCTGAAGGCGTTCAACGGGACGGGCGGCGCGGGCAAGATCTACTGCTTCGCGGCCAAGTGACCTTCGCCCCGGCGCAGGGAGGTCGGGCCTACGTGCTCGATGGTGCGTCGCCCGCGCCGGGGGCCGGGGGGCCGGCGCGGGCGACTCGCCCGGGCGGGCGGGCGTGTGTTCGATCGCGCCTGTGGTCCTCGGATACAATCTGTCGCTGCCCACACCGCTTTCAGACATGGAGGCTCCGATGCGCCGAGCGACACTGTTCACTGTAGCAGCCGCAAGCATTGCCGCT
>Ga0194121_10009886_pt1 | contig 11718 bp, 11 predicted proteins | sample TA2MahCa50mmetaG_FD_148609 | JGI IMG/M metagenome (GOLD analysis project Ga0194121, IMG submission 148609) | Freshwater microbial communities from Lake Tanganyika, Tanzania - TA2015020 Mahale Deep Cast 50m | ecosystem: Environmental > Aquatic > Freshwater > Lake | place: Tanzania: Lake...
ATCGTTCGAGTCGGAGCACAGCGGCGTAGAGAACGCGAGTAAGCTCCGCGTGTTTGGTGGCGGCGCGACCGTCGCGACCGTCGGGCTGTCTCTCCGCGACTCACTGTTCGTCGACTCAATGAACCTTAGCGCGGTCGACGTCGCACGGCTAACCGACGTGCCGGCGTCGCTCATCGATGCAGGGCGCGTGGCGGACGCTAACGCGATGACGCCGGAGCACGAGCAGACACGATGGTTGAGATACGGGCTCGGGCCGCGGCTACGCCGGATCGAGGAATACGTGCGCGCAGACATCGACTTTTTCGGGCCGGGCGCCCGCGACTACCCCGCGTTCGACCAAGACAGGATCATTCGCGGCGACCTCACGACCGAGGCTGAGGTCAGCTTGAGGAAGGTCCAGTCGGGACAGTGGACGGTCGACGAGGCGCGCGCTCTCGACGGGCTTCCGCCGCTCCCGGACGGGCTCGGCTCTATCCCACAGATCGTTCCTGTCGGCGGCACGCCGGCCGGGATGCCACTACCGATAGGAGGGTGAAGTATGGCGACGATGATCGACGAGAAGGCCGGGGCTCGGAGTTCCGGCGCCAGGCCGGAAGGGTCGCTACGGCTCGCCGTGGCGCCCGTCCGCGACGTGCGCGTGAGCGATCCGACCGCGAGTGGCGACGGTAGCTACGTCGTCAGCGGCTACGCCGCCGTGTTCGACTCCGACACGGTTCTATATGACGGCCGCTGGTTCCGCATTCGTGAGGAGATCGCCGCCGGCGCGTTCTCGAACGTGCTCAGTAGGCTCGCCGCCGGCGAGGGGCTCGTCCATCTGAATCACGGGCACGATCAGACGTCCGTACTCGCCGCGACGAACGTAACCGGGATCGGTGGGCTGCATCTCCGCGAGGACACAAACGGGCTGTATTTCGAGGCTCGCGTCGACGCGGAAGATCCCGACGCGGTCAGGCTCGCTCACAAGATGCGGCGCGGCATCGTCGCTCAAGCATCTTTCGCGTTCACGATCGCCGAGGAAACGCTGACAGTGTCGACGCTCCCGGACGGCCGAGAGGACGAGTTCTACCGGGTGCTCGAGGTCGGCGACCTCTACGACGTCTGCGCGTGCGCACAGGGCGCCTATCCGCAGACGTCGGCGTCGATTCGCGCGCTCACTCTCCGGTCGATGGCCGGGAAGGCTCTCGACCTCGCCGAGCGTGGCGACGGCAAGCACGCCCGGCGGAACCGCCGGCAGGCGGTCGAGCGGATGGTCGCCGACGAGCTCGCCGGAGCTCTCACACCGGCCGGGCTGTCCGGGGCGGCGGAGCTCGTCGAGCTCGCGCGCCGATGCGTAGACGAGCTCCTCGAACTCGAGCCGCGGTTCCGGGTTGCGCTCGGATGGACTCTCGAGCGGCTCGCGCTCCTCGACGACGCGCACCAAGCCGGCACGGACGCCGTGACGGAGTTCCTTCAGAAGCTCGAGCCGCCTGCCGCGACGTCCGACGGGGCCGGCTATTCTGTGGGCGTCACCGGCTCGGCGGCAGGATCGCCGGACGGGGCGCACGCCGTCACCGTTGAGCGGGGCGGCGCCGGCGTCACCTCGGGGGGCGCTCGTCGACGAAAGCTGGCGCTCGCCGCTGCACGCGCGCGAGCGGTCGAGCTTACAAACGAACACTCCCGAAGGGGGACACAATGAACGCAATCGAGCGCGCGAAGGCCGCCTATGAGGCGGCATACGCACGACTCGCCGACCTGAACGCCCGGATTGCCGAGAGCGGCGACGGTGAGGGGAGCGACGACGACGAGGGGGTCTCAAAGTTGGTAGCGGAGCTCGACGAGGTCGCGTCCGAGGTCGAGCGGACCCGCGCGAACCTCGACTCCATCGAGCGGGCAGCAAAGGTCGCCGCCGACAATCCGGCGGTCGAGCGGGCCGCGGCGGGACGTCCTATTAGCACACACGAGCCGCTGACGTACCGCAAGCAGGGCTCCGGCTCGTTCTTCACGGACGCCTACTTCGCGCAGCGGACGGGCGACACGGTGGCACGGGAGCGGCTCGAGCGGCACGGCCGCGAGATGGCCGCGCTCTACCGCGAGCGCGGGCTCGAGTTCCGCGACGTCGGAACGTCGGCTTTCGCGGGTCTGACCGTGCCGCAGTACCTCGTCGACGAGTGGGCAGAGTTCGCTCGCGCTAACGCGCCGTTCTGGAACATGATTCGGAAGGCGCCGCTCCCTGCCGAGGGTATGACGGTCAACATCTCGCGGATTACGACCGGGGCCGCGGTTGCGGCGCAGGCGAACGAGAACGACGCGGCGCAGGAAACAAACATCGACGACACTCTATTGACCATCAACGTCCGCACGTTCTCCGGCCAGCAGGACGTCTCGCGGCAGGCGCTCGAGCGCGGCTCGCTCGTCGACGAGGTGATCTACCAAGACCTCGTCTCTGACTACTTCACGAAGGTCGATGCGTCCGCGATCGGGGCCGACGGCACGAGCGGCACACATCTCGGGCTCATCTCGACAGGCAGCATCAACACGGTTGCGTACACCGATGCGACTCCGACCGTGCCCGAGCTCTACCTGCCGCTCGCGAAGGCGCTGTCGCAGATCGACGGCAACCGCTACGCGTCGGCACAGGCGTGGCTGATGCATCCGCGCCGATGGTGGTGGATGTTGTCTTCGCTCGACTCGAGTAATCGGCCGTTCGTCGTGCCGAACGCGAACGGGCCGTATAACGCGATTGCCGTCGGTACGGCAGTCAACTACGGGCAGGTCGTCGGGACGCTTCTCGGGCTCCCCGTCGTCACGGACGCGAACGTGCCGACCACGGTTGGTGCCGGCACGGAGGACGTCATCTTCGCGATGCGCACGTCGGATATCGTCGCGTGGGAGGACGGCGACGGGTTCCCTCGCCGTTTCCTGTTCGAGCAGCACACGAACGCGCCGTCGACGATCCGGCTCGCTGTCAGTGGCTACTCGGCGTTCACCGCCGGCCGGCAGCCGAAGGGCATCGCGAAGGTCTACGACACGGGGCTGATTGCCCAGTCCGGGTTCTAGGCCGAGGAAGGGGGAGCGGTGGAAGCAGACTCGTTCGATACCGGGCAGGTGCGCGCGTCGATCGTCGCACTCGAGACCCAAAAGCAGGGGCTCGAGGAGCGGCTCGCCGTGGTCGCCGCCGGGAAGGGCGACCGGCTCACGCAGGCGGAACTCAAGGAGCGGGTCGAGCTCGTCGAGGAGCGCATCCGCGAGGAGCGGGCGAAGCTCGGCGAGACGGTCGAGCCGAAGGCGAAGGCGAAGCGGCGCGGCCGCGCCGACGACGCCGACGGGGCGGCCGGGTGACGTTCCGCCGCGACAAGAGGGGGGCCGGCCGGTCGGGGCCGGTTCCCCGGCAGGATGGGCGCGACGCTTTCGCGCTCTACGCCGGCGATCGGGGGCTCGAGGTTCGCGGGGGCGACCTCGAGTCCCGCCGCCGCCGGCCGCCCCGCGACCTTGTCGCGTCCGACAGGCTCCGCGATCAGGGGACGGCACGATGCCGGTAAGCGCTAGTTCACTCGACCTTACGACGCTCGCGGTCGCTAAGTACCGGCTCGAGATATCCGGCACCGCGCGCGACGACGCGCTACAGACAGCGATAACGCAGGCGAGCGTCGCGATCCAGCGGCGCGTACGCCGCGAGATACGGCAGACGGCGTCGGCGACGACGCGCACGTTCCGAGTGCCGGGATCCAGCCGCTACGTCGACCTTGATCCTTACGACGTCGCCGCGTCGCCGGCGCCCGTAGTGAAGCTAAACCCTGAACTCGGCGCGAAGGCGACAACGCTCACCGTCGACGTCGACTACCGGCTCGAGCCGGTCGGCGGGTCGATCGCGCTCGGCACCTATACCGCGGTCGAGCTTTCGAGCTCGCTTCTCCGCTCGAGCTCCTACGCTGGTTCATTCGACGGGCCGCTCGTGAGCGTTAACGGCACGTGGGGCGCCTTTAACGCGGTCGGGAGCGTACCGGACGATATCCAGGCGGCCGCGTGCACGACGGCGGGCGCGTGGCTCGATCGGGCTGTCGCCGTGTACGCGCTCGAGGGGCTCGACGACCCGCGCCAGGCGCAGGCCGACCCAGCGAGCTCGTGGGCGATCCCCGCGGCCGCATGGTCGCTTATCTCGTACCTGCAACGGCTCACGGGGGTCTGACCGGGTGCCGACCTATAAGACGATCGCGCCGGCCGTGAAACTCGCGCTCAAGAACGCTCTCGCCGCCCGCGGCGGGCTCACCGGCGTCACCGTCAGCTACGGGTCGCCGCTCGTGCCAGGCGCGCCGCCGGGCGAGTATGTCGAGCTCGCCGGTATCCGGCACGAGCAGGAAGCCGCGACCGCGTCCTACTCTGCTGGCGGTCCGCGTCACGTCGAGGAGCGCTTCGAGCTCGACTTGTGGGTGAGCTCAACACGGAAGGGCGACCCCGATCATCAGGTGGCGACCGAGCGAGCCTACGCGCTCGCCGCTGAGGTCGAGGACGCGATCCGGGCCGACCTCACGGTCGGCGGGTCTATCGTCAACGGGTGGGCGGGCGTGGTCGCGCTTGAGCTCGCCGAGCTCGGGCCGTCCGACCAGGGCGTCCGCGAGTCTCTCATCAAGGTCACGGTCGCCGTGAGGGCACGAATCTAACCGAGGGGGCACGCATGAAAACGCTTATCTACGTGGGGCCGCACGAAGCCGTCGAGGTGCCGCTCCCCGATGGCCGGTCGCCGGTCGTCGAGAACGGCGGCACGCTCGAGACGTCCGACGAGCACGCGGCGTCGCTTCTCGAGCAGCCGAGCAACTGGCAGCCGGCCGGGAAGGCTGGCCGGAAGGACGACGCCGCCGACGCGGCAAAGGGGGGCGATAGCTAATGGCAGTCAGGTCAGGACTCGCGGCGCAGCTTGGGTTCGCCGAGGAGGTCACATACGGCACGCGCGTAGTGCCGACGCGATTTCTCGAGTTCGCCGAGGAGTCAATCGAGGTCGATATCAAGCGGGTCGAAGCGTTCGGCTTGCGCGCGTCCGCTGGCGCAAGCTCCGGCACCGTGCAACGGTCGGATAGGTGGGAGAGCGGCACGCAGGAAATCGGCGGCAAGGTGACATTTAAAAAGACGGCGGGCATTCTCTACAAAGGGTTCTCGATGCTCGTCAAACATGGGATGGGGGCGGCGCCGACGATTACGACGCCTGGGGGCGGAACGAACACGAGGCTGCACACGTTCGCCGACTTCGGAGACCCGTTCGGGCTCGGGCTGACGACGCAGATCGGCACGCCCGATGTTGGCGGCACGGTCCGCGTGCGCGAGTTCACCGGCTGCAAGGTGAAGGGGTTCTCGATCACGCAGGATCGCGACGACTGGGCCGCTCTCGAGCTCGACATCGCCGCGCAGGCGATGTCCACCTCGCAGTCGCTCGCTTCGGCGAGTTACACGACCACGGTCGGCGGGTTTCACTGGGCTCAGCTTGCGGTGACGATCGGCGGCTCTAGCGTCAACTGTCTCGGGTTCGAGCTCAACGTCGATACCTCGCTGGCGGATGACCGTTTCTACTCCGGCACGACGACGATCGCCGAGCCGATCCAAAATGGGCGCCGGCGCGTCACCGGAAAAATCGAACTGGAGTTTTCCGACCTCACCGCATGGAATCGCTACCTCAACGGCACGACGGCGGCGATCGTCGCGACGTGGACGGGGGCGACCATCGAGGCGGCGCTCTCGTACTACCTCAAGACGACAATCAACACGGCGCGATTCGACAAGGTGGACGGGCCGAACGTCAAGGGGCCGGAGATCATCACCGTGTCGCTCCCGTTCGAGGGGCTGTACGACGGCACGAATCCGGCGCTCGCGGTCGAGTATCAGACGACGGACACGGTCGTCTAAGCCGGGCGAGGGCGGCGGCGTGACAGTCACAGTGAAGGGGCTCCGTGAACTCGACCGCGCACTACGGGTCGCAGACGATGAGGCGCGGCGCGGGCTCACTCGGGAACTCCGCACCGCCGCGCAGATTGTCGCCGACGACGCGCGCGACTACTTCCACCGGCTGTCGCCGCCCGCGCTGCGAACGGCGGGCGGTTTGCGCGGCGTCGTGAAGGGCGGGACGACCGCAATCGCTGAGCAACGGCGGCGCACCGTGACGGGCCGCCGCGGCGATTGGGGCTCGCGCAACATGCGGGCGCTCGCGTTCGCCAAACGCAAGAAAGAACCGGAGGTGCTCGCTCATCTCGACGCGATGCTCGACCGGATCGCGGACGGGTTCAACTAAAACGAGGGAAGGGCGACCGACCATGCCTGCTATCCGATTCAACGGGTTCTCGTATCCCGTCGTCGAGAAGTACACCAACCGCGAGATGATCCGGCTCGAGATGCTCTCGGGGCTCGACACAAGCGAAATCTCCGAGAAGATCACGTCCGGCCGGTTGCCGTGGGCGCTCATGCTCGCCGTGGCGACCGTCGCGCTCGAGCGTGCCGGCGCAACCGTGACTCACGCTGAGCTTCTCGACGCTGACGCGGACGCGCTCGATTGGGTCGCCGATCCGGAAGCGGTTGACGCTGACGCCGCCGAGGTCGAGGGGGGGGCGCCGGGCGACCCTTTGGAGCTCCGCGTCGTCGGCGAGGGCTCGCCGCCACCGGCGACGCTCGAGGAGAGGCTCGAGGGGGTGCTCGGCGACCACGCGCCGGCGGGCTCGTCGATCCGCTCGATGCCGTTCGCGGAGAGTGGGAACCGGGGCTAGCCGAGGTGTTTCACGTGCACCCGTGGCAGCTTCTCGAGTACACGCCGTCGGAGACGGCCGCTATGAAGGCGCAGCTACGCGCGCTCGAGGGGGAGTTCGAGCGGGCGAGGTCGAGGGGGTGACGGATGGCGCGTAAGTTAGAGGTCGTCATCACGGGCGACACGAAGGGGCTTAATCGCGCGTTCTCGGATGCGCGGGGGAGCGCCGGCGGGTTCGGAAAGGCTATGAAGGGGGTCGGGGTCGCCGCGCTCGGGGCCGCCGGCGCTATCGGCGGCGGGCTCTTGGCCACTCTTAAAGTGGGTTTCGGCGAGATCAGCGAAGCGCAGACAGTGGCGGCGCAGACGGCGGCCGTTCTCAAGAGTACGGGGGGCGCCGCGAACGTGACGGCCGCCGGCATGTCGAAGCTCACGAGCTCGCTGTCGGCTATGTCTGCTGTCGACGATGAGGCGATTCAGTCGGGAGCGAATCTGCTACTGACGTTTACGAACCTCAAGAACGGCGTCGCCGCCGGCGATCGAGTTTTCGACCAGGCAACGGCGACGCTTGTCGATATGTCACGCGCGCTCAATCAGGATGTGAGTGCAAGCGCAATCCAGTTGGGGAAGGCGCTTAATGATCCGATTGCGGGTATTAGCTCGCTGTCTCGCGTCGGCGTGACATTCACGGCGGATCAGAAAAAGATGATTAAGGGGATGGTCGAAGCGGGCGACATGATGGGCGCCCAAAAGACCATCCTTGCCGAGCTCAATAAGGAGTTCGGCGGGTCAGCGGAAGCGTTCGGGAAGACACTACCGGGCGAGCTCGCGAAGGCGCGTAACTCGTTCGACGAGATGGCCGCCAACCTTACTACGAAACTCCTTCCGACGCTGAACGGCGTTCTCAAGTGGGTCAACGGGCATTGGCCGGAAATCGAGGCTGTGTTTGACGCCGTGTTTGGCGCGATCGGCACCGCGCTTTCCACGCTCGTCGGGTTCTTTCGGACGCACTGGTCGACGATCGCGGCAGTCGTCCAGGCAGCAATCGCCGGCGTCGTCGCCGCGTTCCGGTTCATTCAGCCGGGCATCGAGTTTATCGGCGGTCTGTTCAGTCAGCTTGTCGGCAACGTCCGTAAACATTGGGACGAAATAGAGGAGGCGGTCAGGGGCGCGACACAACGGATACGGGAGATTTTCGAGATGTTATGGCCGCCTATGGCGAGGATCGTTAAGGCGTTATGGAACATCATGGAAACCGACCTGCGGGTCTTTCTGAAAATCATCCGCGGCGTGATCCGTCTCGCGATGGCCGTCCTTCACGGAGACTGGGGCGAAGCTTGGGGCGCTCTCAAATCGCTTGTCGTAACAATCTTCACTGGAATTAAGGATATGATCGAGGAGCGGCTAAAGGCCGTGTTGACGATCGCGATTAAACTCGCAACATCGATCGGCACCGTTCTTTGGAAGCAGATCAAAAAGGGCGCCGACCTTATCGACCAGAAGGTACTCGAGGCGTTACGAAACGTTTGGACGGTCTTACAAAACGCGGTCGGCAGCGCGGGCGCCTTCGCCATGAACGTCGGCCGCGCGATCGTCGACGGCATCGGCGACGGGCTCGGCGGCATCGTTGACATCCTCTTCGCGAAGCTAAAGGGCGGCATCTTGGGGACGTTTGACAGGCTCAAAAAGTGGCTCCGTTTTGGCTCGCCGTCGCAATACACACGCGACACTATCGGCAAACCGATGGGCGAGGGCATCGTCGAAGGGTTCGCGGACTCAGTGATTGGCGGAATGACAAGGTTTCTGTCGTCCATCAACCTAGTCCTGAAGGCTGCTGAAGACGCCGCCGCCGCCGGCCGGTCGGCTGTCTCGAACGCGTGGGGCCAGCTTGCGTCTGACTCTATGCGCGCGTTCGACGCGTCGACGACGATCGGGGCGGGCCGGATTCAGGCGCACCTTACGACGGTGCTCGCCGGGATTGACCGGCAGCTATCGGCGGCGCTCAAAAAGATCGAGCGCGCACGGGCCGCGCTGACGCCGGCCGAGAAGGCGCTCGCCGCGCTACAGGCGAAACACGACGCCGACGCGCGAGCCGCAGCTACCACCGACGCGAAATCGCAGCTATCCGCGGCGCAAGAGAGCGGCGACGCCGAGAAGATCAAGGCGGCTCAGACAGCCCTCGATAATGCGCTCTACAACCAGCACGTGGCGGCGCTCGAGCGGAAGGCCGCGCAAGAACGTGGGGCGGCCGACCGGAAGGCCGCGCATGAAGTCGTGGTCGCGCAGAAAGAGGCAGAGCGGGCGCGTGTGAAGGCGCAGCGCGAGGCGGCCGAGCGGGAGAAGGAATACACCGCCTCGCGCGAGCTCATGCGGCGCCATCTCGAGACGATGCTAAGCAACCTCGAGAAGAACCTCGAGAAGTATCCGGGCGCGTGGCGCACAGCCAAGGAGCGCGTACTCAAGGTGCTCGGCTCGTTCGGCGTCAGCTTCGACAAGAGCGGGCAGCAGCTAGGGCAGGCGTTCGCGAAGGGGCTCCGCGAATCGTTCGACGACGTGCTCGGCACCGTCCGCACGCTCGCGGAGAAGGTAGCGGCGATCCTGCAACTAAAATCGCCGGCCAAAGAGGGGCCGCTCGCGTCGCTCGATCGCTGGTGGGCAGGGTTCGCGCCGATGCTCCTCGCCGGGCTCGACTTGGGGCCGGTCGCCGCCACGGTCGGCGGCGCGGCCGCACCGGGCGCCGTGCGACCGCCCGTGCTCGCAGGGGCCAGAGTGGGCGGCGACCTACACGTGCACGTGCACGCGGGGACGATCGTCGGGACGTCGCTCGAGCGGGCCGCGGCCGACCTCGCTCTACCGATCGCGAACGAGCTCCGTCGGCACGACCGGCGCGGTATCGGCATTTGGACGCAAAGCTAACGGAAGGGGGGGCGATCGGGAATGGCTGACAATGTCGCGATTACGCCGGGCTCGGGCGTAACGATCGCATGCGACGAGGTCGCTGACGGCACGCTCGGCACCGTGAGGGTGCAGTACGTGAAGATCATGGACGGCACGCTCGACGGGACCGGGAAAGCTCTCGTCACGTCGAACGGATTGCAGGTCGCGCAGGGCGCGGCAAACACGAGCAATCCGTGGGCGGTCAGGCCACGCGCGCTCAATCAGTACGCCGCCGTCTACCGGCTCGCCGCCCGCCCGTATGCGCTCTCTAACGCGTTTGGTGCCGCCGGCCGCAAGCAGTACGCAACGATCTTCCACGGGGCCGCTGCGACCAAGACCGTAAGGCTGTCATACGTCGCCGTGGCGATCGAGTCGACCACGGCGGCGGCGCTCGTCGTGGCGGAGCTTATCCGGCTGTCGAGCGCGACGACGCCGGCGACCGGAAATCCGGCGATCACGCCGGCATTGTTTGACCCGTCGGACGCGGCGGCGGAAGCTACATGCTTGGCGCTCCCGACGACGACAGGCACCGAAACGGGTAGCCCGGTGGGGCAGGTCGAATGGAACCTCGGGATTACCGCGGCGGCCAGCACCGTCAATCCACCCGTGCCCGTTGGGTGGGTCGTACTCTACTCGGCGGCCGGGCTCGACGAGCGCGACCAACCGACCATGCGGGCCGGCAACGCGGAAGGGTGGGCCGTCACGATCGACGCGTCCGCGCTCGCGACCGTCAAGGGCTACGTATCAATCCGGTTCACGGAGGAATGAGCCGAGCTCGTCGACCAGGAGCTCGCGCTCGAGCTCGGGAGCGTCAATCGTGACGCTGCTACTGTCGCTCGCGCAGACACGACCCGCGTACTACGGGCCGGCGACATTCAGGTGTGGTATCCAGATGACCGGGCTACCGCGCGACGCCGCGCCCGTCTACACCGATATGGCCGGTCGGCTCAAATCGTTTTCGTTCCGCCGCGGCCGCGAGCGCGAGCTCGGCAGGTCGGACGCCGGCACCGCCACGATCGTTCTCTCGAACGCGGACCGGGCGCTCGACCCGACGAACATCGCGAGCCCCCACTACGGCTCGCTAAAGCCGATGCAGGGCATACAGATCACGGCGACGCTTGGCGGCGAGGTGTACCCCGTGTTTACCGGCTTCGTCGAGCGGTGGCCGATGGACTACGACGAAAGCGTCGACGACGAAGATTTAACGCTAATCGCCGTCGACGCGTTCGCGTGGCTCTCACGCGACACGATCACGACCGCGTCCTACGGGATACAGCTAACCGGAACGCGTGTCGGCGCCGCCCTCGATACCGACCTATGGCCGGCCGAGCGCCGGCAGATCGACTCCGGGCTCGATCAATGCCAGGCGCACACTGTCACGCCGCAGGACGGCCAGACTGTACTCGAGGAGATACAGACGGCGGCAGACACCGAGTACGGCATCGCGTTCATTGACGGGCGCGGCTACGTCGTGTTTCAGGGCAGGCTCGGCCGCACGACGGGGCTCTATGTTGGCATCTCCGCGGTCTTCGGCGATGACCAATCCGGGGCGCTCCCTGAGTACACGTATCGGCGGCTCACCCCGTCGTTGGACGTCGACGACATCGTGAACGATTGCACCGTGACCCGGACGGGCGGCACCGCTCAGAACTACCAGCGGGCGAGCTCAATTGATAGCTACGGGAAGCGTTCGAAAGCCGTGTCGACGTTTCACTCGACCGACGGCGACGCGCTCACGATGGCAACGTACATCGTCAATCAACGGTCGGACCCCCTTCTCGACGTCCGCCGGATGGAGTACGACGCCGTCGGCGACGCGTCACTATGGGCGGCCGCGCTCGGGCTCGAGATAGGCCGGCGAATCCGAGTCAACCTGCGGCCGCCCATATGGCCGCGCACGGCGCAGTATTCGTCAGCGTCTCCGACACTGACGACGGCTACCGACTCGTTTAACCGGGCGAACACGGGGCCGCCGCCGTCGCTCACAGAATGGGAAACCGACCCGTGGGGCGCGAGCTCCGGCGGCCATAAGGTCGTCACGAATCAGTGTGTCCCTAACGTCGCGACTATCTGCCATTCCCGGT
>Ga0194121_10009888_pt1 | contig 11716 bp, 11 predicted proteins | sample TA2MahCa50mmetaG_FD_148609 | JGI IMG/M metagenome (GOLD analysis project Ga0194121, IMG submission 148609) | Freshwater microbial communities from Lake Tanganyika, Tanzania - TA2015020 Mahale Deep Cast 50m | ecosystem: Environmental > Aquatic > Freshwater > Lake | place: Tanzania: Lake...
TGGTCCTGTCGGAGCGGGCATCTGTGCGGGACCGGTGGCTCTCAGTGACTAAAGATCAAGATATGGTCCACCTCGGCCATGCAGCCTTGCTTTATCGGCAACGGGAGCAGTTTTTCCTCTTCGATCCTTGGCTGATGCCCTGGTTTGCCGAATCACCGGTCCCATCTCTCTGGGGATCGTTGCTCCCTCGCCCCTCCGCGATTTTTTTGACCCATGACCATGACGACCATGTGGATCCCCGGACGTTGCTACACCTGCCCAAAGACATCCCGGTCGTCGTCCCGAGCCGGCGTAATCGCCGCACCCTCTATTACGATTACCTCGCTCTGCTCCGTGAGCTGGGATTCGCACACATCATCGAGCTCGCACATGGGGAAACCTGGACGTTTGAGGGAGGGGCGGTGGTCTCGGTGCCGTTTTTCGGGGAGGACCCCTGCGACATCGAGATGCCACGGAACTGCTATCTCGTCGTCGATCGCGGGCGCAATACGCTGGTGCATGTGGACAGCGGCCCGGCCAATTCCGGCAAGTCGGCCGTGAAGGAAGGGGTAATTGACGAGTTAGTGAGGAAATACGGGCCGATGGCGATTGTCTTTGCCTCCCAGCAGCAATTGCTGGAAGTGCGCACCTACGCGGCCCATGCTGCCCTGTCTGCTCCAGGACGCTGGCTGGATGTGGGTGAAAACGGGTACTTGACGAACGGGTACCTGACTGAGCTTGCCGCTGTCGCCAAAGCCCGCCTCTTTGTCTCCTATGCGACTGGGGGTGCCGACTGGTACCCGGACCATCTTTCGTTCATGTTCAGCCGGCGCAACCCGGCACGAACCGCGCTCCTGACCGCCAACTGGGAGCGTCCGGAGGAGCTGAAAGCCGGACTGGCGCCACATGGATGCAGCTATCATTACAGCCATGCCCTCGATGTCTTTCGGCCCACTGCTGATGGTGGAACAGGGGTGGTCTCGACTGCCGAGTCCCTGGACCCCCTTCACCTGCATCGCCTGGACCACGACGACCCACCGTTCATGCGACCACTGGGTAAGGGGTAAGGAAGGGGACGACCGCGTTCGGTTGCGTGCAAGAACCTGGGATTGTCCTCCCGGCCTTGGGTCCGGTTCCCCGTGTGTCCGTTGTGACTCAACAGCTATAGGTTACGCTCGGCTGCGCCCGGTCTTTACTGCGACACTGGAAACAGAAATAAGCCATTGATTTATTTTTATAAGTTCTCAGTAATGAGCCGTCGTTTTTCTTGACTTCTTATTGTGTCGTATGCGAAAAAGACGTGCATTTCCAATAAGGTAGGAAACGGGTGCTTACGTCGGTCCGTGGAGTTTAAATGGCGTTCTCCCGGAATACGAAGAGGCCAGATATGTGGATATTCAATCTTCTTCATGAGGCCAGTGTTGGCTCGGGAGCAGTTCCCCCATCACAGCCGTAATGCGTTACGTGTAAGGCCTATTCAATCCTTAAGGGTTTACCAAAGAACGCGCTGACATTGATTTGGCGGGTGGATGGTTGCCTGCCGGGATGTGATTCACAAAGCCCGGCTGAAAGTTTGTTCTCGGAGAGCTCACTGTAAGTGAGAGGGCGAAGCTGTGTTAGAAACCAATGATATTCCTCGCTGGTATGCACTCAGGACACGGTCACGACATGAAAAGCAGGTTCGAGATCGTTTGATCAACCACGGGGTCGAGCAACTTCTCCCTACGTTGAACCGAGTAAGCCAGTGGAAAGATCGCAAGAAAGCCATCGAGGTTCCTCTCTTTTCCGGCTATTGCTTTGCCCAGTTCATCTGGCAGGACAGACTGTCCGTGCTTAGGATTCCGGGCGTTGTGCAGATCGTCGGCAGTGGAGATTTACCCGAGCCCGTGCGGGATGAGGAAATCGACGCGCTCAAAAAACTCATGGTCAACACCCTGTCCTATGATGCCCATCCGTATTTGCGTGAAGGCATGGCGGTGGAGGTCATCCGAGGTCCACTGGCAGGCATCAGAGGAATCCTTCTTCGAAAAGAGAAGCGGTATCGACTGGTGATCTCAATCCACCTGATCAAACAAGCCGCTGCCGTCGAAATAGATGCGGCTGATGTTGTCCCGGCTTGAAAAGACGGTTAGAGCCTGTCGGCAGAAGCCTCCAAAATAGTAATGACTGTTCTTGTCACCGGTGCAGCGGGCTTCATCGGCTACCACATTGCTCGTCGGTTGCTGGAGCGCGGCGATCACGTGTTGGGCCTCGACAATCTCAATGATTATTATGATGTGCGCCTCAAGGAAGCGAGACTTGCACAACTTGCGCCGTTTCCACGATTCCGATTCGTCAAAGCGGATGTGGCTGACTGCAAGAGTATGACAAACTTGTTCGCTGAGCAGTCAATCTGCCGAGTTGTGCATCTGGCAGCCCAGGCAGGCGTCCGATATTCCCGCATCAATCCTCATGCATACATTAACAGCAACGTTGCAGGCTTCCTGAATGTACTGGAGGGATGTCGTCAGGTAAAGGTTAACCATCTAGTTTTTGCTTCCTCCAGTTCCGTATACGGCGGCAACACACACATGCCCTTCTCAGTGCACGACAACGTCGATCATCCGCTCTCGCTCTATGCTGCTACTAAGAAAGCCAATGAGCTCATGGCACATGCGTATTCCCATCTTTATGGGGTGCCGTGTACGGGGCTGCGTTTTTTCACTGTCTATGGTCCGTGGGGCCGTCCTGACATGGCCTTGTTTCTCTTTACCAAGGCAATTCTGGAGGGCCGGCCTATCGATGTGTTCAACCACGGGAAGATGCAGCGAGACTTCACCTATATCGACGATCTCGTGGAAGGGGTGATGCGGGTACTTGATAAGCCGGCTCGGTCGAACTCGGCATGGTCCAGCGAGAAGCCGGACCCGGGCACGAGTTCTGCGGCCTACCATCTCTACAACATCGGTAGCCACAAACCAGTGGATCTTCTGCACTTGATTGAGCTGCTGGAGCAAACCCTAGGGGAAAAAGCTGGAAAGCGTTTCCTGCCGTTACAACCAGGCGATGTGCCCGAGACGTATGCTGATATCGACGATCTGATCGAAGCGGTGGGGTTCAAGCCAGACACTCCCATCGAGGTGGGGGTGCAGCGATTCGTGGACTGGTACAGGGAGTATTACAAAGTCTGAGGTGCAGATGGGGTGGGGTTCCCGGGGAAAAGGAGAGGTTGAAATCGCACTTTCTTGCGATGAACAATCGGCCCAGACCACGCCGTCAGCCATCTGGTTGCTGTGCCATTATCCAGACACGGCAGAGACAGACGAACGGGTTGACAAAGCCGTTGCCCAGCACAGGGAGACTGGGTGCCCGATCTGGCTATATGGAAGCAATTCCGCCCGTTATCCGGAGTCGGTCGAGCGGCTCATCAAGCAGAAGCTGCTCCGCAAGGGGCTCAGGCCTGATGTGATTCTGTGCTCCAGCGACCTTGGAGCGACACCCTCACTGGATACCGTGCAAGAGGCGCACAATGTGGCGGCCGAAGCCAACCGGCGTGGGATCCGGAAGCTCATCTGCGTCTCGAACCGGTTGCAGTTGCTGCAAGTCAGGGCGCTGCTGCGGAATGAGCCTATCTCTTTCGTCTGGGTGGCCACGCCGCTGCGTGATTGGCGCTGGTGGTACGTCCTTGGCCGGATTCTACTGATCCCTTTGGCCTTCATTGGAATCGGGCGGCAATTCGCCCCATTGGTGTTTATCCGATGGGCGAGGGCTAGGCTGGAGATGTGGCCATTCTAGGATCGGGATTGACCTAGCGCGAGTCCATCGAAGCTGGATCAGAATACTGGTCTCATGGCAATCGGGTTGAGCAGACGAGTTGTTCTGATCACAGGGGCATCGAGCGGCATCGGCAAGGCGACCGCGCTCGCGATGGGCCGGGTCGGTGCCAAGGTTGGCCTTGTCGCTCGCCGAGCCGATCGGCTCGAGACCGTTGCGGCAGAGATCAAGGCCTTGGGTGGCGCTGCGTTAGTGTTTCCCGGTGATGTAGCCGATCCGGCGACGCTGAAAGGAGCTGTCGAGGGGTGCGTGAGCAGATTCGGCCGGCTCGACGTATTGGTGAACAATGCCGGGGCGGGATTCATCGCCACAATCGAACAGACGACAGTAGAGGATCTCGACCAGGTCCTGGCCGTCAATTTCAAAGGGGCATTTCACGGGATTCTCGCTGCCCTGCAGGTAATGCGCCGGCAAGGGGATGGTCACATCATCAATGTTGCCTCCACCGCCGGTCGACGGGGTTCTCCCTACGTCGGAGCTTATTGTGCATCAAAATTTGCCATGGTCGGGTTAACCGAGTCATTGCGTGTTGAGCTGCTCGGGAGCGGCATCTGTGTGAGCTTAGTCTGCCCGGGTGCGACCAGGACTGAATTTTTTGACGCGGCCCGTCGCCGAACTCAGCGCCACCGGGGCATGATCGGTCCGGTAGAATCCGCGGAACGCGTCGCTGCTCGGATCGTCAAGCTTATAGAGCATCCTCGTGCGGAGGCGATCGCTCAGCCGATCAGACGGAAGATCTTTCTGGCTCTCAACCTGATCGCACCGGGATTAGTTGATCGTCTGTTGGCAAGATTGATCGGGAGCGGCGAAGAAACGACCGGACATGCGTGAAGTTTACGCGCCTCGTTCATAAGGGAAAGCGAGCAGTATCGTGAAGACTCTTGTGACCGGCGGAGCGGGTTTTATCGGAAGTCACCTCGTCGAGCTGCTTTTGCAGCAAGGGCATCGGGTGACTGTCCTGGATAATTTGTCCACCGGCCATCTGGGGAATCTCGCCCACTTAAAGAGCAGCGCAGGGCTATCGTTTCACCAGATTGAGGTGGCGGACCACCAGGCGATCCGTCCGTACTTCAATGGAGTGGACTGGATCTTTCATCTGGCCGCTCTGGCCGATATTGTTCCTTCGATTCAGCAGCCATTGGAATACCACCGCGCGAATGTGGACGGGACAGTGGCAGTGGCGGAGGCGGCCCGCCTTGCGGGAGCCAAGCAGTTGATCTATGCTGCATCCTCCTCTTGTTACGGGATTCCTGATGTATTTCCGACTCCGGAGACGGCTGAGCTTCGACCTCAGTACCCTTACGCGCTCACCAAGGCTTTGGGGGAACGGATCGTCCTGCACTGGGGGCAGGTGTACAGGCTGCCGGTGGTGTCATTGCGCTTGTTCAACGTGTTCGGCCCACGGTCCCGAACTTCGGGGACCTACGGGGCGGTCTTCGGCGTGTTCTTAGCGCAGAAGCTGAGCAGCAAACCTTTTACAGTCGTGGGTGATGGAACCCAGACCCGGGACTTTACGTTCGTAACCGATGTCGCGCGAGCATTCCTGGTGGCAGCCGAATCGGGCGTGCAGCAGGAGATTTTCAACGTGGGTTCCGGCGGAACGTATAGCGTGAATCGGCTAGTGGAGCTGCTGGGCGGCCCGGTTGTCCACATTCCCAAGCGTCCTGGCGAGCCCGACTGCACCTTCGCCGACACGGCTAAGATCCGCGCCCAGTTGCGTTGGAAGCCGGAAGTATCGTTCGAGGATGGGGTCGCACGGCTGCTCGCCAGCATCGAGGATTGGCGTTCGGCTCCTGTCTGGACGCCGGAGTTAATCGCGCGCGAAACTAAGGAATGGTTCCAGTATCTGGCCAGGTGATGGACTACGGAGAGAGCTATATGAAGACAATTGATGTGACGGACAAGGTCAAGGAGCTGGAGGAGTTGGCCGAGATATTAAAGGACCTGCGACAGCAGGGGAAGACCGTTGTTCAATGTCACGGCGTGTTCGACCTTATTCATCCCGGACACATCCGGCATTTCGAAGTGGCCAAGCGGGAGGGCGAGGTGCTGGTAGTGACGATCACCCAAGACGAGCATGTCAACAAGGGGCCAGGCCGGCCCGTCTTCAATCAGCGGTTACGGGCAGAATCGGTGGCGGCGCTCCAGGCCGTGGATTTCGTGGCGATCAACCGGTGGCCCAGCGCGGTAGAGGCGATCAAGCTGCTCAAGCCGCACGTGTACGTCAAGGGGGGGGAGTATGCGGCACCCGAGAGTGACGTGACCGGCATGATTGTGCACGAGGAGGAAGCGGTCAAAGCGATCGGCGGGCGGATCCATTTCACCAACGAGATCACGTTCAGCTCCACTGAGCTGCTGAATACTCACTTCGACGTCTACCCGGACGATGCGCAGGCGTTCCTCAAAAGCTTCCGGCAACGCTACTCGGCGGGGGATGTCATCAAGCGGATGGATGGTCTTCGCAAACTGAAAGTGCTCCTGATCGGGGAGACAATCATCGATGAGTATCACTACTGTCAGTCAATGGGCAAGTCTCCGAAGGAGCTGCTGGTCACCACCAAGTACTTGCGGGAGGAGGTATTTGCCGGAGGTATATTGGCTTGCGCGAACCACGTGGCGGGGTTTTGTGAAGACGTGCACCTGGTCACCTGTCTGGGGTCCAAGAATTCTCATGAGGAATTTGTCCGGTCGCACCTCAAGCCTAACGTTACGGCGCAGTTCTTCCACCGGGACGACGCCTCTACGATCTCGAAGCGGCGCTATGTGGAGCACGCGTTTCTGACCAAAATGTTCGAGGTGTGCTTCCTCGACGACAGCGCAATCCCGCCCCACATCGAGCGGGACATCTGCGCTTACCTCACGAGCGTGCTCGGAGACTATGACTTGGTGCTGGTGGCGGACTATGGGCACGGATTGATGAAGTCGGAAATCGTGAATCTCCTTTGCGCGAAGTCCCGATTCCTCGCCGTGAACACCCAGACCAATAGCGCCAATGCGGGCTATAATCTGATCACCAAGTACCCTCGCGCAGACTTCATCTGCATCGACGAGCCGGAGATCCGCCTGGCCTGTCACGATCGGGTGAGCGACCTTCGGGACCTCATCGCAGGCACCGCGCGCAGACTGAGCAGCCGGCGGACCATCATCACCCGTGGTCATCATGGCTCGATGACCTACGCGGCCGAGGACGGGTTTTTCGAAGTGCCAGTCTTCTCGAGCAAGGTCGTGGACCGTGTCGGGGCCGGTGATGCGTATCTCTCAGTCGCCGCTCCCTGCGTCGCGGCCGGGATGCCCATGGATCTGGTCGGGTTCATCGGTAACGCGGTCGGGGCCCTGGCAGTCCGCATCGTAGGCAACCGATCAGCGGTGGAACCAGTACCGCTCTATAAATTCATCACGGCGCTGTTGAAATAATCATCAAGACGCGCCGGATACTTGGAGAAGATGGGAAATGGAACGCATGCCCTATTTTGACGAGCTGGCGGCGGTATTCCGAAGCGTCGAGGCCACGCAGGGGGATGGTAGTCCTCTGGGCTTGGCTGAGGGCATCGAGCAGGCCATCCGGATGATCACAAGCCGCACGGGCGCCGGTCGGAAGGTCATCTTCATCGGCAACGGTGGAAGCGCCGCCATTGCTTCTCACCAAGCGGTGGATTACTGGAAAAACGGAGGGATGCGCGCGATCGCGTTCAACGACAGTTCTCTGCTCACCTGCATCAGCAACGACTACGGCTATCCGCACGTCTTCGAACGGCCGGTGGAAATGTTTGCGGACGAGGGGGACGTGTTGATCGCAATCAGTAGCTCCGGTCGATCGGAAAACATCCTGCGGGGAAGCAAGGCGGGACTGGGCAAAGGTTGTGGCCTCATCACGATGTCGGGCTTCAAGCCGGATAACCCGCTCCGCTCTATCGGACACTTGAATTTCTATGCAGCCTCGTCCTCTTATGGGTACGTGGAAATTACCCATCTGGCCCTATGCCACTGCATCGTGGATTCGATCATCGGGCGCCGTGCCTAGGCACGCACTTTCCAGCTTCCTCCTCGGAATCCTTATCAGCGCCGGATGCCTCTGGTACGCATTCCGCGGGGTGGACCTGTCCGCCATGGCCGCAGGCATCGGGCAGGTAGGGCTCGCATGGGTCCTCACGAGTGTCACCGGCGCGCTGCTGGGGCTCATCATCCGCGCGTTCAGGTGGCGCCTCCTGCTGGCCGGCGGCAGCGCGATCGGATTATGGTCCCTGGTGTCGGCGACGTTTATCGGGATCATGGCAAACAACCTCCTGCCCGCCAGACTCGGGGAAGTGGTGCGAGCCTGGGTGCTGGCTCGACGAGAACGGACGCCCGTCCCGACCGTCCTGGCCAGCATTGTCGTCGAGCGCTTGCTGGACGTGGTCGCAGCCCTGGCGCTGCTGGGGTTGGCCTTGGCGGTGTCCTCCGATCTGGGTGGCGGGGCGGCTAGCACGCTGAAGCAGACCGGCCAGGCGGTACTCCTGGCCGTGGCGGTGGGAGTGTCCGCTCTGTTGATCACCGTGCATTTTCGCGAGCGGTTGCTGAGGGTCGGGGAGGGCTGGACCGTCCGCGCCGGACATCCGTGGACTTCGGGCGGCATGGAGCTTATTAAACGGTTTCTGGAGGGCCTCTACGTCCTCCGCGGCGGCCTCCATGCGATGGCTGTGGCAGGCTTGTCCCTACTCGTATGGGTTGTAGCAATCGCGTCATTTCATGTGATGGCCCAGGGGTTTCATCTGGGATTGACGCTGGTCCAGACCACGCTGGTGTTCGTGATTGTCCTGTTCGGGATCGCGCTTCCCTCGACCCCGGGGTTCGTGGGCACCTTTCACGGCTTCTGCGTGGCCGGGCTCGCGATGGTAGCGGGCACGGAGCCAACGCTCGCCGCCGCCTATGCGACGCTGCTGCACGGGAGTCACTGGCTTTCGATCAATGCGGTCGGGATCGGGTGTTTGGCGGTGGATCGCTCGCTGACCTGGTCCGGTATTGCAGGGTTGGTCCGGCAGGGCTGAGGAGACAGTCGATGCTCAAAGGTTTGATTCTGGCGTGCGCGGGCTTCGCGCTCTTTTTGATCATTCATGTGCCGCTTTTCCGGCTTCAGTTATCAGAATTTCGGTTCAGAACCATGGTCCGACTCGCTCTTGTCCTCGGTGTACTCCTGTTGACTGTACATCGGGCTACACCGTCTGACTTGTGGGTCCTCCCCTCAGCCTATACGCGAGCCGGCTGGGCGATTGACTTATTGAACGGCCTGATGGTCTTCACCTTTCTGTTCGTTGGCTACAGCATGTTCTATTTCCTGATCGACCGGGGTTTCTCCGGTCGGATCATGATCGAAATCGAAGCCTCTCCGCTCCGTCGCCTTCGTCCGGATGAGATCGCCGCCCGGTACTCGCTTGAAATGGTTCTCCAACGTCGGCTCAATGAGCTGCTGGGGATCGGCCGTATCACGGCGATAAACGGACGGTATTGCAACACGTCGAAGGGGCGTTGGTCGGCCGTCATGTTCGCGTTCGTGAAAAAGTTTCTCCAGCTTGGCGAGGGAGGCTGATGCGAGGGTTGCTGGCTGGCATACTGGCGTTTGGGATGTATTTCTTGGTCCAGGCGGTAGTCTTCCATTCCGTGCAGGTGTCCAGGCGTGCTTTGGTGCTCGCTGGACTCTGGCTCGGCGGACTTCCGGTCTATGTCTGGTTCTACACGTGGCTTCCCGATGACCGCTCAGTCTGGCCTGCCCCTCTGGTGGCTCCATCGGATGTTACCACTCTGTTCAGCGGGGGTCTGTTGTACTTCTTCCTCTTCATGGGATATGCACAGTTTTTCTACATGGCCGAGAGTTCAGTAGGCGTCAGAACGATGATCGAGCTGGCATCGGAGCCGGAGAAGGGGCTGACCCTTGAGGAGCTGACCAAACGCTATCACTATGACTGGATGTTAGATCGCCGGCTCCGCCGTCTCGTCCATGCCGGGTACCTCATAGAGGAGATGGGATACTATCGGACCACTGCTCGTGGCCGGCTGGCCGCCGCCGTGTTGAAATGGTGCAAGCGGCTTCTCCGCCTGGGCCCCGGCGGTTAAACGCTTGAGGTGTCGCTTGCCCGAACATGCTCCGCTTATGGGCAATGTGACCGTCTGTGATTTATGCGCCTGACTTACGGCTAGGAAGCTTTGATCAATCCGTCTGCTGGCAGGCATGCCAGAGAAGGAATCTGTATGGGCGTGAACAAGGGTCTTGAGTCATTTGAAAAGCAATTCCCTACCGATGCAAAGATTAGCATCATCATTCCTGTCTACAATGATCCGGAGGGATTGAGAAGCTGTCTTGAGTCCTTATATGCCCTCGCTGACGACAACTATGAAATTATCGTCGCGGACGATGCGAGTGAGAAGGATACCGCAAGGGTCTGTGACCCGGAGCGCGTGAGAATAATCCGCCTCGCACGAAACTCAGGCCCTGGGGCAACACGAAACGAGGGGGCTGCGCATGCAGGTGGCAGCATTTTGGCCTTTATTGATGCGGACTGTACGGCTCCGCCCGACTGGTTGGCCAGGATGAGGGAGGCGTTTTCGGATCAACGAATTGTGGCGGTGGCTGGAACCTATAGCGACCAACACGTCAAGGGGGTGGCCAGTGAGGTCAGATTTTTAGAGGCTGCCTACTATCACAGAAAGGATCGGATATTTGTCAACGCCTATATAAGCGCGAATTTTGCGATCAGAGCCGATGTCTTCCGTAAGGTCGGCGGGTTTCCGCCAATTCGTCAGTGTGCTGAGGACCTATTGCTTGGCTATAAGCTATGGCTGTCAGGTCTTTCGATTCTGTGGATTCCCGATCTGAAGGTCGGACAATATTTCCGTCCGACGCTCTCTCGCTACTTTCGACAGCAGATGAATTGGAGCCGCGGCGTCTCTACAATCGGAGCTGTCTACCCAGCTACGATGGCTCTCACATGGAACGTAAGGCGTGGGGTGCTGCAGGCACAATTCCTTCTGCAGACAGTCGCCCTGCTGGGCGCGGCGTGGGCGGTCGGATTGGGAGGGAGTTGGTGGTTCAGCGCTGTTGCGGCGGGTGGGTGCATTCTGCTGAACGTGCCATTTATTCGGTTTGTGACTAGAAAGAAATCATTGCTGAGCGCAGGCCGGTGTTTATTGGTTGTCCTGTGTATCAGGAATATGGCCCACCTAGCCGGTGTAAGTCTGACGACCCTCAAGTATCCTCTGACGACCCTGTGGGCCCTGCGGATTGCGATTGGTCGAATATTGGGCGAGAGGCAAACTCACGGAGGTCCTTCCATAGAAGAGGTGGATAACCATTTCCCGCCGAATTCAGATTGGTCTTTGATAACGCCGTAATTGTTCACGCAAGAGCATGAGCTGAGGCCGGCATGCCGAGGCAAAACTGATCAGGATCATGATTCTCTGACCTTTTGCGTGAAGGTGGTAGTGCGACCTCGTCACCGTACGCGTTGATCTGCTGATCTTTTTAGGTGTTGAGAGTCGGTTGCTGTCTTGAAGTTCGTCCGCCGAACGCGAGTCAGCTGAGGGTGATTTAGACGTTCTTATTGGAGAGGAGTCAGTTCGTGATTCCGCAGAGTCGTCTGACTAAAACCAAGTTGGTGTTCATATGGGTGATGGGACCTTGTATTCTCTTCACCTTCGCGATCATTTTTCAAACTAACAGCTATCAATACTGGGGCGACAAGTATCATTCCGTCTTGAGCTCACAATATTTGTTCTCTCAGTTTCATAACTCTTCATTTGTCAGACCACTATGGAGAGAAGATGTTCTCAGTGGTAATCTCTGGCTTGTGAATCTGCCCACCGTTCCGTTCATGCTTGACAATGTCGCAGCTCGGGTGTTTCACCTGTCGCCTTTCGGAATTGATCTGATCGGGAATCTGGCGGGATATGCCGT
>Ga0194121_10009897_pt1 | contig 11711 bp, 14 predicted proteins | sample TA2MahCa50mmetaG_FD_148609 | JGI IMG/M metagenome (GOLD analysis project Ga0194121, IMG submission 148609) | Freshwater microbial communities from Lake Tanganyika, Tanzania - TA2015020 Mahale Deep Cast 50m | ecosystem: Environmental > Aquatic > Freshwater > Lake | place: Tanzania: Lake...
CTGCGGCCTCAAGACGCGGACCGTCGAGGAGACGATCGACAAATGCCGGGTCGTGGTCGAGGCCGCGAAGAAGGTGCGCGCCGAGCTCGGCGCGAAAGTGCCGGCCTAGCTACCTGCCGTACTTCGTACGGGCGCGTCGTCGGCCGCTAGCGACCGCAACCGGTCGCCGCGGCGCTCCTAGCGCCCGTAGAGGTCGAGCACCTCGCGGCGGAACGGTACGCCCGCCTTCTCGCGCAGCTTGTCGAACTCGTCGTGGTCCCACTCGCCGACGAAGGTCACGGCGACGCCCGACTGGCCCATCCGCCCGGTGCGGCCGATGCGGTGGGTGAACGTCTCGGTGTCCTCGGGGAGGTCGTAGTTCACCACATGCGTGACGTCCTCGATGTGCAGGCCGCGCGCGGCGACGTTCGTGGCGACGACGACGGGGATCTCGTGCGCGCGGAAGGCCTCGAGCGTGCGCTCGCGGTCGCGCTGCGACATGTCGCCGTGCAGCGCCGCGACCGTGTGCCGACGGCGCGTGAGAGCGCGGACGAGGTCGTCGACGCCGCGCTTGGTGTGGCGGAAGACGAGCACGTGATCGAACTCGGCGCGCTTGAGGAGCTCCTCGAGCGCGAGGACCTTGTCCTCGTTCAGGACCTCGACGAAGAGCTGCTCGACCGTCTCCGTCGTCGGGCGCTCGGGGTCGATGGCGATCGAGACAGGGTCGCGCATGAAGCGGCTCGCGAGGTCGCGGACCTCCCACGACAGCGTCGCGCTGAAGAGCGCGGTCTGCCGGTCCGTGGGCATCTTCCGCAGGAGCTTGCGCACGTCGGGCGCGAAGCCCATGTCGAGGAGGCGGTCGGCCTCGTCGAGGACGACGATCTCGATCCCGCGGAGGTCGAGCGTCCCGCGGTCGATGTGGTCGAGGATGCGCCCGGGAGTCCCGACGACGACGCCGACGCCGCGACGGAGCGCGCGATCCTGCGGGGTGTACGAGACGCCGCCGTAGATGGCGACCTCGTGCGAGTCGCGGAACTTGCCGAGCGCGCCGAACTCGCGCGTCACCTGCGTCGCGAGCTCGCGCGTGGGCACGATGACGATGGCCTGCGGCCGCTTCGCGCCGGGGGCGACGTGGCCGAGGATGGGGATGGCGAACGCGGCGGTCTTGCCGGTCCCGGTCTGCGCCTGCGCGAGCAGGTCGCGGCCCGTCTGGAGGACGGGGATGCTGCGCTCCTGGACGGGGGTGGGGGTCATCCAGCCGAGCTCTTCTATCGCGCGACAGACGTCGGGGTGGATCTCGATGGTGCCGAAGTGAGCGGTGCGCGCGGGTCGTTCTAACGCGAGTGTCAGATATATCTCCTCATATGACGAACGGGCCGCGATCCCATCGGATCCGGCCCGCCCCCGCCAGACGTTCGATGAACTGCTACGACGAAGTGTATCAGACCTCGCCGCGCCGCCGGCGCAGCTCGTCGAGGACCGGTCCCGTCGACGAGGTGCCGAGCCTGTCCGCGCCGGCGTCGATCGTCGCGAGCGCCTCGTCGGGCGTGCGGATCCCGCCGGGCGCCTTGACACCCATCTTCGGGCCGACGAGCCGCCTCAGCAGCCGCACGTCCTCGACGGTCGCGCCCTCGGGCGGACCCCGTCGAGGTCTTCACGAAGTCCGCGCCGGCGGCCTGTGCTATCTGCGCGGCGATGGCCTTCTGCGCGTCGTCGAGGTACGCCGTCTCGAGGATGACCTTCACGATGGCCTCGCTCGCGTGGCCCACGCCGACCACCGACGCGATCTCGCGCTCGATCGTGGCGTAGTCGCGCTCGATGAGCGCGCCGATGTTGATGACCATGTCGAGCTCGGTCGCCCCGTCACGCAGGGCCTGCAGCGACGTCGAGACCTTCACCTCGGGCGACTGCCCGCCGTGCGGGAGCCCCACGACCGTGGATGTGCGCACGCCCGACCCCTGCGGCAGCCGCGCGCGGTCGGGCACGTAGAACGGCTTCACGCACACCGACGCGATCACCTCGCGCCGCGCGATGGTGCACGCGTCGACGACGCCGCGCTCAGTCTGCGTCGGCTTCAGCACGGCGTGGTCGATCATCGCGGCGAGCGCGGGGACCGTGGGCAGTACGCTGGTCGTCGTCATGCCGGGTTCGATCCTAGTCGCTCGACTGCTCGGGATCGACATTCGCATCCACCTCTCCTGGTTCCTCGTCTTCGCCATAGTCCTCCTTTCGCTCGCGGACCAGCGCGGCATCCTCGCGCAGCTCGGCCCCGGCTGGACCCAGCGCGAGCTCGTCGTCGCGGCGGCCGTCGCTTCGCTCCTGTTCTTCGCCTCGGTCGTCGTCCATGAGCTCGCCCACGCCACGGTGGCCCGCGCGTTCCGCATGCCGGTCTCCTCGATCACGCTCTTCCTCCTCGGCGGCGTCGCGAACCTCGCGAAGGAGCCGCCGCGGGCCGCGGCCGAGTTCCTCATGGCCATCGCCGGCCCGCTGACGAGCCTGGCCATCGGCGCGGCCGGGCTCGGCATCTGCCAGATCGTGTTCGCGCCCGAGGGCGGGTGCGGCGGCCTTCTCGACGGTCGCGTCTCGGCGACGTTCGCGGCGGCCGACGCCGTCGCCGTCGTCGCGGCGTACCTCGGCGTGGTGAACGTCCTCCTCGCCGTCTTCAACATGATCCCGGGGTTCCCGCTCGACGGCGGGCGCGTCCTGCGTTCGGTGGTGTGGGGCTGGCTCCGCGACCGCTCGCGCGCGACGCACATCGCCGCGCGCGGCGGGCAGCTCGTCGCGGGCCTGCTCCTGCTGCTCGCGGCGTGGCGCGCGATCGGCCGCGACGACACGTTCGGCGCCCTGTGGATGGGGTTCATCGCCTACTTCCTCTACACCGCGGCGTCGCAGGCGATCGACCAGGAGCGCGTGGCCGCGGCCGTCGCCGGGGTGCGCGTAGCCTCGCTCATGTCGACGCAGCTCACCGCCGTCGCGCCGACGGCGACGATCGCGCAGGTCGTCGACGAGCACATCCTCGCCCGGAACGCGCGCGCCGTCGCGGTCATCGACGGCGGCCGCTTCGCCGGGCTCGTCACCGTCGCCGGCCTGCGCAAGGTCGCCCAGCGCGAGTGGCGCGACACGCCCGTCGAGAGGGCCATGACACCCGCGCGCGAGCTCGAGGCGCTCACCCCGGGGTCACGGCTGATCACGGCGATCGAGCGCCTCGGCGCGAGCGACATCCCCGCGCTCCCCGTCGTCGAGGACGGCGTCCTCGTCGGGCTGCTCGAGCGCGACGCGGTCGCGAGCTACGTGCGCATGCGTGAGATGCTCGGCCTGCGGTGAGACGCCTCGGCGTCTTCTCCCGCTCGGCGACGATGTCGACGTTCTCGACCGGCGCACGCGAGCTCCTGCGCGAAGCGGAGCGCGCCGGCGAGCTCGCGCTCCACATCGTGCGTCTCGTCTGGTGGACGGTCGCCGCCGCGACGACGTACCTGCGCTTCAACGTGGACCTCGAGCTCGTCGCGCCGGCCCTCGCCGGGCTGGCCATCGCCTGGGTGCTCGGCCTCTTCGGACTGCGCGGCCCGCGCACGTTCACCGCCGCGCGCTACGCGCTTGTCGTCCTCGACGCCTGGCTCGTCATCGGTCTCGTCTTCGTGTCGTAGGGGCCGCTCTCCGTCGCCGGCGGGATGTTCGCGTCGCGCCTCGGACGGCTGCCGTCGCCCGAGGAGCTCGCGGCCTACGTTCCGCCGATGCTCGTGTACGTCGCGCTCGCCGGCGCACTGCGCCTCGACCCGCGCGTCGCGCCGCTCGGGGGCGGCCTCGCCGTGTTCGGCGCGACGCTGTACGCGGTCTCGCTCGACATCGACCGCAACAGCGCCATCCTCCTCATCGGCCTCATCGCCTTGTCGGCCATCGTCGGCACGACGGCGTCGCGCGTGCTGCGCTACGTCGTGCTGAGGGCGCGCGAGGAAGCGACCCTGCGTCGTACGTCCCGGAGAGCCTGTCGCGCGACCTCGCGACGCACGGGGCGCTCGAGCGTGCCGGCCGTGTGGAAGACGTCACGCTACTCACCTGTGACATCCGCGGCTTCACCATGCATTCGGAGCGGCTCACCCCCGCCGAGACGGTCGGCTTCGTCAACAGGTACCTCGAGGCGGTGTGCCCCCGATCACCTCCTCCGGCGGCGTCATCGACAAGTTCATGGGCGGCGGATCGTCGAGGCGTCGGCCGCGGTCGAGGTGCGCGTGGGGCCGCGCCGCACAGCGGCGAGGTGCTCGCCGGCACGGTCGGGCCGCGCACGCGGCGCGAATGCACGATCATCAGCGACGCCGTGAGCACGCTCACGCGCCTTGAGGAGCTGAACGAGCAATACGGCTCGACCGTCGCCGCCTCGGACGCGACCATGGCCCGCGTCGCCGAGCCCGAGCGCGCGGGGTTCGACGGCCCGTGAGCGTCGCGGTGCGCGGGCGCGAGGGCGGCCTGAACGTGTACGCCTACGGCGCGGCCGTGTCGCTAGGCGACGATGGCGACCTCGGCGACCGGCTGCGCCGCTTCGTGGGGCGCGATGCGGAGCAGTCGCTGTAGCGCGGATCCAGCGGGGAACGCCGGGTCAGCCCGGTCGCATCTCCGCGGCGACCGCGGCGGCGACCGCGGCGTTGCGCACGAGCAGCGCGACGTTCGCCGTGAGCGCCCGGCCATCGCTGCGCTCCCCGAGCGCGCGCAATAGATAGGGAGTGACCGCGGCGCCCCGGACACCCGCGCGCTCGGCCTCTGCGAGCGCCCGCTCCGCCGCCCGCTCGGCGTCGGCCCGCGACATCGCGTGCTCTTCCGGCGCGGGAACGGCGATCACCAGGCCCCTCCCGCGGGACAGCTGCGCTCGCGCGATGCGCGCCGCGGCGGCCGCGTCGTCTACCCGATGCGCGAGGGGCAGGCCGCTCGAGCGCACGTAGAACGCCGGGAGTTCATCGGTACCGAACCCGACCACCGGCACGCCGAGGGTCTCGAGCGCCTCGAGCGTCTTGGGCAGGTCCAGGACGAGCTTCGCGCCGCTGCACACGACGCACACCGGATGGGCGGCGATCGCGCCGAGGTCGGCCGAGACGTCCCAGCTGCGCTCGGCGCCGCGGTGCACCCCGCCGATCCCGCCCGTCGCCATGACCGCGATGCCCGCGCCGGCGGCCATCGCGACGGTGGCCGCGACGGTCGTCGCGCCGAGGCCGCCGCTCGCCAGGATCGGCGCGATGTCCCGCAGCGACACCTTGGCCACGCCGTCCTCGTTGGCGAGGCGCTCGAGCAGCGCGGCGTCGGCGCCGACGACGACTCGGCCGTCCGCGATGGCGATGGTGCGCGGCTCGGCGCCTGCGTCACGCACCGCGCGCTCGCAGGCGCGGGCGGTCTCGAGGTTCGTCGGGCGGGGGAGGCCGTGCGAGATGACCGTGGACTCGAGCGCGACGAGCGCGGTCACGCGGTGCGGTGGCCGGCCTCTCCGCTCTCGCCGGCGAGGAGCTCGATCGCGTGCGGCAGCACCGGGAGGATCACCTCGAGCGACTCGCGCACGGCCCTGGGCGACCCCGGCAGGTTCACGACCAGGACCGAGCCCGCCGCCCCGGCGATGCCGCGCGAGAGCATCCCGTGGGCGGTCTTCGCCAGGGACCGCGCGCGGATCGCCTCGGCGATGCCGGGGATCTCGCGGTCGACGATCCGCCGCGTCGCCTCCGGCGTGACGTCGTTCGGCGACAGCCCCGTCCCGCCGGTGGTGAGGACCACATTGGCGCCCGAGCGGATGGCCCGGCGCATCTTCTCGACGATGCGCTCGACGTCGTCGGGTACGACGTCCACGGAGATCACCTCGGCGCCGCTCGCGCGGAGCATCTCCGCCATCGCCGGTCCGCTCTCGTCGACCCGCTCACCCTTCGCGCCCTTCGTGCTCGCGGTGATGACGGCCGCGCGGATCACTCGAGCTTCACGTCGCCGCTCGTGCCGCCCGTCTTCTCGACGAGCCGCACGTCGGTGATGCGCGCGCCCCGCTCGACCGCCTTGAGCATGTCGTAGAGCGTGAGCGCCGCCGCGGCCACAGCGGTGAGCGCCTCCATCTCGACGCCCGTCTGCCCGGTCGTCGCCGCCGTCGCCTCGATGGCGATGCCGCCGTCCTCGACGACGAGCTCGACGCCCACGTGCGTCAGCGGCAGCGGATGCGTGAGCGGGATGATCTCGCTCGTCCGTTTCGCGGCCATGATCCCCGCGACGCGCGCCACCGCGAGGACGTCGCCCTTCGGCGTCTTGCCGTCGCGCACGAGCGCCACCGTCTCCGGCGAGAGCTTGACGGACCCGCGCGCCTTCGCGCGCCGCTCGCTGACCGGCTTCCCGCCGACGTCGACCATCCTCGCCCTGCCCTTCTCGTCGACGTGCGTCAGCTTCTTCATCAGTGGTCCTCCGGGAGGTCCGTGAGGATCACCGTCACGGTCTCGCCCGCCGCGAACGAGCTGCGGCCGGGCGAGAGGTCGATGAGGCAGGTCGCGAGGGCCATCGACTTCAAGATGCCCGACCCCTGGGGGCCGGTGAGGCGCACCGTCCCCGCGGCCGCGTCGTGAATGCCCCGGGCGAAGAAGCGCAGCTCGTGCGGCTTGTCGATCGGATCGAGCAGCGTCGCCTTGGCGACGGGACGGAAGAGCTTGTCGCGCCCCGACATCCGCAGGAGCGCGGGCCGCACGAACAGCTCGAAAGTGAGCAGCGCCGACACCGGGTTCCCGGGCAGCCCGAAGATCGGGACGCTGCGGCCATCGGCGCGCAGCTCGCCGAACGCGAGCGGGCGGCCCGGGCGGATGGCGACGGCCCACACGTCGATGCGGCCCATCTCGCTCACCACCGGCTTCACCCAGTCGTGGTCGCCCACCGAGACTCCGCCGCTGGTGACGACCGCGTCGGCGTCGAGCGCGTCACGCAGGGCCGCGCGCAGCGCGTCGGGCGTGTCGCGCACGATCGGCCGCAGCCAGGGGCCGCATCCGGCCGCCCAGATCGCGGCGCCCACCGAGTAGCGGTTCGAGTCGCGGATCTGGCCGGGACCCGGCGTCTCGGCCACGTCGACGACCTCGTCGCCGGTGGAGAGCACCGCGACGCGCGGGCGCGCGATCACCAGCGGCTTCGACAGGCCCATCGAAGCCAGGACGCCGATCTCGGCCGGCCGCAGCAGCGAGCCCTTCGTGAGGACGGTCGTGCCGTGCCGCAGGTCCTCGCCGGCCTGGCGGACGGCGACGCCGGTCCTCGTCGCGGCGGTGATGGTGACGACGTCGTCGGCGTTGTCGGTGTCCTCCACGCGGACGACGGTGTCGGCGCCCTCGGGCACCGGCGCGCCGGTCATGATGCGTATGGCCTCGCCCGGGGCGATGGCGCGGTCGGGCATGCCGCCCGCGGGGACCGCGCCGATGACCTTCAGCCGGGCCGGCGCGGTCGCGACGTCGGCGCCGCGCACCGCGTAGCCGTCCATGGCCGAGTTGCGGAACGGCGGGACGTCGCGGTCGGCGACGACGTCGACGGCGAGCGTCCGCCCGACGCAGTCCATCAGCGGGACCTCGCGCGGCGCGAGCGGTCGGATGCGCGAGAGGATCCCCTCGAGCGCCTCGTCGACGGACAGGAGGCGCGTCGCGGACTTCGCGGAGGTCGGGCTGAGCGCCATCGGGGCGAGTCTAGGTTCGGGTGACCCCGCTCCGGCGCGCGCATTCGGCGACCGCCTTCGCGACCGCCGGCACGACGTGCGGATCGAACGGCGAGGGAAGGATGCATTCGGCCGAGCGCAGGTCGGGCGTGACGACGCCCGCGAGGGCGTCGGCCGCGGCGAGATCGACGTCGTCGGTCACGCTCCGCGCGCCCGAGTCGAGGAGGCCGCGGAAGACGCCGGGGAAAGCGAGCACGTTATTCGCCTGGTTGGGGTGGTCGCTGCGTCCGGTCGCGACGATGTCGCACTCGGGGCCGGCGATGAACGGGTCGATCTCGGGGATGGGGTTCGCCATGGCGAACACGATCCGCGGCCGTGCCATGGTGCGCAGGACCGCGAGCGGGAGCAGGTTCGGTCCGCTGAGGCCGATGAACGCGTGCGCGCCGGCCACCGCCACCGCGAGCGACCCGTCCTGCGTCGTCCCGAGCTCGCGCAGCGCGGCGAGCTTGTCGGGTGGGAGGTCGGCGCGGCCCGGCCCGACGATGCCCTTGCGGTCGACGAGCGCCACCTGTCCCGCACCCGCGCGCTTCAGCAGCCGCGCGGTCGCGATGCCCGCGGCGCCCGAGCCGAGCACGACCACGCGCATGTCGGCCATCGCCATGCCCACGACCGCAGCGGCGTTGCGCAGCCCGGCGAGCACGACGATCGCGGTGCCGTGCTGGTCGTCGTGGAAGACGGGGATGTCGAGCCGTCCGCGCAGCTCGCGCTCGATCTCGAAGCACGACGGCGCTGCGATGTCCTCGAGGTTGATCCCGCCGAAGCTCGGCGCGATGTGGACGCAGGTCTCGATGACCTCGCGCGGCGCGCGCGCGCCGATGACGAGCGGGAACGCCGAGATCCCCGCGAGGTCGCGGAAGAGCAGGGCCTTGCCTTCCATCACCGGCAGCGCTCCGAGCGGGCCGATGTCGCCGAGCCCGAGCACCGCCGTGCCGTTCGAGACGATGGCGACGGAGTTCCCCCGCGCCGTGAGCGCCCAGGCCTTCGCCGGGTCGCTCGCGATCGCCGACGAGACGCGCGCGACCGCGGGCGTGTAGACGAGCGAGAGGTCCTCCTTGTTCTTCACGCTGATCCGCCCGCGCACCTCGACCTTGCCGCCCTCGTGCAAGCGGAAGGCGGCGTCGGAGATCGAGCGCACGTCGATCCCGTCGACGCTCTGGAGGACGCTCGCGAGGCGCGCGGCGCTGGCCTCGTCGGGCAAGTCGACGGTGACGTCGCGCACATGCACCGCCGGCGTCGCCTCGATGAGGTCGATGACGCCGAGCGAGCCGCCCTGCTCGCCGATGACGCGCCGACGATCGCGAACATGCCCGGCCGGTTGTCGATGGCGAGCCGAAGCACGACGCGATACGCCGACGTCAGCACCGGCCCGGATCGCGTCGTCACCTCGGGCGAGGCTATACCGGGCGCGCGCGGTGGCGGGGGAGCAAGTGCGGCACCGTTGCCTTGAATGAGGCTGTGACCTCCTGGCCCGGCGCGAGGCCCATCTCGCGCGCCGACGTCACGGTCACGTGGGCCACCAGCGGGAAGCCAGAGTCCAAGATCACACGTACACGCCTACCGATCGGCTCGCATCGCACGACGGTCGACGGAAGGGCGTTGCGGGCGCTGCCGGTGTCCTCGCCGAGCGTCAGGACGATGTCGTCCGGCCGGACGCACAGCAGCGGGAAGTCGTCCCCGCCCGGGGGGACCGCCGCCACCTCGATGGTGCAGCCGGCGACCGAGAGGACCGTGAGGTCCTCGGTCGACGCGATGACGTGCGCCGGGAGGACGTTGTCGACGCCGACGAAGGCGGCGACCTCGGGGTCGGCGGGCATGGCGAAGACGGTGTCGGCGCGGTCGTCCTGGCGCACCGACCCGCGGATGATCACGGCGACGCGGTCGCCGAGGGAGAGCGCCTCGTCGCGGTCGTGCGTGACCAGGACCGTCCCCGCCGCCCGGCCGCGCAGGATACGCGCGAGGTCCGCGGTGAGCGCCTCGCGCGTCGGCGCGTCGAGACCGCCGAAGGGCTCGTCGAGGAAGAGGACCTCCGGATCGACCGCGATCGCGCGCGCGATGCTCACGCGCTGCGCTTCCCCGCCCGAGAGGTGGCGCGCGTGCCGCGAGGCGAGGTGGGCCACGCCGAGCGCGCCGAGCGCCTCCCGCACGCGGCGCGCGCGCTCGGCCCTGCCCACGCCACGCAGCGCGAGGCCGAGCTCGGCGTTCTCCTGCACGCTGCGGTCGAGCAGCAGCGGGCGCTGGAACACCACGGCGATGCGCCTGCGGTACGCGAGCCCGCTGGTGATGGGCTCGCCGCGCCAGCGCAGCGTGCCGCGCGCCGGCAGGAGCGACGCGAGCGCGAGGAGCAGCGTCGTCTTGCCCGCGCCGTTCGGGCCGAGCAGCACGAGCGTCTCGCCCTCGCCGAGAGCCAGCCGGTCCACCCCGACGACGGTGCGGCCGGCGCGCTCGACGGCGAGGCCCTCCGCCTCGAGGAGCGTCACAGCGGCCGCTTGCGCTGCTGCGCCCACGTCGTGACCGCGTTGATCGCGAACACGATCGCCAGCAGGATGAACGAGAGCGCGAAGGCCACGTCGAACTGGCCCTTGTTGCTCTCGAGCAGGATCGCCGTGGTGAGGATGCGCGTGTCGTCCTTCAGGTTGCACCCGGTCATGACCGACGCCCCGACCTCGCTGATCACCGCGCCGAAACCGGCCATCGCCGCGGTGAGCAGCGGGAGCTGCGCTTCGCGCGCCAGCAGCCAGCCCGCCTGGAGGCGCGTCGCTCCGAGCGCGGCGATCTGCGTGCGCAGCATGGGGTCCATGCCCTGCAACGCGATCGCGGTGAGCCCGAGGACGGTAGGGAAGGCGAGGATGAACTGCGCCGCGATCATCGCCTCGCGCGTGCAGAGCGCGTCGAGGCCGCCGAGCGGTCCGCTCCGCCAGATGGCCACGACCACGAAGAGGCCGACGACGACGGGCGGGAAGGCCATGCCCGTGTTCGTGAGCGAGAGCACGAGGCCGCGGCCGCGGAATCGCGCGAGGCCGACGACGACGCCGAGGGGCACGCCGAGGAGGACGCTCAGCAGCGTCGCCGTGCCGCTCACCGCGAGCGACGCCGAGGCCGCCGCCATCACGTCGGGGTCGAGGCGCGCGACGCGCTCGAGCGCGCCGGCGAGCCCCTGGACGATGAGGTCCATCTAGCGCAGGTCCTCCTCGGCGATCCCGGCGTCGGCGAAGAAGAGCTGCTCGCCGTAGCGGTCGATGCCGAAGGTCGAGATGAGCGACTGCGCGCGCGCCGAGAGGAGGTAGTCGGCGAACGCGTTCGCGCCGGCGGCGTTCACCGCCGGGAACTTCTTCGGGCTCACCGTGATGACGTGGTACGGGTTGAGGAGCGGCGGGTCGCGGTCGATGACGATGGCGAGCTCGAGCTGGGCCCGCCGCGAGACGTACGTACCGCGGTCGGTGAGGGTGTAGGCGCGCTTCTCCGAGGCGATGGTGAGCGTCTGGCCCATGCCCGTCGCGGCCTCGAGGTACCACGCGCCGCGCGGCGCGACGCCGGCCTTCTGCCAGAGCTCCATCTCGAGCAGGTGCGTCCCCGAGCGGTCGCCCCGCGAGACGAACGGCACGCCGCTCGCGGCGAGCCGCTTCAGCCCCTCGAGCACCTTCAGGCCCTTGAGCGCGGCGGGGTCCGCCGGCGGCCCCGCGAGGACGAAGTCGTTGTGCATGAAGAGGTGCCGGCGCTCGCCGTTGCCGGCGGCCATGAACTCCCTTTCGGCGCCGGGGGCGTGCGAGACGACGACGTCGGCGTCGCCGCGGCTTCCGATGGCCAGGGCGGCGCCGGTGCCCACCGCCTGCGCCTTGACCTTGTAGCCGGTGCGCTTCTGGAAGTCGCCGATGAGCGCGTCGAGGAGGCCGGAGTCCAGGAAGCTCGTCGTGGTCGCGAGGGCGACGTTCGGCCGGACGGGGCCCGCCGCGCGCGCGCCGCAGCCCACGGCGACGAGCGCGGCGAGCGCGGCGACTGCCAGCGCGGTGCGCATCAGCGGAGTTCACCATATGCCGAGTGC
>Ga0194121_10009899_pt1 | contig 11710 bp, 6 predicted proteins | sample TA2MahCa50mmetaG_FD_148609 | JGI IMG/M metagenome (GOLD analysis project Ga0194121, IMG submission 148609) | Freshwater microbial communities from Lake Tanganyika, Tanzania - TA2015020 Mahale Deep Cast 50m | ecosystem: Environmental > Aquatic > Freshwater > Lake | place: Tanzania: Lake...
CGACGGTGCCGACGCGCTCGACGTTCGTTATGCGCCGCTCCCCGCGATCATCGACACCGCGCGCGCGGTCGATCCGGGTGCGCCGCTCGCCCACACCGGGCTCGCCTCGAACCAAGTGTTCGATCGCAGCGTCGGCGATGCCGAGGCCGTGCGCCGCGCTTTCGCCGGCGCGCATCACGTGACCGCGATCGACCTCGTCAACAGTCGGCTTGCGCCGGCGCCGTTGGAGCCGCGCGCGGTGGTCGGCGACTACGACGCCGCGGCCGACCGCTACACGCTGTGGACGCCGACGCAGAATCCGCACCTCATCCGGATGTGGCTCGCCGAGAATTCGCTCCGCGTGCCCGAGCACAAGATCCGGGTGATTTCGCCCGACGTCGGCGGCGGGTTCGGGCAGAAGATCTACCACTACCCCGAAGAGCCGATCGTCCTCTGGGCCTCGCGTCGAATCGGCCGCCCGGTGCGCTGGACCGGCACCCGGTTCGAGAACCTGACCGTCGATGCCCAGGGGCGCGACCACGCGGCGCGGGCGCGTCTGGCGCTCGACCGCGACGGAAAGGTCCTCGCGCTCGAGGTCGAATCGATCGCGAGCGTTGGCGCCTATTTGGGCGCGTTCGGCGCCGCGATCCCCGGGCTTTACTTCCCGCCGCTGCTCTCGCAGCTCTACGCTATTCCGGCGATCCACTGTCGCGTGCGCGGCGTCTACACCAACGCGACCCCGGTCGATGCCTATCGCGGCGCCGGACGGCCGGAAGCGGCGTACGTGACCGGCCGGCTGCTCGCCAAGGCCGCCGCCGAAATGCAAATCGACCCGGCCGAGCTCATGCGGCGCAACCTGGTCGCCAAGGATCGCTTTCCGTTCGTGAACGCGTTGGGGAGCCGCTACGATTCGGGCGATTTCGGCGCGTTGTATACGCGGATCACCGCCGCCGCCGACTATGCGGCCCTCCGTGCCGAACAAGCGCGGCTCCGCGACCGCGGCGTCTATTTGGGGATCGGGCTCGCCGGCATGGTCGATTCGACCGGCGGCGCGCCCTCCAAGGTCGCGGCGCGGAGCGGGCGGCGCTTCGGCAATTTCGACTTCGCAACTGTCCGCGTCCACCCCACGGGGCGCGTCGTCGTCTTCTGCGGCGGCCACAACCACGGCCAGGGCCATTACACGACCTTCGCCCAGATCGTCGCCGACCGCTTGGGCGTCCCGTTCGAAGCGGTCGAGATCGTCGAGGGCGACACCGACCGCTCGCCGTTCGGAAACGGCACCATGGGCTCGCGGACCCTCACCGTGACCGGGGTTGCGATCGCGCTCGCCGTCGACAAGGTGATCGCAAAAGGCCGGCGCATCGCGGCGCACTTGCTCGAATGCGACGCCGCCGATCTCGAATACGCGAACGGCCGCTACAAGGTCGTCGGCACCGACCGCGCGCTCGCCTTCGAGCGGATCGTGCGCGCCGCCTACCACCCGGTCGACTATCCGCCCGGGCTCGAGCCGGGGCTCGACGAGACGCTGTTCTACGACCCGCCCGGCCGCAACACGCCCTCGGCGATGCACCTCTGCACCGTGGTGGTCGACCCGGAAACCGGGCGCGTCGGTTTACGCGACTATTGGACGGTCGATGACGTCGGCCGCGTCATCAATCCGTTGGTGGTGGCGGGTCAGGTCCATGGCGGGCTCGCGCAAGGGGTCGGCCAGGCGCTGATGGAAGCGTGCCGGTTCGATGCTAGCGGCCAGCCGCTCCATGGCTCGTTCATGGATTACGCGATCCCGCGCGCGAGCGACCTGCCGGCGCTCCACTCGCAGTACCAGGAGACGTTGAGTCCCGACAATCCGTTGGGTGTCAAGGGCGCCGGCGAGAGCGGCACCATCGGCGCACCGGTCGCGGTGGTGAACGCGGTCGTCGATGCGCTGGCGCCGTTCGGCGTCCGCCACATCGAAATGCCGCTCACACCCGACCGGGTATGGCGGGCGATCTGCGAGGCCGGGCCTAGCCGACCTTGACGTCTTCCCAGAAGCCGAAGCGGTCGGCGACTTTCTGCATCGACGGTCGCGGCGCTTCGTAGGACCACGCCGCGCGCGGGTGGCGGGCGCCCTCGATCACGACGTCGTAGAACTGGACGCCGTGCGGGCACTCGTTGTCGGATGCGGTCTTGGGCGCCTTTTTCAACCACTCGGTCTTGACCGTGGCGCGCGGGAAGTAGTGGTAGCCATCGACTTCGACGATGTCGGTGCTATCGGCGATGACGCGGCCGTTCAACGTTGCTTTCATGGCGGTCCTCCTGGGTCGGCGTGGGCGCCGTGGATGGGCGCATCATAGCGCAGTTGAGCCGCGGCGGGTGACCGCGCCGGCCGCCTGCGCTAAGCTCGGCTACGAATCATAACCAACAGGGAGGAATTGAATGTTTCGTCGAATCTTGATCGCGGCAACGGTCGCGGCCGCCACACTCGCGGTCGCCGGCCATGCTTCGGCGCAGCAGGCGGTGCGCCTGAAGGGCCTGACGCCGTGGGTAACGAGCTACTACTGGAGCGAGCCGTTCGCGATCTTTCAGCAGATGGTCAACTCGCGGCTCAAGGGCAAGGTCGAGGTCAACTATCTGGGCGGTGCGGAAGTCATACCGTTGTTCGAGCAGTTCGAGGCGGTCCGCAACGGCACCGTCGATGTCATCCTCGGCGCCGCCAGTTACTACACCGGCCAGATTCCGGAGGCGATGGCGATCCAGTTCGCGAAGCTGCCGCCGACCAAGCTACGCACCAACGGCTACTACGATCTCATGCGCAAGATCCACCTCGACAAAGGCGTGGTCTACCTCGCCAACACCGGTGGTTCGCCCGGCACGGCGTTCCGCATGTTCGTCAACGCCAAGCTCGACAAGCCCGATTTCACCGGCCTCAAGCTTCGCGTCACGCCGGTCTACGTCGCGCTGGTCAAGGCGATGGGCGGCACGCCCATCAACATGGCGCCGGGCGAGGTCTACACCGCGCTCGAACGCAAGGTGGTCGACGGCTACGGCTGGTCCTACGGCGGCATCGCCGACTTCGGCTGGCAGGAAGTCACCAAGTACGTGATCGATCATCCGTTCTACACCGCCAACACCGCGATCCTGTTCAACAAGCGGGTGTGGGACGGTTTTGCGCCCGAGGTCAAGGCCGAGCTCGAAAAGATCGGCGTCGAGCTTGAAGCGCGTTCGGAGAAATGGATGGCGGATTACATCAAGAAAGAGGACGCGCTGCTCAAAGGCTTGGGCGTGCAATCGATCAAGTGGTCCGGCGCCGACGCCGAACGCTACATCAAGACCGTCTACGAGTCGGGCTGGAAGGAATACCTCGAAAAGAACGGCGAAATCGGCGCCAAGCTGAAAGCGCTGACCGAATAACCGACCCGGATCGCGCGATGGGGGGGCCGTTCGGCCCCCTCTTTTTTTGCGGCCACTCACGCCTTGCCGTAGACCGGCACGACCGCGCTGCGCGTCGAGCGGTTTGCGGGCGAGGCCAGGAACACGATCGTCGCCGCGACCTCCTCGACTTTCGGCCACGAGGTGTAGTCGGCCTTGGGCATGGCGGTGCGGTTCTGCGGCGTGTCCAAGATCGACGGCGCCACCGCGTTGACGAGAATGCCGTCGCCCGCGACTTCCTCGCCGAGCGCCTGGGTGATCGCCGCGACCGCGGCTTTGGCGGCGGTGTAGGCGACCATGCCGCTGCCGCTCCGGGGCTCGAGCGCGGGCCGCGCGGCGACGTTGACGATACGGCCGCCGCGCGCGTCCTTCTTGATTTCGCGAAACTTCTCGACCGCGGCGCGGCAGCAGAGATAGCAGGTGAGCGCGTTGGGGCTCATCATGGCGTGGAAATCGCCGGTCCCCGTCGATTCGATCGGTGCCATGGCGAAGCCGCCGGCCAGGTGAATCGAGGCCCAAAGCCCGGGCAAGTCGTCGTAGAACGAATCGACTGCGCCTGGGTAGGTGAGATCGACGCCCTCGGCCAATTCGAGGTTGGCGTGCTTGGCGAGTGGAAACTTCTCCAGCTCTTCAGCCCGGAAAACGGGAACGTGACAGAACGCGCCCGCTGCGAGCAGGGTTCCGACCACGGCAGTTCCCAGCCCGCCGGTCCCGCCTGTCACGACGACGTGTCGCTTGGTGAAGTCCATCGCTTGCTCCTTGTCGTTGTTCGGCGTCTAGCGGTCGAGAATGGCGCTGTAGAGGAGGACGCCGGCGATCGCGATACCGTAGAGCACCAGCGCGCCGATGACGATAAATAGGATATTGCCGAGCTTCCAGAACGGGTGGCGGACGCGCTCTTCCGAGCGGCGTCCGGCGGAGCGGCGCTCGGGATCGCCGACCAGAGTCAAATAGAACGGGCGGAACGGCACCGGCAACGTCACGCGCATATCGACCGAGTGGTCCTGCCACGGGACGTCGCGGAGCGCGGCGCGCAACGCTTCGGTCTGCTCGGGGTGAGACTCGCGCGAATCATCGCCGGCATCCGCGCCAAGACTTCGTCGGCGTGCGGAGCGCGGGTCGGATCGGACGAAGACGTCGGCGACACGGGGTTGGTTGGTGTGGCGGACAATCGATCGAGCGCGTTGCTCGAAGGCATCTTCCGGCGAATTACGCGGGTGCGCAACGCCGCATTACTCCACCACCCGCCGTTCCGACTGCACCAGCGACAGGATCAGTCCGGCGCCGATCGTGTAGGTCGTCCGCTCGCGAAACAACGGGCTGCTTTCGTTGGCGGCGCCGTGGTGGAAGTCGATGCGGCCGCCGAAGAACCCCTGGACGCGCGGAAATATTCGACCGAACGCCGCTGCCTCGATCCGGGTGCCGAGGTAGCCGGCATCGGCAGCGTAGGCGCGGCGGCGCGCGGTCGCGAACGAGCGCGGCACTTCGTAAAAGTATTCCATCAGCTCGACCGTCGCGAAGATCGGGCCGATGCCGAGCTTGAACTCGGTAGTCGGATCGAAAAAACGATCGTGCTGGTAGGCGAGCTGCGGCGCGAAGGTGAAGCCGCGAAAGTCGATCGCGGAAAAATCGGTCGAGAAGACCGCTCGCACCGGCAGCTCGAGATCGATCCGGGCATCGCGGGCGGCCCGCGCCAGCGTGATCTGCAAGCGCGGACCGACCTCGCCCAGATGATCGAGGTCGGGCATGCCGCGGCGCGCGTCGTTGTCGTCCGCATCGACGGCGAACGAACCGTTCAAGCTGACGTCGAACTCGACGCTTTCGGTGCGAATGAAGCGGCCGCGCAAGAGGCCTTTCTCGTCGCTGCGCACGACGTCGCCGCGATAGGCGAAGAAGGGAAGCGCGATCGCGTGGCCGTGGTTTTGACCGGCCGCGGGATAGTCGGGCAGATAGCCGCCGCCGCCGGCGAGCCCGAGTTCGAACAGCGGCTTCTCTCGTTCGGCTGCCACCGCCGGTGCGAGCGCAAGACCGACGCAGAAATAGACCGCCAACGACAAACACCCCGGGCGCTGGCCCGGGGTGTTCGTACGCGTGGAGTCCCTAGGGTCGTGCGTTCGGCTCAAACGACGCCGTAAGCCATCATCGCATCGGCGACTTTGATGAAACCGCCGACGTTGGCGCCGCGAACGTAGTCGATGTACTTGTCATTGCCGCTCCGGCCGTACTCCTGGCAGCGATCGTGGATGCCTTGCATGATGTCCTTGAGCAGACGTTGCAGTTCGTCTTCCTTCCACGACAGCTTGGCGCTGTTCTGGCTCATTTCGAGTCCCGACACCGAGACGCCGCCGGCATTGGCCGCCTTGGCCGGTCCGAACGGAATCTTGGCATCGAGGAACGCGTGCACGCCTTCCAGCACGGTCGGCATGTTGGCGCCTTCGGAGACGCCCTTGCAGCCGTTCTTGATCATGGCCTTGGCGTCGTCGAGCATGATCTCGTTCTGGGTCGCGCACGCCAGCGCGTAGTCGCACGGCACGCTCCACGGCCGCTTGCCGGCGTGGAACTCGGTGCCCTTGAACTTCTTGGTGTACTCCTCGATGCGGCCGCGCTTGACCTCCTTCAGCTCCTTGATCCACTCGAGCTTCTCTTGGCTGATGCCGGCCTTGTCGTAAATGAAACCGTCGGAATCCGAGAGCGTCACCGGCTTGGCGCCGAGTTGGTTCAATTTCTCGACCGCATGGGTGGCGACGTTGCCCGAGCCCGATACCAAGCAGACCTTGCCCTCGAGGGCCTCTTTGCGCACTTTCAGCATGTTCTCGAGGAAGTAGACCGCGCCGTAACCGGTGGCTTCGGTGCGGATCAAGCTGCCACCGTACTCGAGGCCCTTGCCGGTGAGCACGCCGCTGAACCTGCTGGTCAAACGCTTCCACATGCCGAACATGTAGCCGATCTCGCGACCGCCGACGCCGATGTCGCCGGCCGGCACGTCGATGTCGTCGCCGATGTGGCGGAACAGCTCCAGCATGAACGATTGGCAGAAGCGCATCACTTCGTTGTCCGATTTGCCTTTCGGATTGAAGTTGGCGCCGCCTTTGCCGCCGCCCATGGGCAGACCGGTCAGCGAGTTCTTGAAGGTTTGCTCGAACGCCAGGAACTTGAGGATCGATTCGTTGACGCTCGGGTGGAAGCGGATGCCGCCCTTATACGGTCCGATTGCGTTGTTGTTCTGGACGCGCCAGCCGCGATTGACGCGGATGTGGCCGGTATCGTCCTCCCAGCACACGCGGAAGCTGACGATGCGGTCCGGCTCGGCGATACGGCGCAGAATCTCCCAGCGGTGATACTTCTCCTTGTCCTTGATGTAGTCCCAGATGCTGGCGGCTACTTCGTATACCGCTTGATGGAATTCCTTTTCGCCCGGATTTCTATCTTTCACGCCCTGAACGAATTCGTCGAGCGTCGGCACTTTGTAGCCCGTGGCCATTGGTGAGGGTCCCCCTTGAAGGTGATCGATCTATATGGGTCGAGGCCGAGCGAGCGTTAGCCCCTGCACGCAGGGTATTACAGGGGTTCGGCGCGCACAACAGCCGCTCCGACGTCGGTCGTTATGACGATGTGACGCCCGGCACCGATCGGGCTGCTGGATGCCCCAAAACCTGGCGTTTGCAATTAGAGTAGGTTAAGGCCGCGCCCGCGGATGGCGCTTGAAATTGCCCCCGCCGGTGGCTGCCTCGCCACCCTCGGACCCTCGGGATCGATCCGCCATGAGCGTCACCAGTGCGCGCGACAAGGACAAGAAACTCACGGCCGTGGCCGCGTTGTTACGTCGTCGCGCCGGCCCAGGCGAGCGCGCTTCGGTCGACATACTGGCAAAACGCTTTTTCGAATGGGCGGCACCCGAAAACGTCGCCGCGATGACGCCGCAAACGCTCGCCGGCGCGGCCTATTCGATCTGGCGCTTCGCGCAGCGCCGCCGGCCCGGCGCGGCGTCGATCCGGGTCTACGACCCGGCCGAAGCGACCGACCGCTGGTCCTCGCCTCATACCGTGGTCGAGATCGTCAACGACGACATGCCGTTCCTGGTCGATTCGGTGACCGCCAACCTCGAACGCCACGGCATCGGCGTCCAGCTCGTCATCCATCCGCTGCTGGCGGTCCGCCGTTCGCGGTCCGGCGTCGCTCTCGCCGACGACGGCCAACGCGAATCGTGGATGCACGTCGAAATCGACCGCCAACCCGATCTGGCGCGACGCGAGGCCATCGCGACGTTTCTCCGCGATGCGCTCCGCGATGTCCGCGCCGCGGTCGCCGACTGGCGGCGTATGGTCGAGCAAATGAAAAGTGCGGCCGCTGCGCTCGACGCCGCCGACGTCGCGGAGACGCGCGCCTTTCTCGAATGGATCGCTGACAACCACTTCACCCTTCTCGGCTACTGCCGCTACGACTATCGCCGGCGCGCCGGCCGGGAATCGTTCCGGCCGGTCGCAGGATCGGGGCTCGGGCTTCTGCGCGACCCGGCGACGAATATTCTGGCCGGCGCGGTCGATGCCGCCGGCCTTTCGCCGCAGCTCCGCGAGTTCCTGAAGCAGCCGGTGCCGATGTTGGTGACCAAAGCCGGCCGCCGCTCGACCGTTCATCGCTCGGCCTATCTCGACTACATCGGCATCAAGCGCTGCGATCCCTCGGGTGCCGTCATCGGCGAGGACCGTTTCATCGGCCTCTTCACCTCGACCGCGTATAGCGAAAGTCCGACCCGTATCCCCCATCTGCGCCGTAAGGTCGCACAAGCGATCGAGCGCACCCGTCTGCCCGCCAGCAGTCATGCCGGTAAGGCGCTGCTTCACATCATCGAAACCTATCCGCGCGACGAGCTGTTTCAGATGTCGGCCGACGAGCTCTACGCGGCGGCGACCGGGATTCTCCATCTCGAGGACCATCCGCGGACGCGGCTGTTCGTCCGCTCCGACCGCTTCAAGCGCTTCGCCGCGTGCCTGGTGTTCGTGCCGCGCGAAAAGCACACGACCGAACTCCGACTCGAATTCGCCCGGATCCTGGCCGCCGCTTTCAAAGGCCGGAACTCGGCGTTTTACACCCACATCGGCGACGAGTCGCTCGCCCGTCTTCACTTCATCATCGGCCGCACGCCCGACGATACGCTCGAGCCCGATCCGGTTGCGCTCGAAGCCGAGCTGGTCGCCGCGGCGCGGACTTGGGACGAGCGGTTGAAGGACGCGCTGGTGGCCGATCGCGGCGAAAACGCGGGCGCAACGCTCTATGCCGGGTTCGCCCGCGCCTTCGGCGCTGCCTACCAGGCGGTCTTCGCCCCGGATGAAGCGGTGGTCGATGTCGCGCGCCTGGCGGCGCTCGGATCGGCGGCCGACATCGACGTCCGGCTCTACCGCGCATCCGACAAAGCGATCCGCGCCAAGGTCTATCGCCTCGAGCACCCGGTCGTGCTGTCGGACTGCATGCCCATGCTCGAACATTTGGGCGTCAAGGTGATCGAGGAGCAGGCCTACCGCGTCGCCGGTCCCGGCTGCCCGATTGCCTGGGTCCATGATTTCGAGATTGCGCACCCGAGCGCGCCGGCGCTCGACCTCGGACGCATCAAGGACGGCTTCGAAGAGGCGTTCAAGCGCATCTGGCGCGGCGAAGCCGAAGACGACGGCTTCAATGCCTTGGTCGTCCACGCCGGTCTCAGCTGGCGCGAGATCGTGGTGCTGCGCGCCTACGCCAAGTACCTCCGCCAGATCAACGTCCCGTTCAGCCAGGAACTCATGGAGCAGACGTTGGTCAAGCACGGCGGAATCGCGCGCAAGATCGTCGACGCGTTCGCCCGGAAATTCGATGTTGCCCTCGGCTTGAAGCCGCGCGATATCGGCACGGCGCTCGCCGCGCTCGAAGCGGATCTCGCCGCGGTCGAGAACCTGGACGAAGATCGTGTCCTGCGCCGCTACATCAATCTGATAGCGGCGACGCTTCGCACCAACTTCTGGCAGCCGGCCGCCGACGGCGGACCCAAGCCGTACGTGTCGTTCAAGCTCGATTCGACGCGGGTCGAAGGGTTGCCGTTGCCCAAACCGCACGTCGAAATCTGGGTCTACGCGCCGCTGGTCGAGGGCATCCATCTGCGCGGCGGTCGGGTCGCGCGCGGCGGCCTGCGGTGGTCGGATCGGCGCGAGGATTTCCGCACCGAAGTGCTGGGTTTGGTCAAAGCGCAGATGGTGAAAAACGCGGTGATCGTTCCGGTCGGCTCGAAGGGCGGGTTCGTGCCGAAACGGATTCCGACAGGCGCCGGCCGCGAGGCGATCCAGGCCGAGGGCATCGCCAGCTACAAGATGTTCCTCTCCGGTCTGCTCGATCTCACCGACAACCTGGTCGGCGGCAAGCCGGTGCCGCCCGCGCAGGTCGTCCGCTACGACCGCGACGATCCCTATCTCGTCGTTGCCGCCGATAAGGGCACCGCGACCTTTTCCGACATCGCCAATGGCGTCGCCATCGATTACGGCTTTTGGCTCGGCGACGCGTTCGCCTCGGGCGGCTCGGCTGGGTACGACCACAAAAAGATGGGCATCACCGCCAGGGGCGGATGGGAGTCGGTCAAGCGGCACTTCCGCGAACTGGGGATCGATACCCAGACCACCGACTTCACCTGCGTCGGGATCGGCGACATGGCGGGCGACGTGTTCGGCAATGGGCTATTACGTTCGCGCCACATCAAGCTGGTCGCCGCGTTCAACCACCTCCACATTTTCATCGATCCGGCGCCCGATCCCGCCGCGAGCTTCGCGGAGCGCGAGCGGCTGTTCAACCTGCCGCGCTCGGCGTGGACCGACTACGACGCCAAGCGCATCTCCAAGGGCGGCGGCGTCTACGACCGCAAGGCGAAGTCAATCAAGCTCTCGCCCGAAGCGCGCCAAGCGCTCGGCATCGACGGGCCCGACACGCTGGCGCCGAGCCAGGTGTTGAACGCGATCCTCAAGGCGCCGGTCGATCTCCTGTGGAACGGCGGTATCGGCACCTACGTCAAGGCGGCCGATGAATCGAACGCCGAGGTCAGCGACCGCGCCAACGATGCGATCCGCGTCGATGGGCGTGAGCTCCGCTGCAAGGTAGTCGGCGAGGGCGGCAACCTCGGCTTCACCCAACGGGGCCGCATCGAGGCCGCCCACGTCGGGGTCCGGCTCAACACCGACGCCATCGACAATTCGGCCGGCGTCGATTGCTCCGACCACGAGGTCAACATCAAGATCCTGCTCGGATCGCTGGTGCAAAGCGGCCGCTTGACGCGGCCCGCTCGCGACAAGCTGCTCGCCGCCATGACCGCCGAGGTCGGGGAGCTGGTGCTCGCCGACAACTACCTTCAGACCCAGGCGATCTCGGTCGCCGCGGCGCACGCCGCCCTGCGCATCGATACCGATGCTCGCTTCATGCGCGCCCTCGAACGTCGTGGCCAACTCGACCGGGCGGTCGAGTTTCTGCCGAGCGACGACGAGATCGTGGCGCGGCAGGCCGCCGGCGAGGGCCTGACCCGGCCCGAGATCGCGGTTCTGTTGGCGTACGCCAAGATGACGCTCTACGACGCGATCCTGGCGAGCGACCTCCCCGACGCACCCTACCTCGTCGCCGACCTGCGCCGCTATTTCCCGAAAGTCCTGCGCAAGAAGTACGCGGCGGCGATGGAGCGCCACCAGCTCCGGCGCGAGATCATCGCTACCTTCATCGCCAACTCGATCGTCAACCGCGCCGGTCACTCCTTTGCCGCCGAGATGGCCGAGGACGGCATGGATGCGGCGAACATCGCCCGCGCCTATACGATCGCGCGCGAAGTTTTCGATCTCCGCACCCTCTGGCATGCGATCGAATCGCTCGACAACAAAACGCCGGCCCAGCGCCAGATCGCGATGATCGGCGAGGTCCAGCGGCTGATCCACACCGCGACCAAGTGGTTCCTTACCAACCTCCCGGCGCCGCTCGACGTCGAAGCCACGGTCGCCGGGTTCCGGCCCGGGATCGCGACGTTGGCGCGCAAGGTCGCGACGCTGGTCGCGCCGCTCGACGCCGGTAAGATCGCGGCGGCGACCCGGGCGGTTGAGGCCGACCGCGTACCGCGGACACTCGCCCGCGCGATCGCCGTCCTACCGATCATCGGCGCCGGCCTGCACATCGTCCAGGCCGCCAAAGCGCGCAAGCGACCGGTCGCGGACGTGGCCCGCATCTATTTTACGCTCGGAGCCCGACTCGGCCTCGACTGGCTGCGCGCGCAGGCCGAGGCGTTGGCGCCGCGGAGCGCGTGGGAGCAGAAAGCGATCGCCGCGATCGTCGA
>Ga0194121_10009900_pt1 | contig 11709 bp, 9 predicted proteins | sample TA2MahCa50mmetaG_FD_148609 | JGI IMG/M metagenome (GOLD analysis project Ga0194121, IMG submission 148609) | Freshwater microbial communities from Lake Tanganyika, Tanzania - TA2015020 Mahale Deep Cast 50m | ecosystem: Environmental > Aquatic > Freshwater > Lake | place: Tanzania: Lake...
TGCTTTGACTGTAGCAGTCTTATCTTTACCAAGCAAGATAACGACATCTTGTTTGTCATCAGAGAATAATTCTGCAATTTCGCTTTTTACCTTTTGATCAATTTGATCAACAGAATCAGTCGCCGTACCGAAAATACCGCGGACTAATCCTAAGCCTAAAATCAACATAGTCATACCCAACACTAATACGACAACAGTCGTAATAGACATCTCAATTGCACCTCGTCTTTGCATCATTTGTATTCGTAAGTCTGTTTTATAAAGGTTGTTGCAAGGGAGCGCAAGGGGCAATTTTCTGCCCCTTTTTATGAAATTTATTTTTACAATTTTTTATTTTTATTTTTTATCGACGATTAAAATAAAAGAATATTTTTATAAAGAAAGAAATAACATGGCCTCGCGGAGAATCGAACTCCGTTAACACGAGCTTCAGTCGTGGGCATTCCCATTATGCTACGAGGCCTTTATTGAACGTATAAAGAAGGGGTTTTAAAGATGGTGGTTAGAAAAAGGCATATTTTTTTGCACTGAGAATAATAAAGAGAGCAAGCGTATATAGTATTGCATCTATTAATCCTGGTTCTAATGAAAAAAGTCCCTCAATAAACCCAGCAAGATAGGGAATTAGGATTATTCCCCCAATGAGAGAGATAAGTATTTTTACCAACACCTTTCCTCTTTTCATATCTTTTTATCTCTTTTCCTCTTTAAATATCTATCCTATCAAAGGTGAGTCGCAGAGGAAGACTGATTCATCTTCCCCCGCGTACGCTTGCGCGTAGGGGTTAGGCCAGATTCTGTCGAATCCCGTGTTACCGGACGATTCGTGCCACCATCTGTCTCTGCGTGCGGCTAGGGCACTTGCACTCGTACAGGTAGTCGCTTCGGAAACAAAGTTTCCGAGGCGGAAAGCTCTGACGAACTTTCCGTTTCATGATATCCTGCAACCATGCTCCCCGCATGGATCCTTGCGATTGCAGGCTCTGTCGTTTCTGTGCTAGAGCTTGACCTCGCGGCCATCCGCCTTTCAACGGAGTACGTTTTCCATCTCTGTTAAGAGATTTCGAGTGTCCGGACCTTCCTCAGGAAGAACAAGTATACGCCTGTTTGCTGATTGAACAGCACTCCCCGTCGGTAGCTCCCCGACTCACGAATAAGGTGATGAGGGATGGTTTTTAAGGGTTTGCTATTCACGAAATTACGCTTCTGCTTTAATTAATTTATCACGTGCCTCACTAAACTCTTGATATGCTTGTAAATATGCTTCCATTAAACCACTTCCCGCACGTTGTTCAAAATATGATTGATTATTACGAATATGATGATATTTTCCAAATAAAACATTATTTCGCTCAATAATATAGGGTGGTTTTAGCCAAGGGTTGTCTTTTTCGTTTGAAAATTGTTGAGGAAGCCCCAAAGTAAATTGATCTGACTCTCTCAAACGCGTTAATAGATCTGTCTCGTGGCGTAATTCTGCTGCATTTTCTGATAATAATTGGCATGCTTCTGCTTGTAACTCTTCTTGGTATCTTCGTTCATCTGCTTCTGAAGCAGCTTTACTTTTTGCACGCCATTCCTTGAACCAATATAAAAAATTCATGTTATTTTCCTATGATTGAAGCTAGAATTTCCTTGAGAGATTCTTTCTTTTTTTGTTGAGGGACTAACTCTGCGGAGTGTACTTTCTGAGTAATATGTGCAAGAAGGCAGGAGGAAGAGCAGAATTGTTTCATAGTGGTCGTGTGCTTTCTTGTTTCTGAAAATTTGAACGAACAATCTTCCAATCGACACCAACCTTGATTGAAAGGATACTCGTCAATCTCTGTCGGTCTACTTGTTGTCTGACAGTGATCGCATTGATAGATTTGTTGTGCTACCATATGAAAATAGTATCTATAAAAGTAGTTTTAAAGATTGAGGTGAGAAAGTTATGTTTATCTTGATACTGGTGGGGCTGGTTCTGGAGCTTCTACTACCGATATTAATCCTTCTACTGACCTGTGTATTGTACGTTGATCGATGAAACGAGCTTGATCATTGCTCCCAAAATTAAGGACTTTCTCTTCTGAAAAAATCATGTAAACTGCATTATCAAATCTATAACTCTGGGTATTAACGTCAATACCGAGATATGTTCCTTCTACTACGTGTGTACAAGGTCTTACGCTACCTTCAAAGACTGCTTTTATCCTTTTTCCTAGGCAAGCTTTAGGAATATCCATTATTTTTTATCAGAAAGTAACTATATAAAACTTTTTTGATTTAAGAAGGAAGGCATTATGCAAGAAGCACGGAGGAAGGCAAGAATCCGCGGTTACATCTGAACTTTTTCTTATTTATGTGGCTATTAGTGGTCGCATGCTCACCCCTCGAAATTCTTGGGATTTATACACCGACTCTATCAACGTCATCTTCTTTGACGGCCTATGTTGTCTCGTCTTGCGGATGGCTTCGTTCTTAGATGCTTTCAGAACTTATCCGTACAATGCGTAGCTGCTCGGCCTGCTTCATAACAACCGATACACCAGAGGCATCCGACTACCGTTCCTCTCGTACTAGATAGTCGTTCCACTCAGACAACTGCGCGCCTAATAGATATCATACAAACTGTCTCGCGTATATTCTCAACGATTATGTATTTTCGTTGTATGGACTATACCTTCATCTTCACATTTTTTGGATAAGTATGTGAAGAGATCAGCGTCTTACCTGTTTACTCCAGGTCTAGATTTTCATTGGAACTGACGGTTCCTCATCTAAGTCTCTACGGGGTTATACCATTGCTGGTAAACTTCCCTCGGGGTTGCCATCGTATCATTTAGGATACAAAGGGTCCACCGACACAGAAATGCATCAACATTTCTGTCCTTCCACTCTTGCGAATAGAAAGTATGAGCTGATTATATTTTTCATGCAATCACTTGCATGCAACGCCGCTGTTTTTGATAGTTGCGATTCGATACGGGTTTTCGTTGCTTTCTTTAACGTTCTTAACCCAGCTAACGATCCCTTTTAATGCGTGAACTCCGACACCCTTGGTTGCTTATGCACAACCAGGATAGGAAGAGCCGACAGCGATGTACCAAACCGCGCCGTCAATATGAACTATCGGGCGCGACAAGCCTGTTATCCTTGAGGTACCTTTTCTGTCACACACAGGTCCTAGTAAAAAACCATGTGGGGTCGCTAAGCCCGACTTTCGTCTCTGCACCCCGTGCTGTGGGGAGTACAGTCAGGTAAGCTTTTGCCTTCGCACTCAACATTAGATTTCCAACCTAACTGAGCTTACCATATAGGCCCTGCCGATATCTTTTCGGCAGGGTGCCGCCCCAGCCAAACTGCCCGCCTGTTGGTGTCCCCTCCCAGGTGAGCAACGGTAATCGATATGGGTAGTGTTACATTGATGCCGAAGCTCCTACCTACGCTATGCATACCAATTAACGTTACAACAACAAGTTGCAGTAAAGGTCTACAAGGTCTCCGCTTCCCATTAGGCGTCATCGGCATTTTCACCGATCAGTGAGTTCAGAAGGTTCTGGTTGGGGACAGTGACCACCACGTTAAACCATTCATGCACGTCACCATTCAGATGACAAGGCATTACGCTACCTTAAGAGCCTCATAGATAGGCCCGCCGTTTGATGGGTCTTAGCTCCCTTGAAAAGGAGTTTGAAACACCACCACTGGGCAGGTCTCACCGATTATACTAGTCCTTTCGGATTTGCAATCGGCTACGTTTTTGATAAACAGTCGGGCGGTCCTTGTTATTGCAATCTACAAATGCCTTTTACATATCAAAGACAATCATAGACACCCCTTCTACCGAAGCTACGGGGCCAAATATGCCGAGTTCCCTCAACCAGGTTACACCTTTCACGTCTTAGCCTTCTCAGCTAGAGCACCAGTGTTAGTTCTCGGTACAGCTAGACAACACAAAGGTATTTTCTTTTCATGGGCTCTAGGAGTCCGTGGGTCGCCTGACATTCATTCACTGCGATCGTAGCATTACGCTCCCGCAATTTCAAATGGCACATGCCTTTCGGCATGCCACATATCCCTAAGCAAAAAATACCATATAAGCGTTGTTAGTTCCGGAATATTAACCGGATGTCCATCGTCGTACGCAGTTAAGATACAACTTAGGGGCTGACTAACCCTTGGTTAAACGATAGTGCCAAGGAAACCTTGCTCTTTCGACGCTTTCCGTTCTCAGGAAAATCAGATCTTACTTCCGCCAAGATTCTTATTTCGCGCCGCTCCATCGTGTCTCTCGACAGGACTTCTGCGCAGCGCGAACACCTGTATACCAGAATAGTCTTACGACTACCTCCGGAGTATCGGTGACATGCTTAGCCCCGTCCATCTTCGACGCCTCGAACCTCAATAGGTGAGCTGTTACGCTTTCTTTAAATGATGGCTGCTTCTAAGCCTACATCCCTAGTGTCTCAGGGTCAAGACAATCTTTGTTACACTTAGCATGCACTGAGGGACCTTAACTCCGGTCTCCCTTGTTCGGGTCTTCGAACGGTACCTTACGCACCGCCCGCCACTCCTCCAGTATGCAGCACGCACGTTCTGAGTTGGAAGAAAACCCCGTACCGAAACCGGTCTGCAGGTTTTATCCGTACTGTACCACGCATGCGAAGCACTGGAAGGCTATACTGAGGCATATTTCTACAGGAACAAGCCATCGCCAGATTAGATTGGCTTTTCACCCCTACTCGCAAATCATCCAAGTGCATGTACACAACACTAGTTCGAACGTCCATTCTCCTTTCGAAGAACTTCCTTCTGCTCACGAGTAAATCATCTGGCTTCGTGTCTCCCGCCGGTGACTCACGCCCTTTCGGACTCGCTTTCGCTTCGACTTCATTCATTAATCTTGCCACGAGCGTGAACTCCTTGGCTCATTTTTCAACACGCACGTTACGACAGATGTACTGCCGTAACCAGCTGTAACTACGAGATTTCAAGTCTTTTAACCCTCGATTAAGAGTACTTTTCAGCTTTCCCTTACGGTACTGTTCGCTATCGGACTTGGATCAATATTTAGGGTTGGCGATTACTCTCGCCGTATTCGGACCTCCAATCTAGGGGGCCCTACTCTTTTAGAGCTCGACATACCGATTTCGTTTACGAGACTTTCACTCTCTACAGTGCTTCATTCCAGAAGACTTCAACTCATCGGCGCAGTCTCCTGCTCCACCACATCTCTGCCGTCGTTTCCAACGGAGATTCAGTTTGCCCTCTTCCCTGTTCGCTCGCTGCTACTAAGGGAATCACGTTATGTTTTCTTTTCCTACCGGTACTAAGATGTTTCAATTCCCGGCGTGCGCATGCTTCTCAGCATGTATGCGTTTTCGCATTCGGAAATCCTGGGCTCAATGCCTGCATGCGGCTCCCCCAGGCTTATCGCAGCTTGCCGCGTCCTTCATCGCAATCCAAACCAAGCTATCCTTCTCAATAGTATGTAGTAAGTGAGCTCTCTCATGATAGAGAGATCTCTGATTCTGATGTAACCTTCTTTTCTCACAATTATTATATTATGGGAAACAGATTCTTGCCTTCCTCCGTGCTTCATTGACTATGCTCTGCCAGATACGCAACAGAGTTGCGCACCCTTCAGGTTGATTGCTCAACCCTAATGTTTATCGTCGTCCCCGACGGCACTTTTAAGGTCTTTTCGTGACCTTCACTTGTGGTGAATATGAGGTGTGATGTTACCGATAGCTAATCCGGTAATTCCTTGGATCCCAGCTGCTTGCAGTAACGTGAATAATGCGTGCACCTACCTCTGAAAGGGTTTGATGTGCGATGCGTAATGCATCATGCATCGCCCATTGATCAAGACGGCCTTTTTCAGACACTACTCGATTGGTTCCTTTCTGTCGTATGGTGACGGTATATTCTTCTGTCATGTTGTTGTGTGATAACGAATCTACTCGAAGAGTAGATCCGGAAGTTTCGATTCTGAGAAGTCTGTTTCTCTTGCGAGAAATGGACCCACCGAGAATCGAACTCGGAGCCCCTGATTGCAAATCAGGTGTTTTACCATTAGACTATGGGCCCATTAAAGGAAAAAATTCCTTAACGAACTTTTGTCTAAACGGTATTTAAGATTGCCGGTGGCAATCATTACTTTGATACCATTCATGAAGTAGATGAGCGATCTATACGTCGCGATGATGACCTGTGAAACCTAAAGCCTGTCACATGATTATAATTTTTTAATTTAGGAGGTGATCCATCCGCAGGTTCCCCTACGGATACCTTGTGACGACTTAACCTACCTTGTCTTACAAAGATTTGTTCCTGACGGATCTCACCAATGCAAAACTCGGTTGGTTTGACGGGCGGTGAGTGCAAGGAGCAGGGACTTATTCACCGGACTCTGCTAAAATCCGATTACTACGAATTCCAGCGTCACGAGGGTGAGTTGCAACCCTCGATCTGAACTAGGCTGCAGATTATGAGATTGGCTTCTCCTTTCGGAGTCGCATCCCTTTGAATGCAGCATTGCCGCGCGCGTGTAGCCCAGGGTATTTGGGACGTACTCACCTAACGTAGCCCACACCTTCCTCCTGGTTACCCAGGCAGTCTGTTTAGTGTGAAAATCAAATAAACACGTGGGTCTCGCCTGTTACCAGATTTAACTGGTCACCTCACGGCACAGGCTGACGTCGGCCATGCATCTCCTCTCAGCGTGTCAGGTAAGCCCTTTAGACTGACCTTCATCCTGCTGTCGATCCTGGTGAGGTTCACGGTGTAGAATCTAATTGAACCGTACGCGTCACTCGTTGTAGTACTCCCCCGCCTATTCCTTTAAGTTTCGGTCTTGCGACTATACTTCCCAGGTAGCACACTCTCCGCCTTCGCTTCAGCACTGAAACCTCTCGAAGAGGCCCCAATGTTTAGTGTGCAGTGTTTACTGCTAGGACTACATGGGTATCTAATCCACTTTGCGCCCCTAGCCTTCATCCCTCACTGTCAGATTCGTTCTTGCAGCGTGCCTTCGCTGGTGTTAGTCTGAAAAGGATCAACGCATTTAACCGCTTCCCTGTTCATACTCACTGCATCTCCCGATCTCTAGCTCAACAGTATTCATTGCCCGCCGGAACCTTGAGAGTCCCGATTTCACAATGAACTTGTAGAGCAAGCTACGGATGTTTTAGACCCAACAAATGTGGCTGCGACTTGGACCGCTGGGATTACCGCGGCGGCTGGCACCAGTCTCTCCCGGTCCTTATTCGTGGCACTGTTTACATGCCACAAAAGCATTTCATAAAATGAAATGCACTCTGGCTTGCTCTGTCATGCTTGCGCACATTGCAAAATTTTCCCGACTGCTGCATCCCGTAGGACTGGGAATAGTGTCTCAGATTCCCTCTTAGGGCTTCCTCGCTAAAGGCCCTTACGGATCATTGGCTTGGTGGGCAGTTACCCCGCCAACTACCTAATCCGCCGCAGCCCCATCCTCACGTTCAATGTTCATCGATTCATCATTCCAGAAAGTATCGATTATCCGTTTTTAATCTCAGTTTCCCGAGGGTATCACGGACTTGAGGGCAGGTTAGCTACGTGTTACTAAGCAGTTCGCCTACAATTTCTTGCGAAACAATAAGACTTGCATGTCTAAGTGCAAACCAGATAGCCGCAGCCGCCAGCAGGATAAACTGGATTTATCATTATGAATAATGATTTGTTACAATGCAATTGAATGCATGGAGAAAAATTGTAACGTTCACTCGTCCTCCATTCTGGACGGCTTTGGTTGTGTCAACATCATTTGTTATAAATATTTTATAAGAAGTATAGATCGCTCATCTACATCATACCGTTACCGAGCGTACGTTGCGTTGGTAAAAACCGCAACGAAATTGGTAAGGCACTCATGAATGTTACCATTGTAAGTAGATTGAAGCTGTGAGGGGGCTATATAAAGGTTTCGTCGGAGAATTAAGATTTTATCGACGAGGAATTAACTCTTGTAGGAAAGGTTACGATACTTCATATCGACTGATTTTCCATCGTGCAGTAATTCTTTAATGCGCGCTTGTCCCGACGAGTCAATTTTGACTCTTACTTGTAGATTTGAGGTATCAAATTGCGCACCCTTCTCAAAGAAATATTGCTCAATGCCGTAGTCGATACTAGCTTGATTGCCTGCAACTCGTTTAACAATCCCTTTGATAAACAAACCAGATGTTGGTTTTTCACTCGATACTTTCGTCAAACGAGCAATTCCTTCTGCATCATCTTTAAGTGATACATATACTTTGTCTCCTTCTTTTAAAGTAATGGGGCTCGCCCTATCAGCAGTTGAACTTTTTGGAGGACTAAATTCTATAACTGGGGGAATTGTTCCAATTTCATATCGAATTATAATATACTGTCCGCGAAGTGGATCAAACGGGTCAATGGGTTGTGTTGCGAGTGTTGCTTCTGCACCTGTAAGCAAAGGTAAACCAAGGTACAAACCAAACACGGCAAGTATTCCAAGCAATATTCCTAATCCTATGATGAGCTTTGTATATGCTGGATTCATTATTTCTTTCCTGTTTGTGCAAGAAGGGATTTACGCCACTTTTCCAAGAGCCATCCACCGAGTAAGAGAATAACCCCTCCCAATATGAATATAAGAGACATGCCCAGATATCCCCTTAGATCCATAATGAATCCAATATATCTTGTAATGATATCCAGTGCGAAGAAACTGATGCCAAGATTTACCAATGCTGGATTATTGAAACGTGTTCCATGTCCTAACGTGAGTAAAATCATACCGAGAAGCACGAGGTTGCCTACGATCCAGACAAACCACCCTGTTCCTGAAAGTTCTCTTCCCCCCCAATAATCGGGAGACCAACGACATTCATTACGTATGGTACAAGATGTTCGATCATTATCATACTTTTCGCATTGATTCACTCGTTGGATAGGTTGGCTTACTGATGTTGAGGAACAATAGCCATTCGTATCGCTCGTTGCGTCTTCCGCTCCGCCATATCCTTGCCACGTACACGTAAGTTTTGTGGGTGCGGTGGTGCACTCACTTTTGTTATGGAAGATATAACAAGAAAGTTCTTGACATTGAGTATCTTTCATCGTGCAATGATCTGCGGCTGCAGCACATTGTGCGGTAGTGAATTCATAACAGCTTTTTTCACTACATTGTCCTTGTGTTCCGGTGAGAAGAGCAGTCATGAGAATAAATACTCCTAATGCTACGAAAATACCCAACGCGCTGAGTAATTCTCGATTATCAATTGCGTTCTTTTTTGTTGTTCCGATAACTCCTGCTGCCACCGTTCCCAACATGCCAAGAGAAAGGATGATAAGAAGCACCCCTTGACCTGTTCCCAAGGTAAACCCAAATGCCCAAAGCATTGGTTGAAGTGTTTGAAAGCTCAGAATATATGAAAATGTAAGCAGATAGGCAAACGTCCACCACTTGTAGATGTTTGCAAACGCATGATCGCGAGTGCGATGGACTAATGAAAGTCCATAGAGTAATCCCCCCATGAGAAGATAGAGCAAAGCTAGATACCCTGGAGAAAATTGGAAGTTTGTTGAGTCTTGAAAAGCGATAAACTGATTGAACAACCATGTGCCAACTTCAGTTAAGCCTAAGATCAGACTTGCAGGTGAAGCAAACATATATGCGGCAACGAGGACTCCGACGAAAGAAATCAATTGTAAATTCGCCATTCCTTGAATCGATGCATCTGTGGCAAAAATTTGTGCAATCAAAAAGACGCTTAAAGTGAACAATGCACTTCCTAGCAGAATAATGGCTCCACCAACTTTTGGATACTCATGTTCACGAAGTACCACTCCCCCGACATAAGTGCCTGCGGTAAGTCCGACTAAAATGAAAATTTTAAGGAAGGAGGGAATAGCATGCCAGTTCCATGCAAGTAACCAGGCAATACCTATTGCAATGAGTACTGCTCCGATAACTGCAATTAATTGACTAAACGATGTTTCACCTCGTTGAGAACGCATTATTGATTTGAGAGAAAGGAGTATTTAAGGCTTACTTCGGAGGAGTCAAGGATTCCCAGTTTTCAATAAAGTCTTGGATTTTTACTTCAGTTTTGATTTTATTTGTTTCACAATACTGTTTTGCCATTAAATAAAGCATCATACCAAGGGATTTCGCTGATTTGTTATTCCCTGGAAGAATGGTAGTAATACCTTGTGTGAAATTATTGGTATCACAAATAGAAAGAACTGGAACGTGTACGCGACGTGCATCTTCTAATGCATTTTTGTCTAACCAAGGATCAGCGATAACGACAAGTTTTGTTTCAAAGAAATTTTCAAGATTTGTATTAGTGAGAATACCTGCAGGATATTTTTTAGTGAAGATGCGAATACCGGTGATTTCTGCAAATTTCTGTGCTGCTTTCCATCCAGCTTCTCGTTTACAAACAAAAATAATATCTTCCGCTTTAAATTGTGTAAAATATGCAAGAGCTTCACGGATTTTTTGGTCGAGCAAAGCAGTATTGAATACAGCTAATCCATCAGCACGACGGCGATAGACAAATTCACGCATGTCTGGAGTAATAACTCGTGTCCCTAAGTGAATAGATGCTTTGAGATAATCATCCATTGGCACAAGCGTATTTTCTGCAACTTCTTCTTCATCCTTTACTTTTTTCTTTAAATCTACATTTTTAACATCTTCAACTGCACTTTCAAGTTTCTTTGCTTTTGCCAATAATGTTGCAAGTTTTGCTTTCTTTTCTGCAGGAGTAAGGGTTGCTGGCGCTTGCTCAGTAGGAGTTTCAGGTGCATCAGTTTTCTTTGCTTTTGCCATTGTAAATGTGTGTATAAGTAGCGCAGGAGTTGGTCCCAATTGTTGCAGTGGGTACCTGCTAATACGCAATCGTTCAGAAGGAGCGGTATTTAAAGTTATTGTATAGGGCAAGCCACTTCAATGGTCTTACCTTGTAAGGAAAATGCATCTGGAATGATTGTTTCACCTTCTTGTGTTCGTACTTCTTGTGTTGCTTCACTTCCTACTCGAATGGTAATTGGTACGTTGGAAAGTCTCTCTCCTGCTTCGTTTATGATTTTCACTAAGAATGGTTGTGCAACAACGCGAGGGGCTGCTGAAATATAGACTTCTTGTAAAGTACCGAATGGACGAGCACTTGCATGTTCAATAATTCTGACATATCTTCCCACTACGGTTGTGGGGAAGGGAACTCCGACATAACGATCACTTTCAAGATTATAGTTTTTAACAAGCGTGTCCCAGATTTTACCATCTGTTGAAACTTGTATTTCAATAAGTAAAGGCGTTTCTGCTTGTGCTACATACATATCTAACCGATTCATACAAATTTCTTGATTGAAATCAGCAGTAATTATTTTTGGAAAAGGAGCATCGGGATTGCCATACCATCCTGATGAAAGATTGTTATCTACGGCTAGCTGTGCAACGTATGGTCTTCGAGTATCAGAGGCATATATTTCAGGAGGGGAAACAAGCTGAAATTCTCCACAGGCTTGTTGTTGTATTTTTCGATTTGCTAATTTACTAAGCGTGTCACGTACTTGAACTACTTCAAATACCAATTCGGGAACAACTTCTCGTTCGAAAGTAGGAAGTGTAATAGTACCGTTGGTCACGTTGGTCGAATTGGTGACATTTTTGGGGCGTTTTTCTTCTTCTTTAGGAGGGGTGGGAGGGGC
>Ga0194121_10009905_pt1 | contig 11706 bp, 22 predicted proteins | sample TA2MahCa50mmetaG_FD_148609 | JGI IMG/M metagenome (GOLD analysis project Ga0194121, IMG submission 148609) | Freshwater microbial communities from Lake Tanganyika, Tanzania - TA2015020 Mahale Deep Cast 50m | ecosystem: Environmental > Aquatic > Freshwater > Lake | place: Tanzania: Lake...
TTGATGATTACAATAAACACCTAAAGAACCTCGCCAAGCAACACTCCATTACGCCGCGAAGAAGCAGGCCGAGAAGGCTTATGCAACCGGCTACGATAAGGGCAAAAGCGACGCCGTGGTACTGGCGAATCTGCCTAACGACGTTTGCTCTCATAAGGTCGGAGCCTCCTCGACTTGCTGCTGTTCGGCGTGTTGGCGTTTCATTCGGATTAGTTCTTGGACTTGAGCCTCCACTTCCTTGACCAACCGCTTGCCCTTCAAGGCGGGGTTGTCCAACGTTTCCACGATGCTGTTTCGCAACGCCATTTCCCGTGCCTTGTATTCAACCGAGAAGGTCTCCGCTTCTGCGGCCTCAAACTCGGCGTCAAGGATTGCCCATACGGCGTTCAACAGTGTCTTGATTCGGTAGCGGCTCATACGCTCTCCTTCAGTTGTTTTTCAGCGTGCATGAGTCGTCGGATTCTTGCGCATTCCTCTTCACACCTTTTGAATTGGACATGGTTGCGCTGTCCAATTCTAACGCAGTCATCAATGGAGTACAGGTCGCAACGGTGAGTGTACTTCACGGGGCTGACGTAGGTTCTGCTCCCTTTGGGGACGGCGTTTGGTCGCACCTTGTATCGGCGGCGGTGGTCAATACACCCGTGGAGGGATCCTTGTACGGGTAGATGTACAACCTTAGCCCCTGTTTGAACAACCGTCCCATCGCCTCCAGCAAACCTCCCTGCAAATCAACGTAATATTTTTCGTCAAGCAGCTCCCGCAGGCTCGGAACACCCAGAGCGATGCCGATTCCCTTGTTCGGATTCCCCGCAAGGTAATGCGCCAGGTGATAATATTCCGCGTACTTTGAGATGAGCACCGACTTGCCCAGGGCGCCCAGCACATCCACTCGGGCAAGAAAATCCGTCACGTCAAGCCCCTCGGGAGCCAGAAGGTTGTGCATCGTGATTTCCGCAAGATTCACCGGCTCGCCCTCCGCAACCCCTGCATCGCGCTCAAACTGCTTCCCCGCGCACTCGAGCATGTCAATCGTTACCTTGGTCACCGGGCGAAAACTCCCGCGTTCCACCAGCACCGGTTTTTTGTAGAGAACCTCCGACGCCTGCACGACCTCCCCTTTTTCCGTGAAGAGCACCACATCGGTCAGGCCCTCATTGACGAGTTGAAGGCTCATGAGCCGGTTATCCACCTTTTCGAAAGCGGGACCGGAAAATTTGATCATGTCCACCTCGACACGGTCGCGCGACAGTTCGTCCATTAACGAGACAAGCAATTGACGCGGATCCTCGTGATAGTAGTAGGCGCCGTAGATCAGGTTGACCCCGAGGATGCCGAGCGCCTCCTGCTCGCGAACATTGTCGGTGTCGACCATCCGAACATGGATGATGATGTGGGAGGGCTCACCCAGCGGAGCGGTCTGGAACTTGACGCCCATCCACCCCTGGCCCTCCTCTTTCCGTGAATAGCTGTGTGCCGCCACGGTGTCGGCAAAGGAGAAAAACCGGGTTTGCGGCCCGCGTTTGGCGCCCAGACGCTCGATGAGAATTTTATACTCGCAATCGAGCATGGTCTGGAGGCGCTGACGGCTGACATAGCGGGTCGTGGCTCCATAGATGGCATCACTGAACGTCATGTCATAGGCCGACATGGTTTTGGCAATCGTCCCGGCCGCGCCTCCGACGCGGAAAAACCATCGTGACACTTCCTGGCCGGCGCCAATTTCCGCCACCGTGCCGTACTTCGCCGGATCAAGATTGATCCTCAATGCCTTCTGGTGCGTGGACGTGACGTTTAATGGGTTCATGGAAAAATGTAGTCCTTCAGGTATCCAGAATCCAGGAGTCAGAAGCCAGAATGAAAAGATGGGCCAAAAAAACCCTTGTGCCCACCCGCTGCCATGACACATGCACAAGCCCTTCTCCGTCGAATCTCTGTTGTTTCATTCTGGATCCTGAATTCTGACTCCTGACTCCTTTTCCGACTACACCACCTTCATCCATAATACAAAGAGCCAGTTCATCAGAACCAGCGCCAGCACGACACGCCAGCTGATTTTCGCTCGCGCGTTGGTGACGAATGCGGTGAGCCAGGAACCGCCCATAGCTCGTTCCACCAGCCAGAAGAACATCCACACAACCACCAGCGCACAGAGCATCACCACGAGGGGATTGAGACGCAGGGCCTGTTCCCAATGCATACTCGAAATCGCGACCAGGGAGCGCGTCGCTCCGCAAAACGGGCATGGTATCCCCACCACCGTGCGGAGGAAGCAGGGCGGCACGGGCAGCCAGCCTCGCCAGGCGATGGGTGCCAGGATAAGCGCAAGGAGCATTCCTCCCATCGCATACAATGGCGCTCGATCCACAAACACCGGTGGACGCGCCACTGGTTCCTTCCCTTCGCTCACGACGCACCCCCCTCGGATTGCTTCGCCTCACGCATCAATGCAAGACTGGTCGTCAGGGCCCAAATCCACCCGACCAGGAACATCCCAAACCCGGACAGGCCCATCGTCACATGGGGACCTCCATCAAATGGATATTCACCGGTGCGATGCCATTGCATCAAAAGAAAAACCATCCAGACCACCGAAAGGCTCATTCCCACCAGCGCCAGCGTCGCCTGAACATAACCGCAACGACGTCCGGCGACGACGGAACCGAGCCCGGGCAAAACCGCGAGATTGCTCACAAGACAACCCCACGCTGCCGCTCTATCCAACGTTTTGGGAGGTACGGTTTCCAAAGTTATCCTCGTAGGCATACAGCATCCCGATGAATGAGAGGGGAGCCGTAACGAACACGCCGACGCAGCAAACAAGTATTCCCGAGGCTCCCACCAATCCGCACATAAGGACCAAGCCAAGAAATTGACCCGGAGCGCGCGACACCGTCTTGCGGCTCAACTCCATCGCATCCCAAAAACCAATCTGCTTGTCAATCACCAGCGCAAATGTGAACCACCACATGAGTGAAAGCGCAATCATCACCACCAGGCCCGCAATCACTCCAAGAACAATAAAAACCACGCTGCCAGCCACCGCCGCATCCATGTTGCCGCCGTGAACCAGAACCAGAATCATGGGAATGAAGAATGGAAGCATCACCACGAATGCGGGAATCATGGTCAGGAAGGAAGTAACGATCCCGGCCAGCATGAGATTGACAAAACCGCGCGAGAACCCGGCAAAGGCGTCTCCCACCTCGGCCGGCTCTCCGCGAATCAGCCGGAGATACACCCAGTACAGGCCACCCAGCATCACGCCGTTGAGCACGGTGCTGATGAGTGAGCCGATGATGGGATCCGCCCCCGCAATCCCTATCGAAAGAAAAACCAGAAAAAAACATCCGACAACCATCATCAGGTTTTCCTTGCACAAGTTCCATGCGCGGGAAATACAGGACCCGATCTCCACACGCACCGGGCGCTCCAGAATCGCAGTCTTCAAAGCGGCGAGGTCTGCCGGGGGAACAGAAGCCGCAGGGGGAGGCTTTCCACCCAGCAACGCCGCCAGCTCGGGATGATTCCCCAGAGGCTTCCACTCATCGGTCCCCTCTTTCTTGACCATCGTCCGGGCATTCACCCGGTTTTGGGAAATCCACAACTGCATCTCCTCAATGGACACCGGCCCATACTCATTCTTATCCCCGCCAATGATTTTGTACATGATCGTGATTGGGTTAGGCTTCGCTTATACGATACCCGCGCCACCGATTCAACTCCGAGTGTTTCCATGCCGTGTTTCCAGAGCATACAACACCTTCGTGGGTGACCCTCGTTCCCGAAGATCGCCGCTGGCAGCGGTTCCTACAACACCCCGTTTTGTCCAATCTGGTTCGCGTAGGAGCCGCTGCCAGCGGCGATCCGTCATGCAAATGGGGAAAAGACCAACAAATTTGCTTACACCCGTCTCTCCGCTCCTCGTTCCTACGAATGCGTCTGCAACAACTCCAAGGCCGCCTCCAGGGTCATCCGCCATGATTTCTCCGGATCGGAATCATGCACGGCCGCGAGCAAACCTTCCTCCCGACACCCGAAATCATTCAATGTCTCCGGCGAAAGAAAAGCGGCCACGCATGAAGCGCCCGACGCCACCGCCACATGATAAGGCCCGCAATCATTCGAAATAAAAAGACCGCAACGCGACAACACCGCGGCAAACAACGGAAGCGGACACGCGGGCAGGAGACGCCCGCCCTACGGGGCTGGCTTCTTCGCCCGTGCAGCCGCCAGCAACGTGTCCCGTATCCACCCCGACGTGGATTGTTTTGCGGTTCGGGCGGCGGCTTCAATCTCCGCAACCTCGCTTTCCGACACTCGGCAGTAGAGACGCCCCCGCCTCGTCCTGCCTTTGGGCAGGGGGGGTCTGCCTATCTTCGGCTTCTTTGGCATCGCTTAAAATATATTAACGTGGGTACAGAAAGTCGTTGACTTCGGATTGAGGATACAATAATGTACCCACAGAAACAACAACAATATGAACGCAGCCCTCCAATCAGCCACCCTTCCGATGGCCCACATCCCCGTTCAGGAATCCCAAACCCCCGTTCAGGAATACTCCCCCGCAAACGGCTCAGGAAAAGTGGCAAAAATAGGGGGAATTCGAGAGGCAACTTTGAGCGGCACAAACAAATGTTTCGTAAACACCATGAACACCAAAACCGGAATCTACGTCCGGGTCAGTACCAATAACGGGAGCCAGACGACGGATTCCCAACTGGCTGAGGTCAAAAAGTACTGCGACATGCGGGGCTGGACTGAAACCGAGGTATTCGAGGACCACGTTTCGGGCGGGAAGGCTTCTCGTCCCGCCCTTGACCGCATGATACGGCAAATGCGTGCGGGTGCTTTGGCAAGGTGCGTTTGTTGGAAGCTGGACCGCCTTGGGCGTTCGCTAACCCATCTGGCCCTCGTCATTGACGAAATGACACGCCTTCAAGTTCCGTTGATTTGCTCGTCGCAGGGAATTGATACCTGCTCTGAAAGCCCGACTGGGAAACTACAGTTGGGGGTGCTGATGGCTGTGGCCGAATTCGAGCGTTCGATCATCAAAGATAGGGTTTTATCTGGTCTCGCCGCCGCCCGTAATCGGGGCGTCCGTCTCGGGCGTCCAAGCACGCTGAATAAACGGCGGGACGAAGTTCTGGAATTGAAGGCAGAGGGCAAGGGCGTTAGAGAAATCGCAAGGGAGCTAAAGATGCCCGTCGCCAGCGTGTTCAAGTTGTTGAAGGAGGCAGCATGAAAAGTCGCAACTTGGAAGACGCCTTTCGGTTGTATAACGAATTCCAGGTTGCTCTGCGAATGTCGCAAACGGACGCCGTTGCAACCAAAAACAAATTTGCCGCTATTCTGATTTCTCAACTGCTGGAAGAATCGTCCCGCACACATTGGCTCCTTCAGCGGATGACGGAGGCCGCACAAATATGAAAACCGAAAACCTACTGAAATGCTGCGACTCGTTCGACTTCTTCTTCAGCGAGTTGCGGGAAGCGCACACGGATGCGGTGAATTCGGAAAACGAGTTTGCCGAGATTGCCCTTTTCTCCCTGATTGAAGAGGCGGCGAAAATGCAACCCAAACTCGCACGGGTTAAAGAGGCGGCAACTGCCGACGCCGCCAAAACGAAAGGACGAAAGTGAAACCGATAAAATCAGCCAACGGAAAGACGCTCGGCTTTGAAAACAAGACGAGCGATTATCGTATCGAAATCCGCAGTAGCAGTAATGCCCTGTTGGGCTTCTTCAACCCCAAAGAAGGGCCAGAGGGCAAGACGCATGATGCCTCTGGGCGGGTAATTGGCTTTGGCGATCAACGGACACGGCTGCTTTCCGACGAGCAGTGATATGAGAGGCGTCGTTGTCCTGCGAAAAGTCCCGTACAGACTGCCCGGGACAAAGCGCATCGTCTGGGCGGTGATTGTCGGCGAGAGCCGGAGCTTCAGTTTGCTCTTCGTTCGCAAGCCGGGCCAAGACCATGAGCATTCCCTCGCAATCACGATGGAGAACGTGCCGGAGCGGGTTTTTGAAAGCGTAGAGGCTGGCCAGTTTTTCGTTGAGCCTGACGAGTTGGAGAAAATCGGCATGAATCTTCAGGCCATTGCCGATGGACTTGCCAGCGAGGAATTTGACCGCAAGTTTTTCAGGGGAGATGAGTGGTGGAAAGATTGAAAACGATAGTCCAAGTCACATTCGCTGACGGCGGGACCGCCGTTGTCGCCCTCGATTTCAAAAGTCCTGCGGTGATTGACCTGGTCGTGCGGGCGTGGGGACTTTTGTGGCAGCGGGAAGTGCTGAACTGGGAACGGACCTCTGAGGCGGCGGAGTACTGGTACGACGCCAAGACGAAGCAGATGAACAAGTACGATGAACCAAACTGCCACGATGAACTCGTGGACCTTTTGCCGATTGCGGCGATGAAAAAGAAACTCGGCAATCAACCGCCGGGGAAGTAACAAGAGACGTTTATGGGATTGACCTACGCATACAGCTTTCGGGCCGACGGCAAAGTGAAGGCGGCGGCATTGGAAAGCTTCCTAACATCCGTGGAAGCCGACGCCCAAAAAATGGGCTTCAACCCGACGCTTGTTTTTACGGCCACATTTACGACGCCCGAGCAACGAGATTTTGCACGACGCATCCACGTCTTGCTGCCCGTGCAGGATGAAAAGCTGCAAGGGGTCGTGCTACTGGCCAAAGACCAAACCGTTGACTTTGACCAAGTGGCGGGGCGTTGCCGTGTACTGCCAGAGCAAGCGGTGGTTCTCGTTGTAACCGATGAACGCCAGAACGAAACCGTGTTCGGCTTTGCCCGCTACCCCAAGACCCTTAATGACGTGAACGGACGCCCGTTGCTGGAAATCCCCGCTGGCGGGCATTGGCGCTTTTCGGATTTCATCAAGAGTTCAGACCCTCGATACCGCACCATTGTCCAACGATTTGCCAATGCTGGGTATGTTGAGGCGGTGACGGATGATTTTGCGGCGGCGGGCAACGAGACGAAGGACAGACCATGACAATGAAAGCAGCCGCCGTGATTAGTACCCCAGAGCCGCCAATGCGTTGCCGCAAGGCAGTAGTTGAGTTGGACGGTGAGCGGGTGGGCTTCTGGCTCGGCAACGATGACCACCCGAACCTGCGGCCTGGGGCCGAAGTGCAGGTTGAGTTTGACCCGCAAGACCAGTTCGCAAAAATCGTGGCATGACGCAATCGGGCCAGAGATTTGCCAAAGGGGACACCATCATTCCCGCAGAAGCGGTGTACCCCAGCGGGGCCATGACCGTTGACGGGTAAGAACCTGACGGGACTCTCTTGGCGCATCCGCTTGGCGGGGGGCTTCAGTACCGCATCAAAGCTGGAGCCGAAAAGGCGTTCAGGGTTGTCCCGCAGACGGAGAAAGCGGCGGGATTGTGGCGGCGGGCGAAGTTTTCCGTTGAGGGAGCCGATGCCGAGTTTCAAGGATGGACAAGGGGCCAGCTCTGGAACGGCTGGGCCATGCCCTACTTTGAGTTCTCGGAAGCCCAACGGGTGATTGAGGCACTGACAGACCCCAAGGGGAAGTACGACGCCGAGCGGGATTGTTTCGTGTCGGCGAACGGCGACGGCGAAGAAGAGATTTGGCAGGCCGAACGGATTGCCGTCCTCGGGGGCCAGCACGTCAAAGTTTACGGGATTGGTGCGGGGGCTTGGATTTGGGATGAAGTGACTTCCTAATCCTCTCAATGCATTTGCCGGGGTGTTTCTTCAACTGGCATTCCCAAATCCTGAGAACCTGCCATCCCGTCTTCGCCAACTCACGATTTACCCGCCTGTCACGGCGTCGGTTCTGGACAATCTTGGAGGACCAGAACTTCTTCTTTGACTTTGGTGGCCTGTAGCAGTGGGGACAGCCATGCCAGAAACACCCGTCCACGAAGACCGCAACTTGTGACTGTTTGAAAGCAAAATCGGGATGACCAAAGACATCCAGCGGAGCAAGAATCCATCCCGAAACTCCGGAACGGACGAGTCCGGAACGCAATCGCCATTCTGTTGAGCGGTTGCCCTTGCTCCGAACAGCGGACATTCGTTCGCTCCGCTCCTGCGGCGTGAGCGTGTCCATAGGCTAGGGGAAAAGTTGTTCCGAAAACTGGAAGTTTCGCTTGTTCGGGTAAAGGGTCATGTGGCTCTTGAACAGCAGAAGTTGCCAATCGCTCCCGAGCGATTTGGCGACTTGTACGGCAAGGCTCTTGGCGGTGTGAGGAATACCGCTTATGTCCACGTGGGTCGTGGATAAAGCCGGGTGTTTGAGGTCGTAGCGAAGCAGAAAAGGCAGTTGCCCCTTCATCGTTGCGAGCAGTTCCCCAGCAGAATACTCGTTCTTCAATCCATCCAGCTTCCAGTCTTCGTTGATAGGGTAAGCCAAATCAAACCCGCTTGGTTTCGCTCCGTCCCTTCTTTGCCCGGGGTCTTTGGGTCCGAAGCCATTGAGGTTCCATTGACACTGCCCTTTCTTTTTGAAATGGGCGATCAACATGTTTTCGTTGGCACTCGGTTGCCAGTTCTTATCCAAGAGCAGGCACTTGAAGGAGACCTCGGCTAGATTCAGATTCCTCCTTGAGCGGACCTTGTCCCAATGCTGCTTGAGCCGCTCAAAAAGGTTCTTCGCCTTTCCGACGTACATCACGTCCCCAGAGTAGAAGAGAACGTAAACCCCATGTCGTATCTTCTCGTCCTTTTGGAATACCTCCAATGCTTGAAGGCTCTTTTCCGTGAGAGAGCCTGGTTTCAACCCGTCAATCGCCTCAAGAAGTTGTTCCGTTATCGCTCGGGGCAGGTCGAATTTGAACAGGGCAAACATTTCGCAGAAGCCATTGCTCGTTAGTTTGCCGCTGACGATTTGAGGAGTACACCTTGGACGCTCCGCAGTATTTGCTCGGCAAGGGCTACGGGAACCGCATTGCCAAGTTGCCGCATGTTTTCCGTCCAGCTTCCTTCAAAGACGTAGTTATCGGGGAATGTCTGTAATCGGCAACACTCCCGAACCGTAAAGTAGCGAACCTTGCCGTCAGCGAAGCGAAGCATGTTCTCGCCGCCCGGGACTCCGTGGTCTCCTGCCTTGAGCGTCTTTGCGGGTTCGTCTAAAGGACTGCCGTTGTGTCCCGGGTAAACCCTCGCCCCTGGTTGGAAAACATGGTTCGGAACCCGAGCAGCCTCCGAGGTGCGACTCGGTTGCCCGAGGTCTGATATGCCGTCTCGGACTGTTCTCCAAGGTGAGAGCCTCGCCTTTTCCGCAAGACTTCCCTGTCGCAGACGGAGCAGGACCGAAGGTTCTGGGAAGATGCGTTCCCGCTTGGGGACGGAATGCCGTTCCCAGTAATCGCCTTCAGGGGATTGCGACAACAAGAGGGATGCCCGAGAGTGGGTAGCATCTGGGAAAGACCATGCCTGCCCAATGTCTGACCTAAACCCGACGATGAAAACTCGCTCCCGCTTTTGGGGGACTCCGTAATCGGCGGCGTTCAGCAAACGGAACGTCACTCGGTAATGCAGGTCAGGTTCCACTCCCTCAGTATGCAACCGCTCAAGGCGTCCAAGGTGCTGGACCCAATCCTCTTTGGATCGCCTGACCAAGTCGGGGTACGTCAGTTGCAGCAGGATGTAGGAGAAGTACTTTGCGAAGGATTCCCGAACAAGACCCTTTACGTTTTCAAAAACGAACGCCCAAGGGCGAACTTCCCTTACAACTCGTACCGCTTGCGGGAACATGTTGCGTTCATCCGATGACCCCCGATGTTTCCCGCCGATTGAGAATGGTTGGCAAGGTGGCCCCCCGGCCACAAGGTGGATGGACTGCCGCCAAGGGCTGAAGTCAACAAGGGCAACATCCGACTCAATCAGATTCCAGTCCTGAACAAGACGGACTTCCCGCTCTTGGTTGTGTCGTATGGTTGTGCAGGCGTCTCGGTCAATCTCCACGACTGCCGGATGGGTGAAGCCGATGGAGGAAGCCCCCATCGCCAACCCACCAGCACCCGCAAAAAGTTCAATGCTCTTCATTGCCTGACTTTTCTAATGCTACAGGGAACACGCCGACGAGTCAGGAAAAATGTTCAGCCTTCGGCGGCGGGAATGGGGCGGCATCGGGAGGGGCAGAAACGTTCAGGGGAGCGACTTCAAAACGCTCTTCGTAAACGCCACAACTTCTAGTTTTTGTGAACCTCGGCGGCGAATTGCCAAGGTCCGTAACGCCCGAGCCTTTGCAATCATCGGAAGTTTTTGCTTCAATTCGCAAATGCAAATCGGTCAGGTTTTCCGATACTCGAAACCGTTTAGTTCCTCGCTTGCGGAAATTGACGGTGTTCCCAATTTCCTGCACATCACCCACATGCCCGGGGCCAAGTTCGTGCTGCTCGAACGGGGCATAGACCGCATTGCCTGCGTGGCGACTCCCGACGGCGAAAGGCGACCTGCGATTTTGATTTCCAGCAGCCCCCACAAGATTGGCTCCGAAGAAACGCCGTGGCAGGACGTGTTTAATCCCGATATCGGGCACATTCGTTATTTCGGGGACAATCAACAGCCGGGAAAAGACCCCGCCAAAGCGTCGGGGAATATGCTCCTTCTGGAACAGTTCATGATACATACATCGCCCGACCCCGATGTCAGGAAGAACGCAGTTCCATTGCTCTTTTTTCGCCGGGTTCCTCACGGTGGGAAGGCGAAAGGCTTCGTGGAATTTCAGGGTTTCGGCATCGTCACACACGCCGAACTTTTGACGCAGTACCACTCCAAACTAGGCCAATACTTCACGAACTACGTCTTTGACTTCTGCGTTTTCTCCATGACCGCTGAATCGGAGGTCTTCTCGTGGGACTGGATTTCGGCGAGGCGAACCACCACGAAAACCCTTTCTGAAACCTTGAATGCGGCTCCCCAGGCATGGCGAGTTTGGATTAAGGAGGGACCACCTGCCGTCGAGAAATGTCGCCGCCGTGTATCCCGCCTCCAAACGGTCTCAACCGCCAACCAACAGCCGATGGCTGGTTCTGATACCGAGAAAGTCCTAAAAGAGGTTTATGAGTTCTACGAAGGGAAGAAACACCGCTTTGAGAACTTGGCGAGTTTCGTTGCTGCGAGTGTGATTCGGTCAAACGGCGAGCGATACAAGGAGTGCTGGCTGACCCCTGCGGTCTCGGACGGGGGAGCGGATTTCATTGGGAGGCTCGATGTGGGACAGGGCTTCTCGCTGGCCAAAGTTATCGTCTTGGGGCAGGCGAAATGTGAAAAACCAAAAATCCCCACGGGCGGCAACCATATCGCACGAACCGTGGCAAGACTCAGGCGGGGATGGATTGGTGTGTATGTGACCACCAGCTACTTCTCAGAACCGGTGCAGCGGGAAATCATTGAGGACCGTTACCCCATCTTGCTAATCAACGGACGCATCTTGGCGGATGAAGTTCGGAAACTGGTTCAGGAAGGGGGACATGCTGTGGGCGGCGGCGTGAAAGTGGATGAAAACCGCCGGTTTGAAATTCCTAAGCAGTTGAATTCTGGAACGGCGTAATCGGCTCTTTAGCCCGTCTGGCAGTGGCGTTACTGGCTACCGGCGGCATGAGGATTTCTTGCCCTCTTGTCCAAAGTCGTCGCATGGCGGCTTCAATGTCGTTTTTATCCAGTGAATCGATCAACATCGAAATGAGGCCGTAAATCAATGGGTGTTTCG
>Ga0194121_10009910_pt1 | contig 11703 bp, 17 predicted proteins | sample TA2MahCa50mmetaG_FD_148609 | JGI IMG/M metagenome (GOLD analysis project Ga0194121, IMG submission 148609) | Freshwater microbial communities from Lake Tanganyika, Tanzania - TA2015020 Mahale Deep Cast 50m | ecosystem: Environmental > Aquatic > Freshwater > Lake | place: Tanzania: Lake...
CATGCTGGAGGACATGGGCTACGTATTGCCAGACGGGGTGATTCACGATTGCCGGGGTCGCACCCACACTGAGGAGGAACTCTACGAGGAACTGGTTGCCAACCCCGAGACGCAATCACCGCCGCCGTCTGGTCGAGGTACGGAGATGGGCAGCGATCTCCAGAATACGCCGGACGAAGCCGGGGACAATGTGCCGTCCCCGGCGGAGATGCAGGCAGCGGCGGAGGCCATGCGCCAGACCTTTATTCGAGCCGTGCAGCAGGAACAGCGTGTGGTGGGGACAGTGGCGGGACCCCTGTCACAACTCTACGAGAAGTGGACCACGCCGCCACCCGTGCCATGGCACCATCTGCTGGCCGATCATCTCACCAAGCTGTCGCAGCGGGAACCGTCGTGGACACGACCCAATAAACGGTTGCGTCGTGTGGCCTATCTGCCCAGCCAGCGGGGCAGACCCAGTCTCGGTCACGTGACGATGGTGCTCGATGTGAGCGGAAGCAATGCATCCGCTGAGCAATTGGCCGAGGCCCGTGGGCAGATTCTGTCGCTGCTCCAGCAGTGTCCGCCCAAACGTCTCGATATCTTGACGGCGGATACTCGGCTCATCGAGTTGCAGACAGATGTGGATCTGAATGATCCACTGCCGCCCACGCCCGTCACCTGCGGGGGCACCGACTTGGAAGCCGCCCTGCACGAAGTTGAGGACGAGCACATTCCAGACGTATGCATTCTCCTGACGGATGGCTACACGCCCTTCCGTCCAGACACACGACCCTGGCCCGACACGACCATGATCTGGATTATGTCCACCGCAAAAGTTGCTCCCTACGGAACGACCTTCACCCTGCCACAACTCCAAGGAGATTAGTGATGCGATTAACCATTCACTGTACGATGACCACCGAAGAGATCGGCTACCTACTGGAACTGCTCCACAACGAATGCTACGACGGCAATGCCAATGGGGCATTGGCGGAGGCGCTGATTGCGCGCCTCGCAGCGGCGGAATCACAAGCGCAGACCGAGGCAACACAGGAGGATGCCTATTGGACAACACGAGAATATATTTTCAGACTGCCGTCAGACGATGAGACAATCTAGTGTACACCCGTGATTCAAGGAGACTCCACAATGTTTATCGATCCCATTACGGAAGCAACAGAACGAGCCTGCACGCTCTGCGGGAGCGCCGCCGTTACGCACAGGCACGTCATGGAGTACCACGATCCCATTCTCCTGTGCGGTTCCTGCGCCGATGGGCAAGTCTATGTCTGCGAGGGATGTCAGGGGAACGGTTTGATGACCTCGGCCATTCGACTCTACACTTCGCCCTCCCTCTACTGTCCTGCGTGTGCCGCGCCCATCTTGCATGAGTATCGGGGGCAGCAGTGGCAGCTTCCTTGGGATGCGATGCCCGTCGTGAAACAGGAGACAGACTAATGCAACTCATACTCTCGGATGGGGGCCGCGCTGCTGCTGGATTTATCGGGACCACAGGCGATTGCGTAGTGCGAGCCGTGGCTATTGCATCGAATCGACCATACCGTGAGATATATGACGCCCTCTCGCAGGGTGTGCGGAAGTACGAGAGGCACAAGGCGCATCGGAGTGCGCGGAACGGCGTCAAGACCAATCGCCCGTGGTTTAAGAACTACATGGTGTCATTGGGATTCCAGTGGGTGCCGACCATGCACATCGGCAGCGGCTGCACCGTACATCTCCGTGATGGCGAATTGCCAGAAGGCCGATTAGTGGTGTCAGTCAGTAAACACTACGTAGCGGTCATCAATGGGGTCATTCATGATATCTACAACCCATCGAGAGATGGGACGCGATGTGTCTATGGGTACTGGCAGCAGCAACACACAAAGAGAGGAGAATAGGATGCGCACGTACATTGTGTATCGGTATGGCGCGAATACCGCCAATCAACCGGGGACATTCGTAGCCGTCGTGGGGCAGATCAAAAGTATGAATCGGAAGCTGGCACTGGCGGAGGCCCAGACCAAGTACGATCCCTATATCAATCAGCGACTTACAGTACGACCTGTTTCCCGATGCTCCAACACGGACCTGCAAGAGGCGGCATGGGCTGAATACGTATACGCAGCGAAACACGACTGGTAAACAACACCACAACGAGGAGACCCTGTATGGGACATGGATATAAACCCGTCATAAGCTACAATAGATACAATGAACTGCTGGAAGCGTATATTTGGGAAGCTGCTGAGACCATCAATGAGATGCAGACCAATCAAATCGATTCCAGCATCTGGCCGTGGTTACTCGATCAAGCATGGGTAGGGTATACACCAGAACAACGGGAGATGATTCAGAGCTCCGACCATATCCGAAACTTTGCTTGCTGGGGAGGTGCCGAGATCAATCGCCTCTTGAGGGATCCGAATAACGCAAGTCAACGAAAATTCATGATTGAACCCACGTCACTAGTCTTGCCGCTGATTAGTGAAAATCTCTTGGCAACATTCTGGTGGCCTCGGTACCCACTGGTGACACAGATGCCGCACCTGACCCCTCGGACGTACACGGGCGGAACATTCCCCGTACCCCAAGCCATGCTCAAAGATATTGAGCAAATACTGACCAAAACTGTGTATCCCCGCAGCGCAGCGGCTGACCCACTCCACACGCGCTTCTCGACAACCTTACGCTACATCCGTATCTGGCGTGATTGCCTCACTACCATACCGAACGTATCAACCCTGCCACCCGCCTTGGCGGTGATTCCGTGGGAGAATTTCTGCAAACGGGCGCAGGAGATACAACGAGCCATCCAACGATTGCAATGTTTGTCTGCGACAACGCCTGTAGGAACACTGCTGGCAATACTACCTGAACTCCGCTTGCCAGAGACGTGGGTCAAACAACACATGCGGGGGATACGGCAACGCCTTCCCAATGAATATCGACGTGCGTTGGCACCGAAGCGTATAGCTGAGGTGACGGCCCAGTGGGATGCAGATGACCAATTTGATCGATGCCCCCAGCCACCCCCGCCCCAAGGGTGGTTGCCTCGGGACCCCCCCTCCTTGACATGGCGTGAAGCACTCGATACCGTGCTGCCCGTATTGACAGCCATGCGTCATCTCCAATTCGGTCGAGGTGCCTAGATGTCGAAATCTAAACGAATAACCGTTCGTCTGGATACTGAATTATGGCAGCAGCTGCATTGGCGTATGATCATAGAAGGGATCCCAATGAGTGAACTGATTCGCCGGGATGTGTCTGCGGCGACACAGGCATGGGTGCCACCTGTTCCTTCCACGTCAGGGCTCAGTCTCCAATGGCCAGCAGACCCTGTGTCACGACCGTGTGTCACCACCCCTGACACAGGAACAACCGTGACACACACGCAACTCGTTGAAAAGACAGACCTTTCCCCGGAGGTGCCATCCGTGTGTCAGCCCCCCTTAAAGGGGGGGCTGTGACACACCAGTAAAAAACACTTGACAAATGATCTTTCAGTTCGCGTATAGTAACTAACATCGTCACGTACGGTTTACCTGAGGAGGATTCGTATGTCCACGACAGTTCTTAATTCACTCGTTCAATCATTAAATGAGTTACAGACGATAGTGCAACTGGTCGAGGCGCAATTGGTTACATTGGAAGCAGCTTTAACTTCATTGACAACCCGACCGCCCGTCACTACCATACACGTCGGCGATCTTGTGTCCGTGCGTGTCTGGAGTCGGGAAACATGGACACCACGCTGGCGGCGGGGCCACCTGACGGCGCTTGAACAGACCCGTGAGGGTTGTGACGAGGAAGGCACACAAGTTCATGCCGTGGCATTGACCAGTCCATTCAAGGCGTGGGTAACCAGTCTTGAACCGCAAAGTGATCCCGATGCCTTTACCGTCTGTGCAGGACCGGCAGACATCCGACCCATCTCCGGTGTCAATGACCTGCCTTCGGACGAAGATCTGGAGGCAAAGCTGGCGTGGGAGTCTCTCCTATGATGACAACACTCATCGTCCTGACAGTGATACTGACATTACTCCTCGGAGCTCTCTGGGCCATCTGGCGAGCAGCAGAAGAGGAGACTTGGCACTATGCCTGCAAACGTCGCGCAGGTCTCAATCCGGAGCCGCTCCCGTTCCATTGGCTTTTGACGCCATGTTTATTTGGACATGCGGAGGATCCAATCCGCACACGTTGTGGCACAATCTACTATTGGGAGTGCCGTCGCTGCCAGCAACTGCTCACACCCATCCTCCCCGTTGATCAGGAGATATCGCATGACAAACTATCCACTTGATGTGCTCTTCACCGCATCCATTGAAGCCATCGCAGAGAAATATGCACACAATGGTTTGTCTCGGCAGGCCATTGCCGGATCGCTCCAAGCCCTCACATATTTCTACCAGGCCACGTCGCAACCCTGCCAGATTTGCGGGACGCCACTATTGATTGGTATCGGCCACCACTCGAAGAACCGGCTGTTCTGCTCCAACCGCTGTAAGGTAAGGGCCTATCGCACACGAAAACAACAACAGCGCCACCTCGTGGAGCAGCGTGTGCTCACTGAACTTTTATCTCAGGAAGGAACTGTGGTGAACCAGTCATGACAAAGACAGCGCGAACGAAGTCGATCTTTCGAGTGAATACGGCCTCGACTTTTCGTCTATCCTATTTGGTGCAGGCCCAGACGGCGGACGAGGCCGCGACCTATCTGGAGCAGGCTATTTACGATGATACTTCTCGACGCCTTGCCACAATTGGATGGCCGATTGGCGAGGTTCCTCTCGATGAATGGCAACAGGTATGGCTGGGAGAACGGGTTGTGCATGTAGAACCCATTACATTGCGCGAGGCCGCCCGAGAACATGTGGAAGACAATCAAAATTTGATGAGATTTGCGCCACTGGAAACATGTATTCTCAACACGACGACGCGAACACCAGCAGCACCGTCAAAGAAAAAAAAGAAAAAGACGAAGACGACGAAGACAGCGTAGTGGTTACCGGCTATGTTCGAGCCGCTTGAAACCTATCTGCAATTACCAAAAGCCAAGCACCAGTGGGTGGTCGATAAACTCATTCCGGTCGGGGGACTTGTCAATTGCTTTGGCAAGCCCAAGACCGGCAAGAGTTTCTTTGCTCTGGGATTAGCGCAGGCGATTGTCAATGGGGAGCCAGATTGGCAGGGCTATCCCATTCAACAACATGGTCCTGTCGCCTATCTGCAAATCGACACGCCACGGGAGGAGTGGCATAGTCGTCTCTCCACGCTACACTTCCGCCCATCGTCCCCCACGCATACACTCTGGATGGCGGACATGTGGCAAGTACCTGAATTTCCCTTTAACATTCTGAATCCACAGCGGACCGAAGTGCGCTGGCTTAAGGAATCGCTGGCCATCATCCAGCCAGTGCTGACAATCATTGATACCCTGCGTGAAATTCATGGGGGCGATGAAAATGACAGCACCACCATGCGGAGTGTGCTGGCTGAACTGGTGGGGGCCTGCCGTCCCTCGGCATTACTGCTGCTTTCCCATGCTCGGAAGGATTCCATTCTGACGACCATGGGCGAAGATGATCTGATGGATCAGGGTCGGGGCTCCAGCTATGTGGCCGGGCGCATGGATGTGGTCATCAAGCTCACAGCCCGTCGCATGATCTTCAAAGGACGAGCCACCGGCCAGATCAGTGAAACCATTTCACAGGATCCCCAGACCGGACTCATCAATATTGAATCAGATATTGAGAATCTGACCAGTTTACAGGTCATTCAGGCCGTGGTGACAGAATTGGGGTCCGACGCCAGTCAACGGGCGATTGCCACGGAGTTGGCCAAACGCACCCATACGTCATTGTCCACAGCTGTGCGTCGTCTACGAGCCTACCAACAAACGCAACCCGTAGCTCTGGAGGTATCATGAATTATTTCGCCGTCTATATCATGGCAGTGACCGTAGCCTGCCTCTGCTATCCGTGGCGCAGTATCAAGCTCATCCTGCGTATGCTTCGCACCGCACTCAGGCGGGCCGTATCGTCACAGCCATGATCTCCCGGGAGTGGTTCATACCCCTGAGTCTTCTGCTGATACTGCTGAGCCCACTCCTGTACTGGCGCCAATCGTCACCGCCCACGCTCCCCCAGCCTGTACCGGTCGAGATCGTGACAACCATGCCACGTCTGCGCGTGGACCCGCTCGTTGGGATGGCGGGACAGCACGCCACAGTGACTGTCAGCGGTTTGCAGACACCTGCCCGCTCAACATGGCGATGGGCACAACTCACAGTCGAGTCACCAGATGGCGCGATTCCCGTGAATTCGCTGTGGGAAGTACCTGCTGGACCGCAGGTGCGCAGTTGGATCTTGACGGGAAATGGCATCACCGTCATTACATTGACGTTGTATACACACAATATCAATGTGATCGATTGGCGCACTGAAGTATTAGTGGAAACCTTTTCTGAGACAGTGACGCTGGTGCGGAGCCTGAGGGCACGGGAATGATGGCAGTGGCCCCCATTCAAATCAGTCGAAGTGCCGTGGTGACACGGAAACTTTGCCCGATGAAACGCTGGTGGAGCTACCATGCCCTGCATCCTGAGGTGCCGGTCGAGACACAAGTGGGGGGCCTGACTCCCGTGCAGCCACCTGCGGTGACGGCGATTCTTCGGGGCCAGTGGATTCATCGGGCCATGCAGCAGGCTATCAGTCTGACGATGGGTCAGTCGGATCCCTGGAGCCTGAGCGATCAGATTCAAACGGATATTCCCACACTATCCCCCATCATCCAGAACGATTGGGACACGTTGATTCGCCGCTTGGTCTGGAGTTGGATGCTCGTCCGGGGGCACAATCTGTTGACACGCTTTCAACCCATCAGTGCTGAACAGGAATGGATCTGGAGTCTGCATCCGCTGGTAGCCCAGTCCATGCGGATGGATCAGATTTGGCGGGAGCGGCGGACCGGCCAACTGCTCATCTTGGATTTCAAAACCTTGAGCCGTCCCGATGCCAATTGGACGCAGCGAATCATGATGAGCGATCAGACACACAGCTATGTGCAGGCACTGACTGAACGGACACAGGAGCATCTGCTGGGAATCCAGTATGAAGGTCTCCTGATTGGCACGATGGACATCGATCTGGGATGCCAGAAGTCACCGTATCTGACGGCCTACCAACGGGGGGAATCGCTCATTCCGACATACAGCAGTGGCAGCCGGGTTGTGCGGACCGACTGGGATGATGCCACATGGCAAGCGTGGATTCCACGTTCGGTGCTGGACAGCTTGTTCTGCACCACAGACATTATCCATCCCTCCAGTAATCAGTTGCTGCAAACCAAGGCAGCCACGGTGACCGCCGAGATTCACTGGGCCAGTCTGGTGGCTGAAGTCGAGGCTGCTCCTGAAAAGCGGGAAGCCCTTATCGAGCGCAATGCGGATGCCTGCCTGAAGTTTGGCTGGGGACATGCCTGTCCCTATCTCCAACTGTGCTGGTACAATTCCATACCGGATTGTGATACTTTTATGCCTCGCGTCGATCATCATGTCAACGACAAAACCACCTACGTCACTGACGGATCAGACTGACGCCTATGCGTCTGGGACTGTCGCGGATTGGTACGCAGCGCACGTCGAACAGGAACGAGCCCTGCTGCCACGAACCCGACGGCAGCAGCAGGCGCATTGGCTGGTGCGGTTCCACGATCTCACGGGACAACGGGTGGCCTATGCTCAGTGTTTTGCTAAGAGTGCGATGCTGTATCTGTATCCACCCGAGGAGCCCATGCGCACGGTCGAGCAGGCATTACACGAGGTCGAACAGCAGGAACACCCACGTCGATCACGCCGCCGCTCGCTGAGTGAGTGGCTCGCATCAATTGAGAAAAAAATATCTTGACAGGACACACACAGACCACTATGATGTCGAACATGTCGAGCTCATTTCTCTACAGGCAGGAAGGCCAGCAGGCGGGCGTGTTTGATTGCTTCTATGGAGGTCCGGCGTCTGGCAAAAGTGTCTCCATAACTCAGTTAATCGAAGATGTGTACCTCACGACCGGAAAGAAATCACGAGTCTGGGTGGGGGACGGCAGCTCCATGAGCTATCACGCCTTGATGAAAGCAGGCGTAGTCGATCTGTGCGAATACAACATGATGGATTACCCACGGACGATCCTGCACAATATCGTCCACGGCGCGTGGCTGGTTGAGAATCGGTGGGTGTGGCCGGATGAGACCGATCCCGTGACCGGGTGGAAGAATGATTTGAGTCAAGTCGGGGTCTGGGTCTGTGAAGGGTTGACGGTCATGGGCAGCTACCTGATGGGGCATGCGAAAGGGGCCATGGCGTGGTGCTCCGCCAATAACATCAAGATCGGACAGGATTCACCGATTCGTTTTATTGATGGTATAATTGATCCCAAAACCGGCAAGCTGCTTGAGGGGCCCGGCACGCCCACGGGGGGCAATTCACCGTCGCATTATCAGGTGGCGCAAAACTTGTTGGCCGAGTCGGCCCACCGCACTCGAAAGCTACCCGTGGACTATGTGATTTGGACGGCACATGAAGGGTATAATGATCCTGAAAAAGATCTGAATCGTGAACCGGTCGTGGCGCCAGCCGTGCCGGGACGTGTGTTGACGGGCCAAGTTCAGAAGCTCTTTAACAATACACTGCATATGGTCTCTGTGCCCAAGCGTGTCAAGGCTCAAGATTCGCACACCGGACGGGCCATCGATGAGTTGGATTTGGAATATCGTCTGTATACACGGGATCATTTCAGTGCCACGGGGGCATCCACTGTTCGGTTCAAGGCATGCACCCGCGTGGGAGACAATCGTGCGGTGCCGCAATATCTGGTGGCGGATACACCCGGCACAGCGGTGTTGGAGTATTATCAATTGCTCAGGCAAATTATTCAAGAGAATGCGGATCGAATTGCGCAGAAAGTGGCAATGTCTGGTAAAGTCTAATGCGGTGTAGCATTCGTTATGGAGGAGGATAGTCCGATGAACATGAGTGACATTACGTTTTACGATGACACGTTCGATTTTGACCCCAAGAAAATGGAATGGCCCGACTACAGTACGAGATCGAACGATCCCGATCTACCCCCACCGGGCTACTATGAAATTCGGATTCTCAGTGCAGATGTAGTGATGTCGTCGGACAACCCGGGAAAGCACTGGGAGAGTGAGACGAAGAAGGGACTCATGGCCTTTATCCTGAATCGCATTGCCGTCATCCAACCGACGGAATACGAAGGATCGTTCCCTGTGTTCCAGAAACTGTTCACGAATGGATTTCATCCCTACAATCTTGCAACGAACACAAAGGATCTGACCAAGCAGAGACGGTATCCATTTCTGGAATGTCTGGCGGCGATCAGTGGGCGGGATGTGCTGAGTAGTAAATTTGACGACAATGTAAAGGCACTGGGCGCAGCCTTGGATACACATCCAACCGCGACGGTGAGTCTGACATGGAAGGGGCACGACAAAAAGTATGCCGCGACACAACTCGCCCGTGGTGTATCCAAAGATGCTGCCTACCGATCAGCGGACATGAAGTTAAATGAGTTCAAGCTGCCGGATGGCACCTACTCGCAATTCGCCGTAGGTCCGTCTGGGGAGATGGTTCGAGCCAGACTGCAGATTAAGGAGTGGGTTCTCAACGACGCGAATGTGTTGAGGAACATCAAGTTGGGTCCCTATGCGAGACGAACCCCAGCCTTGTCCCCGGTAGGCGTGTAGTGACGGATGGTGTTCTGGAGAGGCGGACTCGCCAGAACACCATCTCCTGTTGAGTGACCAGCCAGAATTGACCATCCGAGTCGATTCGCCAGACCCGCAGTGACTTTCGTCGTCGAAAAGGTTCGTTCGTATGCGTCCTCGTGGCAACACCTTCATTCAGCAGATCCAACTTTACGACAAGTACGCCCGATGGCAGCCAGAGACACAGCGTCGGGAGACATGGTCTGAAGTCACGGCACGAGTGGTCGCCTTCCTGCGGCGACAGCCCAAAGCCTCGGTGCTGTCAGCGGCGCAATGGGAAATGCTCCATGCCGCCATTCTGGCGCAGGAAGTCCTGCCTTCCATGCGCGTCGTGCAGATGGCCGGACCCTCTCTGGATCGGTGCCATGTCGGGGCCTACAACTGTGCCTATACCACGCTCTGTGGCCCGGTGGATGTCGCGGAAATACTCTATATCCTGATGCAGGGAACGGGCGTGGGCTATAGCGTCGAGCGTCGCTATATTGATCAGTGGCCGCTGGTGGTCGCCGAGGACATACACGACAGTGATCCCGTAAAGCACGTCGTGCCCGACACGACGGAAGGCTGGTGCGATGCCTTTCGCAGTGTTCTGGAGGGAGCCTTGCGTGGTCAGCGGCGTCCCATGGATATGAGTCAGATTCGCCCCGAAGGCGCATGGCTCCACACCAAGGGGGGACGGGCTAGTGGGCCTGAGCCCTTACGCCGTCTCCTCGATCAGACCTGGACGGTCATCCGCGCCCGTGCTGGACAACGCCTTCGACCGCTCGATGTGCATCGGCTGGCAACCCTGTGCGGGGCTATCGTACAGGTGGGCGGGGTGCGCCGCGCCGCTGAGATCGCTCTCTTTGATGCCGACGATCAGGAGATGCGGACGTGCAAGACCGGGGCATTCTGGGAGACCATGCCCGAATTAGCCATGGCCAACAATTCCATGGTGATACCAGCGGGACACATACCCGATTTATACGTGCTGTCGGTGATGGCCGAGGCGGGATTGGGGGGCACAGGGGAGCCGGGACTCTTTCGCCGTGACGGGCGGATTCCAGCACGACGACATCAGGCGGAATTCGGCACCAATCCCTGCGGTGAAATCATCCTGCGGCCCCAGCAATTCTGTAATCTGAGTGTGGCCGTGGCCCGGCCTACCGATACGCTGGAGACATTGGCGCAGAAGGTGCAGCTGGCAACAATTCTTGGCACGCTCCAATCCGATCTGACACAGTTCCAGTATCTCCGTCCGCAGTGGGCCGACAACTGCCGGGACGAGCGTTTGCTGGGGGTGGACATTACCGGCGCTTGCGATTGTCCTCTGCTCACAGACCCGGAAGCCACGCCCGAGCGGCTGCGTTTCCTGCAACAGCTGGCTCGACTCACCAATGAGGCAATGGCAGGCCCCATGGGTATTCCCGTCTCGGCGGCCATTACCTGTAATAAGCCGTCGGGGAATTCCAGCCAGCTGCTGGACGCCTCCAGCGGAATTCACCCCCGGTATGCCCCCTTCTATCTGCGCCGTCTGCGGTTGGGGGCGCGTTCTCCCTTGGCCCTGCACCTGCAACAGCAGGGGTTGCCCATGATGCCCGAAGTAGGGCAGGAGTCTTTGGAAACAGCGCAGGTCTGGGTCACGGAACTGCCCGTCAAGTCGCCCGAGGGCGCGAATACCCGTCACACGCTGAGCGGCTTGGATCAATTGGCCTATTGGCTGATGTGGAAGACGTGTTGGACCGAGCATAATCCCAGCTGTACCATTTATCTGAAGCCAGAGGAATGGGTGGCCGCGACTGTATTCCTGTTGCAGGTGTGGGACGCAGTGGGCGGGCTCTCGTTTCTACCACATAGCGATCATGTGTATGCGCTGGCCCCCTATGAGGAGATTGATGAGGCCACCTATGAGAGGCGACTGGCCGCACTCCCAGACGATCTCCACTTGGACACCTTGC
>Ga0194121_10009915_pt1 | contig 11699 bp, 8 predicted proteins | sample TA2MahCa50mmetaG_FD_148609 | JGI IMG/M metagenome (GOLD analysis project Ga0194121, IMG submission 148609) | Freshwater microbial communities from Lake Tanganyika, Tanzania - TA2015020 Mahale Deep Cast 50m | ecosystem: Environmental > Aquatic > Freshwater > Lake | place: Tanzania: Lake...
GCCCTTCTTGTGGGCGTACTGGACCGCAGACTCGAGCGCCTTCGCGGACGATGGGCCACCCAGGCTCATGTTGATGACGTTGGCGCCGTGGTTGGCGGCGAAGCGGATGGCAGCGGCGATGTCCCCGATGCTGCCAAATCCGCGGGCGGAGAGCACCTTGAGCGGCATGATGGAGCAGTTGAACGCGATGCCGGTGACGCCCACTCCGTTGTTGGTGGCCTGCGCGATGGTGCCGGCCACGTGCGTGCCGTGCGCGTGGTCGTCGTTGGCGTGCTCGTTGTTGCCGATGTAGTTCCAGCCCTTCACGAAGCGGATGCCCTTGAGGTCCTCGACCAGCATGAACTTCTGGTAGTCTTCGTAGGCCACGCCGGTGTCAATGACGGCGACAATGGCGTCCCGGCCAGTGGAGCCGACCCATGCCGCCTCCATGCCGATCTTGTGCATGTGCCACTGGTACTTGTAGAGCGGATCGTTGGGCTTGAACGAGCGCGTGGGTGCCAGGCGCTTGATCTGATCCAGGGGCAGCACGTCCTCGTCTTTCCACAGGCCGGCCATGTACGCGTTCGGCTCGGCGGACTCGACCCGCGGATCCGCGCTGAACGCGGCGACCACGGCGTCCATGCGGGCGGGCGGCACGGAGCCCTGGAAGAGCCGATCCGCGACCGACTCCGGGCTGACCGGCTCGAGCATCACGCCCGCCGCGGCGGCCATCTGGTGGACGTCAGCCAGGGGAACGTCGTCCTTGAAGTCCACCAGCACCTGGTCTGCCGGGATGCGGGACAATTCGTCGTATGGGTCGGCCGCGGCGGGCAGGCCGCAGGCCACCAGAAGGATCAGGAACGCTGCAAGGACGCGCATGGGGATTCCTCCAAAGGTTGTCGCCCTGGTAAGCTCAGGCGACGCGGTAGCCGCAGAAAGCGCAGAACTTCGCGTTCGCGGCCAGCTTTCCGGAGCATGAGGGGCAGGTGCGGTCGGCCTGGGGCGTCGCCGCGGCCTGCCGGAACAGGGCCACATTCGCGCCGCAGTGCCCGCAGAAGCGGGCGGTTTCAGGGAGGGCAAGGCCGCAAATCTGGCACACGGTCATTGCGGCCGCGACCGGAGGGGCGACGGGAAAGGTGGGCACCGGCGCCGCGGGCGGCAGCGGCTCGAAGGGTGGTGGCGCCGCGACCGGCTGGGGGGGCGGGGATTCGGCGGGCATGGGCTTGCCGCAGTGGCGGCAGAACTTTTTGCCGACGATCACCGGAAGGCCGCAGGTGCGGCACGGCGTCTCGGCCGGCGCGGCCGCGACGGGCTCGGCCGGGCGTTCCGGGGACGGAGGCACCGCGCCGCCGCTGACTTCGGCGGCGGGGGCGGGATCCGCGGCCGCGATTTCCACCACGGTTGCGCGCGCGGGCTCCGGCTGCGCCACGCCGGCCATCTTGCCCATCGTCGGAGGCGCCTTCAACCCGCGAAGCGTAGGCGGCGACGGCGCGCGCGTGGCCTCGACGGGCTGCTCGACGCGGACGGCCTGCTTGCGGCTGAGCAGCAGCCGCTCGGATTTTTCGCACGACTCCTCGAAAAGCTTGTCGACCATCATCCCCAGCTCTTCGCCGTTCACCTGCATGAGGCTCACCCGCGGGAAGGCGGTGGCCAGCTCGAAGAAATCGAACAGCCAGACGGTGTCCAGGCCGCGGACCGCCGCGAAGTAGTTGATCTCGAAAACGTCGGCGGCCTTGATGAAGGTCAGCTCGAAGGCGGCGAAGGCAGGCATCATCCGCAGCGACGCTGCCAGCTCGGTCAGGGCGTCGGTGGGCACGATGCGGCCGGCCTTCGAGCCGGCGACCACGAAGCCACGCAGTTGCAGCGCGCGCATCAGCCCCTCGAGATCGCTCGCCTGGAGGCTGAACTCGAACGGCGACACGGTGTTGCCCAGCGCCACCATCCATCGCGTGTCCCCGTGGCGCAAACCGTCCTCGACGGCGGCGAGGATCTCATCGAAGCCGATCTCCCCGGCGTTGACCGGCTCGTGGCGCAGCAATCCCTCCAGGCTGCGGCGTCGCAGCACGTCGACGAGCGCCGCCAGCAGGATGTACTCCTTGTAGTTGAAGTCCACCGAGTGTTCGGGTGGAGGAGGCCCGGGCGTCAATGACAGCGTTTCGTCGATCATGCCGCGCAGGTAGGCCGGCCCGTAGGGGAAGGCGATGTCCCAGCCGTCCTCGCCATCCGGGCGGCAGAAGACCAGGCTTTCCGCGTCAAGGGATGTGCTGGCGAAGTAGCGGTCGTAGTGGAGGTCGCCCTCGCGGCCAAGGATGGCGCTCAGGTCCCAGATGGGATCGCAGAGCGTTTTCAGGGCCTCCTGCCACCCCGCGTGCAAAGCGGGCTTTTCGCTCATGACCAGGAGCCCCTTGCGGTACAGGCTCTCCAGCAGGGAATCGCCCAGGGACTCCATGGCCCGCAGGAAAATGCCGTCGGCCCCCACCAGCGGAGATTGCCCGCCGGGTGCGAGGCCGCCGATGCTGAGGGCCGCGCGCAGCTCTTCCTGATTCAGTCGCGCGGACCCCGTTGCCGCGCGCGAAGCCGCCTCAATCGCCATTCTTCGCTCCTTGCAAACCCATTCTCGCCGCCCGAAACGCGTCCCTGCGAAAGGAAGCCGCCGTCCGGTCGAGAAACAGCGGCGACTTCACCAAAACTGCGGCGACTTTACCGATAGGGGACCTGGTCTTGAAACGGTATCTGGCGGTCGTGGTGGGACTGATCGTCCTGCTCTGCGCGGCGGTGGGCCTGGTCCCCTCGCTTCGCGCGCAAGTGTTCGGCGTTCCGCTGCGCTTCGAGTGGAAGCAGGGACAAACGCAGACCACGCGCACCATCCTGGAAGGCAAGGCGAAGCTTGAAGTCGGCGGCTTCGCCGCGTTCACGCTGCCCGAGGCGGCGCGCCAGCTCATTGGCCAGGACATCCCCTTCAAGGTGGAATCGACCTCGCGCCAGTTCGTGCGCTCGGTGGACGCCGAGGGCAACGCCGAAGTGGAGATGACGCCGCAGGGCGGCACCGTGGAGATTTCACGGGCCGGGAAGACGTACAAGCAGCCCATCCCTCGCGAGGCTCCCTCGGTCTGGCGGGTGGATCCACGCGGGCGCGTCCTGGCGGGCGACGGCAAGGCCGCCGGCCACGACAAGGTCATCGGGGAGGTCCTGTGCGGCTTCCTGCCCGGAGATCGGCGTCGGCCGGGCGCTTCCTGGTCCGAGAATCTCGACGTGCCGCTGGACGTCGAGAACGTGAAGGTTCACATGAAGGGTGTGGTGACCTATCACTTTACCGGCCTGCAAACCCTTGCCGGAACGGCCCAGATCCGCAGCGAGCAGGACGTCAAGATCGAGTTGAGCATGCCGGGCGTGATGGGCGTGAACCTGGAAGGGACACTGAAGGGCACCGGCAATACTGACTTCGACCCTTCGAAGAGCGAGATCACCGCCTCAAAAGGGCAGGGTGAGCTGGACATGGGGCTGTCCGTGGGCCCGATGGGCAGCAGCGCGCACCTTGTGGCGAGCTTCAGCGTCCGCACTGAAAACGTCCAGAAGTGACACAGCCGAGGCCTCCACGGTCTTAACCGCCTGCGGTGCGGCCTGTTTCCAGCGTTCTTGCCGGCTCTACGCGGGGACGGTCGGCGTGCGCAGCGCCTCGTCGGCCGCCGCGTCCTGGCGGTTGAGGCTGGGGATGATGCCCCCGGATAGCGGGCGCGCGTCCTCGGCGAGCGGGGTCGGCAGTTGCAGCCGTTCCAGGTCGTCCTCGCGCAACTGCGTCGGGGTGCGCTTTCCAGATACCGCGTATTCGATAAGCACGTCCGCGAGATGCCGCACGAGCCACTTGAAGTACTCGTGGGTGATGACTTCCGGCTTGGCCTCCGGAACCGGGTTCATGAAGTCGATGGCGTACGGGACACCGTCGCGGATGGCAAACTCCACCGTGTTCAGATCGTAGCCCAGCGCCTCATTGAGGCGGATGCAGTCGCGCACGATGAGCTTGCCCATCTCGTCGCTCAGGTGGCGGTGGTCGATGAGATAACGCCGCGCGGCCGGGTCGTACTTGATGGGCAGCACGTACTTCTTGCCCACCACAATGGCGCGCACGTAGTGCTCCCAGTCGATGTACTCTTGCAGCAGCATCACGTCTTCGCCGGAGTCGTTGTACGCGTCCATCAGCTCTTGCGCGTCTGCCACCACGGTGACGTCGCGCCAGCCGTAGCCGTCGTAGGGCTTGAGAACGGCGGGAAAGCCGATGTACGAGACAATCCCTTCCCAGTCGATGGGATATGCGAGGTTGCGCAGGTCGCTGGTCTCCACCTCGTCGTGGTAGGAGCGGGAGGGCAGGCACACGGTGCGCGGCACGGCCACCTCGAGTTTGCGGGCCAGGCTGTAGTTGTAGAACTTGTCGTCCGCGGAGAACCAGAAGGGGTTGTTGATGACGTACGTCCCGGTGAGCGCGACATTCTTGAGGTAGGTTCGATAATAGGTGATCCAGTGGGAGATTCGGTCGAGGATGACGCGGTACGGGGACGGCTCAAAGATGCGCGCCGCTGGAATCGTGCAGAACTCGGCCTTCACGTTGGGAATCGCCCGACGGTTGATCTCCTCGACCAGTACGTCGGTGAACGTCTCCTTGCCAGACAGGATGCCTATTTTCAACAGGGGCGTCGTCACGATCCGCGCCTCTTCGATTCGGCCGCCGCTTCGACCTTCGCCGAAGAATCTGAAGAAAATCCGCGGTTGACAGGCGGGACCTCATCAGGTATCCTGTGACAAAGGCTTTGAAGGGATGGGCTCGTTCTACTGCGCGAGCCCTTCGTTGCTTGTAGAGTGCTCTTTTTGATGCTCTGGCTCACGATGGGCCTGTCCCTGCTGGTCCTCTTTGGCATTGAGGAGATCGTAACGTACATCTCGCTCGACCTCGCCGAGGCCTCCGAGGATCGCTTCAACCACCCCGCTTACTACGCGCTCTGCCTGACCATCATCGTCATTGCCTGGCCGATGGTGCTCATGGAGTACGTGCAGCGCAAATCGTAGCCGTCAGCCCGGGATCTTGAAGCGAGGCCGCTGATAGCTTTTACACACAGACAGTCTCGCGGGCCATTGCCTCGACCAGGGCCTTGCGCATTCCGTCCGCGCCCTTGTCCAACACCCGATCGTGGCTGCGCGGCTTCTCCGGGGTAAGTTCCCGGATCCAGGCCCAGACCTCCCCGGAGGTGCGCGGGAGGGCTGCCTCGTAACGTTCCACCAGTGTCGGGTCCCAGGCGGACAGCTCGCGGACGAGGCGCGCGGTGCCCGCCTGCATTTTTTGGAGAAGCTCCACTTTGGCCTGGAGCGAGCGCAGCGCCTCGACCTGGCGTTCGAGGACGCGCGCGGCCACCGTCTCCAGCGCGCGGCGCACCTGGGACAGCGCATTGCGCTCGCGCAGGCGGTCGACCAGCACTTGCGCGTGCTCGGCGACTTCGGACAGTTCCGGATGCTTCTGAAAGCCCCACATCAGAGAGCCGGCCTTTCCCTTCAGTGACTGCAGCGCCGCCTCCAGCGCGGTCTGCGCGCGGGTGGCGCCGCGGGTGGCGAGGTCCTGGAGGCGAGTCATCTCGGCTTGCATCTGCGCCACGGCCTGGCGCAGCCCGTCACCCGCCGCGGAGAGTCCGCGCAGGCTGACGTCGCGCATGCAGCGGTCGGCGGCGGCGTCCAGGCCGTCAAGCGCGCGCTGCTCCAGGCGCCGCGCTTCCGCCTCGCCTTCGGTTGTGGCGCTTGTTGCAAGCGTGGCCACCCACGGCGCCGGGTCGAGCGCCTTGAAGAATGCCTTGTCTCGCAGGGCGGCCCTTTCGGCCAGCAGCATCTCGGCTTCGGGGCGCGCGAGTCGGTCGCGGAGCGCGTCCAGCGGTTGGCGGAAATCCTGGACGCGCTCGCGCACCAGCATCTCCAGGCCAGCGACCTCCGAGGGGGCTTCGAGAGCGGATAGCATGGCGCGCACCGCGGCGTTCTGGCCTAGAACGGTGTCGCGCCAATCGGACCAGTCCGGGGGCAGCACGGGCGGAAGCGCGTCGCCTTCCACGCGTCCGTCGGCAAAGAGGGTGAGTTGCTTCACACGGCCGTCGCTGGTGAATGCCTCGATGCGATCCGCGGCAACTTCGAAGCGGATGTGCCCCCACCCGCGCACGGGACCCTGCTCGGTGAACCGCGCGGCGGACAGGGAAGGCGCCTGTCCGTGCCGTGCCGCCTGGTATGCCATGGTCAGCGCGGCTTCCACGGGCAGCAGATCCAAGAGCTCGGAGTCGGGCAAGAGCAGGGTCTCGCCGTCCGCGAACGGGCGCGCGCCGCGCAGGGCGAGGAGCTCCAGACAGCGGTGCAGCGTGGGGTCGCCGTAGCGAATCCCGCTGGCTTCTTGCAGGTGGACGAGCGTGGCGGCAAGCGCCTCGTCGAGCGCGTCCACACGCTCGAAGCGCGCGGCCGGCACGCGATTTTCGCTGCCGCACACGGTGCACGGGCCGCTCGGCTGCAACGGATAAGAGCACTGACCGCAACGCATGCTTGAAGGGGCTCCCTTGCATTGAATGACGTTCACAATTCGTCGTGAAGCGGCTCCGGTCCTGTATAAAATTCAAGGCCGACGCTTGACACGCCGGCGTTGATGTATTAGAATCGGGTCTACATCGCGCATGTGCCCGTAGCTCAATGGATAGAGCGTCTGGCTACGGACCAGAAGGTTGGGGGTTCGAATCCCTCCGGGCACGCCACAAGACAACCCCGCCACCCGCGGGGTTTTGTGTTTTTTTTGGGGTCTGGGCTGGATCTGCGAGACAGGGATCCAGGCCCGAAGCTTAGAATGCTTGAGAAAAATCCAAGGGTGTAAAATCCATGGCGCTTTCCGAACCCAACCGCCGCTCTCCCCGCCAGTTCAACGACCTCTCCGGGCGGGAGTGGATCCGCTTCACGCGATCCTGGTTCGTGCACAACCCGCCGCGCCGCAAGCGCAGCGAGATCCAGCACCCGGCCAAGTATCCCGAGGGCATGGCCGAGGAGTTCATCCGCTTCTTCACGCGGCAGGACGAGTGGGTGCTCGACCCTTTCGCGGGGGTGGGCTCCACGCTCATCGCGTGCGCGGCGAGCGGGCGTCGCGGCCTGGGCATCGAGATCTCGCCGGAGTTCGCCGCCCTGGCGCGCGAGGCGGTGGAAGCCCGCGAACAATTGCTCGTCAACGGCGACGCCCGCGACGCCTCCCGCATCGTGAGCGAGCATGGCCCGGGCCGCGTGCAGCTCATCCTTACCTCGCCGCCCTACTGGGACATGCTGGGCAAGAGCCGCGGCGGCGTCCAGTCGGTGCACAAGAAGCGCAGGGCCAGCGGTCTGAAGACGGTGTACTCCAACAACGCCCGCGACCTGGGCAACATCACCGACTACGACGCCTTCCTGGACGCCCTCCGCGACGTTTTCGTCGGGATGAAGCCAGCCCTCGAGGTTGGCCGCTACCTGGTCATCATCTGTCAGAACGTCCGCACTCCGGAAGGTGTCGTGCAGCCGCTCGCGTGGGATCTTGCGCGCCGCCTTTCGGGCCCGTTCCAGTTCAAGGGCGAGCGCATCTGGGTTCAGGACAACAAGCCGCTCGGCATCTGGGGCTACCCCACCGAGTTCGTCACCAACGTGCACCATCACTACTGCCTCGTATTCAAGCACGGCGGGGCATAACGGCGCAGGGTTTGGCTGGCAGAAGGACGAATTCGTGGTATAATAGGCCGAGGTTGAGATCCAGGTAACACCAACAGGAGGGCTGGCTCTCTGCTCATCGGGCGGAGAGTGTGCCGGGGAAACGCACTCGGGCCACGGGAGTGGCGGCGTACGCGAGGAGTTGTCCATTTGAAAGAAGCGCCGCGCCGGCATGGGCCGATGGTGGCAGCACTGTTCCTGGTCGCTGTAGGGGCAATTGGATACGCCAGCATACTGAGCATTGGACCGGTCCAGACGAAGGATCCGATGCTGTTTCGGATTCTCTTCGGAGTGGCCGCGCTGATCATCGAGCTGCTGGCGCTCGAAACCCCCTACCTTGGCTATGCCAGTCTGGCCGTCGTTCCCTACGCCGCGCTTGGAATGGAGGACGGGCCCCGCTGGGCGCTCTGGATTGCCGGGGCGGCCCTTCTGGCGCGCACCATCGTGCGCAATCGCCAGGATGTGGCGGCGCGCCTCACTGACTTCTCCATCGCTTTACTGACCGTTGCTGCGGTCGTCTTTGCCTGGTGGTTGAATCCCGCCCGACCCACAGTCATCTCTGACTTCTGGCACACCAATGGCCTCATCGCCGTGGGCGCGATGATGGCCGCGTGCTTCCTGACGGATTTTCTCCTGTGTGGGATGTGCGCGTCGATGCTTGACGCAGAGCCGCGCGAGGTGTGGAAGAAAGTCCGCATGCGGACGCGCATCTTCACGACGCTCACGCTTCCGCTTGCAGTGATCGCCGTCTATCTACTGCACGCCAACGTCGGGAAGGACGACTGGATCAGCTATCACCCGATGTTGCCGCTGATCGTGCTGTTGCCGCTGGGTGCACTGCAACGTGCAGTCCGCTTCGGCATCGAGGAAGAGTTCCTCCGCAAGCAGGACAAGGTGGAAAAGGCGCTCCAGCATTCCCTCGAGGAACTCGGCGACTACAAGAACCAGAACCGCGCGCTGATGGCCGACCTGCAGAAGCGGGTGGACGAGATCACGATTCTCTTCGAAATGGGCCAGCAGCTGGGCGCGTCCAAGGACCTGAACAAGACCCTCGAGATCATCATCAAGATGATCCGCCGCCTGTTGATCTACCAGTCCTGTGTCATCTACCTCGTCAACGAGAAGGGCGCGTTGGTGCCCGCGAAGTGCGTCTCGCCCTACGCGGACGTGGTAGAACTGTCGCCGCTCCTTCAGCTCGAGGAATCCATGGTCAACCTCGTGGTGCAGAGCAAGAAGCCGGTCCTGGTGTCCGATATGCAGGGGGATCACGAGCACCGCATCTTCAACGACGAGAAATCCATCATGTGCGTCCCGCTTATCGTGAAGGACGACATCATCGGCGTCATCTACGTGGGCACGCTCCGCCCCGGCTCCTACACCGACGACCACGTGCACATCCTCGAAACACTGGGCAACCCGGCCGCGACCGCCATCAAGTCGGCTCAGTTCCACGCGCTGCAAGAAGAGCAACTCAGTCGCGAGCAGCGTCTCCGTCAGCAGGCGAACGAGCGCAACAACCAGTTGAACGTGCTTTACCAGTTGGGCCGCGACCTCAACCGCAGCGTCAAGATGAAGGATATCCTTGATATCGTCGTCCAGCACATGGGTCAGCTAGTGCGCTTCCAGTCCGCGATCATCTTTATCAGTCGTCCACCCGACGGCCAGCTCGTGCCCATGAAGGTGATGAGCCCCTACGAGGGGCTGTTCACTGGATTTGTGGCCAGCCCCGAGGACCAGGATACAGTACTGGGATGGGTTGCGGTAAACAAGCGCCACCTGCTGCTCGCGGATGCGCGCGAGTCGCGGTTTGACAATATCATCCGCGCCGAGCTCTCCTATATCATGGTGCCGCTGCTCACCGAGGACGAGATTCTTGGCGTGCTCTACGTGGGCTCTGCGGAGCCGGGCGTCTACGACGACGAAGTGCTCAACCTGGTGACGATGGTGTCGGCACAGGCCGCGATGGCGATCCAGAAGGCCGCGCTGTTTGAGAAGACCGAGGGCCTCGCGATTACCGATGGCGTCACCGGTCTGTACACGCATCGCTACTTCCAGGAACGCCTCAACGAGGAAGTCCGCTGGGCCGAACGCTACAACCGCCCCCTCTCCCTGATCATGGTGGACACCGACCACTTCAAGAAGTTCAATGACACGCTGGGCCATCCTGAGGGCGACAAGCTGCTCAAGGAGATTGCCGCGCTGCTCCGCTCGTATACTCGGGAGAGTGACCTCGTGTGCCGCTACGGCGGCGACGAGTTCTCCCTGATCCTGAAGGACACCGACAAGGATGCCGCGGTGAAGACCGGCGAGCGCATTCGCGAGGCGTTCCAGCTGCGCTTCGGCAAGCTGGCCGTGAAGGTTACTTCCAGCATCGGAGTGTCGAGCTTCCCCATCGACGCGCGCGGAAAGGCAGAGTTGGTCACCGCCGCCGACGCCGCGCTCTATCGATCCAAGCAGGGCGGTCGCAACCGGGTGTCCTATGCGACGCCGATCGACGCCTCGGAGCCACCGGGCCAGCCGAGCTTACGTTAGCTCGAGGCGCTCGATTCTCGGGAGCAAGTCTTCCAATCGCTGCAGTGCCGCGCCCGCCTTCAGCTCCTTCCGATGCGGGCGGGCCGGATTTCCCGACGCGGTTACGCCCTTTCCCACATCAGTCCACGCGACCGCGCGGCCGGCCACGATCCCCAGGGGCCCCACGCGGACGCCCGCGCGCACGCTCGCCTGGGCTGCGGTCACGCTGCCGTCGTGGAGGACAGCGTCCGGCTCCACCATCGAGTGGCCCACCAGGATGCAGGCCCGGCCGATGGTTGCGCCGTCCGCGATCATCACGAGATTGTCGATTTTGGTGCCGTCGCCGACCTGGGCGTTTGCGCCAATCACTGCATTAGCACCGATCTCGACGTCATTTCCGATGACCGCGGGCGCACCCACGCCGATCCGGCCGCCGGCGTGGATAATGCAGCTTGCTCCGACGCGCGTGCCCTGGTGCAGGCGCGCCCGGGGATGGATGCGGGTGCCGCGCATCACCGTCGCCCCTTCGCCAACATAGACGTGCGCGCCGATCACTACGTCCGCCTCGAGGACGGCGCCCTCGCCCACCTGGGCGTACGGTCCTACCGTAGTGGTCGGGTGGATGTCGGCGGAAGGCGCCACCGTAGCCAGGGGGTGGATCCCGACTGGCGTGGGCGGCGTGGGATGAAACATTCTGAGCATTCGCGCGAAGGCAAGCCGGGGATTGCGCGCCTCGATGCATGGGCGCGTTTCGCAGGCCACGCCGGGCGGCACGATGAATGCCGCGGCCGGGGTCGCAAGCGCGTCGTCGAGTTGCGCCGGCCGTTCGATAAAGATGATGCTGTCCGGAGTGGCTTCCGCCATGCCACGCACCGAGCCAATGCGCAGCCGGGCGTCCGCGGAGGGCGCCAGAGTGCCGTCGCAGGCGCGCGCCAGTTCCTCGAGGGGGATGGTTGCAGGCAAGATTATTCCTCCGGAAGCCCGATTCGCACGGAGGCTTGCCGAGCCCTGCGCCGGGACTCTAAAAGGGGCCGAAACCCTGAACTGAAGCCGTTTCTTAGGAGTCGGCGGGAGCCCAAAGTCCTTTTTGTCCCTGGTTGTGCTGCTTTTTGTGCGTGCCTGAAATCGCACCCGGCATTTGCATGAATCACGGTTCGCACTGTCGAAGCAGCGAGCCTGACATTGAATGTTATTCAGGACATGCAGGTACAGCAGTTCATTGCGGATGTGGGCTGGTCGCTGGCAGGTCGGGACGACACCAGACTGGCGCGGGCGATTCGCGAGGGCGAAGAACCGACACCGTGTACACGTTGGAGGAGGAAGCCGCGGTCGATGAGTGCCTCCGCTACCTGAAGGACCGCGGCTTCGTCGGATTCTTTGAGCGACTGGCCAGCCACCTGCGGCTCGATACCGCCGATTCAGTATGTTTGGCTGTACTTTGTCAAGGTGCTCTCGGGAATTGAGAGGGTGTCTGAATA
>Ga0194121_10009917_pt1 | contig 11698 bp, 9 predicted proteins | sample TA2MahCa50mmetaG_FD_148609 | JGI IMG/M metagenome (GOLD analysis project Ga0194121, IMG submission 148609) | Freshwater microbial communities from Lake Tanganyika, Tanzania - TA2015020 Mahale Deep Cast 50m | ecosystem: Environmental > Aquatic > Freshwater > Lake | place: Tanzania: Lake...
GCCTCCTGGGGCTCGCCGGCCATGCCCGGCGGCGTCCCGCGCCCGGGCGCGCCCGGGTGCTCGTCTACTCGCAGGTGGTGGACGCGCAGTCGCTGGAGCAGGTGGGCGATCACTTCTTCGGGCGGTTCGTGGACGATCTGCGGCGGGGCTTCGGCGACGACGTGACGGTCACGTACCTGCTGCGCGACGCGTCGGAGCGGCCGCGCGTGGAGCGCCATCTCACGGCGCAGGGGATCCGCCCCTCCTTCCTCCTCGATCACCTCTCGGCGCTCGACCTCGCGCGCGTCGTGGCACGCACGCTGCGCGCGGCGGCCGCGCTGTGGCCGCTGTCGCGCCACGTGGCGCCCGTGACGATCGGATCGTTCACGAGCCGGCTGTTCACGGCGCGGTACGTCGCCGCCGAGGTGCTGCGGCGCCTGCCCGACGTGGAGATCGCCGTGGATCTCGCGATGACGCGCGCGCTCGAGGCGACGCAGGCCACGACCGTGCTGTACCCCTACGAGGAGAAGGGCCTGGAGCGCGCGATCCTCCGCGCGGGGACACGCGGTCGCACGCGGCCGCGCACGCTCGGGTTCGCGCACGCGGCGCACACGCGCTGCCATCTCGCGCTCAGGACGCGCCATCGCGGGCAGCCGCCGGCGCCCGACGGCCTGCTCGCGACGGGACCGCTCGCGCGCGAGTTCCTCGTGAAGTGGGCGGGAAAGGACGCCGCCGCCGTGGTCGCCGTCGGCTCGCCACGGCACATGGCCACGCTGCCGGCCGTGCGGTCGCGCGACCAGCGGCGGCGCGGTCTCCGCGTGCTGGTCGTCATCACGTTCGGGTGGGAGCTCGAGGCGCTCGGGGCGTGGCTCGAGCGCGAGCCGCGGCTGTTCGACGGGCACGAGGTCGTGATCCGACAGTATCGCTTCGGGTGGTTCGCGGAACAGGAGCGCGGCCTGCGGCGCGTGCTCGCCGCCGCTCCCGCGCTCACCCCGCGCGAGGGTGCCCTGCGCGAGCAGCTCGCGTGGTGCGACCTCGCGGTCTTCTGCTCGACGACGACCGGGGTGCAGGCGATGCTGGCGGGACGGCTCGTCGCGTACGCGACGTGGCACGACCTCTTCGCGATGGATCCGCTGCTCGGGGAGCCCGGGGTCTTCGCGCGGTGTCACACGCCCGCCGCACTCGGTGCCGCGCTCGGCCGGGCGCGTGACCTCGACGACGCCGGTGTCGCCTCGGCGGTCGCCGCCCAGCACGCGCTCGCGGAGCGGATCCTGGCCCCTCCGGATCCCGACCGTCTGCTGGCGGCGGTGCGCGAAGGCGGGGCGGGTCGATGACGGCGTCGCTCTCGCCCGCCACGGTCGAGGCCGTGCAGCGGTCGGACGGCTACTATCGCGCGCAGGGACTCTACGCCTCCGGCGACGACGTCGGCGGCACATGGGGCCGGCTGGCGGGCCGGCTGGGACGACGCTACCTCTCGCCGCGCGGTGTCGACGTGGCGGCCCTCGCGCAGTTCCGGCGGCGCCGGCTCTTCGTCGTCGACGAGCCGCCCTGGGAGCCCGAGGGCTTCTCCTGGCGCCGGCTCCTCGACCCGAGCCGGCGCGCGATCCTCACCGGGCTCGGCGAGCTGTACGACCGGATGTGCGCGGCCGGTCATCGCGAGCTCCTCGAGAAGCTCCCGCCGTGCCGGGTCGGCGAGCCGTACGTCGCGACGCGGGACGGCATCCCGTTCACGAAGCGGCACGCGTGGGCGCTGCGGGCCCTCGCCCTGTTCCGGGATCACGTCGAGCCGCGGCTCGGCGACGACCGCCTGGTGATCCTCGACATCGGGGGCGCGGAGGGCCTGTTCGTGGAGCTGCTGCGCCGGGCGTGTCCCCGGCACGCGGCGATCCTCGTCGACTTCGCCGAGCAGCTCGTGGTCACGGAGGCCTACCTGCGCGAGAGCCATCCGGACGCGCGCATCCTCACGGCGCGGGCGTACGGGACGCTGGCGTCGTGGACGCCGGCCGCGCTGCGCGAGCACGACGTCGTGCTCGTTCCCATCCAGCACGCCGAGCACCTGGCCCGCGGGGCGGCCGACGTGGTCGCGAACTTCGTCTCGTTCACGGAAATGTCACGCGCATCGTTCGCGCGCTACCTTACGCTGCCGGTGTACCAGGGCGCCCGCATGCTGCTGACGGTGAATCGGTTCACGTCCTATCCCCACCTGACCGGCATCACGATCCTCGACTATCCGGTGTGGGAGCCCACGCGGCGGGTGCACCTCGCGGTGAGCTCGATCGTCACGGCGCCGCGCGTGCGGCCGTTCGGACCGTGGTTCAGGCGCGACGGGCACATCGACTGGCAGTTCTTCGAATACGTGGGGTGGATATGAGAGACGCCTGCCCGGGACGGTGCCTGACCCGTGCCCTCGCGCTCGTCGCCCTCGCTGCGCTGCATCAGCTCGTCGCTCCGCCTCCGGCGCTCGCCTATCTGGATCCTGGCTCGCTGGGTTACCTCGTCCAGCTGATCATCGCGGCGTTCTTCGCCTTCCTCTACGGGTTCTGGCGCCGCATCCGCGTGTTCATGGCGAGCCTCGTCGCCCGCGTCCGGAAGAGCGAGGGGTCGCGTGAGGGCTAGCGCCGGATCGGCGTACACGCGCACGCTCGGCGCGCGCCTCCTCTCCGAGGCGAACAACATCAAGCGCACGCCCGAGCGGCTCGCCGAGGAGCTCGGCGTTCCCGGCGACCGCATCGCCGCCGCGGTGGCGGGCGAGCTCGCGCCCGCGGAGTACCGCGGGCTCTTCGAGGCCGTGTCCGGCCGGTACCCGATCGCCTTCGGCCGCCTGTGGATCGACCCTCCCGATACCGAGGGCGGCGTGGTCGTGATGACCGCGGCCGCGTCCGAGGTGTCGGCGCGCGTCTTCGCGCGTCCGGCCGCCGACGGGCGGCTCACGCCCTACTACGAGTATCGGGACGCCGCGATGTCGCGCGCGGCCCCGTTCCGGCCGGAGTGGCTCCGGATGCTGCGCGTGGTCGGCGACCTCGACCCCGACCACCCGGACGTCGCGTACAACAAGGGCCACTTCCTCCACCAGACGACCCTCTTCCTCGGCCCCGTGAACTTCTACTGGCAGGTGGACGGGAAGTCGCACGCGGTGGCGCTCGATGCGGGGGACTCGAACTACATCACGCCGTTCTGGCCGCACTCGTTCACGGCGCGCGACGCGGCGCGGCCGGCGGCGATCGTCGCGGTGACCTACAGCGCGGACGTGGCCCGTGCCCAGGACGAGCTGGAGCGGGTCGGTCCGGGAGCTGCCGAGGAGATGGCCCTGGATCTGCGGCGCGAAGGGGCCGCCCACGCCGGTCTCCTGCGCCGGCACCTCGCGCACGAGGCGATGCCGGAGGCGCGCTTCGTCGATCTCTGTCTCGCGCAGGGGCTCGACGCGGCCCGTGTCGGCGAGCTGCTCGCGGGGCGCGCCGTGCCGGGCGCCGGGGAGATCGCAGCGATGGCGGCGGTCCTCTGCGTGCTCCCGCGCGATCTGATGCCGCCGACGCGCTCGCACGCGGACGAGGTCGTCGTCCTGCGCGGCGCGCAGGCCGAGCGGTATCCGTATCCCGAGGCGGCGCGGCCCTGCTACGAGATCACGCGTCTGGCGCGCGCGCGCCACCAGCCGGCGCTGAAGTCCTTCCTCGTCCACGTCGCGCCCGGGCAGGACACGACGGCGGCGACGACCCGGGTCGGCCTCCATCAGTTCCTCTACAACGCCGGCGATGCGGTGGTCCGTCTCGTCAGCGACGACGGCGCCGGCGCCCGGTCCACGGCGCTCGCGCCGGGGGATTCCGCGTACGTGGCGCCGATGGTCGCCTGCCGCTTCGAGAGCGATCGAGCCCCCGGCGAGGTGTACGTGGTGCGCGTGCCGGGCAGCCTGCATGCCGAGGCGGTCTTCGAGCTGTCGGCGATGGCGCCGCCCGGCCGCGGGCGGTCCGCGCGCGAGACGACGCGCTGGTTCTGACGATGAAAGCGATCTTCGACAACCCGGTCGCGGTCTACAGCGGAGACGAGGGCGTCGCGACGCTCGCCGCGCTCCTCGCGCGGCGCGCCTATCTGCTCGTGACCAGCGCGGGCTGGCCGCGCCGGCACGTCCCGCAGCGCATCGCGGAGGCGTGCGGGGCGCCGGTCGCGGTGATCGACACGATCCGCGAGAACCCGGACCTCGGCGAGCTGATCGCGCTCGAGCCCGTCACGTCGCCGTTGCGGGGCCGTCCGCTCGCCGTCGTGGCGCTCGGCGGCGGCTCGGTGATCGACGCCGCGAAGGCCGTCGCGGTGGCGGTGGCCCCCGAGGGCGGCATGGGCGTGGTCGAGAAGACCGTGCTCGGGACCGACCCGCTGCCCGACGTGCTCTCGCTCCCGCCCCTCTACTGCCTGCCCACGACGGCGGGCACGGGGAGTGAAGTGACGCGCACCGCCACCGTGTGGGACCGCGAGTCCGGCGCGAAGTACTCGCTCGCCGACGATCGGCTGTTCCCGACGGCGGCGATCCTCGATCCCGCGCTGACCGTCTCGTCGCCGCCGTCCTTGACGCTCCCGACAGGGCTCGACGCTCTGTCGCACGCGATGGAAGCGGTGTGGAACGTCCACCACAACCCGGTCAGCGACGCCTTCGCCGCGGCGGCCATCGCCCGCGTGAAGCGGAGCCTGCCGCGCGCGGTCGCGGAGCCCGACCTCGAGGTGCGCCGCGAGCTCCAGCACGCGGCCCTGCTCGCGGGCCTCGCCATCAGCTCGACGCGCACGGCGCTGGCGCACTCGATCTCCTATCCGCTGACGGCCCGCTTCGGCCTGCGTCACGGCCTTGCGGTCAGCTTCACGCTACCCGACGTCGCCGCCTACAACCTCGCCACCCATCCGGAGCGGATCCAGCTCATCGCCGAGGCGTTCGGGCTGCGCACTGCCGAGGAGCTGCCGGACGTCCTCCGCGCCTGGCTGTCCGCCCTCGGCGTCTACGGGGAAGTGCGCAAGCACGTGGACGTGCGTCGCGTCGGCGAACTGGGGATGAGCATCATCACGCCGGGCCGGACGGACAACAACATCCGGCCCGCGACCGCGGCCGACGCGCACGCGCTGCTCTACGCGGCGCTCGACGAGGAGACCTGGTCCCGCGCGGTGCCACCCCCGGAGACGGGCCACGTGGTCTGGGTCACCGGGCTCTCCGGCACGGGCAAGACCGCGCTGGCGACGGCGGTCGCCGGCGCGATGCGCGGGGCAGGACGGCGGGTGGTGCTGCTGGACGCCGACGATCTCCGGGCGGCGGTGAGCGGCCACGTCGGCCACAGCCTCGACGAGCGTCGCGCGCTCGCGCGGCGTTACGCGTCCCTGTGCCGGTTCCTCGCGTTCGAGGGCATCGACGTGGTGTGCGCGACGATGTCGCTGTTCCGTGAGATCCACACGTGGAATCGCGCACATCTCCCGCGCTACGTCGAGGTGTACTTGAAGGCGGATCGCGCGACGCTCGCCCGCCGCGACCCGAAGGGCCTCTATCGTCGGGCGGCGCAGGCGAGCGCTCCGCACGTGGTGGGGGTCGACCTGCCGTTCGACGAGCCGGCGGCGCCCGACGTCGTCATCGACACGACGGAGGATCGGCAGGATCTCACGCCCTTCGTGGACCAGGTGCTCGCGCGCCTGGGCGCCATGACCCGCGCATGAGCGTTCCGCCGCGGGCCGTGATCGTCGCCGCCGGGCCCGGGCACCGGCTCCGACCGCACACCGACGACCGTCCGAAGTGCATGGTGGACGTCGGGGGCAAGGCGCTCCTCGACTGGCAACGCGACGCGCTCGCCCAGGTGGGGATCGATGCCGTGACCGTGGTGCGGGGCTACAAGGGCGAGGCGATCCACGGTCCCGGGCTCGAGTTCGCGGAGAACCCCAACTACGCGCGCAACAACATCCTCGGCTCGCTGCTCTGCGCCGAGAAGGCGCTCGCCGAGGGCTGCGTCATCTCCTACTCCGACATCCTCTATGGACGGGACGTGGTGGCGCCGCTCGTCGCCACCGATGCCGACATCGCGATCGTGGTCGACGTCGCCTGGCAGGCGGCGTACGTGGGCCGCGAGGGACACCCGCCCGCCGAGGCCGAGCTGGTGAGCGTGCGGGACGGCCGGGTGGTCGAGGCGGGGAAGGGGCTGGCGCCCGAGACGGCGCACGGCGAGTTCATCGGGCTCCTCAAGCTCAGCGCGCGCGGGGCCGCGATCTTCTGCGAGGCGTATCACCGCGCGCGGGCGGTGTACGGCGCCGACCGCCCGTTCCGGCGCGCCGCACGCTTCGAGCGCGCGTACCTCACCGACATGTTCGAGGAGCTCGCGGCGGCGGGGGTCACGGTCGTCCCGGTCGAGATCCGCGGTGGCTGGCGCGAGATCGACGTGCCCGGGGATCTCGAGCGCGCGCGCGCATGGTGGGCGGCGCGGGCCTGAGACGGCATGGGTGTCCGGACGGCGCTCCGCGCGTGGCAGGGATTCAGAGGGTTTCGGCGGCTGCCGCCCGCCGCGCGCGCGCTCGTCTTCTATGCCGAGGACGCGACGGCCTGGAGCCACTTCGATCCGATCGTGACCGCGCTGCTCGCCCGCGCGGTGCCCGCGTTCTGCTACGTGACGTCCAGTGCTACCGATCCGGTCCTGCGGCGGCGCGATGACCGCCTGCGAACGTTCTACGTGGGCCTGGGCGCCGCCCGGACGGCGCTGTTCTCGGTGCTCGAGGCGCGGGTCGTGGTGATGACGATGCCGGATCTGGAATCGTTCCACATCAAGCGCTCGCCGGGTGTTCGCGAGTACGCCTACGTGCATCACTCGATGGTCAGCACGCACATGATCTACCGGCCCGGCGCCTTCGACCACTTCGACACGATCCTCTGTGTCGGCTCCCATCACGTGCGCGAGACCCGCGCGGCGGAGGCCCTGGGCGGACGCCCGCCGAAGACGCTGGTCGAGCACGGCTACGGGCGCCTCGACACCCTGCTGCGGGAGGCGGCCGCGCGCGGCGCCCGGCCCGCCACGCGCCCGCGGCGTGTCCTCGTGGCGCCGTCGTGGGGGCCCCACGGGCTCCTCGAGGCCCACGGCGTCGCGATCGTCGACGTCCTGCGCCGCGGGGGCTGCCACGTGATCGTCCGGCCGCATCCGATGACGACCCGGAAACGTCCCGAGGTGCTGGCGGCCATCCGCGCGCGGTTCCGCACCGACGCCATGGTGACGCTCGAGACCGACGTCGCTTCCACGACGTCGCTGTTCGAGGCGGACGTCCTCGTCAGCGACTGGTCCGGGGTCGCGCTCGAGTACGCCTTCGCGCGCGAGCGGCCCGTGCTGTTCGTGGACGTCCCGCGCAAGGTGAACAATCCCGGGTACGCGGCCCTCGGTCTCGAGCCGCTCGAGGCGGAGATCCGCGACGAGATCGGCGTCGTCCTGGATCCCGGGCGCCTGGGCGAGGCGGCGGCGCTCGTCGAATCGCTCGTGGCCGACGGCGAGGCGTTCGGCGAGCGGATCCGCAAGGCGCGCGCGGAGCACGTCTATCACGTGGGCGGCAGCGGCGCCGCGGGGGCCGCCTATCTCGCGGCCGCCGCGTTCGGGAGCGCGTGATGGCCCGCCCCGTCGCCTTTCATCACGTCCTCCTCGCGGCGTTTCCGTTCCTGTTCCTCTTCGCGCACAACGTCGGTCACGGCATCGGCGACCGGCTCCTGGGACTCGCCCTCGCCATGACCCTGTCCGGCGCGGCCGCGTGCGCGACGGGGTGGAGCCTCGGGCGGATCACCGGCAGCCCGAGGAAGGGCGCCGCGCTGGCGTCGCTCGTGGTGCTCTCCGTGTTCACGTACGGTCACGTCCACAACGTCGTCGAGGGCCTCACGGTCGCCGGGCTGCTGCTGGGCCGCCACCTCATCCTGCTCCCGGTGTGGGGCGCCGCGTTCGTGGTCGCCGGCGTGCTCGTCTGGCGCGCGCGCGGGGACCTCGCACGGCTCACCGGCGGGGCCGACGTCGTCGCGATCGTGCTCCTCGTCATGTCCGCGGGGCAACTCGCGGCGTTCGAGTGGCGGCAATGGCGGCCCGCCGGGACCGCCGTGGCGAGTCCGGGCGTTGCCGCGACGGCGCGCGCCGTGGACGGGCCGCGCCCCGACATCTATTACGTCATCCTCGACGGCTACGCGGGGGCGCGGACGCTCGCCGAGCTCTACGACTTCGACAACACGCCGTTCCTCGAGACGCTGCGTCAGCGTGGCTTCTACGTGGCCGCGGACAGCACGAGCAACTACGCGATGACGTTCCTGTCGCTGGCATCGTCGCTCAACATGGACTACCTGCACGAGCGGCTCGACGCCCGGGACGAGGCCCGCAGCTTCTTCCTGGTGGCGCGCGGCCTGCGGGACAACGCTGTCCTGCGGTTCGTGCGCGAGCGCGGGTATCGGTACATCCACTTCCGGTCCGGCGTGGACGGGCTCACGGACTACAACCCCCTGGCCGACCGGAACATCACGTGCGGCGGGCTCAGCGAGTTCTGGATGCTGCTCCTCCAGACGACGCTCTTCAAGCCCTTCGAGGCGCGGCTCGGTCGCGTCGCCGAGGACGCCCGGCAGCGGGTCCTCTGCGAGTTCGAGCAGCTCGTCCTGATGGCCGGCCAGCCGGGGCCGAAGTTCGTGTTCGCGCACATCCTGGTTCCCCACCCGCCGTTCCTGTTCGATGCGGACGGCCGGCCCGTGTCGCCGCCGGCGCTCGCGCTGACGGGCAGCGAGGTCTGGAAGGATCGCGCGGCCTATCTCGCGCAGCTCCGTTTCACGAACCGGCGCGTCCTCGAGGCGATCGACCGGCTGCGCGAGGCGTCCCCCGCGCCGCCGGTCATCGTCGTGCAGGGCGATCACGGGCCCGGCTTCATCCCGTGGTCCGAGCCGGGGAGGCGGCTCGTGCGCGAACGGATGTTCATCCTGAACGCGTATCATCTGCCCGGCCGCCCGGCGGCCCCGCTGTATCCGGAGATCTCGCCGGTCAACACGTTCCGGCTGGTCTTCAACGAGTACTTCGACGCGCGCCTTCCGCTGCTTCCGGATCAGCCCATCTTCTCTACCGGCCCGGCGCCCTACGCCTTCGAGGACGCGAGGGAGCATCTCCGATGACGCTGGGAGCGCGGCTCGTCACGCGCCTCGCCCGCGAGGCCCTCGGCGTACGCTGGGCCGTCGCGCGCGCGCTCACGCGGCGGCGGCGCGTGCGGACACGCGGCGTGACGTTCACCCTGCCGTGCGACAACCCCGTCACGCACTTCCGGTGGCGGAGCTACGACGAGAAGGAGCCCGACACGCTCGACTGGATCGACGGTGCGTTCGACGGCGTGGAGGTGCTCTTCGACGTCGGCGCCAACATCGGGCTGTACAGCCTGTACGCCGCCCTCCGGCATCCTCGCGTGCGCGTGATCGCGTTCGAGCCCGAGTACGCGAACCTGCACCTCCTGCGCGACAACATCCTCGGCAACGGGCTCGGCCGGCGCATCGAGCCGTACGCGCTCGCGCTCGGTGACCGCTCCGGGTTGAGCCTCCTGCACCTGCACGACCTCACCCCGGGAGCGGCCCTGCATTCGGAAGCCGGGGAGGCGCGCCTCCACACGGATTCGGGGCATCCGGTGCGATGGTCGGAAGGGATCTGCGTCATGCGGCTCGACGACTTCTGCGCCGAGCGTGGGCTGACGCCGCACGCGATCAAGATCGACGTGGACGGCGCCGAGCGGCGTGTCCTCGAGGGCGCGCGCGCCACCCTGGCCGCCGCCGCGCTGCGGACCGTGCTCATCGAGCTGCCGGACGATCATGCCGAGCGTGATCGGTGCGCGGGGCTGCTCCGGGACGCGGGCCTCCAGCGGGCGCCGCGGGCGGGGGGCTCCGCGAATGAGATCTGGCGCCGCGACGCGGTGCCCGCGGGGGTGTCCCGGTGACGCAGCGCCTGCGCGCCGTCGTGGCGACCCTCGTCGTCAACGGCGTGAACTACCTCTGGCAGATGGTCCAGCTCCACCTCCGCCGGCCGCTCCCGCGCGTGCAGCACGTCATCGCCATGCGCGTGTTCCGGCTCGCCGGGCGCTCGTTTCCCGTGCGCCTCACGTATCCGAACCCGGTCTCGCCGTCGCCGCGCCGGCTGACGCTCGACCTCGATCTGTGCTGCAACCATTCGCTCTACGTGCGGGCGCGCCAGCGCTACGAGGTCGAGTGGCTGCGCCTGCTGGCGGCGGCCATGCCGGACGCCGAGTCCTTCGTGGACGTCGGCGCGCACGTGGGGATCTACGCGCTCACGCTCGCGCAGGCCTTCCCGGACAAGCGGGTCATCGCCGTGGAGCCGCTCCCGGCGAACTTCGCGCACCTCGCCCGCGGGGTCGCGCTGAACGGGCTGACCAACGTGATGGCGCGCCAGGCAGTCGTGAGCGAGCAGCCCGGGCGCGCGACGTTCCACGTGAGCCCGCTCAGCGACGCCAACGGCTCGCTCGTCGCCCCCTCGCACTATCAGACGGGGGACGTCGTCGTGGCGGCTGCCTGGTATCGCGCCCGGCACCCCGGCTTCGTTCCCACGCTCGACGTCGAGGCCGTGCGGCTCGACGATCTCGTCGACCGGCCAGCCGTCGTCAAGATCGACGTCGAGGGCGGGGAAGCCGGCGTGCTGCGCTCGGGCGCCGCGGCGCTCGGGAAGGGGCTCGTGGATCTGATGGTGGTCGAGGTCCAGGGCGCCACGTACGAGCCGGTCCTCGCCTTCATGGACGACCTCGGGTTCGACGGCTACCTCTATGGCCGGCGACGCCCGTTGCGCGCCGGCCAGCTCCAGCTCGCGCCGTATCGCGTGGTCAACGTGCTGTTCCTGCGGCGCGGATCGCCCGCGCACGATCGGGTGGACTTCTCGTGACGGACGCCGGAGCGCCACGCCTTCTCATCACCGGGATCAGCGGGCTGCTCGGCCTCAACCTCGCCGTTCACGCCCGCTCACGCTTCGCCGTCGGCGGCTGCTACGCGGAGCATCCCGTGACGCTGTCCGGCGTCGACGCCACGGCGGTCGACGTGCGCTCGGCCGGGGCGGTGCGCCGGCTGGTGGAGCGCGTACGGCCGGACCTCGTGATCCACACGGTCGGCATGTCGAGCGTCGACGCGTGCGAGAACGATCCGGGCCGCGCGCAGGAGCTGAACGTCGACGCCGCGGAGGTGGTGGCGCGCGCGGCGCGGGCGGCGGGCGCTCGCCTCGTCCACGTCTCCACCGATCACCTGTTCGACGGCGAGCGGCCCCGGCGCCGCGAGGACGAGCCGCTGGCGCCGCTGAACGTCTATGCGAAGACCAAGGCCGAGGCCGAGATCGTCGTGCTCCGGGAGCATCCCGAGGCGCTCGTCGTGCGCACGAACTTCTACGGCTGGGGCACGAGCGTGCGCGTCTCGTTCAGCGACTGGATCCTTCACGCCCTGCGGAGCGGTACGCCGCTCACCATGTTCACCGACGTGTATTTCTCGCCCCTGTTCGTCGACGACCTCGCCGACGCGCTCTTCGACCTCGTGGCGCGCCGGGCGACCGGCATCGTCAACGTGGCGGCGGACGAGCGGCTCTCGAAGTACGAGTTCGCGCTGTGCATCGCCGAGGTGTTCGGGTTGCCCGTGGGCAAGGTGTACGCGGCGAGTGTCGAGGATGCCGCCCTGCGCGCGCCGCGCCCGAAGGACATGTCGCTCGACGTCGAGCGTGCGGCCGGCCTGCTCGGTCGC
>Ga0194121_10009918_pt1 | contig 11697 bp, 12 predicted proteins | sample TA2MahCa50mmetaG_FD_148609 | JGI IMG/M metagenome (GOLD analysis project Ga0194121, IMG submission 148609) | Freshwater microbial communities from Lake Tanganyika, Tanzania - TA2015020 Mahale Deep Cast 50m | ecosystem: Environmental > Aquatic > Freshwater > Lake | place: Tanzania: Lake...
GCAGCGCCGGGTGCCCGCGACCGCCGCGGTCCGCTGGGCGGATGCCGTGCCGGCCGAGCGCCCGGCCCGGCCCGCGCGCCTGCTGGAGCGGCCCGAGCCGGTCGAGGCGGTCGCCGCGCTGCCCGACGCGCCGCCCGTGCTGTTCCGCTGGCGCGGCCAGCTGCACCGCGTCGCCCGCGCCGACGGGCCCGAGCGCATCGCGCCCGAATGGTGGCGCGGCGGCGCGGCCGGGACGCGCGACTACTACCGGGTCGAGGACCGCGACGGCGGACGCTTCTGGCTCTACCGCCACGGCCCCTACGGCAGCGGCGGCGCGCGCGCTGCGTGGTTCCTGCACGGCCTGTTCGCCTGAGGCGCCGGGGGTGGTGACGAACCGTCACCAACGGATTGTAGGGGCGGGTCTGAGACCCGCCCCTACGGCATCGGCAGGCGCGGCGGTCAGGCGTCGACGCCCGTTGCACCTGCCGCACCACGACCACGCGCAGCCAGGGCCTTACTTCGTGACAGCCTGTTCCTATCGCCGAGCCTGCCTGTTCGGCCAGGTCGCCGACGGCGTCATGGAGCCGAACGACTTCGGTCGGATCGTCGAAAGGTGCTGGGCCGACCTGCCGTCGCACTTTCCCGAGGTCGTTCTCGATGGGTTTGTCGTCATGCCCAATCATGTCCATGGGCTGACCGGGTTGATCCCCGACCGCGGCGGCGCCCGTCACACACTTTCCGACGTCGTGGGTGCGTTCAAAGCGTTCTCCGCGCGCCGGATCAACGAGCGCTGTCGCACACCTAGTCGCGCCATCTGGCAGCGGGGTTATCACGAGCATGTCGTGCGCCGTGACGAGGCGTTGGATCGGATCAGGGCCTACATCGCGACGAACCCGATCCGGTGGTATCTCGACCGGGAGAATCCCATCAATCACCGGGGCTGTAGGGGCGGGTCCGGGACCTGCCCCTACGGGCTAAGGACGGCACCATGACCGCGTACGCTGAGTTGCAGGTCACGACGAATTTCAGCTTCCTGCGCGGCGCGTCCCACGCCGAGGAATTGGCGGTGCGCGCGGCCGAACTGGGGCTCGCGGCGCTCGCCGTCACCGACCGCAACAGCCTGGCCGGGGTGGTGCGCGCCCACGTCGCCGCCAAGGCGGCGGGGCTGCGCCTGGTGGTCGGTGCCCGGCTCGACTTCACCGACGGCGCCGGCGTGCTCGCCTACCCGACCGACCGCGCCGCCTACGGCCGGCTCGCCAGGCTCCTGACGCTCGGCAACCGGCGCGCGCCGAAGGGCCAGTGCTTCCTCGCGCGCGAGGATCTGTTCGCCCACGGCGACGGTTTGCTGGTCGTCGCGCTCGACGCCACGGGGCTGGCCCCGCTCAAGGAGGCGTTCGGCGACCGCTGCTACCTGGCGGCCCACCACCTCCAGCGCGGCGACGACGCCCGCCGCGTCGCGCGGCTCGCCGCGCTCGCGCGCGCCCACGGCGTGGGGCTGGTGGCGACCAACGATGTGCACGCCCACGGGCCCGAGCGTCGGCCGTTGCAGGACGCGCTGACCTGCATCCGCGAGAAATGCACGATCCAGACCGCCGGGTTCCGCCTGCACGCCAACGCCGAGCGGCACCTGAAGCCGGGCGCCGAGATGGCGCGGCTGTTCGCCGAGCACCCGCACGCGATCGCCGCGACGCTCGAGATCGCGGCGCGATCGCGCTTCTCCCTCGACGAGCTGCGCTACGAATACCCGGACGAGGCGTCGCCTCCCGGGCTGACCCCCAACGCGCACCTCAGCGAGCTCGCCTGGCGCGGCGCGGCGCAACGCTATGGCGGCGACGTGCCCGCGCGGGTGCGCGCGATCCTCGAGCACGAGCTCGCGCTCGTGGCGCGGCTCGGCTACGCGCCCTACTTCCTGACCGTCTACGACATCGTCCGTTTCGCGCGCGGCCGCGGCATCCTGTGCCAGGGGCGCGGCTCGGCGGCCAACTCGGCGGTGTGCTACTGCCTGGGCATCACCGCGGTCGACCCGGACAAGTTCGACCTGCTGTTCGAGCGCTTCGTCTCGGCCGAACGCAACGAGCCCCCCGACATCGACGTGGACTTCGAGCACGAGCGGCGCGAGGAGGTGATCCAGTACGTCTACGCGAAGTACGGCCGCGATCGCGCCGGGCTGGCCGCCACGGTGATCAGCTACCGCAGCCGCAGCGCGATCCGCGACGTGGGCAAGGCCATGGGCCTGTCTGAGGACGCGGTCGCCGCGCTGGCCTCCGCCGCCTCGGGGCGCTGGTACGGCGAGCCGTTCGACCCGGCCGACGTGCGCCAGGCCGGGCTGGACCCGGCCGACCCGCACCTGGGCCGCACGCTCGGCCTGGCGCGCGCGCTGATCGGCTTTCCGCGCCACCTGTCGCAGCATGTCGGCGGCTTCGTCATCACGCGCGGCCGGCTCGACGAGGTGGTGCCGGTGGCCAACGCCGCTATGGCCGAGCGCACCGTCGTCGAGTGGGACAAGGACGATCTCGACGCACTCGGCATCCTCAAGGTCGACGTGCTGGCGCTCGGCATGCTGACCGCGATCCGCAAGGCGTTCGACCTGGTGCGCGCGCACCGCGGCATCGCGCTCGATCTGGCCACCGTGCCCGACGCCGACCCGGCGGTCTACGACATGCTGTGCCGGGGCGATTCGCTCGGCGTGTTCCAGGTCGAAAGCCGGGCCCAGATGGCCATGCTGCCGCGGCTGCGCCCACGCTGCTTCTACGACCTGGTGGTCGAGGTGGCGATCGTGCGCCCGGGGCCGATCCAGGGCGACATGGTGCATCCGTACCTGCGCCGGCGCGCCGGGCTCGAGCCGGTCGAGTTCCCGTCGGAGGCGTTGCGGGAGGTGATGGGCAAGACGCTGGGCGTGCCGCTGTTCCAAGAACAGGCCATGAAGATCGCCATGTTCGCCGCCGGCTTCACGCCCGGCGAGGCCGATGCGCTCCGGCGCGCCATGGCGGCGTGGCGTCGTCCCGGCCTGATCCAGGGCTTCAAGGACAAGCTGATCGACGGCATGATCCGCAACGGCTACGACCCCGCCTTCGCCGAACGCTGCTTCAAGCAGATCCTCGGCTTCGGCGAGTACGGCTTCCCCGAAAGCCACGCCGCGTCCTTCGCCCTGCTGGTCTACGTCTCGGCCTGGCTCAAGCGCCACGAGCCGGCGGCCTTCGCCGCCGCGCTGCTCAACAGCCAGCCCATGGGGTTCTACGCGCCGGCCCAGATCGTGCGTGACGCGCGCGACCACGGCGTCGAGGTGCGCGCGGCCGATGCGGGGTTGAGCGGGTGGGACGCGACGCTGGAGCCGGGGCGCGGCGGCGCCCTCGCTCTCCGTCTCGGCCTGCGCCAGATCAAGGGCCTGGCCGAGGATGACGGGCGCCGTCTGGTGGCGGCGCGCGGCGCGGGCTTCGCCGACGTGGCCGATCTCGCCCGCTGCGCGGACCTCGGTGTTGCGGTCGTCGAGCGGCTGGCGCGCGCCGACGCGTTGGCCTCGCTCGTGCTCGACCGCCGCGCGGCCGTGTGGGCGGCGCGCGGGCTCGATCCCGAACCACTGCCGCTGTTCGTCGCGGCGGCGCGCGCTGAGGCGGCGGTGCGCCTGCGCCCCCTGGCCGAGAGCGAGGAGGTGGTCGAGGACTACGCCACGCTCCGGCTGTCCCTGCGCCGGCACCCGGTCGCGTTCCTGCGCGCGCGCCTCGCGCGCGAGGGCGCGGTGCCGTGCGCCGACCTGGCGCGGCTTAGGCCCGGCCGGCGCGTCACCGTCGCCGGGCTGGTCACCGTGCGCCAGCGCCCGGGCACGGCGCGCGGCATCATCTTCGCCACCCTCGAGGACGAGACCGATATCGCCAACTTGGTGATCTTTCCCGACGTGTTCGAGCGGTTCCGCCGCGCGACCCTAGGCTCGGTGCTGCTGCGCGCCAGCGGCACGCTGGAACGCAAAGGCCTGGTCATCCACGTGCTGGTCGACCGGCTCGACGACCTGACCGGCCGGCTGCGGCTCCTGCGCCACGCCGCGCTCGGCCAGGACCCGGTGCCGCCCGGCGGCGCGCGGCCCGCGGCGGCCGGGCCCGCGCTCGGCCCCGTCAGCCGCGATTTCCACTGAGCCGGCGTCAGGACGCGGCGGCTGCCGATCGGGTTCCGGCGAAGACCTCGGCGGTGCGCGCGCGCAAGGCCGCGTCGGTCATGAAGTCAAGCGCGGTCATGGCCAGCGCCTTGGCGCCGTCCAGCGCGCACGCGTCACCCATGGCGCTGCCCGCCCAATGGGCGAACGCCGGGTTGTGGATCACCACGTCGGGCGGCGCGGCCGCCAGCAGCGGGTGGATCGAGGGCACCCGGTGGCTGACGTTGCCCATGTCGGTCGAACCGGCCCAGCCGGGCGGCAGGTCCTCGAGCGGGGTGAACGTCCGCCCCAGGCTCTCGGCGTTCCTCTGGAACGCCTCGGCCAGCGGCCAGCTCGTGTGCAGGTCCAGATAGTCGACGCCGACCCACTGCAGGTCGAGCCGCGCGCCGGTCGCCTCGGCGCCGGCGCGCAGGCAGCCTTCGACGCGGACCTTCAGCGCGGCCAGCGCACCAGCATCGGCCGCGCGCACGTAGAACTCGGCCGCCGCGCGCTCGGGCACGATGTTCGGCTTGACGCCGCCGTCGGTGATGATGCCGTGTATGCGCTCGGTCGGCCGGATGTGCTGGCGCAGCGCGGCGATCGCGTTGTACGCGGTGATCACGCCGTCGAGCGCGTTGATGCCCTCCCACGGCTGGGCCGAGGCGTGCGCCGTCCGCCCGTGGTAGACCGCGTCGACCCGGCCGATGGCCAGTGTCGGCGTGGTCGCCAGGTTGATGCCGGCCGGGTGGATCATCAGCGCCGCGTCGACGCCTTCGAACGCACCGGCGCGCGCCATCAGCTCCTTGCCGCCGCCGCCCTCCTCGGCCGGCGTGCCCAGGAAGCGCACGCGCCCCGGCAGGCGATAGCCCAACGCTGCCAACGCCAGCGTGGCGCCCAGCGCCGCCGTGGCGATCAGGTTGTGGCCGCAGGCGTGCCCGATCTCGGGCAGGGCATCGTACTCGGCCAGCAGGGCGACGCGCGGCGCGCCGGCGGGGCCGAACTCCGCCTCGAACGCAGTTTCCAGGCCGTAGGCCGGGCGGGCGACGACCACGCCGCGCGCCTCGGCCGCGGCGCACAGGCGGCGCGCCGCGCGCACCTCCTCGAAGCAGAGCTCGGGTTCGGCGTGGATGCCGTGGCTGACCGCCAGCAGATCCGCCGCGATCGCGTCGACGGCGGCGCACGCGGCCTGCTTCAACGCCGCCGGCGATGTCGTTGTCCCGTGGTTCATGCCACCCTCCCGAACGCGCCCGAGCGCACGCCGTCGGAAAATACCATGCCCGGCCGGCGGTCGTAGCTGAACAGGGCGATCAGCCGCCGCCCGCGTTCGACCGGGCTGACATGATGGAGCGAACGGCGGCCGCGGAGCAGGCTGAGCGTGCCGGCGCCGACCGTGGGGCGCACTAGGCCCCCGGCCTCGCCCGCCAGCGCGCGGTCCTCGACAGCGCGCGCGTCCGTCCGGTCGCGGCTGCCGGGCACGAGCTCGAAGTGCCCACCGTCGTCGGCGTCCTGCAGCAGCAGGCTGACGACGAAGTCGTTCTCGTCGTAGTGCCAACCGTGCTCGTCGCCGGCGCCCAGGATCGTGACACTGAGCGAGGCCAGGGGATCGACCGATGGATAGAGCCGCTCGCCGACCAGGGCGCTGACCAGATCGGTCAGCCCATCCCAGCCGAACAGGGCGCGGAGCGGCCCCGTGGGATCGAGCCGGTCGCACGCCAGCGCGCGCATGGCGTAGCGCGACGAACGACCGTCGGCGCTGGCGTTCGCGCCACGGTACCCGGTGCCGAGCCCGAACCACGCGTCGCGCGGGTGCGCGTGGCCCACGCGCGCCTCCACCTCGGCCGCCATGGCCCGGCGCGCCGGCTTGGTCAGAAACCCGGGCAGCAGGCACAGCCCCGTGGTCTCGAGCGCGCGCCGTGCCGTCGCCACAACGGCGCGCGCCGTCGGCGTATCCAGGTCGGCGATCGGCCAGCGCTCCAGATCGACCAGCGCGGCGGGCGACGGCGACGGGGCGAGCGCGTGGGCGAGTGCGACCATGCCCCGATCTCGGTGCAGGATCGGCCCCGAGTCAAGCACGGAACCGGTCCTCTCGGCGCGGCGATGGCCGGGCGCGGGCCGGGGCGCTACAGTTGCCTCCGGGTCTCGATCGAGGCGGAGGAGGGAACGATGGGCTTCCTGTAGTGGGTCGTGCTCGGCCTGGTCGCCGGCGCGCTGGCCAAGCTGATCCTGCCGGGCGACGATCCCGGCGGCATCGTCGTCACCGGGCTGATCGGCGCGGCCGGCGGCGTCCTCGGCGGCTTCATCGGCAGCGCGCTGGGCTGGGGCGCGGTGGACGGGCTCAATCTCGGCAGCATCGTGCTCGCCGTGATCGGCGCGATCGTGCTGCTGATCGCCTACCGCGTGCTGCGCCGGCGCGGCGCCGGCTGACCGCGACGATCCGTGACGTCGAAGCGCGGCTCGCGCGCCTTGCGGCGCCTCGCCCGGCGGCTATGATGCGCCCCCGTGCCCCTGTGGCGGAACCGGTAGACGCGGCAGACTCAAAATCTGTTTCCCGCAAGGGAGTGTCCGTTCGAGTCGGACCAGGGGCACCATTTAACCGACAATGCCATGCCAGCCGTTCCTGCCGGTCCGCGCATCGGCGAGAACTTCGCCCGCCAGAGCTATCAGCCCCAGGGCGTCATCAAGTTCGCGATAAGCGAGCAGACCTGCACCGGAGGTGACCCGTGATCCGTGGAACTCCAGCTTGAGGCGGCGGTCGAAAGCAACCCTCAGATCAGTTCTGTGCGGTTCACCCGCCACCATCTCCATGCCCAGTCACCCCGATCCCCTGCAATCCATTGATTCTTTCATCAGATTTGGCGGCTCACGTCACGAAACAGCTCGGGTATCTGGTAAATCATGGTTCAAAATCAAAGGCGTAGGTGGAGAAAGGGCAATCCTCTCGATCCAGGCGAAGCCGTTCAGTAATCACCCAGTAAGCACCATGGGACCGGTTCGTGCCCCGGCGGACGGCCGGATTTGCCACTGGCTGGGTGCGCGGCAGGGGGGGCCGCGATGGGTCCCATCCGCGCGCTGGGTCCCATGCAGGAAGAGTTCAACGCGGCGACGGGACCCTGGCGGAGCGTCTCGGTAAAGTGGCGCCTCGCCGCAAGCACCAGTACAGTTTTCTGCTTGTGATGCTCGATGTAGGTATTCTCTTCCATCACCGCCATCATCAGGACAACGTCACGGAATGGATCAAGGTCGTCCAGCGCGGACAGGTCCAGAGAGCTGATCGCCGAGAATAATTCTCAAGACAGTCATGATGGAGTGCGTCCACGTTGCGACGTGGCCCGGTGCGGCGCAGCGCGGCAGCGCTCCGAGCAGAATTTCACATTCGCCCAGTCGCGCGCCCATTTCTTTCGCCAGACGAAGGGCTGACTGCAAACGACACAGATCTTGGTCGGCAGTTCATCCTTGCGACGCATTCGAGCCACGCGATCACCACGGCACAGGCTGGCCGCGCCAGTCGAAGAACCCGCCATTGGCATCCGCGGCGAGTTGATCGACGACAGCGAGCAGATGTCGGGCCGCCGTCGGAGGAGGGTGCACATCCAAGCCAGTGGCGGCGAAGGGAGCTGATAGCGCTGTGGCGACTGTGCCGGGATGCAGGGCGATGCAAAGTGCTTCTGGAGATCGACGGGCCAATTCAACAGCCGCTGTCCGAACCAGTTGATTGAGAGCGGCTTTGGAGGCCCGGTAGGAGTACCAGCCACCCAGCCGATTATCGCCGATGCTTCCGACCCTGGCCGACAGCGTCGCAAAGACGGCTTTGCCCGACCTCGGCAACCGCGGCAGCACATGCTTCATGATCAGCGCCGGCCCGATCACGTTCAGCGCAAAGGATCGAGCGAGATTGACCGCGTCGAGTTGCCGCCAGCTCTTCTCCGGCCCCTGTCTATCATCGTGAAGAAATCCCGTCGCGTCGATCACGAGGCGAAGTTCGCCCCGAGCGGCAGCAAACACCGCAGCGCGTTCGAGACTGCCCTCGTCTAGCAAGTCGATCGATGGCGAAGTGCCGCGACTGAACGCGATGACATTATCGAACCTTCCTGCGGCCTGGACGGCCTCGACCAATGCCCCTCCGATTCCGCCGCTCGCACCGAATATTACTGCCACTCCAGCCTGGGGAAACGACCCGAGGTCAGATTTGTGGACAGTCGCGCCGTATTGTTGGCAACGGTCAGTCACCGAGGCTTTGCTCCCTCGAAAACCGACTGCAGCTTAAGAAACTGCCCAAAGACCCGTGAGATGAAAGGCCGGACCGGCAGAAATATTCGATAGCCCAACTCCAGAGCGCCCAGCGCACCCCGCACCGATGCGGCTCTCGCCGCCCACCGCCATTTGGGTAAACGAGTCCAAACCTCGACAAACGCCGCCGCTCCGGAGAGAACACTCCCATCGCTCGCGCGGACATGGAAGCGCTTCATTGCGCGCTCTTGGGTAACTCCATCCGGAGGTACGGCGCCAGTTTCAGAAACATCAAAGAAACAGAGCGCGCGGTCTTGATCCTTACGTTGATAGTATCTGATCTCTGCCCGACACAGAGGACAGGAGCCATCGAAATACACCACCGGTATCGAAAGGTGTGACTCCACGCTGATCCCCTAAAAGTCCAATCGTCAGTTGATCAGCACAGGAGTTTTGCGAATACACGCCCTATCCCCGATCTGTCGAACGAGGAACTCGGCGACGTCCGCGCGTGATATGATCCCATTGCGCCACTGGGAGGCCTCGACGAGAATCCGGTAGCGGCCGGTCTGAGATCCACTGGTCAGAACTCCAGGCCTTGCGATCGTCCAATCGAGCTCGCTCTCCTTGATCAATTTTTCTTGTATACTCTTATCGTCATAAGCGCGGCCAAATACGATCTGGAACGGCAACCGCTGAAGGCAGTTGATTCTCGCGCAGCTATCACCGGCTCCGAAACCGGTCACACAGATCAGACGTTTGACACCTCGTCTTTTCATTGCCGCGATCAGCACTCGGGTCGCATCCGAGAACAGGTGCACAGGCCGGAACAAGTCTCCCAGTCCAACGCCAAGGGTCTGGATCACGACGTCCACCCCGGCAAGTGCCACCTCTACATCCTCGGCTTTCAACGCGTCACCTCGCATTTTTTCGAGGCGAGGATTTGAGGTCGCGATTGCGGCAGCGGATCGTGCCAAGGCGCGCACATCATGACCGGCATCGAGGGCTTGGCGGATTGTTTCCAAGCCGATCCCCCGGCTGGCGCCGATAATCAATACACGCACGATCTATCGCCCCAGCGCAACTTTGAGACAGACACGCCGAAACAAGAAGCTACGAGTTTGAGCTGAGAATCCCGCTTCAAATCGATTTCTTTCAGCGTGGCGCAATGACCACTTACGTCCTCACGGGTCAACTTGTGCATCGCCAAAATAAACACTTACTCGTGCTCGCCGTCAGCGCCGCGACCGAAGCTCCAGGTGAATAGCTGAGGTTTCACGGCGGCTGCTGTCCAGGTTGCCACCGTGATAGCCGCAGCCGCGATTAGAACTGTATGGCCGATCACGCTGAAGGCCAAGAACGTGTAACTCCCAGTCGCCACCGCAAAGGCAACGGCCCACATAAAGCCCAGGGCCTGCAGAATGTAATGGCGGATGGCGACATCAGGAATGTGACGAAGTGGACTCACTTCGTGGCTGAACACGAAATCCCAACAAAAAGCAACTAATCCTCTTGCAGAAGTGAACATTTTACATTCTCCATAGGTTGAGATCTTACGGTCTGGAAAGGTGGCAACCTGCTGTGGCTGCAGGTGGCAACCTCTGCTTTTGGTAACAAAGACAGTCCGTACTTTATATTGCGGAGCTGGCTACTTCGTCTGCGGCAGCAGAACGGTGTCGATCACGTGGATGACACCGTTCGACGCTTCGGCATCCGTGGCCGTAACCTGGGCATCGTTGATCATCACGGTGCTGCCATCGACCTTCACAGTGACCATCGTGCCGTTTACGGTCTTGGCTTCCTGCAACTTGACGACGTCGGCGGCCATCACTTTGCCGGCAACGACATGGTAGGTAAGGATCGCGGTCATTTGAGCCTTGTTCTCAGGCTTGAGAAGCGTGTCGAGCGTGCCCGCCGGCAACTTGGCGAAAGCGCCATCGGTGGGAGCGAAGACGGTGAACGGTCCAGGGCCCTTCAGGGTATCCACAAGACCTGCGGCAGTGAGTGCCGCAGCCAACGTCTTGAACTGACCGGCGGCGACTGCGGTGTCGACGATGTCCTTGTTGCCGGCGTACGAGCTTGCGCTGCCAGCGGCTACACCGACCACCGTCGCCGCAACAGCGGCGAGCCTTCCAAGTCCCAACATCATGGCTATTGCTCCTTGCCATTAATGGCGGCCTCAGTCGGCCGTCTCGAACGCGGCCTCGTGCAGTCGCCCAGGGGTTCATTTAGCGATAAATGGTTTGAATTGCAAGAACATTCTATATACGAGAAATATGTTTTTCTCTGGGGGACAATTCCTGTATGATTTTTGATCGACATGCAAATAGGTGCAAATAGGGAGGTCGCTCATGCTCTCGCAAACCTTGGCCGCCGGCCTTGAGAGCTATCGGATAGGGCCAAAAATCAGAGCACTTCGCGTCAAGAAGAACCTCGGGCTCGTACAGCTCGGTGAGCACACCGGCATGTCATCGGGCATGTTGTCGAAGATCGAGCGGGGGCAGCTTTTTCCGACACTTCCGACGCTGCTTAAAATAGCCATGGTCTTCGGCGTAGGCCTCGAACATTTTTTTGTTGATTTGAAAGTAGAGCCGACTGTAGCCGTCGTCAGAAAAAAGGACCGATTGCGCCTGCCGGATCGCCCAGGCGCCGAGAACCCTTCCTTTTTCTTCGAGAGCCTGGACTACCCTGTCAGCGATCGAAAAATGGAGGCCTACTACACGGAGTTCGAACCACAGTCGGGAGCGACTGAGCCTCATAAACATTCAGGCGCAGAGATCATCTACGTGATCAATGGTCAGCTTGCCGTGAACGTAGACGGCGAGGACACGCTATTGGCCGAAGGTGATTCTATGTATTTTGATTGTGCATTCCCGCATAGCTATCGCCGCCAAGGAAGGGGTACCTGCTCGGCAATTGTTGTGGTTACGGGTTAGAGTCCGCTTGAGAATGTGTTCAGTGGCTGACTCTTTGAAGTGTCCGAATGGCTCGCTCCTAATCGCGTGGTGCCCGCTGTTCCCACGGCCCAGGGTTCAGGACAAGAACGGGTCGCCCACTCGATGGCGTCGTCTTGAAGCGGTGAACCGCCCCGGGTTTGCCAGGGGCTTTTTGGTTTAAGTCAGTCGTCCCGGCAACGTCCACTCGGCCGCCTCGTCCGACAGCGTGTAGAGCGTCTGCAGCACCAGAACCTTGAACATCAGGACCGCGTCGTACGGCGGCCGGCCGCCCTTCGAGCGATCAGAACGTGCGAGCGCATGACCTGGTCCCCTCCGGTCCCTCGTTTTTTTGTGAGAGCCCTTGGTTTTCCTACTGCTTCTGCGGTCTGGATGGTAGCGGTCGACCGGCGAAGCTGGTCGGGATAGCGCAGC
>Ga0194121_10009919_pt1 | contig 11697 bp, 12 predicted proteins | sample TA2MahCa50mmetaG_FD_148609 | JGI IMG/M metagenome (GOLD analysis project Ga0194121, IMG submission 148609) | Freshwater microbial communities from Lake Tanganyika, Tanzania - TA2015020 Mahale Deep Cast 50m | ecosystem: Environmental > Aquatic > Freshwater > Lake | place: Tanzania: Lake...
TATTTCCGTCCATGCTCTACCTCCGTCTTTACGATCGGTAGCGCAGTGCGCTGTCTCAGGAAACCGTGCCCCACCCCACGCCGCGCTTGCGCCGTTCGCGCCCGCGCCGATCGCGCCCGGCAGCGCCGCCGCCTTGCTGAAATGAGCGATCGGGAGCTCAAGGATATCGGCATCTCGCGCGCCGATGCCCTAGCCGAGGCCGAGAAGAGCTGGCTTCGGTCGATCCTGTCGAGATGATCAGGAGCTGTGATATGAACCGCGCATGGGAGAAAGCGTTCAAGCGGCATCGCCAGCAATCGCCCTTCGCGGCGTCTCGGTCTCCTTTCTCCTGCCGAAGGGCGGCGCCTACGCCGCGGTCGCCTCGACCGACCTCGTTGTTGCGCCCGGTGAATTCGTCGCCATCGTCGGGCCGACCGGCTGCGGGAAGTCGACGCTGCTCAACGTCGCCGCCGGGCTGATCCAGCCTTCGACCGGCTCCGCCTCCATCTTCGGCAGGCCGCTCGCCGGCCTCAACGCCGAGGCCGGTTTTCTCTTCCAGCAGGACGCGCTGATGCCGTGGAAGACCGCGCTCGACAATGTCGCGGTCGCGCTCGAGCCCAAAGGCGTGCCGCGACGGCAGGCTCTCGAACGGGCTCGCGACTGGCTGGACCGCGTCGGGCTTGCTGCCTTTGCCGACCGCTACCCGCATATGCTCTCGGGCGGCCAGAAGAAGCGCGTGGCGCTTGCCCAGATCCTGATCCGCGACCCGCGCATCCTGCTGATGGACGAGCCCTTCGGCCCACTCGATGCGCAGACCCGCCAGATCATGGGCAACCTTCTGCTCGACCTCTGGGCGCAGGACAGGAAGGCCGTTCTGTTCGTGACCCACGACCTCGAGGAAGCGATCGCGCTCGCCGACCGGGTCGTCGTCATGTCGGCCGGGCCCGCCGCCGTGATCGTCGGCGACACCATGATCGACCTCGGCCGCCCGCGTGACATCGCCGAGATCCGTACCGAGCCTCGCTTCCACGCGATCCACAAGCAGATCTGGGCGACGCTGCGCGGAGAGGTGCAGAAGGCTTATGCCCAGGGTGAAGGGCGGCGCGCATGAAGAGGACGACGCTGCTCTCGCTCCAGATCGCGGTCGGGATCGCGCTCCTGATCCTCTGGCATCTGCTGACCACGGTGAAGTTCGGCGCCAAGCCGATCCTCGATCCGTTCTTCTTCTCCCGCCCGCTCGACGTGCTGGCGCGCGTCTGGAAGGACTTCTATGCCGGCACGATCTGGCGGCACCTCGGCATCACGCTGCTGGAGACGGTACTGGCCTTCCTCACCGGTGCGATCGGCGGCATCGTTTTCGGCTTCGTCTTCGCCCGTGGCGAGATCGTCGCCGCCGTCTTCGACCCCTACATCAAGGCGGCAAACGCGCTGCCCCGCGTCGTGCTCGCGCCGATCTTCATGCTGTGGTTCGGGCTCGGCATCTGGTCGAAGGTGGCGCTGGGCTTCACGCTGGTCTTCTTCATCGTCTTCTTCAACGTCTACCAGGGCGTGCGCGAGGTGAGCCCGACCATCCTCGCCAATGCGCGCATGCTCGGCATGAACGAGCGCCAGCTCCTTCGCCATGTCTATTGGCCGGCAGCACTGACCTGGATGTTCTCCTCGCTCCACACCTCGGTCGGCTTCGCGCTGGTCGGCGCCGTGGTCGGTGAGTATCTGGGGTCTTCGGCCGGCTTGGGCTACAAGATCCACGAGGCCGAGAGCGTCTTCGACGTGACCGGCGTCTTCGCCGGCATGGTCATTCTCGCCATATTTGTGATCATCATCGACACGATCGTGACCGCGATCGAAAATCGGCTGCTGGTCTGGCGCCCGCAAGCCCAGTCAACGACCGCACAAGGCTGAAGGAGAAAGCCCGATGAATCTGAAGAAACTGTTCGCCGCGGCGGCGGCCCTGGCGCTGCTGGCGCTGCCCGCCGCCGCGCAGGCGCCGGAGAAGCCGAAGATCGTCATCGGCGTTGGCGGCAAGGCCCTGCTCTACTACCTGCCGCTCACCATTGCCGAGACCAAGGGCTACTTCAAGGAAGCCGGTCTCGATGTCGAGATCACCGATTTCGGCGGCGGCGCGCGGGCGCTGCAATCGCTGCTCGGCGGCTCGGCCGACGTCGTCACCGGCGCCTATGAGCACACGATCCGCATGCAGACCAAGGGCCAGGACGTGCGCGCCGTGCTCGAGCTCGGCCGCTTCCCCGGCATCGTGCTCGCGGTCAAGAAGGAAAGAGCCGGCCAGATCAAGTCGGCGGCCGACCTCAAGGGTATGAAGATCGGCGTGACGGCGCCCGGCTCCTCGACCAACTTCTTCGTCAACTATCTGATGGCCAAGGGCGGCGCCAAGTACCAGGACGCCTCCTTCATCGGTGTCGGCACCGGCCTCTCGGCTGTCGCCGCGATCAAGAAGGGCGAGATCGACGCGATCTCGAACCTCGATCCGGTGATCTCGAAGCTCGAAACCGACGGCGACGTCGTCGTGATCGCCGACAGCCGCACCGAGGCCGGCACCAAGGCGATCTTCGGCGGCTCCAACCCGGCCGCCGTCGTCTATCTCAAGAACGAGTTCATCGAGAAGAACCCGAACACGACCCAGGCGATCGTCAACGCGCACTACAAGGCGCTGAAGTGGATCGCTTCGGCCAGCCCCGACGAGATCGCCAAGGCCGTGCCCGAGGCCTATTACCTCGGCGACCGCGATCTCTACATCCGCGCAGTCAAGGCCTCGCTCGACACCTATTCGCGCACCGGCATCATCCCGCTCGACGGCATGAAGAGCGCGCTCGGCATGCTCAAGGAGTTCGACGCAGAGCTGAAGGATGTGAAGGACGCGGACCTTCCAAAGACCTTCGTCGACCGCTTCGTCAAGAAAGCCGCCGGCGGCTGAGCCCCTTGCCCGAGGTCATAGGCGTGACCAAATCAAGCCCATGACCTCGGCTACGGCTCCGGACGCCATCCTCGACGCCGCGCTCGCGCTTGCCGATGAGATCGGCTGGCCTAATGTCACCGCGCGCGCCATCGGCGCCCGGCTCGGCGGCGGGCCGGATCTGGTCCATGCGCATTTTCGCGACCTGAACGAGGTGGCGGACGCCTGGTTCCGCCGCGCGCTCGCCACGACGCTTACCGACCCTGCAGATACCTCCCTCCCCTTCGCCGACCGCCTGACGCGTATCTTCACGCGATGGCTCGACGCGCTCAGCCCGCATCGCCAGGCGAGCCTCGACATGATCCAAGCCAAGCTCTATCCCTCGCACCCGCATCATTGGGTGCCGCTGGTCTTCAACCTGAGCCGGCTCGTGCAATGGATGCTCGACGCCGCCGAATGTCCTGCGACCGGCCGCCGCCGCCAAGCGACCGAGATCGCCGTCAGCGCGCTCGTTCCGGCCGCCCTCTGGCGTTGGCGCCGCGGCGACAATCAGTCGGTGAAGGATTTCGTCTCTGACAAGATCGCGCAGATGGAGAACCGCTTCGATCGCATCTGGCCGCTCGGATCCCCTCTCCCGCCGTAGGCGGGGGAGGGATAGGGAGGGGGCAAGCGTAGCGAGGAGAGTTCTCGACGCTCGCAACAACCCGCCACGCTTCGCTCGCCCCCTCCCCACCCTCCCCCTGCTGCGCAGGGAGAGGGGGTACGAGGCGCGCTTTTTTTTTCCTCAACTCATCGGTGGCCGGATCGCGGCAGGTGGCTCGCGCGCAGCGCGAACACCGGGAGCGATCCGGTGATCGCCGATCTCGTGGCCCTACTTCCCCGACGGCGCGCGATATCTAAGCCACGGCCCCATATCCGACACGCCCGTATCCGCGCCGACAAAGCCAAGCCGGCGATAGAACGCCATCGCGGTGCGATTGTTCGTCTGGCATTTCAGCTCCAGCGGTCTGTCGCAGAGCGGCACCAGCGCCGCAATCAGGGCGCGGCTGATGCCTTTCCGCAGCATGGTCGGATCGACATAGAGGTGATGGAGGAAGCAATCCGGCTCCCAGAACGAGGCGAAGCCGACGATGCGTCCTCCGGCCTCCGCGACCAGGATCGACTCGCCTTCTGTCTCGCGCTTGAAGTCGTTGAGGCGGAAGCGCTCGGGCGGCAGCCACGAGAAGGCGTGCCGGCGTGCGATCAGGAAAATCTCGGCGAGACGCGGCCGGTCGGCGCGCGTCGCCAGCCGGATCGTGAGGTCAGACGCCGTCGAGGGCCTGTTCGAGGTCGCCGATGAGGTCACCGACATCCTCCAGCCCGATCGAGAGCCGTAGGAGATCCGACGGGCATGGGCTGCCGGCCCCCTCGATCGAAGCGCGATGCTCGACCAGGCTCTCCGGCCCGCCGAGCGAGGTCGCACGCACGAACACCTTGAGCCGGGCCGCAACCCCGACCGCGGCGGCCTCGCCGCCTTTCACTCTGAGCGACAGCATGCCGCCGAAGCCGCCCTGCATCTGGCGCCGGGCGATGTCGTGGCCGGGATGGTCGGGAAGGCCCGGATAGAGCACGGCGAGCGCGTTGCGGTGGCGCTTCAGCCGCTCGGCGATCGCTTGCGCCGAGGCCGACGCCTGGCGCACACGGACGAACAGCGTACGCAGCCCACGCAGCAGCAGCCACGCCTCGAAGGGACCGAGCACGCCGCCGAGCTGGGTACGAACCGAGCGGATCTGCGCCCAGAATTCGTCGGCCTTCGCCGTCATCAGCGCCCCGGCGAGCACGTCGGAATGGCCATTCAGATACTTGGTTGCCGAATGCATGACGATGTCGGCGCCGAAGGCAAGCGGCCGCGTCAGCACCGGCGTCGCCACGGTGGAGTCGACCGCAAGCCGCGCGCCTGCGTCATGCGCAATCTTCGCCGCCGTAGCGATATCGGTGACGTCCCAGGTCGGGTTGCTCGGCGTCTCGATCCAGACGAGGCGCGTCGTTCCCGGCTTCACTTTCACACCGATGTTCGAGGTCGGACCGGGCTCGAAGAAGTCGACGGAGAGTCGTCCGGCCGCATGCTGCTCCAGCAGCCACTTGCGCACGCCCCAATACATGACCTGCGGCACCACGACGTGGGCGCCGACCGGCAAGGCCAGGAACACGTTCGAGGTCGCGGCCATGCCGGAGGCGAAGGTCATGGACGCCACGCCGCCTTCGAGATCGGCCAGCATCTTCTCCAGCAGCGACTGCGTCGGCCCGTCATTGCGCGAATAGCTGATGCCGCGCGAATAGCCCAGATCGGCATCGCGCTCGAAGGTCGTCGCCGCATGCAGCGGTGGGATGATCGCGCCGGTCTCGCGGTCGATATGTCCCAGCGCCTGCGCCGCGCGCGTCGCCGGATGGAGGTTGGACAGGTCGTGCGTCATCAGACCCTCTCCTTGGGGGGGAGGATACGCATCGCGCACCCTCTCCCGTGCGAAGCGCGGGGGAGGGTTGGGGTGGGGGCCGAGCGAAGCGAGGGAATGTTCATCACGAGATGGCTTTCACCTTCGTTGTGAGCGACAGAGACCGCATCGCCATCCCCCTCGCTTCGCTCGGCCCCCACCCCAACCCTCCCCCGCGCTTCGCACGGGAGAGGGAGTCCGAAGGCGGGCGTCATCACCCTGCCAGCTTCTTCTTGAGCAGCTCGTTGACCACGCCCGGATTGGCCTTGCCGCCGGTCGCCTTCATCGTCTGACCGACGAAGAAGCCCAGCAGCTTCTCCTTGCCGGAACGGTATTCGGCGACCTTGTCCTGGTTCTTGGCCATGACCTCGTCGATCGCCTTCTCGATGGCGCCGGTGTCGGAGACCTGTCGCAACCCCTTCTCCTCGACGATCGCCGCGGCTTCCTTGCCGGTCTCGACCATCGCCTCGAAGACTTCCTTGGCGATGCGCCCGGAGATCGTGCCGTCGGAGATCAGGTCGATCAGCCCGCCGAGCGCCTTGGCGCTGACCGGCGAATCCTGGATCGCCTTGTTCGTGCGGTTGAGCGCGCCGAACAGCTCCGTCGTCACCCAATTGGAAGCGAGCTTGGGATCGCGGCCCTTGGCCACGGTCTCGTAGAACTGCGCCGTCTCCTGCTCGGCCACCAGAACGCCGGCGTCATAGGGCGTCAGCTTGTATTCCGAGATGTAGCGCGCCTTGCGCTCATCCGGCAGCTCCGGCAAGCCCCTCTTCACCTGCTCGATCCACGCCGGATCGAGCTCCAGCGGCAGCAGGTCCGGATCTGGGAAGTAGCGGTAGTCATGCGCATGCTCCTTCGAGCGCATGGGCCGCGTCGTGCCCTTGCCCGGATCGAAAAGCCGCGTCTCCTGCTTGATCTCGCCGCCGCCCTCGATCACCTCGATCTGGCGCCGCGCCTCGTACTCGATCGCCTGCATGACGTAGCGGACCGAGTTGACGTTCTTGGTCTCGGTGCGCGTGCCGAAGGGCTGGCCGGGCTTGCGGACCGAGACGTTGCAGTCGCAGCGGAGGCTGCCCTCCTCCATGTTGCCGTCGCAGGTGCCGAGATAGCGGAGGATCGAGCGCAGCTTCTTGATGTAGAGGCCCGCTTCCTCGGCCGTCCGCATGTCGGGTTCGGAGACGATCTCCATCAGCGCAACGCCGGAGCGATTGAGGTCGATATAGCTCTGGCTCGGATGCTGGTCATGCAGGCTCTTGCCCGCATCCTGCTCCAGATGCAGGCGGGTGACACCGATCTTGCGCGTCGAGCCGTCCGGCATGTCGAGGATGACCGTGCCGCCCGAGACGATCGGCTGCTGGTACTGCGAGATCTGATAGCCCTGCGGCAGGTCGGCGTAGAAGTAGTTCTTGCGGTCGAAGACCGAGACCGGGTTGACCGTGCCGTTGATGCCGTGCCCGGTCTTGATCGCCTGCTCGACGCAATACTTGTTGATGACCGGCAGCATGCCGGGGAAGCCGGCATCGACGAAGCTGACCTGCGTGTTCGGCTCGGCACCGAAAGCGGTCGCCGCGCCGGAGAACAGCTTCGCCTTGGAGATCACCTGGGCGTGAATCTCGAGGCCGATGACGACCTCCCACTCTCCGGTCTGCTCCTTGATCAGCGCGCTCATGCCATGCCCTCCGGCAAAGCGGTGAAGTTGGCCGCCTTCTCCAGCGCGCGGCCGACAGCGAAGACCGTCTCCTCATCGAAGGCCTTGCCGATGACCTGGAGCCCGAGCGGCAGCCCGTCGGTGTTGAGACCGCCGGGCACCGAGATGCCAGGAAGCCCCGCGAGGTTTGCCGTCACCGTGAAAACGTCGTTCAGATACATCGCGATCGGATCGTCCATCTTTTCGCCGATGGCGAAGGCGGCCGACGGCGTCGCCGGCGTCAGGACCGCATCGACCTGCTTGTAGGCCTCGGTGAAGTCGCGCGCGATCAGCGAGCGAACGCGCTGGGCCCGCAGATAGTAGGCGTCGTAGTAGCCGGCCGAGAGCACATAGGTGCCGATCAGGATGCGGCGCTTCACCTCGGCGCCGAAGCCGGCAGCGCGCGTGTTCTCGTACATCTCATCGAGCGTCTTGCCAGGCACGCGAAGTCCGAAACGCACGCCGTCATAGCGCGCGAGGTTCGACGAGGCTTCCGCCGGCGCGATCACGTAGTAGACCGGCAGCGCGTATTTCGTGTGCGGCAGGGTAATGTCGACCGGCGTCGCGCCGGCCTCCTTGAGCCAGGCGATGCCCTGCTCCCAGAGGTCCTGGATCTCCTTCGGCGCCCCGTCGAGCTTGTACTCCTTCGGAATGCCGATCCTGAGGCCCTTCACGCCGCGTTCGACCGCGGCCTCGAAATTGGGCACCGGCAGATCGGCCGACGTGGAGTCCTTCGGATCGTGGCCCGACATGGCCTGCAGCATGATCGCCGCATCCTCGACAGTGCGCGCGATCGGCCCGGCCTGGTCGAGCGAGGAGGCGAAGGCGACGATGCCCCAGCGCGAGCAGCGCCCGTAGGTCGGCTTGATCCCGACCGTGCCCGTGAAGGCGGCCGGCTGGCGGATCGAGCCGCCGGTGTCGGTGGCGGTTGCGCCCATGACCGAGCGCGCCGCCACCGCCGCGGCCGAACCGCCCGACGACCCGCCCGGAACGAGATCGGAATTCGCCCCCTTCTTGCGCCAGGGGTTCTTCACCGCGCCGTGGTAGCTCGTCATGTTGGACGAACCCATGGCGAACTCGTCCATATTGAGCTTGCCGAGCATGACCGCACCGGCCTGCCAGAGCTTAGCCGAGACGGTCGACTCGTAGGGCGGCTTGAAGCCGTCGAGGATGTGCGAGCCCGCCGTGGTCAGCACGCCCTCGGTGCAGAAGAGGTCCTTGATGCCGAGCGGGATGCCTTCGAGCGAGCCCCCCTCGCCCTTCGCCAGCACCGCATCGGCGCGCCTGGCATCCGCCCTGGCACGCTCCGGCGTCTCGGTTATGAAGGCGTTAAGGCCGCGTGTCGCTTCCATCGCCTTCAGATGCGCGTCGGTCAGCTCGGCCGAGGAGATCTTCTTCGCCTTCAGCGCCTTCCGCGCCTCGGCAATGGTCATGCGGGTGGGCGCGGCCATTACTCGACCACCTTCGGCACGACGAAGAAGCCATGGGCACCCTCGGGCGCGTTCTGCGTCACCTTCTCGGCGTCACCGCCATCCCTGACCTCATCGGCGCGCATCTTCAGGCGCATCTGCGCGACCGAGGTCATCGGCTGAACGCCGGCAATGTCGACCTCGTTGAGCTGCTCGATCCAGCCGAGAACGCCGGAGAGCTCCTTCGCCATGTGGTCGAGGTCGGAATCCGGAACCTTGATGCGCGCCAGGGTGGCGACTTTGCGGACGGTATCTTTGTCCAGGGACATGCGGTAGGTCTCTCAACGAAAGCGGAACGCGCCTTGAGACCGGCTCGAAAAGCGGCCGGGCGGCTCGCGCGATCCATGTTGGCAAACTCGCGCGCACCCTATCATCGGCCGATGGCGATCCGCAACATTTCCGAGCTCAAGTCCTTGATAAGACCGGGCGATCGGCTGCTCGGGCTCGACCTTGGAACGAAGACGATCGGGCTCGCGATCGCGGATGCGACGCTGTCGATCGCCACCCCGCTGGAAACCATCAAGCGTACCAAGTTCAACAAGGACGCCGACGAGCTCTTCAAGGTCGTCGATGGCCGCCAGGTCGGCGCGCTGGTGCTGGGCCTGCCGCTGAACATGGACGGCAGCGAAGGCCCGCGCTGCCAGTCGGTCCGCCAGTTCGCCGCCAACCTCATGGCCAAGCGCGAGATCGAGATCGCCTTCTGGGACGAGCGGCTGTCAACGGCCGCGGTGACGCGAACCCTGCTCGACGCCGACGCGTCCCGAAAGCGCCGCGGCGAGGTGGTCGACAAGATGGCCGCCGCCTTCATTCTGCAAGGCGCGCTCGATGCCATCCGCCATGGTGGGCCGCCGCCATGATGGCCACCAGCGACCACCAGTCCACTCTCGCCACAGCGCTTGCGCTCCATCAGGAGGGCCGCGCGGTCGAGGCCGAGGCCGCCTATGCACGTATCCCGGTCGACAGCGTCCAAGGGCCTGATGCCCTGTTCCTCCGCGGCATACTCGCCTATCAGGCGCTGCGACCCGCAGAGGCGGTGCCGCTGATCGCGCGCGCCATCGCGCTCAGGCCCGAGACCGGTCCTTTCTACATCGACCTAGGCAATGCGCTTCAAGCCGCCGAACGGCTCGACGAAGCCGCGCGCGCGATGCTGAGGGTACTGGCCTTCGACCGCGCCGATCCGGCGATCGCCCACAACCTCGATCGCCTCGCCTACTCCTTTGGCCGGCATTCGGTCATTCGCCGCGAGGCCGCGGATCTGGCCGGCGCCGAAACGGCCATGCGCCGCGCCATGCTGCTGGGACCGGGCGTCCCAGAAGCCCACTTCGCCCACGGTACGCTCGCCTTCTCCCAAGGTCTCGTCGTGGAAGCATGTGCGGCGTTCCGGCGTGCCCTGCATCTGCGCCCGGACTTCGCCTCCGCCAACAGCGACTATCTGTTCGCGCTCTGCTTTCGCGACGACGTCAGCCGCGAGGAGGTGCTGGCCGCGCATCGTGCCTTCGACCTCAGGCACATGCAGAAGCTGCCTCGGCTTCCGACTAGGCCGCGAGCGGGCGAAGATCCGTCGCGACCGCTGATCGTAGGATATGTCTCGCCCGATCTCAGGATCCATCCAGGCGGCAACTTCCTGACGCCGATGATCCGCTATCACGACCCGAGCCGGTTCCGCCTGATCGCCTATTACAGCAATGACACCGAGGACGAGTTCACCCGACTCTGCCGGACTCATGCGCACGGGTGGGTCCCGTGCAAGGACATGAGTGACGAGGAACTTGCCCGGCGCATCCATAAGGACCGCGTCGACATCCTGATCGAATGCGCCGGGCACATGGCGCGCAACCGCCTCGGCGTCTTCGCGCGCAAGCCGGCGCCGATCCAGGTGAGCTTCCCACTTTACCCCAATACCACAGGGCTCGAGACGATCGACTATCGAATTGGCGACCCATACTTTATTCCGCCCTGGCTCGACCGCTTCTATGTCGAGAACGTCATCCGGTTGCCGGAAACCTGCGCCTGCTATATGCCGGGCTTCGACGGGGCTGAGCCGGCAGCAGTTCCGCCCAGCCTGAGCAACGGCCATATCACCTTCGGCTCTTTCAACAACATCGCCAAGCTGAGCCCGACCACGCTTCGCCTCTGGGCCAGGATCATGGAGCGGGTCCCGACCGCCCGTATGGTGATCAAATGGATGGGGCTAGACATGCCGGATCCGTTCTGGATCTCTCGGAGATCCCACGCGCACGGCATTGACCTCACGCGGGTCCGCTTCCTCGGATCCACGCCCAGCGTCTACGCCCCCTACCGCGGCCTCGACATTTGCCTCGACCCGGTCCCCGCCAATGGCGGGACCACGACCAGCGACGCGCTCTGGATGGGGGTGCCGGTGGTGACGCTCGCCGGCGACACCACCTTCGCCCGGGCCGGGCTCGGACTCCTCACTAATCTCGGGCTTCCCGAACTCGTCACTTATGTCGAGCAGGCTTATGTCGATCTTGCCGTTGCTCTCGCCGATGACCCGGCCCGGCTTGCCGCGCTCCGCTCGGGGTTGAGAGAGCGTTTCGTCGCCTCGCCGATGATGGACGGTAGGCGCTACGTCCGGCACCTCGAAATCGCCTTTCGAGAGGCGTGGAGGCGCTGGTGTACCGAGGCAGCTCCCGGCGAATTGTCCGTAAGCGCCGTCCCCGCATCGGGTCTTCCAAGCTGAGGCGCAGGCGCGGCCCACAAGTAGACGAAGTCCGACCCTGACCGGTGGCTGGTTCTTCAATCTGCCCTTTGGGCCCATCAGGATCGTGAGAGGCCTCACGATTCGGCAAGCGGCTATCGCTGTCGGCACCGGTCGCGCTGCTTGGGCCGTGTCAACCGGCATCAGTGCCGGAGCGATCCACCGAACCCGCGTCGATCTGAAGTCCGGAGTACCTCAATGACAGCATAAGCAAGCCAGTGTTTGTTCATGGGGCTGTCCCAGATAACTCGGTTATGGAGTTATCATGGGACGGATACGACGGAGCCGATTGGGGGTCTCGAAGCAGGATCGCCTGATCGAACATTTCGTAGCAGGAACGACGGCGCGTACCGCATCGAGTCTCTGCGGAGTGAACCGCAAGACAGGGGCGTTTTTCTTTGATCGCCTTCGTGAACTGATCGCCCGCGAGCTGGAAGCCGAGAGCGAGGCGATGTTCGGCG
>Ga0194121_10009921_pt1 | contig 11696 bp, 13 predicted proteins | sample TA2MahCa50mmetaG_FD_148609 | JGI IMG/M metagenome (GOLD analysis project Ga0194121, IMG submission 148609) | Freshwater microbial communities from Lake Tanganyika, Tanzania - TA2015020 Mahale Deep Cast 50m | ecosystem: Environmental > Aquatic > Freshwater > Lake | place: Tanzania: Lake...
GCAAAGGGGCTGAAGATTAGCGACCAGGAAATGCGCACAATCAACCTGACGCCTCGCCGTTTGTGTCCTAACTTGAATTATACAATTCGTCCAAGACAATCGGGAAATAGTTAATGCACACTTCCTATGTAGGAGAGTGGCAAGACGACAAGCGCCATGGCCAGGGGACCTACACGCTGCACGATGGGCAGCAGTACGCTGGGGAGTGGCAAGACGATAAGCGCCATGGCAAAGGCGCCTGGACCTTCGCAGATGGCAAAAAGTATGTTGGTGAATGGCGGGAGGACAAACAGACAGGCCGTGGGACCATGACCTTTCCAGACGGCACGCAGTACAATGGCGAGTGGAAGGAGACCCCATCCGGCAAGCAGAGCGCCAAATAGGGGCATTTTCTCGTTGCCTCCAGAGGCAGAGATTGCCTATACTGCCGCCCGCGGACGTGCAGACAATCGCTCAAGTGCTGCTGGAGAAGGAAGGCGTTATGCTGAGGCGTTATACGAGTCTGGGTGTCATGGGCGGGCTGTTCCTGTGTGCCACCGTGGCGTTGGCACAAACGACGTTAGAAACCGTGAAAAATCGCGGCAAACTGGTGTGCGGGGTGAATACGGGCCTGGCGGGATTTGCGACGGTAGGGCCAGATGGCAAATGGCGCGGCTTTGATGTGGATTACTGCCGGGCCCTGGCCGCTGCCATCTTCAACGATGCGGACAAAGTCGAATACCGTCCGGTCACTGCGCAGGCCCGTTTTACAGCGCTGCAATCGAAAGAAATCGACGTCTTGAGCCGCAACACGACCTGGACGCTCAGTCGTGATACCTCCTTGGGGCTCAACTTCAGTGTCACGTTGTTCTACGACGGCCAGGGTATCATGGTGCCCAGCAAATCGCAGATAAAGTCTGCGAAAAACCTCGATGGCGCCACGATCTGTGTGCAGACGGGCACGACGACAGAGCTCAATCTGGCCGACTACTTCCGGCGTCTCAAGCTCAAATTTACCCCGGTGGTGTTCGAAACGATTGACCAGACTTTTGCGGCGTATGACAGTGGGCGTTGCGATGCGGTGACCTCGGATATCTCGCAGTTACTGGCGCAGAAAACCACGCTCAAACAACCAAACGACCACGTGGTCCTGGGCGAGGTGATGTCCAAAGAGCCACTCGGCCCTGCCGTACGGCATGGGGATGATCAATGGCTCGACATTACGAAATGGGTGGCATTCGGACTCATACAGGCCGAAGAATTTGGCATTTCTTCGCAAAATCTCGCCACGTTTGCGGATAGTAAAGACCCCAACGTGCGACGTTTTCTGGGGGCTGAAGGTGGCCTCGGCACCATGCTCGGTCTGAGCGATGATTTCATGACGCGCGTTCTACGTCTGGTCGGTAACTACGCAGAGCTGTTTGAGCGCCATCTGCAGCCGCTCAACCTGGCACGGGGGGTGAACACGTTGTGGACCCAGGGTGGTCTCCTCTATACCCCACCTTTCCGCTAAGGGGGTGCTTCGCGCACCCTTTGCCTTATGCCAAAAGGCCTAGACATGCCGCCGTCCTCGCTGACGTCAGCGCGTATTCCCTTCTACCGCAATGTCCGAGTCCTCACCTGGCTGGTGCAGCTGCTCTTTGCCCTTGGCCTGGCGGTGTTTGTCTGGCTCTTGCTGAGCACCATGTTGGAGAACTTGCGTAAGCAAGGCATCCCGATTTCCTTTGCCTTTCTCACCCAGGCGGCCGGTTTTGGCATTGCGGAAGGACTGGCCTTTCATCCCTCGCAGTCGTATCTCACAGCCTTTGGCGTCGGTATCCTGAATACCTTGCGTGCCGCAGGGATTGGTATTGTCTTGGCGACGCTGCTTGGCATCGCCATTGGCGTAGCGCGTCTCTCACGGAATTGGCTGCTCGAGCGCCTGGCCACACTCTATGTGGAAACCTTTCGCAATGTGCCCTTACTCCTCTGGCTGGTGTTTACCTACGCGGCCATTCGCGAAACCCTCCCACGGTTACGTGAAGGGCCGTCACTACTGTGGGGAACCGTTTTATTGTCGAATCGAGGCGTGGCGCTGGCCTGGCCTGAGCTCTCGGCCACGTTTCCTGCCTTGCGTCCCTGGCTCCTGTTGGCGCTGGGGTTGGGCCTGAGCACCTGGCTATGGAGGAGGTATCGCGCCCAGCATTACCACCCCCCAGCGCGCGCCCGAGCGCTCGGGTGGGCGTGCGCCGTCAGCCTGCTCGTGAGCTGCAGTGGCTTTCTGTGGACCTGGTGGACGGCGCCCCTCCCTCTCGAAACACGCGTGGATCTCGAGGACAACACCGTCTTTGTGGATCGTAACCGTAATGGGACACGAGAAGAGGACGAGCCAGGTCTCCCAGGGGTGCAGGTGACGCTCACCACACCGCAGGGGCGTTGGGTGGCCCAGACTGCGGAGGACGGGACGTTTACCCTCCCCGAGGGTGTGCCATCGCCTCCAACCTTCACGCTCACGCCAATGCCACCAGTGTTCTGGTCAGTGCCACGTATCCAGGGGTTTAATTACCGAGGCGGACTGGTCTTGAGCCCGGAATTCGCCGCCCTGCTCTGTGGGCTGGTAATCTATACGGCATCGTTCATCGCCGAAATCGTGCGGGCTGGTGTGCTGGCGGTGCCCACAGGCCAGCGTGAAGCCGCCAGAGCGCTTGGTTTGTCGGAGCGTCAGACGTTTACTCTGGTGATTTTTCCACAGGCTCTCCGGGTGATTATTCCACCGCTGATCAACCAATATCTCAACCTCACAAAAAATTCTTCACTCGCCATTGCGGTAGGTTATCCTGATCTGTTTAGCATTGCCTTGACGATCAATAATCAGACAGGGCAAGCCATTCCCTTTGTGGTGATGATTATGCTCGCGTACCTCAGCATGAGCCTGTTGACCTCCTGGCTCTTGAATATGGTGAACCGGCGCTTGGCCCTGCAGACGAGATGAGCATGGTAACGAAACCACCTGCCCCTATTTTACCGCCCCCCCAGGTGCCGCGTAGTCTCATCCGCTGGTTGCATACCCACCTGTTTAGCAGCTGGTGGAATGCTGTGCTGAGCCTGGCGCTGGCCCTGGGATTAGCCGGCATCGTGCAACCCGCCTGGCACTGGCTGGTCACCGTCGCCCACTGGCAGGCCATCACCGTCAACCTGCGTCTCTTCACGGTTGGACTGTACCCCAGCGAGCAGCTCTGGCGGCCTGGAGCGTTACTCATACTGCTGGCCTTCCTCTGCGGTGGAAGTGCTGCAGTGTACGGCGACCTCATGTGGCGTGTCAGCCGCACCCTGTTGTTGGGCTGCATCTTCCTGGCATGTCTCCTCACTGCGCCAGCCCAACTCATCATGGGGGGGGCAGCGCTCGCCCTCCTCGCGGGCTACGCGCTGGGTCGATACAGGTGTCCGCACCGTTGGGGCTGGCAGCTCGGCTGGTGCCTGAGTCTGCCTGTTGTGTTGCTCGGACTCGGCGGCGTGGAGGGCACAGGACTCGTGTCAGTCTCCAGCACCCAGTGGGGAGGACTTCTGCTCACACTCTTACTGGCAGCGGTGGGTATTGTCGCGTCGTTTCCCCTGGGCCTTTTACTTGCGTTAGGTCGCCAGAGTACTCTGCCGGTCATCCGCTGGAGTGCCATTGCGTATATTGAGCTGGTGCGCGGGGTGCCACTCATCTCCGTACTGATGATGTTCGCGGTGTTGTTGCCGCTCTTTCTGCCGGCGAGCTGGGGCCGGCCGAACATGCTGCTCCGCATTCTCGTAGGCATGACGTTATTTACGGCAGCCTACATTGCCGAAAATGTGCGTGGCGGCCTGCAAGCCATTCCACGCGGACAGTATGAAGCCGCGACAGCCCTCGGGCTCACCTGGCTCCAAAGCATGCGCCACATTATCCTGCCGCAGGCACTGCGGGCAGTCATTCCGGCCCTGGTGGGACAGTGCATTTCGTTGTTCAAGGACACCTCGCTCGCTACCATCATTGGCTCCCTAGAACTTCTGGGTATTGCAAAAACGGTGATCGAGCAAGCAGACTGGAAGAGCGTGACTGGTGGCGTCGTTTTTGAAGTGTTCATCTTTACCGCGCTGATCTACGGGGTATTCACGTATAGTATGTCACGGCTCAGTCGTCGCCTTGAACACGTCCTTGGCGTCGGAACACGCTAGCGGCTTGCCCACGCAGGTGGATTGGGCTCACCGCCATGGCACAGGAGACCTCTGCTCTATGCCAGTCGCACCAGCAAAGCAACTTGGATCGCCCATGATTGAGTGTGTCGATGTGCATAAATGGTTTGGCACCTTCCATGCGCTACGTGGCTGTAGTCTGACGGTGCAAGAAAAAGAGGTGCTGGTTATTATTGGTCCCTCAGGCTCGGGGAAATCGACGTTCATCCGGTGTATGAATCGCCTGGAAGCGCATCAACGCGGTAGCATTCGGGTCAATGGGATCGAATTAACGGACGATATCCGTCACATTGACCAGGTCCGACGAGAGATTGGCATGGTGTTTCAGTCCTTCAATCTCTTTCCCCATCTTACAGTGCTCGACAATGTCACACTGGCCCCTCGTAAAGTCCGGCGCTGGTCGAAGGCAGAAGCAGAAGCCAAAGCCATGGGATTCTTGCAGAAAGTGGGCATTCCGGAACAGGCTGGCAAGTATCCTGGAGAACTCTCCGGTGGACAGCAGCAGCGTGTGGCCATTGCCCGGGCCTTAACGATGGAGCCACGTGTGCTGCTCTTTGACGAGCCGACCTCAGCCCTGGATCCAGAGGTCATTGGCGAAGTGCTGGAGGTCATGGTTCACCTGGCCCATGAAGGGACCACGATGGTGGTGGTGACGCATGAGATGGGCTTTGCACGTGAAGTCAGCGACCGCGTAGTCTTTATGGATCACGGCGAGGTGCTAGAAGAAGGACCACCCGCGTCTTTTTTTAGCAATCCCCAACACGAGCGTTTACAAACATTCCTCTCCAAAATTCTCACATGAGGCAGCCCAGGTATGGCCACGCCGCATGGCACCCAGCAGGAACAGGCGTACACGGCTGAGCGCCTGGCCATGGTGCGCACACAACTCCAGGAACGGGGCATCACGGATGCCCGCGTTCTGCAGGCCATGCGTACCGTACCGCGCCATGCCTTTGTGCCGCCGGCCTGGCGCCAGGAGGCGTACAGCGATCATCCCCTCCCGATAGCCAAGAATCAGACGATTTCCCAGCCATATATCGTCGCGATGATGACGCAGAGCCTGGCCTTACAGGAGCATGAGCGCGTGCTAGAAGTGGGCACAGGGTCGGGCTATCAGGCCGCCGTGCTCAGTCATCTCGTGGCCCATGTCTACAGTATCGAATACTTTCCAGTCCTGGCGGAGCAAGCCCGTACCGTGCTGCAGCAACTCGGGTATCACAATATCGAGGTGCTCACAGGCGATGGGAGCCTTGGTCTGCCAGCCTATGCGCCCTATGACGGCATCATCGTCACCGCAGCAGCTCCACATGTCCCCCAATCATTGCTGACCCAACTCGCCGATGGAGCACGCCTGGTCATCCCAGTCGGCAGCAGGGCAAGCCAGGCGTTACGCCTTATTACCCGCCATGGCGAGCACTATCAGGAACAGCGCTCCATCTTGTGTCGTTTTGTGCCGCTCCGGGGGGAAGAAGGCTGGCACGATGGCACGAGAGCGTAACGCAGGAAAGGAGGCACCATGCGATGGCAGGTGATGTGTCTGGCCCTCCTGGGCTCCGTCCTGGTGAGCCTGGCCTTCGGAGCGACCTTGCGTCATCCAGAGGAAGCCAAAGAACTCGCGGAAAAAATTCTCGGACGGGCCAGCGTGGGCGATATGGACGGTATCGTAAAAGTCATCAAGCCTTACTGGCCATTTCCGGACGAAGAACTCGAAACCGTGGTGGCGCAGACCGCCCAACAGCGTACGCAGTTGAGCCACCGCCTTGGCAAGAGCGTCGGCTTTACCCTGGTGCGTCGTGAGTTTGCCGCAGACACCTTCCTGCGTCTGATCTACGTGGAGCGCTTCGAGAACAGTGGTCTGCGCTGGATGTTCACCTTTTATAAGGTGAAAGACGCCTGGAAATTCAACAACTTCACCTGGGATGAGGACATCAGCAAACTCTTTCCTAGCAGCCCTCAGCCCCGTTAGCCTGGCGCCGTCTGGCGCGCGCTATGGGGCAAACAACCAATAGGACACCGTCTTCACAGTGGTCGGCCCAGCGTCTCTGGGCCAGCGCGCTTCGTCCACTTTGGTGACCGCCAGATCCCGGCCACTTTGGCCAACCAGATGCAGATAGAGCGCTTCGCCATCGAGGGCTGCCGCGGTAGCCGAGGTACGGGTAGCTTCCTCCAGACTCATCAGGGGAGAGCGTTGCTCCACCTCACCCACCTTCCGATGGCCAATCTGGCATTGCACCCCCTGGGCCAGGGCCGCTGCAGTGTAATCCTGCACCGTGAGACAAATCGTGCCCTGCGGGGTGTCATAGAGCACTTGAAAAATGACCGCAATGTCTGCAGGAGCGTCGTTGGGGCTTGGCACGGTGACTCTACCTCCTGGGAACACGTGGGGGCAAGCGACGGGCCTGCTGCACAGCAGTCAAGCGCCTTAGTTGCCCTGCTTGTTGCTCTGGTGATCGAGGCATACGCGAGGCATTGTACTCTACTTTCTGGACAAACGCGGTATCTATCAAGTTCCTCCCATGACTAGCCGAAAGAGGAGACGAGGGAAGATAAGACCCCTAATATACTAGCCGTGCAGTCTCAGCAAAGGACAGGGCGCATGCCGACAAAACAGGTCTTGATTATTGACGATGAAGAGCATATCCGCGAAGTTGCCCAGATCAGCCTGGAAATGGTCGGGGGCTGGCAGGTCCTCACCGCGAGTTCTGGGAGGGACGGGCTCGCACAAGCTGCCGCGACCCAGCCCGATGCGATTCTGCTTGATGTGATGATGCCAGACATGGATGGGCCGACAACCTTGCAAAAACTTCAGGCGACGGCGACACTGTGCGCGATTCCTGTCATCTTCCTGACCGCAAAAGTCCAGGCGACCGATCAACGCCGTTTTGTCGACCTTGGCGTGCGAGGTATCATCAATAAACCATTTGACCCCATGGCGTTACCGAGCCAGGTTGCGGCCGTCCTGGGCTGGGAGTGTTAGGGAAACCCCTTACCAGGAGGTCAGACCTGCAGGGTGCGTCGGATACGTTGCATCAGGATCGGCACGCTCAACGGTTTGGCCACATGGTCGAACGCTCCCAACTCCCACGCTTCTAGTATCTCGGCTTCGACCGTGTGGCCGGTCAGCATGATCACTCGCGTATGCTGTAGCACCCCATCATCTGCCAAGCGTCTGAGCACGGCCAGACCACTGAGCCCTGGCAGGTCAACGTCGAGCAAGATCACACTGGTACGCAGAGACGGTTGCAGGCCGCCCAGACATTCCACAGCCCCCTGGCCATGCGTGAACCATTGGGTGCGATAACCACGGGTTTCCATGGCGTCGAGTAACTGATGCGCGAAGAGCGCATCATCGTCAACCAGGACAATGTCGACCTGCTGAACGGTGTGACCTGCCTCCGGCTCCCATCCAGTAGGCAGCACACGGTTCCTCCCCGTGTTTTTGGCCAGATAGAGCGCCGCATCGGCGGCACAGTATAAGGCATGGAGCTCTGTACCATCGGTCGGATATGCGGCGACACCCGCACTAAAAGTAACGTGGAAGCGCGTCCCCTCAGGCCTTTTGAATTCCTCTCGGCGCCATGCTTCCAGGACTTCGGCAAGCCGATGCACACCGACCTCGCGCGTCGCACTCAACATCCCGACGACAAACTCCTCACCACCCCAACGGGCGACAATATCTTCACTCCGGAAGGAGCGCTGTAGCAGATCGCCAAGGCGGCGCAGGACCTCATCCCCTCCGGCATGACCGTATTGCGTATTCACATGTTTGAAATGATCGAGATCGAGCACGGCCAGACTCAATGGCTGCTGATGACGCGCCGCAAGACATAAAAATTGCTCTAACACCTGACTCGACTTGCGCCGATTCGCAATCCCAGTGAGGGGATCGGTCTCAGCAAGACTGCGAAACAGGTGGACGCGCTCCAGACGATTGGTAATCCGGGTCGTCAGCTCGGGGCCAACAATGGGTTTGCTGACAAAGTCATCCGCGCCAACGGCAAAGACCTGCTGGACAGTCGCGGTATCCGTACGGCCGGTCAGGAACAGCACAGGGAGTTCACGCCAGCGTGGATCACTACGCACCACACGGCATAACTCAATCCCACTGATATGCGGCATGTCTACGTCCAGCACCAGCAAATCTGGGGCAACCTCGGCCAGGACATCCCAGAATTGTAGGGGCGCATCGAGTATCGTAAGTTTAATATCGAGCGGGGTGAGTAGCACACGCAGCATCGTCAGGATCTGCGGATCGTCGTCGACCACCAGGACTTTGGCTGTATGGCTCTGCATTTGCTGCAATACTTGCGTCACGGCCTCGACAATCTGTGCTGGAGCAGTAGACTTTTGGAAAAATCCACGTCCCCCTAAGCGAGCGACTTCCACCCGATCGATAAAGGTGTCCTGGGCGGTCAGGACGAGCACAGGAACAGGGGGCGCATGCTCTGTCAGATAGCGCAGTATCGTCATGCTATCCGTCTTGGCGTGCGGCAAAGACAGATCCAGGAGCGCCACATCAGGGGGAGCCTGCATGAGGGCCTGGCGCACTGCCTGCAGACTTGCGACACACACGGTCCGCATGCCCCTGGCCGCGGCCTCTCTGGTCAACTGCTCATTGAGAGCAGTATCATTGTGCACGATTAGAAGCAGTGGCTGTGCAGCACAGGATGCCAGCTGAGGCACGGGAGTCTGCGGCATAGCCGCAGGATGCTCCAACGCCTGCCGCAAAGATACCACTAGGGTAGACAGCCGCAGCGCCTGGGGGGCTTCGAGGGCTGTCTCCTCTTGGAACATTTGCTCCATCTCGCGCGCAAGTCGCGAAGCTTCAGCGAAACCAAACGTGCCTACAGAACCGGCCAGTTTGTGGGCTTCCCGTTCTGCCTGACGCCGCATGCTGTCGGTGAGCGCTCCATCACGGAGGGCGGTGAATGGCTTCTGCCAACACCGTCACACGCCCCAGGGCGACGTCGTGAAATCGTTCCCAAATAGCCGCGACGGCTGCCATCGTCTGCTGTCGTGTCTGGCTGGCCTCGGGTTGGGCTGCTGGCAGGGCTTGCCTCATAGGGATCGCGCTCCTAACACTTGATCCAATGCACGCAACAGCGAGGGACTTTCCAGGTGGCATACCCATTGTGTCAGATCTGTGCTGCGCGGCTCTGTCTCTGCCGTCGAGGTGCTGAACAGCACGATGGGAATATCCGGTGTCGTGGAGCGCCCTTTCAGCGTCAACAGGGATTCCCAGATGGTGATATCGTGCGTATAGAGACTCAATAAAATGACGGCTGGCTGCTGGCGTATCGCATCGAGCACGGCGTCACCTGCAGTCACCGGCAGCACGCGGTAGCCCTCACGTTCTAACAGCGTTTGAGCCGTGGCACACACCGCAGGATCAGGATCACACACCAGGACAAGGGGTGGTGCAAGCGGTGTGGACACACCCGCAGTGTACTGTGCTGCCCAGGCCGCAACTGGTTGCTCAGGCTGCCCCTGGCATACGGGGAACGTACAATAAAACGTGGTCCCATGGCCATACACCGAGGTGAAGTCCAACTCGCCCCCCATGCTTTCCACCAGGGCTTTACTGATGCTCAATCCCAGACCAGTACCGCCTTTCTGACGCGAGTCCGAAGAGTCGGCCTGCGAAAATTTCTGGAAGATGCGTGCCCGAAACTCCTCTGGGATCCCCTCTCCGTGATCGCGAATCTCAATCCGGAAAGTCTGCTCTCGCCGGAGGACGGCGACTTGGACTTCATCCCCTTTGGATGAAAACTTGGCGGCATTCGAGAGCAGATTCGCCATCACCTGGGTGAAGCGGTCACCGTCCACGCACACCATCGCCTCGTCCACGCGTTCCGCGACCACAAACCGGACGCCATAGGTGTTGGCATACCCGAAATGGGCCTCTATCGCCTGCTCGATGAGCGGCATCAGTGGTTGCATGCGCAGGTCGAGTTGCATTTTGCCTGCCTCGATTTTCTCGATATCGAGCAGATCGTTCATGAGACGTGTCAGCCGTTCACAATTTTTCAGCGCAATGTGGAGCAGACGATTGCCCTGTACCGACAAGTCTCCACTCATTTTGCCAATGACCAGCCCCAGCGAGCCACGTATGGAGGTGAGCGGGGTGCGCAACTCATGGCTGACGGTTGAGATAAATTCTTGCTTGAGACGCTCCATCTTCTTGCGCTCAGTGATATCACGGACAATGCCTGTAAACGTGCGGCGTCCTTCGATGGGCACCTCGCTCAGTGCCAGATCCATGGGAAACTCTGAGCCGTCCCGACGCCGCCCGATCACTTCCAGTCCAACACCGCTGATCCGGCGCTGTCCGGTACGGCGATAGGACTCCAGATAGCCATCATATGCACTGTGAAATGCCTCTGGCATCAAAATGTTGACGTTCTGCCCAATGATAGCGGTAGCGCTGTGGCCGAAAATTTTCTCTGCAGCAGCATTGAACGATTCGATGTGCCCATACTCGTCAATCGTCACAATACCATCCACCACATTGTCCACGATAGCACGCATACGTGCTTCGCTCTTGATATACTGCTGGCTCATCCGATGCGCCAGGTCTAAGGCGCGAGTACGGGTCCGGTGAATCGACCAGACTACGACAGAAAACAAGATGCTGATCGTCAGCCCACACAGTAAAACAAGGCGCGGTTTCCCTCCATCCGTGATGGCTTCTGCGTATGGTTGTGACGTAAAAAGCAGTGTCCACCGGTGGCCATGGAGTTCAAGCGTCTCACTCGCCATAAAGGCAGGCTGAAACGCTGCGCCCAGCCGTTGGCGGTTGGTGTCCATAGAGTACATCAGCGCCTTTTCCGTGGTCTGCTCACCGTCGAAGATAGAAAAATCAATATCAGGCTGCGCTCGACCAATGACACCATGCATCAAGTCATTCATACGAAACGGGCTGTAGCATAGCCGAAGAGGGCTTGCTGGCGCTGCTCTGCGGTGTGGAGCTCCATGCCTTTCTTATAGACCGGTACATACATCAGGAAGCCTGCCTGCACACCCTGGTGCGTTTCCTGCACTAGGGTGACTTTCTCAGAGATAGCCGTATCACCTGTATCGCGCGCGCGTTCCATCGCAGCCCGCCGTATTGGCTCAGAAAACATATCATAGCCAAAAGCCCGCAGATTCCGCCCCCCGAAAGGCTCCAGGTAAATGATCGACGTATAGAGCGGCCGATCGCCCTCAGGCCAGACGGTGTACTGTGGAAACCCCTCATCACGGATACGCTGGAGATGCTCGTCTTTCTCAGTGGGTTGGAACAAGAGGGAGAAACCCATGCCTTGAATGCCTGGGTAAGCGTGCTCAATGTGTAGGCCTGTGACATACGTATGCCAGATATTGCGTGTGACTATGGGCAGAGCATTAAACAGGCTGACACCGCCCCCTAGAACGCTGACCAATTCGGTAATACCTCAGGAGGCAAGTTGACGCTCCTCTGCATAACGTGCAGCCACCTGCAAGTTGCTGACCGCCGCATGACGGCGGCCGTCAAACTGGTT
>Ga0194121_10009924_pt1 | contig 11690 bp, 12 predicted proteins | sample TA2MahCa50mmetaG_FD_148609 | JGI IMG/M metagenome (GOLD analysis project Ga0194121, IMG submission 148609) | Freshwater microbial communities from Lake Tanganyika, Tanzania - TA2015020 Mahale Deep Cast 50m | ecosystem: Environmental > Aquatic > Freshwater > Lake | place: Tanzania: Lake...
AGGAGCGTTCTCTATCGTCGGCCATGGCGGGCGTGGCGCCTCCCTGCTCTCGTGAAGGACCGGCTTAGACCACCAAATCCTGAACGAAATCAGTGAGCTATGCTACACCCGCCGCACCGATACGGCCTGCGTCACGAATAATCCAGGCTAGGTCGATGCACGAAATCGGGTGGATCAAGCGATGGTGGCGGGCGAAGTCGGCTTTCTGGCGGCCGCTGGCGCGGGGGTCTTGAGTTTTCTGTCGCCCTGCGTGCTGCCCTTGGTCCCCGCCTATCTGTGCTTTCTTGGCGGGGTGTCGTTGCAGCAGCTCACCCAGCCGGCCATCGCCGGCCAAGCGGCGGCGGTGGCGGCGCCGGTGACCGGGCGGGTGGCGGCGGCGGCGCTGGCATTCGTGCTGGGTTTCTCGGTGGTGTTCATCGCGCTGGGGGCGGGTGCCTCGGCCGTCAGCGGCCTGCTGCTGGAGAACAAGCTTTGGCTTGGGCGCGTTGCGGGCGCGGTCATCGTCGTGTTCGGTCTGCATTTCACCGGCCTCATCCGCATCCCCTTCCTGAATTACGAAGCGCGCATTGCGGTCGACCGGCCGCCCACCGGTCTGCTCGGCGCCTTCGTCATCGGCCTGGCCTTCGCGTTCGGCTGGACCCCTTGCATCGGGCCCGTGCTGGCGACCATTCTGACCGTGGCCGCGCGCGAGGAGGGGCTGCATCACGGCGCCAGTCTGCTCGCGGCCTATTCGGCCGGGCTGGGAGTGCCGTTCCTGCTGGCAGCGCTGGCATCGGGCGCGTTCCTGCGCTGGTTGCACCGCTTTCGCCGCCATGTGCGCGCGGTCGAACTCGGCATCGGTGGACTGCTCATTGTAACCGGGCTAATGTTCATGAGTAATTCTTTCGAATTGTTGGGATTCTGGTTGCTTGAGGCGTTTCCGTTCTTGGCCGAGATCGGTTAGAAAATGCGTGCCGAGGCAAGCATTGCTTCCTTGACGTTCATGCCTAAGGCGCTATCTACCTATTCGACGTGTTGAGGGCAGCCGTCGCGGTTGGGGCAAGGTGGAAGGCGATCGATCCGCATGGAAACCGAGAACGTAAGACGCAACGCACGCAATCTCAGCCGCGTGCTCAAGGCCTTGGCCAACGAGCGACGTTTGATTGTGTTGGCCTATCTGGCGAACGAGGAATTGAGTGTGGGCGAACTGGAATGCCGCATCGGCATCAGCCAGTCGGCGCTTTCCCAGCACTTGGCGCGACTGCGGCGCGACGGCCTGGTCAAGACCCGCCGGTCCGCGCAGAACATTTACTACTCGCTCGACCAGGGTCCGGCGAAGGCGATGCTGGACATGCTGGAAGCAACCTATGGCGGAGACAGCGATCCCGTGCCGCCGCGCGACGTGACCGAGGCCGCCTGACGCGAGAGCGGCCGTCGCCCACCGGCGTTCTGACGCCATTCTGCGAAAAGACCAGTGACTAGACCCACCGTTCCATCGATAGTGCGGAACGGCCGTGGGCGTTGTGCGCGGTCGCCGGTGGGGGCGGCCCGCAACGCCCACGGGCCTTCGTGCTTGTCATGCAGATCTACCTGCCTATCGCGGAACTCTCGCTAGACGTGTTCCTGTTGCTGGCGATCGGCGGCGGGGTCGGATTTCTGTCCGGCATGTTCGGGGTGGGCGGCGGCTTCCTGCTGACGCCGCTGTTGCTGTTCTGTGGCGTCTCGCCGGCGGTGGCGGTGGGCACCGCCGCGCCGCAGATCGTTGCCTCCTCGGTATCCGGCGCCCTGGCGCATTGGCGGCGCGGCAATGTCGATGTGCCCATGGGGATCGTCCTGCTCCTGGGCGGCATGCTCGGTTCCAGCACGGGAACGCTGCTGTTTGCCTATTTGCGCCGGATCGGCCAGATCGACGTGACCATCATCCTGACCTACGTCGTCTTCCTGAGCATCATCGGCTCGTTGATGCTGGCCGAAAGCCTGCGCGCCTTGCGACGCGAAGCGAGCAGCGCCAGCCGCGGCAAGCTGCATCAACATAACTGGTTGCACGGCCTGCCATTCAAATTTCGCTTCCGCAAATCCAAACTCTATATCAGCGCCCTTCTGCCGGTGGGAATTGGCTTCTTCATCGGCGTCTTGGCAGCAATCATGGGAGTAGGTGGCGGTTTTATCATGGTTCCGGCCATGATCTATTTGCTGGGGATGCCGACTATTACAGTTATAGGGACGTCTCTCCTTCAGATTATTTTTGTGATGATGAATCTGACTTTCATGCAAGCTTGGCAGAATCAAACGGTCGATATCGTGCTGGCCTTCGTGTTGACCGTTGGCGGTGTGCTGGGCGCGCAATTCGGCAGTCGCATTGGCACCCGCCTGCGGGGCGAGCAGTTGCGTGGCCTGCTGGCGCTGCTGGTGCTGGGCATGGCGGTGAAGCTGGCCTACGACCTGGTGGCGACGCCGGCCGATGCCTATTCGATCGTCGTTCTGGGGCGGGCGACATGAGCGGGCGTGGCTGGCCGGCGCTGCTTGCCATGCTCGTGCTGACCGTGGCGGAGGGCGGGCTTGGCCGATCGGCAGCGGCGCAGTCGCTCGTCGCCGACATTTCCGACCACTTGGTCGCGGTCACCACCGACTTCGCCGGCACCGAGTTGCTGTTGTTCGGCGCGGTCGAACGGCCTGGCCGGGTGGTCGTCGTGGTGCGCGGTCCGTTGCAAACGCTCGTGGTCCGGCGGAAGGAACGCGTGCTGGGAGTCTGGATCAATCGGTTGGCCACCACTTTCGTCGACGTGCCGGCGTTTTATGCGATAGCCAGCTCTGCCCCGCTGGCGGAGGTCGCTTCCGCCAGCGAACTGGCGCGGCAGGAATTCGGGCTCCGTTACCTTCGGCTGAACCCCGCGAGCGGCGCCCAGTCCGACCCGGATGGCGGCTTTCGTGCAGCGCTGGTTCGCGTCAAGCAGCGCGAGGGCCTGTACTCCGAAGGCCTTGAACAGGTTTCGTTCCTGGGCGAGCGGCTGTTTCGCGCCCGCATCCCGCTGCCGGCCAATGTTCCCACCGGCAGCTATGTCGCCACGGTCTTCTTGTTGGTCGACGGCGAAGTGGTGGCGGCGCAGACCTCGCCGCTGGTCGTGAGCAAGCTCGGCACCGGCGCGCGCATTGCCAGGGTTGCGGAGCACGACGCGGCGATTTACGGTCTGTTCGCCATACTTCTCGCTCTGTCTGCCGGCTGGTTGGGCAGCATCGCTTTCCGGCAGGGTTGATTCGCCCGATTGGATGTGCCGGGGGTCACTGTCAGGCAGCCCAGGCCAACTATATAATCCTTGTCCGGCCATGACCCGTTCAGGCTTATGCAAAGCCCCCTGTGCATGAATCGGCCATGGGGCAGCCCGCCAGCGATGGCGCGGGCTTGGCCAGGAAGTGCCGGACGAGGCTGCCGGCAAGTGTCGGAGAGGCGCTGTCTTGAGCAACAGGGCAACCGGGTTGACGACTTGGTTCGGCCGCGTTTGCGGCGCCTGGGCGCGTTGCCGGCGTGGCGTGACGGCGATCGAGGCGGCGCTTGTCATGCCGGCTTTCGCGCTGATGACCTTCGGTATCATCGAAACCGCCATGCTCTATTTCGCGGCGGCCGCGCTGGAGGGCCAGGTCGGCGAGGCTTCCCGGCAGATCCGCACGGGCAACGTGCAAAAGTCAGGCGATCCGGCCGCCGAATTCCGCAACCTGCTGTGCGATCAGCTGGGCGGTCTGGTGCGATGCAGCGACGTGATCATCGACGTGCGCCGTTTCAATAGCTTCAATTCGGTCAACTATCCCCCCTATGTCGACGAGGACGGCATGCCGAGCGATGCCAGCTTCACGCCCGGCGGTCCGGGCGACGTGGTGCTGGTCCGGGTGACCTATCGCTGGCAGATCCTGACGCCGTTCCTGGCCTACCATCTGGGCGACGGCGGCACCTCGAGCAAGCAGTTGCAGGCCCTGGCGGTGTTCCGCAACGAACCCTATGAAGGCGCCCTCTGATGCTGGGCCGCCTGCTCCGGCTATGGCTCTGCCGCCGCGGCATTGCCGCCACCGAGTTCGCGTTGGTGTTGCCGCTGATGGTGCTGGTGCTGGCCGGCACGGCGGAGCTCGGCAATGCGCTGCTGCTCGACCGCAAGGTGACGCGGGCAGCGCATATCGCGTCCGACCTGGTGGCGCAGGAGGAGACCGTCGACACCGCTGTCCTGAACGACTTCTTGGACGCGGTGGAACGAGTGCTGGTGCCCTATCCGACCAACGCGATACGGATTTCGTTGACCAGCGTCTGGCGCGATCCCGACACCGACTCGCTGCAGGTGGACTGGAGCATCGCGCGCAACACATCGGCATTGTCGACCGGCAGCGCCTATGTCCTGCCCACCGACATGGTGCCGGTCATCGGCGAGAGCGTGATCGTGGCGGAGATCGAGTATGCCTACTCGCCGCTCTATGCCGACCTGATCACCGGCGGGCTGATATTGAGCGATCGGGCATATTTGCGGCCGCGCCGCACCACCCGGGTCACCCGACTCTGAGGCTGGCCCACGGCATGCGCGGAAGAATGCTTGCTAGGGCGATCGCGGGCGAGGGGCCGGCGGTGGCCAAGCCTGAGGGGAAGGCGGTTCAGCCGGACAGGGAGGTTCGGCCATGTGCATGAGCGACTGGCGGAAACGGTCAGCCGGGCTGTGGCGGCGAGTACACGAATTGCCGGCCGAGCGGCGCGGCGCGGTCGCCGTGATCTTCGTCATAGCACTGGTGCCGCTGGTGGCTGCGGGCGGCGCGGCGATCGATATCTCCCGCGCCTATGTCGTCAAGCAGCGGCTAGGCTTCGCCATCGACGCGGCGGCCCTGGCCGTTGGCTCGGCGACCGGCAGCGAAGACGAATTGTCTCAGATCATGCTGCGCTTTTTCCAGGCCAACTATCCGGCCAACGAGGTGGGCGTGCCCGCCACGCCCAGCATGAGCATCGTCGACAACGTCGTCACCATCACGGCCAGCGCCGAGGTCAATGCCACCTTGATGCGCATAGTCGGTGTCAACAACATCAGCGTTGCCGCCCGCACCGAGGTGGTCCGCGAGACCAAGGGCCTGGAAGTCGTGCTGGTATTGGACAACACCGGTTCGATGGCGGGCAGCAAGATCGCCTCGCTGAAAACCGCGGCGACCGACTTCACCAACATCCTGTTCGGTAGGGAGACGATCGCCACCAACCTGAAGATCGGCATCGTGCCATTCGCCGGCAGCGTGAACATCGGCACCAGCCGACAAAGCCCGTATACCACGGGCGCGTCCGCTGCCAGTTATTTGCCGACCACCTGGGGCGGCTGCGTCGAGGCACGCAACAACGTGGTGCCGACCGACGAGGAAGATACCTGGGTCAACAACACCTCGCACCGCTGGCGCCGTTATCTGTGGCCGCCCCACGCGACGCGCAACCGCTGGCCGCCGGTCACCAGCACGGCTGGCCCGAACAAGCAGTGCCCGGTCGAGGTGCTGCCGCTGACCGCCGTCAAGTCACAGATCACCACCAAGATCGGCGCCATGGCTGCCAGCGGGGTGACCCATATCAATCTGGGAGCAGCCTGGGGCTGGCGCCTGTTGTCGCCGACCGAGCCATTCACCGAAGGCCGGCCCTATGGCGACCCGAACTACAACAAGGCGATCGTCATCATGACGGACGGCGAGAATTTCATCAGCAACGTGTTCGGCGAGTATTCGGCCTATGGCAACCTGAGCGAGGGCCGGCTCGGCACCACCAGGCTGGGCTCCGCGGTGACCGCACTCAACAACCGCCTGCTCACGGTCTGCACGCGCATGAAGGCGCTCGACATCATCGTCTACACGATCACTTTCCAGTCAACGCCTGCGGCCTTCGCGGTGATGCGCGACTGCGCGAGCGATCCTGCCAAGGCCTTCGAGTCGCCGACCAACGCGGACCTCGAGCGCACGTTCCGGGCGATCGGCGCCCAGCTCAGCAATCTGCGTCTGGGCCGGTAGGTTCGGCTGGCCTTCGCCGCTCAGGCGGCGACGGCGGTGCGCGGCGCTTCGTCGAGGATCTGCTCGAAGCCTTGTTCAGCCTGCGGGTAGTTGACGACCGAGAGCGTGAAGCGCGGATTGATCGAGGCTTCGTCGACGTAGATTGTCAGGTTGCCGAGATGCGCGTGAACCTTGTCGGTGACGGGCTGGCAGCGGTCCCAGACGGTGTTCTGCAGCAGCACGCAGAACCGCTCCGGCGCGACGCGCGCCACCAGGTCGCTTTCGCGCGTTAACTTGGTCAACAGTCGCGCCGCCTCGGTCATCATGTTCTCGGCCGGGTTGTAGCCCAGCCGATCGTAGACCTCGGCATAGTTGTCAATATCGACGTAGAGCAGGGTGCCTTGAGCCTTGGTCCGCTTGGCCTCGGCTAGCGCCACGCGGAAGAACTGCCGGAATTTCGCGCGGTTGACAACGTTGGTCGAGCGGTCGAGGCCGGCGCCATCGCACAGCTCGTCCTCCAGGTTGAGCAACCGCTTGCCATTCTTGATGCGCAGGCGCAGCTCGATGGTATTGAGCGGCTTGGTCATGTAGTCGTCGGCACCGGCTTCCAGCCCGGCCATCAGGCTGTCCTTGTCGAGCTTGCCGGTGTAGAATATGATGTAGGTGTACCGGGCCCGGCGCAGCTTGCGAATGCGCGCGCACAAGTCGGGGCCGTCCATCCCGGGCAAATCCCAGTCCAGCACTACCATCCGAAACGGTTCCTTGCGGATCCGCTCGAAGGCGGCGGTGCCGTCGCGCTCGACCACCACGCGGTGGCCCCAGCGCTGCAGCTTGGTCCGCATCAGTCGCGCGAACAATTCGTCGCCGTCGACCACCATGATCTTCATCGGCCTAGCTCCAGCGCCTCGCCGCCCCGCCGCGGCGGGGAAGAATTCGCGGCCGCTTTGCGTTGCACGGGCATCCGCTGCCTAGCGGGTGGGGGCGGGCACTGATTGGCCGCCGCCGCCAGTTGCCGGCGGCTGCGCTGCCTGTGAGCCCGGCGTTGGCGCTGGGCTGCCGGGCGCCTGGGCTGGCGGCGCGCCCAGGATGGACGGCGGCAGGCCGCTGACCGTGATGCCCTGGTTGGGCGGGGTGGGCGGCAGGTTGCTGGGCACCACCGCGCCCTGGCCGACGACATTGCGCACGCCGACGCAGCGCGGGTTGCAGCTCACGGTCGCCTCCTCGACGCCGCGCAGCACGCTGACATGACGCAACAGATGCGGCACGACCACCACCGCGGTCTGCACCAGGGCCTTGCCCTCGGCGTCCAGGATATGCAGGTTGGTCTCGCCCGCTTCCAGTCCCATGACGAAGAGCGTCTTGGCCCGTTCGACGACGACGTCGGCGATGCCGGGATTGCCCACCACGACAACCGCCGGATCCTCCTTGAGCCGCAGCATGAAGGCCTTGCCGAGCTCGACCTGCAGGGGTTCGGCGCTGGCCGGAACGGCTGACGCCAGAAGACTCGCCACAAATGCTGGAATTGCGCGCAGCATGGCCGGACCCCTTCATGCCTGTCGGTCGCGCGACAGCGGCACGCGCCAGACCGAACGAGCCTAACGCTAGCACGTTAAGGATGGCTTTTCTAATTGCGGGGCGGGCCTGCGGGCGCGATCCCAAGACAGTCCCTGACCTTGGGGTTAAACTGTTGGCATGTCTCGATTCGCTGTCGCCCCGGGCAGCCTGTTGCTGGCGGCGGGGTTGGTGCTGGCAGGGTGCGCGGGCGGCGGGCCGACTGGTGAGGTGGTGTCGGCCAAGGTGGGAGCCAGCTTGCTGGAGGCCGCCACCGACTCGGCGCAGCGCCGCGACCATATCACCGCCGTCACCTACTATCGCTCGCTCTACGAGCGCAGCCCCAACGACAAGGCCGTGGTGCTGGGCCTGTCGCGCAGCCTGCGGCAGTTGATGCGCCCGCGCGAGGCGCAAGGGGTGCTGCGCCGGGCCTTGCAGACGGCGCCCAAGGACCCGGAACTGCTGATTGAGATGGCCAAGATCCAACTCGCGCTCGGCGAAGCGATGGAGGCGGTGGAGAACCTGACGGCGGCCGAGCCGCTGAAACCGGGTGCCTGGGATGTCCAGGTGGCGCTCGGCATCGCTTACGACCGGGTGGGGTTGTACGAAGAGGCCGAGCGGCGCTATCGCCGGGCGCTCGAACTGTCGCCGGAAAACGCGGTTGCGCTGAACAATTTCGGCCTGTCGCTGGCACAGGCCAATCGTCTCGACGAAGCCATCAAGGTGCTGGAGCGCGCCACGCATTTGCCGGAGGCGACCAACCAAATGCGGCAGAACCTGGCCCTGCTGCACGCCATGAAAGGCGACCTCGCGGCGGCGGAGCGGCTGATGCGCAGCGACCTGCCGGCCGATGTGGTGGAGCACAATCTCGGCTATTACCGTCGTTTGCAGGCGGGTGGCGACCAGGTGACCCTGCGGCCGGTCCTGCCGGGCGATGCGCCGGCGGGCGTGGCGGCGACGGCCGCTACGCCAGCGCGGCAGCAAGGCGTCAAGACCGAAAGCCGCCCGGATCGGCCGATCGAAGTGGCGCGCCTGGAGCCGCCGGCGGCGAGGGAAGACGCGGCGGCCAAGCCGGAACCGGTACCGGCGGCGGACAGCGGCGACGGCGAACGGCGGACGGCCGGGGCTCTGGCCGGTGTTGCACCGAGCGGAGCGGCCAATGGCGCGGGCACGACAAGCGGGGAGCCGGCCCGTGCATTGGGCAAGGCGCCGGAACTGGCCGAGGCACGCGAGCCGAGCAGCGCCGCCGATACCGCCACGGAGCCGAGTGCGCCAACCGCCGAGGCGGTGCCGCGATCGGCGCGTGGCGCCGGCCCGCCGAAGCAGGCAGGATCGGTCGAGAAAGCCGAGAAGCCCGCAACACCCGAGAAGGCGTCGGGCAAGAGCGCGGCCGCCGCCAGAGCCAACAGGCTGGTAGGGCTTGCCCCGGCCTCCGGCGGCGATGTGCAGTTGCAGCTAGGCAGTTTCGCCGAGCAACAGGCAGCCGAGCGCGGGCTTGGGACGTTGCGCAAGCAGTTCGACGACGTGATCGGCTGGCTCCAGCTTTCGGTCGCCAGCGCCACGGTCAACGGGCGCGGACAGTTCTACCGCATCGTCAGCGAGAAGCTGCCGAGCAAGGACGCTGCTGACGCGGTCTGCCAACGGCTGAGCGAGCGCAAGGCGCGTTGCCTGGTGACGCGCGTGCCCGAACCGAACAAGGTCGGGGGCTGATCGCCGCGTTGGCGTGCCGGTTGCTAGATCGTCTGTAGGGTCTTGATGATCGCCGGCCCGATCAACACGATGAACAGCACCGGCAGGAAGAAGGCGATCATCGGCACGGTGAGCTGCGCCGGCAGGGCGCCCGCCTTGCGCTCGGCCTTGGACATGCGCTCCTCGCGCTGCTCCTGAGAAATCACTCGCAGCGACACGCTGACCGGGGTGCCGTATTTCTCGGCCTGAGTCAGCGCCGTGACCAGCGAGCGGATGGACGGCAGGCCGGTGCGTTTGGCCAGGTTCTCCAGTGCCGCGCGCCGGTCGGGCAGGAAGGCCAGTTCGGCCGTGGTCAGCGACATCTCCTCGGCCAGTTCGGGGCTGTTGTCGGCCACTTCATCGGCCACCCGGTGGAGCGCGGCCTCCATCGACAGGCCGGCCTCGACGCAGATCACCATCAGGTCGAGCGCATCGGGAAAGGCGCGGGTCAGTTTCTGCTGGCGCTTCTGCACCAGGTTGGAGAGCACAATGCCGGGCAGAACGAAGCCGATGAACGCAGCGCCGAAGCAGATGGCCAGCTTGGCGACCAGGTCCAGGTTGGTCTTCGCCAACAGGAAGAAATAGAGCGCCGTCACTGCTGTGAAACCGAGCGGGGCCACGAAACGGAAGAAGGTGTACGTATAGAGCGGACCGTTGCCGCGCAGCCCGGCCGAGGCAAGGGTGTCCTTCAGGCTCTGGCTCTTGCGCGGGTCGAGTAGCCGGAAGCGGTCAACGATCGTGCGGACGTAGCCCCTGACTTGATGCTGCCGCAGCCGCGATCGCTGCGGCCCATGCCGCGCGCGCTGCGCGGCCAGCAGTTCCTCGCGTCGGCGCGCCACCAGCTTCAGCCGGCTGGTGAAGGTGTCGCGTTCGATCAGCGGCATGCCGAAGGCGAGGATGGTGAGAAACGCTCCCACGCTCGCCAGCAGCATGATCAGGTTGGGTGTTTCCAGCAAGGTGTCGATCATATCTCGAAACTGATCATCTGCTTCATGACGATGACGCCGATGCTCATCCAGGTGAGGCCAGCCAGGATCATGTAGGTGCCGAGCTTGTCGGTGAATAGCAGGGCGATGTAATCGGGGCTCACCAGCCACAGCAGCCCGGTCATGATGAACGGCAGCGAGCCGATGATCATGGCCGAGGACTTGGCTTCCGAGGACAGCGCCTGGACCTTGTCCTGCATGCGCTTGCGCGCGCGCAGCACGTTGGACAGGTTTTGCAAGGTTTCCGCCAGGTTGCCGCCGGTCCGCTGCTGGATCGACAGCACGATGGTGAAGAACTTCATCTCCGGCGTCGGCATCAGTTCCAGTGCCCGGGCCAGTGCCTGGTCCAGCGTCAAGCCGATGCGCTGGGCCTCGACCAGTTCGCGGAACACGCCGGAGATCGGCTCGGGGCTTTCGCGGGCGATGATGTTGAGGCACTCGCGGACGGGCAGGCCGGAGCGAATGCCGCGGATAATGACGTCGACCGCGTCGGCGAAGCGCAAAGTGAACTGCTTGACGCGCCGCTTGCCCAGCCAGCCGACGACGGAGCGCGGCAGGCCGAAGCCGCCGGCGATGGCCGCCGGCACGGCGCCGATCGCCGGATAGCCCATCGCCAGGTAGATGCCGGCCACCACCAGGGACAGAAGGCCGCACATCAGGAAAAACTGGCCGAGCGACATCGACAGGCCGGCCATCCTGAGCGCGTTGCGGAAGCGCTGCGAAAACGTCTGCTTGGTCGACTTCTTGGTCTCGGCTTCCTTCAGGCGGCTTTGGATCTCGCGCTTGCGGCCGCCTCCACGCTGCTGTCGGTCGCTGTCGGCCTGGGCGCCTTCGTGCCGGGCCGCCCAGGCGATGCGCCGGCGCAGGCGCGCGCGCGCCTTGAATTGCGGTGCCAGCACGGCATAGCCGGCTACGACCAGCGTGGTCGTGGCCAGCATCGTCGCCAGTATGATGACCAGATTGAGGTCCATGGACTGCCCTGCCTGGAGTTACGTGCCGAGCGCTTCGCTCAGCTCGCGTTCCTTGCCGAAATACTTGGCCCGATCCCAGAAGCTGGGGCGCAGTCCGCTCGGCTTGTGCTCGCCGACGATGCGCCCACTCGAATCTTCGCCGTAGATCTCGAAGGTGAACAAATCCTGCAATGTCACGACATCGCCTTCCATGCCCAGCACTTCGGTGATGTGCGTGATCTTGCGGCTGCCGTCGCGCAAGCGGGCCGCCTGCACGATGACGTGCACCGCGCTGGCGATCTGTTCGCGCACGGTCTTGGCCGGCAGGGTGAAGCCGCCCATCGCGATCATGTTCTCAATACGACTGATCGCCTCGCGCGGAGTATTGGCGTGAATGGTGCCCATCGAGCCGTCGTGGCCGGTATTCATGGCCTGCAGCAGGTCGAACGCTTCCGAGCCGCGCACCTCGCCGACAATGATGCGTTCGGGACGCATGCGCAGGCAGTTCCGCACC
>Ga0194121_10009926_pt1 | contig 11690 bp, 7 predicted proteins | sample TA2MahCa50mmetaG_FD_148609 | JGI IMG/M metagenome (GOLD analysis project Ga0194121, IMG submission 148609) | Freshwater microbial communities from Lake Tanganyika, Tanzania - TA2015020 Mahale Deep Cast 50m | ecosystem: Environmental > Aquatic > Freshwater > Lake | place: Tanzania: Lake...
TCGCCAAAAAGCAGTGGAGAAGGGTTTGAAAGTTAAGGGGCACGTCAAGACCTCACTAGCTCCCGGCTCACAAGTGGTTAGCGAATATCTCACCAATTCCGGACTGCAAAACTATCTCGACCAACTTGGTTTCAACCTAGTGGGATATGGTTGCACAACCTGCATCGGCAACTCCGGCCCGCTGCATCCACAAATCGAGGAAGTGATTAAGTCGAAGAATCTTTTGGTCGGCGCTGTTCTGTCGGGAAACCGTAATTTTGAAGGACGCGTTCATCCTTTAGTTAAAGCGAACTACCTCGCTTCTCCTCCACTCGTTGTCGCTTACGCCCTCACCGGCAGCTTGAAGATCAACCTCGCACAAGACGCAATCGGTATGGATATGGCGGGTAAAAAAGTTTTCCTAAAAGACATTTGGCCAAGCAAATCCGAGATTGATGCGGTGATTAATGCGCAAGTGAAGCGCGAGATATTCGCTAAAAAATATGCTAATCTGCTCAGTGGTGACGCTGCTTGGCAAAAGATCCAAACCGAAAAATCCGAAACTTACTCTTGGGATCAAAGCAGCACTTACATCCGTCTGCCAAACTTTTTCGATGATCTAAACCGCGATAATGCCACGGAAATCAATGCTGCACGCATTTTGGCGATTTTTGGCGACTCGATTACTACCGACCATATATCCCCCGCCGGCAACATTTCTGCTACCTCTCCCGCCGCCGCCTACTTGGTTTCCAAAGGCATCGAGAAAAAAGATTTTAACTCCTACGGTGCTAGACGCGGCAATCATGAAACCATGATGCGCGGCACTTTTGCCAATATCCGCATCAAAAATGAAATGCTCGGCGGCGCAAAGGAAGGTGGATTCACTAAGGACATCAAAGGCGAAGTGGTTTCGATTTATGACGCGGCAATGTCCTTCAAGAGCAACGCTACTCCGCTGGTGATTTTCGCTGGCAAGGAATATGGCACTGGCTCTTCACGCGACTGGGCAGCTAAAGGAACATTTTTGTTAGGTGTCAAGGCCGTCATCGCCGAGAGCTTCGAGCGTATTCACCGCTCAAATTTAATTGGGATGGGCGTACTGCCGCTAATCTTCAAATCAGGAGAAAACCGCAAATCTCTAGGCTTGGTGGGTGATGAAGTAATCGACATTGTAGGAATCACCTCCACCATCCGCCCCAAACAAAACATCACCTGCGTCATCAAAAAAGCGGATGGATCTAGGCATGAAGTCACATTAATCTGCGGCTTAGACACCGGAAACGAAGTCGAATATTTCAAACGCGGTGGGATCTTGCAGTATGTGATCGGGACGAATTTTTGATTTGGTCGATAACAGACATTAGAAGATATATACCCAATCTTATTCAAGACACTATGACTTCCCATTCGTCATTGCGAGGTTTGCGAAGTAAATCTAGGCAATCCATCTTTACTCACGAATGGATTGCTTCGCTGTCGCTCACAATGACGAGTGGGAAGTTAGTATCTTCAACTTGAATGGCGGTGTATATATCGCATACTGCGTGACTATATCTCTGATATATTAGTTTCTGAACCCGCGAATGATATTGGAACAACTCTAACGATAAGATTTGGGATAAAAAATCTTACTTAGTTGACAGTTTAGTTGTAATCCTAATCACGCTTAAGAAATACCCCCTCATCTCAACCCTTTCTGACCCAAATCCCATCTCGTCATTCCTGACCTAGATTTTCTTGGATGCGTTAGCGTTCCAGAAACTGTGTGTCAGGAATGACGAGGAGAGTTAATCCTTAAACGCAACTGGGTTTAGCTGTAAGGATGTTTATAAACCACGTGGGTCATCATAATGTTAATAATGAATCAATCGGAAAAATTCTCTAATGAGATGGCCACTCCTCGTTCTAATCCTAATCATCCTTCCGCATAACTCCTTCGCAATTCCGCGCGTAAAATCTAAGTCAACGCAAAATTCGCAGACAATCCTCAAAGCTGATCAGATCGATGGTGATCAAGTAAGGGATGTGATGATCGCCACCGGCAATGTCGAGATCACTCGCGACTTTTCGACAATTTATGCCGACCAGGTCACTTACGACAAAAAGCACAAAAACATTCACGCCATAGGTCATGTAAAGATTAAAAATTTTGAAGTTGGAAATGTCCTAGCGACAGAAGCAAGTATGAGTGACGACTTCAGCAAAGGTAGCTTCATCAATAGCAGGGTGTTCTTCTCTGACGGCTCTTACATCTTCGCTACTAAAACCAATCGCGAAGATCCGCTTACTACAACTTTCGAAAAACCGGTTTTCTCCATCTGCCCCAATGACGAAATCAGTCAAGATAACACGAAAGCCGGCTTTTTACGTGACTTTGCTTCCATAAAATCAAGCAGATCAACCATCGACCGCAAAAACAATAGAATCAGAAGCAAGCATAGCATCCTTAAGATTTACAGCGTTCCAATCTTCTATACGCCCTACTCCAGCCTCGCTCTACCAGGTAAAGACCGGCATTCCGGCTTCTTAATGCCTTCCTACTTTCGCTCAACAAATTTTGGTCTTGGCCTCAGGACTCCTTTCTATGTCAACATCGCACCAAACATAGATTTGACCGTTACGCCGCAATTCTATACCCAAAACAACCAATATCTCATTTCTAACAACTTCCGTCACCTCACCAGCTATGGCAGCTACGGGGCAAATCTCGAAATCGCTAACAACAAAATCACTAACACCAATAACACCACGGTCATCAACCGTACAAACGATAAGCATCGCGGTAGTTTAAAAGGCACAGGCAAGTTCGACTTCAGCACTAATCTCACCTCGGATTTTGCCATCGAAACGCTATCCGACCGCGACTATCTACGTGACTATCACTTCAACTACTGGGCATACACCCTCTCGCGCGCCAATCTCGATTACATGCATGGGCGCGATTACTACTCGGTCAAAACATTGCGGGTGCAAGAACTTGATGATTATACCAACCGCAATGCCGCGCCATTCGTGCTGCCATCGCTTGATTACCACACCGAAACCAAGCCGACCCTATCTTCAAAGGGCAAACTCGCTTTCACCTCCAACATCACCAACATCTATCGCCGCGACGGTCTTGAATATCGTCGTGCGACAGCCACTCCAGAAGCCAATCTTCCATTCAACCTCAAGGGCAATCTCTTTAACCTAAACGCCAAGATGCAGGGCGATTTTTACTGGCTGGAGAACAACTTCAAAAACTCCACTCAAACCGCCGAATACCAATCCACCCGCACAAATTATAAACCAGAAGCCTCAGCCACATGGCGTTTACCGCTGATCAAAAAAGCCAACAAAAACACCTTACTGATTGAGCCGATGGCCAACCTAGTCAGTAGTAACTACAAGAAAAATTTTGCCAAACTTCCCAACGAAGACAGCAACAACTCTGAGCTTACGATCAGTAATCTTTTCGTCTCGGATCGTATTTATGGTTTTGATCGAAATGAGGCGGGAGAACGTACCAGCTATGGCGCTAAGACATCTTTGTTTAATCAATTTGGTGAGTTCGGCTTAACTATTGGTCAAACTTATCGCTTAACTAATCGCGCGCAGGACGTGTTGATTCGCGGCTTCGCTGATAATAATCGTTCTGATTATGTCGGTCAGGCGATGTACAAAGCAGCAAAATATTTTACGCTAACTTACTCCTTCCAACTCAACCAAGCCAACTGGCACAACGACGTAAACCAGGTTACTACCACTCTAAACACCGACCGCTTCTTAATTTCTGCCGATTATCTACTCCTGTTTAAAACATTACAAAACACCCAGCAGCGCGAGCAACTCAACCTCTCTTCTACGATCAAAATGACTAGCCACTGGAACACTACCATAACCGCCAGCAAGGATTTAGTAAGCAATCGTATACTTTCTCGCGGCATCATACTTTCCCGCGATGGCTGCTGCACTAATTTCAGCTTCTCCGTAATCGAAACCAATCCGATCAACCTCACCAAACCACAACGCACCTTTAGTCTGCTCTTCTCGTTTAAGAATTTGTAAGAGGACTCTGCAGTCGGTTGCATCCGTCACTGGTCATGCTTCGACAAGCTCAGCATAACTAGTCATCTTGAGCTTGTCTAAGGGTGATGGGGAAGCTAAGCAATAATTTTCTTCATCTTCGAAATAACCTGCGCGAGCCCATCAAATATGGCTTCTCCGATGATGAAGTGACCGATATTTAGCTCAGAAATTTGCGGAATCTTCGCAATCATCGCTGCTGTTTTGTAATCTAACCCGTGACCAGCATGACACTCTAAACCCAGTACCACAGCAGCTTCAGCGCATCTCTTAATTTTCAGAAATTCCTTTTTCTGGGCGACAGATTTCTTGCGACAGAATTCTCCCGTGTGTAATTCAACTATGTCTGCGCCCAACTGAGCAGCGGCTACGATCTGCTTTTTATTTGGATCAATAAAGAGCGAAACAAGAATTCTTCTGGCGCGAATTTTGCTGATTATCTCCCGCAAGATTTTGGAATTTTTAATCACATCCAATCCACCTTCTGTTGTCACTTCCCATCTTTTTTCCGGAACGATGCAAACGGCATGAGGTCTTGTCTTAAGGGCAATCATAAGCATCTCTTGTGTTGCCGCCATCTCCAAATTGATCGGCAGTTTAATCTCTTTTTTTAACCGCTTCAGGTCAGCGTCACGGATGTGACGACGGTCTTCACGTAAGTGAATTGTAATTCCATCAGCACCAGATTTTTGAGCTAGAATCGCTGCCATAACTGGATCAGGATGCGCCCCTCCACGCGCATTTCTGATGGTTGCAACGTGATCGATATTAACTCCGAGACGAATATTTTTTCTCATAATTCACCAAAAAAGTTAGGTAAAAAACACAGCTCAAAATCATCGCAATTGGGAAACCATTTGCGCCAAAGATATTCAACAAAACCCCACCGGTTAAGACTCCGAACAATGATCCGATTGAGCCAATAATCTGAAAAGTTGCATTAGCAGAGACAAGTTTTTCTTTGCTGTAATCATCATTGGCGATCTTGAAAACCGAAACGTAAATGCAAGAGATCGACATTCCGAATATGAAATATAGCACAACTAAAATTATGTATGACTTGCTGTAGAGAATGATGATTAGGAAGGAGAAAATGCAGCCCAAAAATCCGATATTGATCACATTGTAAGGGCTGAGTTTTTTGAGAACAAAACCGACCCAAACATCAAAAAATCCACTGGCCATGTAGGAAGTAATCAGAAGGCCTGCCGCTTCATAAGAAAGACCAATATGAATACCGAAAACTACCGTGAATGAGAGAAGTAGATAAGTCTGAAAATCGAGAAAAAATCTAGCGACAAAGCAGCGCGGATTTCGTTCAAAAAATTCTTTGAGAGGAATTCTTTTTGACTCGATCTCTGGTTGTGGCAAACGCTTCAGTGGCAAGAGACAAAAGTAAGAACACAAAACCAAAATCGCTGAGGTGATGAAGGAGATATAGTTTGCAGCGCCTAATTTGCTGACAATTATAGGACCGACAGCTAAGCCAGCTGAAAGCACCATGCTAAAAATTCCGGTGGCGATTCCGCGTTGCTCATCGGTGAGTAAAATATTCAGCCAAGCCTGTCTAGAGATCACATAAATAAACCAGCAGCAACCCATGAAAAAAGCGAAGACAACCCAGAGAAAAAAGCTTTGATAGAAATAGATCAGCAAGATCCCTAACGCATAGACATAGGCCGAAAAGCCAAGCGCCCGAATCATGCCAAACCGAGCCACCAGATTACTCAAAAAAAATGAAGCAAAAATTCCACCGATTACTTCGAAGGACGAAGCCAAGCCAATCCGCGCTGGATCAATATGGTTAATAGTCAGAATAGTTGGAAAGGCAACAACATCAATACCTATGGCGATGGCGAAAAGGAAGATACTGAGAAAGAGGGAGTTGAGCTCGCGAGGCATTAGGATTTTTGATTTTAGATTTTAGATTTTTGATTGGCGCCAATCAAGAATCTAAAATCTAAAATCAAAAATCCTAAATGAGCAAAACTCCTCTTCTCGACCAAATTCACTTTCCCACTGACCTCAAAAAATTTTCCCCCGAGAAAATCAAACAACTCGCCGATGAGTTGCGTTATGAAACGATTTCTGTCGTCTCGCAAACCGGCGGCCATCTTGGCGCGGGACTAGGTGTTGTTGAACTAACTTGCGCACTGCATTACGTCTTCGATACACCGCATGACAAGTTGATTTGGGATGTTGGTCATCAGGCCTATCCACATAAAATCCTCACTGGTCGACGCAAGAAAATGCGCACGATTAGACAACCAGAAGGATTGGCTGGCTTCACCAAAAGATCAGAAAGTGAGTTTGATGTCTTTGGTGCCGGACACAGCTCCACCTCTATCTCCGCATCACTTGGTATTTCCGTCGCCAAAAAATTTAAGAAAGAAAAATCGCATGTGATAGCAGTGATTGGTGATGGTGCGATGTCAGCTGGCATGAGTTTTGAGGCCTTGAATAATGCAGGCGCACTCGAGGCAGAATTTTTTCGCGACAACCGCCTAATCGTCATTTTAAATGACAATGACATGTCGATCGCGCCCCCAACTGGCGCTCTCTCGCACTATCTGTCGCGTGTAGCCTCGTCAAAATCTTATCTCAAACTTCGTGACGCCGCCAAAAAACTTCCTGACTTCATCTCCAACTTCTCGCGCAAATTTGAGAAGGCAGCAAAGGAATGGTGGATGGGCGGTAACATCTTCGAAGAGCTTGGATTTTACTATGTCGGCCCCATTGATGGCCATAATCTCGATGTGCTGATTCCGATCTTACAAAACATCCGCGACGACAAATCTTCTGATCCGATTTTGATTCACTGCGTCACACAAAAGGGCAAAGGCTATATCGAGATGATGCAATCTGATGATCAACTTCATGCTGTACCAAAGTTTGATCAGGCTACGGGACTACAGCAAAAGCCGGTTTGCGAGTTTCCAAGCTACTCAAAAATTTTTGGTAAACGCCTTACCGAGCTCACCAAAAAAGATGAAAAGATTTTAGCGATAACCGCGGCGATGCCCTCTGGTACTGGCCTTGATGTTTTTGCTAAATCACATCCTCAAAGAGTTTTTGATGTTGGAATCGCTGAACAGCATGCTGTTACTTTTGCTGCCGGCCTTGCTACTGAAGGCCTCAAGCCCTATGTCGCAATCTACTCAACTTTCTTGCAACGTGCTTACGACCAAGTTGTTCACGATGTCGCCATCCAAAAACTTCCGGTGCGCTTTGCGATTGATCGCGCTGGATTTGTGGGCGCCGACGGCCCGACTCATGCGGGTTCTTTCGATATTTCTTACCTCATCAATCTGCCAAATTTTGTGCTAATGGCTGCCGCTGACGGGCAGGAGTTGGTGAAGATGATTAACACCGCCAACACGATTGATGACCGCCCCTCCGCTTTCCGCTTTCCACGCGGTGATACCGACCGTGAAATCGATTTTAACGATGATGAAGTTTTAGAGATCGGCAAGGGTCGCGTGATTCAACAAGGCAGTAAAGTTGCGGTCATCTCCTACGGCACAATCTTACGTAACGCACTTACAGCAGCATCTACCATAAAGAATTTACATGACTTACAGATCACCGTTGCGGATGCTCGTTTCGCTAAACCTCTTGATGAGGCGTTAATCACAAACTTATCCAAAAATCACGAACTGCTAATCACCATCGAAGAAGGCGCCATTGGCGGCTTTGGCTCAGCCGTAACTCAGTTTCTACTTAACTCAGGATTGATGGATCAGAAAAATTTCAAATTACGCTCACTAGTGATGAAGGATGAATTCATCGAACAGAATAAAGTTGAAGTAATGCAGGAGCAGGCGGGAATTGGGGTAGAGTCAATTTTGAAAACTATGCTCGATTTATGCTCGTAATCCGCAGTCAGCAGTAACGGTGTATTTGTAAGTAGTAAGCTGTTCCAAACCTACGGGACCACGGGCGTGGAGCTTGCCGGTGGCGATGCCAACTTCCGCTCCCAAACCAAATTCTCCGCCATCGGCAAACTGAGTGGAAGCGTTGTGCATCACGATTGCAGAGTGGATGTGTTGTAAAAATTTCTGCGCCGCCGCCTCGTCTTCGGTAACGATGCTTTCGGTGTGAGATGAACCATAAGTCGCGATGTGTTTGATCGCTTCATCAATGTCACGCACGAGTTTGATCGATATAATTTTGTCGAGATATTCCGTATAAAAGTCCCTTTCTTCCGCCGCTTTGATGCGCTTATCGATACCCACAGCCTCTTCATCTCCCCGCATTTCACATTTTACTTTAACTAGGTCATCGGCAAGTAAGGGTAGAATTTTTTTAGCGATTTTTCTGTCGATTAAAAGTGACTCCGTAGCCCCACAAATCCCGACGCGACGCATCTTGGCGTTTAGTAAGATCTTGCGCGCTTTTTGCATGTCAGCCTTCTCGTGGATGTAAGTGTGGCAGTTGCCATCGAGATGACGAAAGACCGGAATTTTTGTATGCTCCATCACAGCGCGTATGAGCGACTTACCGCCACGCGGAATGACAACGTCGATGTGGCCATCCATCTTGAGCAACTCCGCCACATATTCACGCTCAACTTCTGGAACTAAACTCACCGCATTCTTGTCGAGATTAAAGCGCTCCAAGGCTTCGCGGTAAATTTCAGCAAGAATTTTTGAGGTATTAATTGAGTCAGAACCGCAACGCAAAATCACCGCATTACCTGATTTGAGAGCTAGAGCAGCAATGTCAGAAGTCACATTCGGCCGCGACTCATAAATCGCGAGCAAGACTCCAAGTGGTGTGCTAATGCGGCGAATATGTAGGCCATTTTCGCGCTTTACATCATAAAGAATTTTGCCCACTGGATCAGCAAGTTTGGCAACATCTTTAATCGCATTGGCCAAGGCGTTGAGTCTCTTCTCATCAACAATCAAGCGGTCAATTTTTGCAGCATCGAGATGATTTTCCTTCGCCACCCTTACATCTTTGTGGTTGGCCTTCAGAATTTTTTCTGAGTGTTTTTTGAGTAGACGAATGACTTCATTTAGAACCTGATCCTTCTTTGCCGAGTCAAGCGTAGCAAGCCCCAAACTCGCTTTCTTTGCATCATTACAAATCTTTAAGATTTTCGATTTTACGTCAGACATTTTGGATTTACGCAGTTAGTTAATATTTATGTTCCGCTCAGACTTAAACTGCGTAAGTTCAAAACACACGCGACTAGTCTTTGCTAGTTACTGGCGTAGCCAGTAACTAATGCGAAGCTGGTCAAATCAAACAAGTCTTAGAAAATTTTAGTTACGACCACTCCCACCAGCATCAAAACTGCTGTCGCCGATGCAGTCATGATAAGGTTGGAATCTAGGTCTAGATCGCGCGCTAAAATAGAATCCACCTCGCTTATTTTTTCCTTAGAAATGGAGACAAAATAAAAAAACATTTTTCCGGCAAAAAGCAAAAGCAGTAGTGAATTAGACACCACAAGGATTGCCGGGATTAACAGGCGATGATTCCACGCTAGTTTAATCAGAAAAAATTTCTCAGTGGCGCCAATCGTCGGCAAGAATCCAGCCATGCTGGCTAAGGCAAAAATCAACAGCGAGCTGCTTGCCGGCATTTGATGAAAAAGCCCGCGAATGCTTGTCTGGCCTGATTTCATGAGATAAAGAGAAAGATTAGAAATGCAGAAGAAAACTAGAGTGATAGCCAAAGAAAAAGCCAATACTGGTAGGTAAATCAAGCTGCGATCAAAATTTCCAAAAAGACAAATTCCAAAAATGGTGAAGAAAAATTGCTGCAAGAAAAGGTAGCGAAAAGAAGTTCTTAAATCCTTAGTAAACAGCACTGGTACTAGTGCGACAGCGGTACAAGAAATCACAAAGTAAGCGAGTAAATCAAGGCGAGCAAAGTCGGTATAGATCTTGGTGAAAATAAAAAGAGCACTCAGCGCATAAGCAGCAAGCAACTCCAAATTGAGAGTGAAGAAAAGCATCGGTAACAGCAGTGCGGCGCAGTAGAGCACTAGTCCGAGATCCTGGAATCTGTAGGCGACAACGGTGGCAACAAAGACAAAAAAAAGTTGTAGATTACGTAAAAGAGCGAGCGACTTAAAAAATACTAAACCGGTTAAAGCCAGACCGCTGTAGCCCACAAGCATGGTGAAGAAATTACTGCTGGCGAAAATCATGCTTAAAAAAAGCACCGAAAATGCTAAAAAAATTCGCAATGGTTTGTGGCTTCCATGCTGTAAATAAAAGGCCAGAACCAGCCACAAAAAATTCAGCAGAAACAAAAAAATCAGCGCCATTTTGTCGAAGTGAAAAACAAAACTAATTCCTGGCATCACCGCAAAAAGATCGACAACACCCTCCCCTACCCGCGTAATTCCGATGAGAACAACAAAAAACAAAACTGGCGCCAAGCCGCTAGCAAAACGGGTTTGGAAGGATTGGTGCTGAAAGCTAATCGCGCAGTTGGTGAGGGGGATTAGGAGGAAGAGCGAAAGAAGTAACATAAATTAAGTCATCATTGTCGGGCTTGTCCTAAACAGTTCTGTTTGTGCAATGCTGGCGATGCACACCGCTACCAAGGCATATGAATCAAGGCTGGCGGAGATCATGTACCAAGTTGCAAAGAAAAGCGGCGTGAAGGGGATAAGTGTAAAAAAAGGAGAGGCAAAGCGCGGTGACACAGTGAGAAGTAGCACCGCAACTAGGACAAAATTTAGTAGGTAGAAAAAACTCGCGCGAAACGCTTCCGCGCTTTGCAGGCCAACGCTAAGTAAGGCAAAGCCGAGACTCATCACAAGCAAAGCAATGCAGATGAAACGAGTATCTTTTTGTCTTGGCAAAAACAGTGAAGCGATCACCACTAATAAAACTCCAACCATGACGAAAGCAGGTGAGACAAGGTTGCAGCGCATTAGTAAGAAAATCCCCAACATCGCTTGCACCAGCATGGACTCAGCAAATACCGGCTTTTTCTCCCTCTTTAAAAACGACCAAATAGGAAAAAATTTTATTAACCAAGCTACAAAAACACAGAACAGTAACGGTGTCGAAAATGCTTCAAAGTCAATACTAAAACGGCCGGAAGAGAGGTAAAAAATCAAGAAGGCAAATAACAACAAAAGCGATGCCGCGCTGTTTAAACCAAAATCTACAAAAATATTTTTGTCACCACGAACAGCGGCGATGCCAAGAGCCGTCAGAGCATAAATCTCCAAAAAGAAAAAAAGATTGAAGAGATTGTTGGTGGTCAAAACACCAACCATACTAAAAACATTAAGCAGAAAAACTGTGCTAAACAGCTTTTCACAGCAGCTTCGTGACAGAAATAGAATTATGATCTTAGCAAAAATTAGTGCGATTAGAAAATATGACGAGAGTGTACCAATCCTGAATTCAAGGGCTAGTGAAACTAATGAAAGATTGAAGTCGTTACTAACTGGCTGGACAAAAGAAACATATAGCGAAAGCAGTGCCAACAAGGCGCAACAGCAAAGCGTAAACCAAAAAGGAAGGGATTTTTTGTTTGGTAAAATGAGGCAGCAAGGCGCCGCAATCAGTGGCAAAAAAATCAGAAAATAGATGCTGATTATTGAGGTCATTTTTAAGAAATTAAAAGCATGCTAACTCTCCCCGCCAACTCCAAAACTAATCGCGTCC
>Ga0194121_10009927_pt1 | contig 11689 bp, 8 predicted proteins | sample TA2MahCa50mmetaG_FD_148609 | JGI IMG/M metagenome (GOLD analysis project Ga0194121, IMG submission 148609) | Freshwater microbial communities from Lake Tanganyika, Tanzania - TA2015020 Mahale Deep Cast 50m | ecosystem: Environmental > Aquatic > Freshwater > Lake | place: Tanzania: Lake...
CCAGGCGGGCAAAAACGTCATTGTTGGCGCCGGCCTCTGGCGCGCCGGCCGGTCCACCGATCCCCTGCAGGCCGCCGATGCCCTGGGGTGCGCCGGCCGGTCCACCGATCCCCTGCAGGCCGCCGATGCCCTGGGGTGCGCCGAGACCGTTGACCGGCGGACCGCCGCCCAGCTGGGCCTGGACCTGTTTGATGTATTCCGGATCCATCGGGGTATTTTTCATCATTTGCGCGAGCATCGCGGCCTGCTCCGGAGTGAGGCCGGGCGCGCCCTGAGGCTGCGCGCCACCGCCCTTGCCGGCGGCCTTCATCATGTCCCCGATGCCCTTGAGCAGGCCTTCCGCGCCCTTGGGGGCCCCCTGAGGCTGCCCTCCGCCCTGGGGCTGTCCTCCGCCCTGGGGCTGTCCTCCGCCCTGGGGCTGTCCTCCGCCCTGGGGCTGTCCGCCACCCTGCGGTTGTCCGCCGCCCTGCGGTTGTCCGCCGCCCTGGGACTGGGTTTGCGGCTGCTCGGCCGCTTTTTCTCCCGCGCCCTGGCCGACCTTTTCTTTCGCTTCATTCAGCGCGCGGACGTTTTCTCCGGCGCCGTCGGCTTCGCGGCCGGCGTCCTTGGCCTGCTGGTTGGCTTCTTGCTGGCCCTCCTGGTTCTTGTTGAGGTCTTCGCCGAGCTGCCCGACGTCCTGGGCGGCCTCCTCATGCCGCTTGCCGGAGTCGTCGAGTGCTTGCTGGGCCTCCTGCTTCTCGGTTTGCGCCTGCTCGAGCTCCTGCTGCGCTTTCTCTTTCGCCTCACTGGCTTCGTTGAGCGCCTCCTCGGCCTGCTGCAGCTTCTGCTCGTCCTGCTTGAGCTTTTGCTCGGCCTGCTGCTTCTGCTGCTGGAGCTGCTGCTTGCGCTGCTCGGCCTGCTGCTTCTCCTGGTCTTTCTGCTGGGCTTGCTGCTCCTGCTGCTGGGCCTGCTGCTCCTGCTGCGCGGCTTGCTGCTGGAGCTGCGCGGCCTGGCCGGCGGTTTCTGGATTGCTCTGCATGGACGCCGCCTGGGAGCGCAGCTGCTGGGCTTGCTGCTGGTGCTGCTGTCCCTGCTGGCGCGCCTGCTGGGCCTGCTGGCCGGCCTGCTGGATTTTCTTGTCTTCCTGCTTGACCTGGTTGTCCAGCTTCTGGACTTCCTGCTTGCCCTTGTCGACGTCTTGCTTCGCCTTCGTCTGATCCTGCTGCGCCTTCTGCTCCTTTTCAGTGGCGTCGTCGAGGCCTTTTTTCGCTTCCTGCTCCTTGCCTTCGGCCTGCTTGACGTCGTTCTGGTCCTTCTCGACGTCCTGCTGCGCCTGGTCCTTGTCGGCCTGACGGGCGTCCTTGTCGTTCTTGATCTGGTCGCCCTCGCCCTTGAGGCGTTCCCCGTCGCCCTGCGCCCTCTTGGCGTCGCCGTCGGCTTTCTCCGCCCGTTGAGACTGCTGGCGCAGCGGATCGTCAAAGTCGGCGGCTTTCTTGCCGGTGACCTGGGTGGGACCGCCGGTGCCATTTTGCGCCGCGGCCGGCGGCTGCTGACCGCCCGCGCCCTGGCCCTTGCCCGCTCCGCCAGCGCCTTGCTTTCCGCCGCCAAGGCCCTTCATCATGTCTCCGATGCCCTTGAGAATGCCGTCCATGTTGGGCCCGCCACCTTTGCCGCCGGCGCCACCGGGCGGCATGCCGGGAGCCATCGCGCCCATTTGCGCGAGATTTTGAAATAACTTTTGCATGTCTTCCGCGCTCTTGAGCAGCGGCGACATGGACGGATCGTTGAGCGCCATCATGGCGAACTGCTGCTGATCCGGCGGCAGCATCCCAATGATGCCGGCCAGTTCGTCGTTCAGCGCGGGCGTGCCGGCGAAGCCGTCCCGCCCAAACACGCCGGGTTGCAAGCCGCCGGCCGCTTGCTGCGGTCCGCCCAGCCCGGGTTGCAACGCAAAAGGAGTTTGAACTCCGTTGATCCCACTCAGCACGGTGAAGGCCTCCACATTCAGGTGTGTCCTGACGCCTCACCCCAAGACTCTTCCTCGGAAATGGCTTTCACGCACAAGGGTAAGCTCGTCCAGAGTGTTCACAAAATGTTAACATCCGACAATAATTTCGTTCACATGCGTGTGATTGGATCTGCGTCCGGTCGCGCGCGTGGTAGAATGGGCTGGCAGGCGTATGGCTAGGAGCGACCATGGACAAAGACCTGAAAGCCGTGAAAGATGAGCTGAAGGGTGACATTCACTCCCTGAAGGGTGACATGCAGGACCTGAGGGATGAGCTCAAGGGTGACATGCAGGACCTGAGGGATGAGCTCAAGGGCGACATGCAGGACCTGAGGGATGAGCTCAAGGGCGACATGCGGGACCTGAGGGATGAGCTCAAGGGTGACATGCAGGACCTGAGGGATGAGCTCAAGGGCGACATGCAGACCCTGAAGGATGAGCTGAAGGGTGACATGCAGACCCTGAAGGATGACCTCAGCGAAGTGATCAGCGCCGGGCTCAGGGAGGTTAACCGCACAATTTCCCGACAGACCGCGAGCATGGACCAGTCGTTCGCCGGCCGGGATGCCACGTTCGCCGCGCACCGAACGAACATGTCTATTGTCTGGGGTACGTTGTACGGCCTCCTGGGCGAAGACAGGGAAGTGATCGACCACCTCCGCAAGCGATTTGAGGACCTGGAGCGCAAGCAGGCGTCCTGATTCGGGCGGGCGAACCTCTGTCGCCGCATGTCCTGGCCCCTCCACATCTCGCCCGTTGACGCAGTCGTCGTACTGCTCTATTTCTGCGCCGTCTCCTGGATCGCGTGGCGCTCCAGCCAGCACCAGAAGAGCGCGCGGGGATTTCTCATCGGCGAGCGCGAGATCCCCTGGTGGGCCGCCATGCTTTCGATTATCGGCACCGAGATCAGCGCCCTGACCTTTGTCGGCGTGCCCGCGTATGCGTATGCGAAGACCGGTAATTTCAGCTACTTGATGGGCGGGGTGGGGATGATCTTCGCGCGGATGATCGTGGCGAAGTGGTTCGTCCCCGCATATTATCGCTACGACGTCGTGTCCATCTACGAATTTCTCGAGCGCCGCTTCGGCCCCTGGACGCGCAACCTCGCCGTCCTGATCTTCATGTTCACCCGGGTCGCCATGAGCGGCGTGCGCCTTTATGCGGGCTCGATCATTGTGGCGGAAGCGGTGGGCGTCTCGTATTCCGCGGCCATCATCATCACCGCCGCCATTGCCACGGTGTACACCATCCTGGGCGGCATCCGCTCGGTGATCTGGACCGAGGTGATGCAGGTCTGCGTGATGTTCGGTGGCGCGCTCGCGGCCGCGTGCATTCTCTACAACGCCATGCCCGACGGCTGGCATAGCATCGCGCAGGCGACGGCGGGCATGGATAAGTTCCGGCTCGTCGACACGACCTTCAGCTTCACCAGCTCCGAGCACGAGTTCAGCATCTGGTCCGCGCTCATCGGACTCACGATATTCAACCTGTCGATTTTCGGAACGGACTATGACATGGTTCAGCGCATGCTGACCACCAACGACGCAAAGCACAGCGCCCGCGCCGTCGTCACCTCCGCCCTCGCCGACGTGCCCATCGCGACCTTGTTCCTGAGCATAGGCATCATGTTGTTTGCATACTACAGCTATTTTCCGGATCCCACGCTCCCCATGGACAACGGGGAGGTCATCGCCAAGAAGGTGTTCCCGCATTTTATTCTGACCCAGATCCCGCATGGTCTTGTGGGGCTTGTCGTAGCCGGAATTCTCTCGGTGGCGCTGTCCTCGTTTCAATCCGCCCTGAACGCGCTCTCGGCTTCCTTCACGGTCGACGTGTATCGGCGGCATCTCGTGCGGTCAGCGCCAGATCACCACTACGTGCAGGCCACCCGTTTGGCCACCGTGGGCTTTGCTGTGCTTCTTACGATGGTGGCGTTTCTCTCGGCGCCGGTGAAAAACTTGCTTATTCTCGGTCTGGAAATTCCCTCGTACACCTACTGCGCGCTGCTTGGCGTATTTCTGGTGGGCATTCTGACGCGGCGAGGAACGGACCGGTCCTGCGCGCTTGCCATGCTGCTGACTATTCCCTTCGTCCTTTTCGTGCTCCACCAGTGGATGGGCCTCGCCTGGACCTGGAACGCATTTTTCGGTACCGCATTTTCGGTGTCCGTCGCCCTGACTCTAGGATGGTCGCGCCGCTTTCAAGAGGACGCATGAGCCTCATCAGCGATCTGGAAGCGCTGGGCGGACGACCCATCGAGACGCGCCCGCCGGCCTCCGCCCGCCGCATGCGCGCGCTGCTCGAACGTCACGACAACCCCGATGCTTCGTTCTCCAATGTGGTCGTGGCCGGCACCGTCGGAAAGGGTTCCACGGCCGCCGTCCTTGCCGCCTTGTTGCAGGCGCATGGCCACCGCGTCGGCCTGTTTACCGGACCGCATCTGGAGCGCTACAACGAGCGCATCCGGGTCAACGGCCGCGATATTGGCGAGCGGCCCTTCGCGTGCGTGCTGCGACAGGCACTCACTACGGCGACAGAATTCGCGCGGCGCGATGATCCGGCGTGGCGTCCTTCAGTACTTGAAGTTCTGGCCCTGGCCGCGTGTCTGCACTTTCACGCCAACGGCATTGAGTGGGCGGTGATGGAGGCCGGCGTGGGCGGTGCCCGCGACTACACGATGGCCCTGAACGCGCGCGCCACCGTCCTGACCCAGGTGGGTCTCGATCACATGCACCTTCTGGGCCAAACGATCGAGGAGATAGCCCGGGAGAAAATGGCCATCGCGCGGCCGGAGATTCCCTTGATTTGCGCGGCGCGGGCGCCTGAGGCAAGAAAAATGCTCACCCATCCCACGTGTTTGATCGGCCGTGATTTTGAGGTGCAATCGGTGGAGGTTTCCCTGGAGGGCACCAGTTTCGATCTCGGCGACCTGCGGGAACTGCACGTCCCGCTCATCGGCGCGCACCAGGCGGACAACGCGGCGGCCGCCATCACTTGCCTGCGGGATCTGGCTGACCGCCGTCTTCTTGAAATCGATAAGCGCCGAATTCGCCTCGGGCTGAAACGGGCGCGAATGCCGGGCCGCCTGGAGCGATTTCCCGGGCCGCCGGAAATCATCCTCGACGGCGCACATCAGCCCGAGGGTGCTCGCGCGCTGCGGAAAACCCTGCAGGAGACCTGCGGTGACCGCTACGTGGCGCTTGTGCTCGGCGTGCTGGCCGACAAGGATCGGGCCGGCGTCATCGAAGCGCTCGCCCCGGCGGCCTCCGCGCTCATCCTGACCCAGCCGCCCTGGGCGAGCCGCACGGGCAGCCTCGAGGAATTCGCAGCGGGAAAAGACAACGCCTGCGTGATCGAAGATCCACTCGAAGTGCTCGAGCACGCAAAGACGCTCGCAATTAAAAAAAACGGCCTGGTCTGCGTGGCCGGCTCGCTATACCTCGCGGGCGTCGTCCGCGCCCAGCTTTGTGGCGCGCGACACAAGTAGCTTAGTGGTCCGCGGCGCAAGTCTGATCATGAATTGGAGCCCCAAATCGGTTTGATCGTGTCGCGCGACACGCCCTTATCCCTCGTCGGATTTTCCGCTGACTCGGCGCGCCTCGGTTTCGATGCGCTTGATGCGCTCGCTGGACGGGGGATGGGACAGCAGCAGAATCTTGCGCAGATCGGTGGGAGCCTCCCGATTGCCCAGCAAGATCTTGAGCAGCCGCGCGTGCCCCATGGGATCGAAGCCGGCCTCCGCCGCGTAGTGCACGCCCAGGGAATCGGCCTCGCGCTCGAAATCCCGCTCCATTTTGCGGCGGCCGTAATTGAACACCTGGAACGGCCCGGCGGCGCCGTGCCGCATCATGTTCAAATCCTGCACGGCGCGATCGACGACCTTGTCGTTGAACTCCAGCGCCGCGTACTCCACCATGTATGACTTGGCCACGTGCTGCTTCATGATGTGCACCATCTCGTGGGCCATCGCGCCGGCCAGCTCGTCGTCCCCGAAGCCGGCGGCCATCATTCCGCGGGTGATGTACACGTAGCCGGCGCAGGACGCGGCCATGTTGCGGTGCGGCTCGTTGCTGATCTGGAAGCGCCAGGTGTAGCGGCCCTCGGGGTCGGCGGCGCCGGCCACCGCGTGCCCGATGCGGTCGATGCGCTCCTGATATCCCCAGTTGCGGGCGAACTTGCGGGTCTTGTGGACCCACTTGTCGATCTCGCGGCCAAGACGAAGCTCGGCATCGGCATCGATGCGGGCGATCCCTCCGAAAGCGGAAGTGGCCGCGGTCAGCAGAAGACCCGCGGCCAGGGCGAGGGCGATCGAGTTGCGGCGCTTCATGGAACGTCCCCCGGGGGAGAAGAATCACTCTCTATAATCTCGCATGTGGACGAAAGTTTCCAGGGGGCGCATGCCGAAGCCAGCGCCGTGCAGATCGACGTCGACGAAATCGCCCGGCGCGCCGGCTGGTCAGATCCCCACTGGCGATTTCGGGCCTTCTGCTGCCCCGCGTGCCGCTGCGCCTACCTGTACGAGGAAGAGTATGGCGAGGTCTGGCTCGACCCCGACCACCTGGAGCGGACCGTCTGCATCAGCGGCCTGGAGTCATTCCCCTGCGAGGCGTGCGGCAAGATCGTCCTGTACCAGCCGTTCGGGTCGTCGTCCGCGGAGATCCAGCCCGCGGCGGACGATCTGGCTCGCTGGGCCTGGGCCCTTAGTCACCCTTAGTGGTCCGCGGCGCAAGTCTGATCATGAATTGGAGCCCCGGGCGCGGACCACTAAGCCCCAAATCGGTTTGATTGTGTCGCGCGACACGCCCGGGTCAGTCGTTGTCCCGTAAGGCGAAGCTACTTGTGTCGCGCGCCACGGCCTGCCTACTCCCCAACGGTCAGGGGTCTGCGGAGCCGACGCCACCATCGTCTTGACTGCCTGCTGCGCGGCCTGCGTTTTACCGGGTGTTGGTCAACAAGCTCAGCGCGGAACTCGGCCGTTGAGCGGAAGCGTAACCAGCGGCGACGCGTCGTTGCCGGTCGCGATGTTCAGCGTCTCGCGCAGCCGCTCGCCCGGCGCCGTGGGGCGCGCGGTGAGCACGAAAGAGACCCCGCCTCGCACCGGCTTGAGATCGGAGACCTGCACCGCGGGCAGCCTCGACTGAGGCTTGACCGGCTTGAAGGGCACGCGCGGCTCCAGGGCGCGAATCACGACGGTCCGTTGCGCAGTCTGACCCACGCCGAGCGTTCCGAAGTCCACCACCGGCGGCTCCAGCGCATAGAGCGGCCGAATTCGTCCCTTCACGTAGAGACGCAGGGGGGAGAGCGGATCGTCGGAGTACACGTGCACCCACTTGCGGAATTCTCCGCCGCGCGCGCCGGCCACGAAGGATACCTCCACGGGCAGCGACTCGCCGGGCTGCAGCACCGTTTTCGAGAGGGACGTCGCCGTGCAGCCGCAACTGGTCCAGGTCCGCTCCAGCCGCGCCGGGCCTTTTCCCGTGTTGCGGATGACGAACTTGTGGCGCGCCTTTGCGCCCTGGCGCACTTCGCCGAGGTCACCGCCTTCACTGTCGGCCGACAGAACGGGGAAGGGCCCGGTCCGCTGCACCGGCTTGACGACGGGACGCGGGGCAGTGGGCGCGAGCGGTACGCGCGCGACCTCGGGCAGCCTGGACGACGCTGGACGGTATGCCGCTGCCGCGTACGGGCCTTCGGAAAGGAGCAGCACCAGCGCCTGCGCGCAGAACAGGCTGAGCAGAAGCAGTGCGGCGCGAAGACCGTTCGGCACGATCACTGGCACGGCGGCGTCGCGCACGTTTCCGGAACTCCGTTCGGATCCGGCGTGGGCGGCGTCAGCGAGAAACTGGTAAATGCATTGTAGATGGCGTTCCACAACACGGTGCGAGTGACCAGCGTGTCGTTGGGCAGGGCGGGTCCGATGTGCTGCTGGGACAGGTTGGGGTCGTTCGGCTCTGGCGCGTAATAGCTGCTGAACGGATTGCCGTTCGGATCCGCCGGGCTCAGCGAGTAGATACCAAACCCTTCCTCGTCGTCGTAGCAATTGGGGCGGCCGCTGTCAGGCGGCCCACCGTTCCAGGCGTTGGGCTGACCGTTCTTGTACCACTCGTCGGAGAATTCGAAATAGAACGCGCCGAGGAAGAAGTGGCTGTATAGATTTGAATATGCGGCCTGCATCATGCAGGCGAGGGTGTGCGCCGCGTTGGCCCCGGTGGTATTACTGGGGCTGTTCGGGTCATACGTGTTCGGGTCGAAAGAATTCGGATCGTTCGGCTCCGTGTACACGATCGCGCCGTTCGGATCGTTGGTGGTGGCCGGCCAGCCAAATTCGGTGAAAATCACCGGCTTCCAGAGCGGGCTGTTGGGATCGTTCGGATCCTGTAGCTGGCCATAGGCATACTGGTTCGCGCCGGCCGAGTTCGGCTGGTTGCCCAGCACCGGCGTCAGGTAATAATCCTGGTACGTGTTGACGCCCCAGTAGTCGAATGGCACCTGCGCTCCGTAGGGCAGGTTGGGATCCAGCTGCGCCGGCGTCACCACCGGCGGCGTGTTGGCCCCCGTAGAGCAGTAGTAGGCGTTCGGATCATTCGCGTCGTTTGGGTCCATTGGAAAGTTTGCATCGAGCGGCATGTAGTTTGCCGCGAAGTAGGGGATGGGCGGAGAGTCGTGCGCCGCCCAGCCCACCAGCTTGCCCGGCGCGTTGGCCTTGATGGTGGCCGCGTATTTCTTGGCCTGGCCCCAGAAATAATCGGTGCAGTAGGTGGATGCGTAGTTCGTGCAGGTGCCGCCGGTGGTCCAGGGCTGGGCGTCCTGCTCGTTCATGATGTTAAACCCGATGACGGCGGGATGATCCCCGATGCCGAGCCCCTGGCCGACGGTGCTGGCGGAAGTGGTCTCGTTGAGCACGTACTCCCAGAACGCGCCCTGGCCGGTGCTGGCTTCTGGCTGTCCGAGCTGGAACAGGAAGTCCGGCATCGGGATGTCCACCAGCACGTAGATTCCGTTCTTGTAGCACCAGTCCAGGAACTGAATGTGGCTGACGCCCTGGTACTGCGTGTAGTTGTTGCCCTGGTTGATGGTGGGCTGGTAGATCCAGTTGCAGTGCGGGTTGTTGGGGTCGTTGTCGTAGTCGCAGATCGGCCAGCGCGACATCATCGCGTAAACGCGGATGGCGTTGCAGCCCATCGCCTTGATGGTCAGGATGTCGTTGCGCGCATTGTAGGGCGTTCCCGAGAGCGCGCCACTTCCCCAGATTGCGAAGAAGCTGTCCTGCACCGTGCCGTTGGGATCGATGGGCACCGTGGTATCGAAGAAGTAGTCGCCCAGGAAGGGCAGCTCGGAAACCTGGTACGGCACCCGCGTCGGCGAGTAGCACACGCCCTTGATGCGGAACGCGGTCCCCGGCGCGCTGTTGATCGATTGCTTCATGGTAAAGTAGCCGCTTGCGTTGCGGGTGAGCGTCCACGTCGTGGTGTCCGGAGCGCTCACGATCTGCGGGCTGTCCTCGCGGTGCTCGCCGTCCTCGAGGTACACCGGGAAGCTGGAGGTGTGTAGCTGCACCGACTGGTTGCGCAGATACGCGATCGTGATGCGGGTGACCTTGATGGGGACAAACTTGATGATCAGCAGGGTCGTCGCCGCGTAGTCCTGCTGGGGCAGCAGGACGTTGCCGTTGGCGTCGTAGCCGGTGACGCGCAGGGTGTCCACGTTCGCGGGGAGGGTTAGCGACACCGAGGTCGCCGGTTTGGCGGCGGCCCGCGCGGTGGTGGCTTGCGCAAACGCCACGGTCAGGGTCCGGTCTGAGTGGGCTGCGACGACGTGGCCGGCGGGTTGTTCGCGCCGCGTCCACCGCTGCACCCCCCGACGAGTACCGTTGCCGCCACCAGTACAAGACAATAGCAAACCAGCCAATCACGCGTACTGCTCATCGGTCACTTCCACTTCCCTATGATTGCGGTGCCTGCGGACGAGTGTGATTCAAGTCAGCCCTGGAAGGTTTCTCCCGGTTTCAGTCGAGCATCATTTCCGGCACCCGCCCCAGAATCGAGGGCAGGTTCGCCTCACGGGCGAGTCGTGGAAATTGCGGAATGAGGCGCAGAATGGCCGGTATGCGATCCGCCATGGCGGGCGCGAACATGGCCGGCAGCGCGCCGATGAAAAATCGGTATGCGGCCTCGTCGTAGGGATACCACCAGAGTTGCTTCTCGCGCCGCGCGCCGTCCTCGGAGATGAATTTCACGCTGACCATTTCCTGCAATCCGTAGCGGCCGTGCGTGCGCCCCAGGCCGGACCCCTTCACGCCGCCCCAGGGGGCCTCGCAGAGCGCGAACGAATAATTGACGTCGTTGATTGTCACCGCGCCGGCCTCGAGGCGCCGCGCCATCCGCTCGGCCCGCCGGCTGTCGCGCGTCCAGACCGACGCGGTCAGGCCGTAGGGGCAATCGTTGGCCAGCCGCGCGGCCTCATCCTCGGTATCAAAGGCCATGATGGGAAGCAGCGGCCCGAAGGTTTCCTCGCGCATCACCAGCATGTCGTGCGTCACCTCGGAAAGGACGGTTGGCTCGAAATAACGCCCGTGCAAGCGCTTGCCGCCGACCAGCAGGCGCGCTCCGCGGGCCAGCGCGTCCGCGACCTGGGCTTCGACCTTGCGCACGCCGTCCTCGGTGGTCATGGGACCCATTTCGGTATCCGGGCTGGTCGGGTCGCCCACCACGATCTCCCGCGCGTGCGCCACCACCGCTTCGGTGAAGGCAGGCAGAACCGAGCGCTGCACGTACACGCGCTCCACCGAGGAGCACGACTGCCCCGCATTCATGAACGCGCCCCAGCAGACGCCATGCGCGGCCCGGGTGAGGTCGGCGTCCTCGAACACGACGGACGGGTCCTTGCCGCCCAGCTCGAGAATGATTTTCTTGGGGCCGGCCGCGGCCAGCGTCATCACTCGCTGACCCACCTCGTTGCTGCCGGTAAACATCACGAGGCGGACCGCCTCATGCGTCACCAGCGACTCCGCCACGCTCGACGCGCAGGTGACTACCTGAAAAGCGGCTTGCGGCACGCCGGCCGCGCGGAAGATCTCGCCAATGGCGAGGCCGATGTGCGGCGTGGTGGAACTGGGCCGGAATATTGCGGCATTCCCCACGGCAACGCACATCGCTGCCTGACACATGGGAATCGCGAACGGATAATTCCAGGCGGACAAAATGCTGGTGACGCCCATCGGCTGCACGATGCAGCGGCTTCGCTTGTCCGCCATGAAGGGCAGCGCGTGGGAGATGGGCAGTTCCTGGAGGAACTGCTCGGCTTCGGCGGCGCACCACTTCAGGCAGTCCAGCGACGAAATGACTTCCGCGGTGACGGCCTCGGTGCACGGCTTCCCCTGCTCGCGGGCAATCAATTGCGCAATTTCCTCGGCGCGTCCCAGCAGGATGTCTCGCGCGCGCACCAACATTTCCGCGCGCTCCGCGAAAGGCCGCTCGCCCCACTCCCACTGGCAGCCCGCCGCGCGCTCGAGGGCGGCCGCCACCTCCTCGGCCCCCATCAAGGGGATGGTTCCGATGGCCTGCTCGTCGACTGGAGAAGCAATCTCAATGGTGGTGTTCATGGGCACGACTTCGGTTCGATCGGGGCCGCTCCTTCATAAAAGGGGTCTGCGAGCGCTTGCAGAATCCCCGTGCGCGCAAAGGAGATCTCCCCATGGCCACG
>Ga0194121_10009928_pt1 | contig 11688 bp, 10 predicted proteins | sample TA2MahCa50mmetaG_FD_148609 | JGI IMG/M metagenome (GOLD analysis project Ga0194121, IMG submission 148609) | Freshwater microbial communities from Lake Tanganyika, Tanzania - TA2015020 Mahale Deep Cast 50m | ecosystem: Environmental > Aquatic > Freshwater > Lake | place: Tanzania: Lake...
TAAATTCAAATCTTGATGACGAGACATTTTGACTCGAGATGGGAAATTTTTGCAGCTTGAATTAAAGAAGCAAAGTGGCCAAGCTCGAGTGCGTTGGTGCTGCTAACTAAATTCTGTCGCGCTTCAAGCGATAGAATTTAACTAATAAAACATATTCTGAATTTCTAAGACGGTGATGATCGCCATATTAACGATTTCGTCCACGTCTGAAGAACGTTGAAGCACATTGATGGGTTTATTCATCCCAAGAAGGATGGGCCCAATCGCTTCTATCCCTGCCAGTCTTTGCATGAGCTTGTAGCAGATATTGGCCGACTGGAGATCGGGGAAGATTAAAACATTCGCTCCGCCTTTGATCTGACAAAAAGGAAAGGTCTCGTTAACAATATCGGGAACAATGGCCGTATCGGCTTGCATTTCCCCATCAATAATGATGTCCGGTCGACGGTGTCGAACAATCTGAGTCGCTTTTCTAACCTTTTCAGAATAGGGGTGAGTATTGCTTCCAAAATTACTAAACGAAAGCATTGCCACTTTAGGTTCAATATCGAAGAATCGTGCCTCTTCAGCACAGCAAATAGCGATGTCCGCTAAATGCTCGGCAGTGGGGTCGATATTGACGGTCGTATCCCCCATGAAAATAATCTTATCTTTAAAGAGCATCATATAGACGCCCGCAATCGTCATCCCTTCACGGGCTCCTACTGTTTGGAGAAATGGGCGAATGGTATCTGGATAGCTTTGTGTAGCGCCACTTAAGATCCCACTGGCATCTCCCTTTTTAACCATCATAGAGCCAAAATAGTTTTCATTTTTCATAAGTGAAAAACATTGTTCTTTGGTGAATCCTTTTCGTTGGCGTAAATGCCAAAACTCATTTGCATATGTCTCGCGTTTTTCTGCTGTTGAGGGCTGAATGATAGTGGCGGATTTGACAGCACTGAGTCCGAGTTGGTCAATAGTCTCTTTGATTCTTTGAACATTTCCAAGGAGGATGGGGTTTGCGATTCCTTCTTGAATAATTATTTCGCAAGCTCTTAAAATTTTGGGGTTGTATCCTTCTGGAAAAACGATCTTAGGAAGGTTTTCAAGCGAGTCACCCTCCGGGCGAATGATTTTATCCTTTATTGAGCGAACAAAACTTTGTCGAATGCCGAGCCGGTTTTCTAGCTGGGCACGATAAACATCAAGATCAAGTTGGGTCTGCGCAACTCCGGTTTTTATGGCTGCTTCTGCTACCGCAGGCGTGACCCAAAGAAGAACTCGTGAGTCAAAAGGCTTTGGAATAATGTATTCAGGGCCAAACTTAAAGCGCTTTCCTCCGTAGGCTTTAATCACTTGGTCTGTAACATCCTCTTTGGCAAGTTTTGCTAAGGCCTTTACAGCCGCAATTTTCATTTCTTCATTGATGGCCTTGGCTCTCACATCTAATGCCCCTCGAAAAATGAAGGGGAAGCCTAAAACATTGTTTACTTGATTGGGGAAGTCGGAGCGGCCGGTGGCCATAATGATGTCGTTTCGAACCGATAGAGCCTCAGGGTAGCTAATCTCAGGGTCGGGGTTGGCCATGGCAAAAACGATGGGATTTTTTGCCATTGAAGCGATCATGTCTTTGGTGACGGCCCCTGCAACGGAGACCCCGACAAAAACATCGGCTCCATCAAGAGCCTGAGCTAGAGTTCGAGTTTTAGAGCGTGTGGCAAAAAAGGCTTTATATTTATTCATCCCTTCGTCACGACCTTCGTAAATAACCCCCTTGGAATCGCACATGATAAGGTTTTCTTTTTTTACCCCTAATTCGAGATAGAGTTTGGCGCAAGAGATGGCTGCGGCTCCTCCACCGCTAAAGACAATTTTCACCTGTTCGGCTTTTTTACCGGTTAATTCGAGTGCATTTAAAAAGGCCGCCCCTGAGATAATTGCAGTGCCATGCTGGTCATCATGGAAAACGGGAATGTCCATGAGTTCTTTTAATTTTTCCTCAATATAAAAACATTCGGGAGCTTTGATGTCCTCTAAGTTGATTCCACCAAAAGTTGGTCCTAAAAGCTTAACGCAATTGATGAATTCATCCGGATTTTCCGTGGCGACTTCAATATCAAAAACATCGATGTCGGCAAATTGTTTAAATAGAACTCCTTTTCCTTCCATGACCGGCTTGGCTGCTTGGGCACCTAAATTCCCTAGTCCCAGGACTGCCGTTCCGTTTGAAATAACGGCAACTAAATTTCCTTTGGTCGTGTACTTGTAAGCATCTGAGGGGGTTTTGGCGATTTCTATACAGGGTTGAGCCACCCCTGGTGAATAGGCAAGGGCCAAATCTCGTGAAGTTTTTACCGACTTCGTGCTGATGACTTCGATTTTACCCGGACGGCCTGAAGCGTGATAATCAAGGGCCTCTTTGCGATTGTCTTTTTTGGACTCTTTTTGAGGTTCTTTAGGTGTATTCATGGCCACGAATATAGACCAACCCGAGAAACCTGACTACTAAGGAGTGAAGAAAAATTAGCCCTGAGTTGAAAGATCGATGACTAGGCGCCCTTCATTATTTAAGGGTTGGTGGGTGTAAAAGGGATAGGAATCTTTAAGAAGCATTTCGATTGCAATGTCTCCCTCATCGATAGGAGGATAAACAATGACCTCTTTTACCAGAGTACTTCTTTGGGGTAATTTTTCTAACTGGGAGCGTGAGATCTGATTTTTTATGACCCCCTTGATCGAAATAATAATTCGGGCAGGTTCGAGAGTAAGTAGTTGTCCTTGATTTTCTACTTTTGAAGCTTTCTGATAGCGGACCTGAAATTTTGGAGCAACCGAGCCCACTGTCTGAGTCGTGGCATCTGAGAAATCAAAAACCCAACGTTCAAAGCCTTTTTGTTTGTGGTTAAAAAACCTGAGAGCTTCCAGATTGGCCTTAATGGGCTTACCACCTTCAAAAACTCCATCGGTAAGGTAGCGGCGAGAAGCATCACGTGGAATGGTCATCGATGGGGCTACGGAGGCCATGAGATTTCCACCCACTAAGGCAAGTAAGAAAAGAAGTTTCATCATTAAAATACTAACACATGGGTAATTGTCGAAAAATCTTTTTTGCAAGGGCTGAGAGAGGTAATTGGGAAATCTGATCGGGAGTGAGCCATTTTCCGTCGATAGGCGATGGAATCTTTGAGGTGTGAATAAGATAAGGGGCTACTCGAATTTTATGGTGAGTTACCGAATGCTGCGCATGGTTAAGGGGAATATAATGAAAATCTTTTCCATATGTTTTTTCTAAAAACTTAACGGAGTCATTCCATTTTTGTTTGAGGGGTTTGTCCACCCTGGGAAACTCCCATAGACCATCCCACCATTGAGTTCCGATATTTTGTTTGAGCCAATAGAGATCTTTGCCCCGTAATGTCTTGTGAAACACAGCGGCTAGCCAATGGATCTCTTGGCTAGGTTTGCGATTTTTTGGGATAGGTAGTTTTTGTTGTAAATTTTTTTTGAAAGCCACACAGCTTGGCTTGATAGGGCATTGATGGCAAAGAGGAGTCCCTTTTTTGCAAATTAACGATCCAAGTTCCATGAGTGCTTGGTTGTGGATTCTTGGAGATGTGGCTGTGTTTACCCATGTCTGTGCTTTCGACCAGAAAAATTTTTGGGCTTTGGAAGATTGTACGGACTCTTGAAAACCAAAATACCGGGCAAAGACCCTCTGGACATTCCCATCGACTAGGGCTTCGGGAAGATCAAAGGCGATGCTGAGAATAGCACCTGCTGTGTAGGGGCCAATGCCTGGGACTCTGAGAATCTCGTCTCGAGTTCTGGGAAATTCCCCGCGCAGAGACAAGAGGTATTGAGCCCCTTTTCTTAAGTTTTTGGCTCGTCGGTAGTATCCGAGTCCCGACCAGAGTGTCAGAACCTCCTGCTCATCGGACTCGGCGAGGGATTTGAGCGTGGGGAATCTTTTTAAAAAACGAAGGTAGTAGGATATTACGGTCTCGACTTGGGTTTGTTGTAACATGATTTCCGATACCCAGATTCGGTAAGGGTCATGATTTTCTCGCCAGGGTAAGGGGCGAGCGATTTTTTGGTACCAGAGGTTTAGAGAGTCCATGTCCATTCGTTTATCGTTATCGAAGCACGTCTTTACTCTAATCCATTTTTACTAGGAATAATGCAAATCGGAACTGTCATCGTTGGCAGAAAATAATAAGCCCTTTTGATGACGTCAAGTCAGCTGCCCCTAGGTATGCTCGGGGCGCAGTACTCTTCTACTTAGTCGTTACATCTAAAAGCTCAACCGTAAAAACCAAAGTCGAATTGGGAGGAATGACTCCTCCGGCTCCTGCCGCCCCATAACCCATATCTGCAGGAATGACTAATTTGCGTTTTCCGCCTACTTTCATTCCTTCAACGCCGGTATCCCAACCTTTGATGACTTGGCCTTGACCTAGGTTGAAAGTAAATGGACGGCCTGCATCAAAAGACGAATCAAATTTAGTGCCGTTGGTCAAGCAGCCCGTGTAGTGAACCGTAACTACCGAACCCGATTTAGCCTCTTTGCCTTTTCCTTTGGCGAGATCTTTTTTGACTAAAGTCGTTACATCCTTTTCTTTTTTGCAAGTTTCAGCCTTCGAACCCACAGCCGAAAACATCGGACTTCCAAAAAAGGAAATAAAGAATAAAGCGATTGAGTAAGTGAAAAATGGATTGATCTTTAAGTTGGTTTTTTTCATAGGGCTATAATTATGCCCTTAATTCCAAGAGTCGTAAAGACTGAGTTTCTTTTTTTCTTTTTTTTAAAAAAAGTTATCGCGATAACAGTTGATAAGGTTTGGCTCCAATTTTTAAGAATTTTGTTAAGGGTTATGAGATCCTAATCCTATCTTCTTTTTAAAAACAAATCCGTAACTCAGTTTTTCATCTCAAAAAGGGGTCAGGTATGTGTTTACGCCACTGGGGGCTATTTCTAGGCCTATTTTCTTTGTCAGCATCAGCTCTACAGATGAAGCTAAGCGAGTTTTCGATTCAACTTCCTGAGGATTGGCGGCTCCATCAACAGGCTAAAGATGGGGCGACTGAATTACTTGGGTTTGAAAATGGGGAACATTATCTTCAATTTTATGCGCGCTCGAAAATGGGTTTTCCTTCATCAGAGGACTTGTATGAATTGACCGATGCAAAAGTGGTGAAGCAATACATTTATCCTATTCAGACGGCTATAACATGGAAGTTTACAGAAACTTTAAAAGCTAGCGTTCCGGCAAGCCTTGGAAGTGGCGAGACCTCTCAGTTTTCCTACTTGATTATTTCCAAAGGTGGAACGGCAGTCGAAACCGCTCAACACTTAAGAGATTTCATCTCTGGAATCCAAATTCCCATACCATCTAATCGATCACTCACGGGCCCCGAGTATACGGGGAAAAAATATTACCTAGGTTTTGGTGACTCCTTAAGCGGCTTTATGGGCAATGAAGTCAAATATGACATTGCTCATACCCATGATATTTTTACAGCGGAGATTGGGGGGAGTTATATTGGAACTAAGGTTCATGGTACACAATCTGGCTACAACGAATTGAATAGAAAGTGGCAAGAGTTAAAGGGGGTCATGACCGATAAGGATATGTATGTACAGTACTCAAGTGGTCATGGGAGTCACACGGGTCTTGAGTTTGGTCCTAGCTATAATCAGATCCGCGATAATGCTCTCTCCTATCCTGCTAAAGAGGTTATTATTTTCACGATGGCCTGTTATTCTGGAAATCTTGTGAATTCTTTCAATGAGAAGAAACAGCTTTGGCAGGATTGGCCGTCACAGGGCAGAACCCTCATGGTGATGGCTTCAAGCCGAGCGAATGAAACTTCAAGCACAGGTCCTATTCACGATGATGGGGAACCTAATGGTCCAAGTGGCAGTGCAGGCAGTGCCTTTGGCCATTCGCTCTGGAAGGCTCTTGTAGGAAATGCCGATGGGGCAGTCGATGGTATTAAAGACCATTTTCTTTCTCTTGAAGAGATTCGAGATTTTACGATAAAAAGAACTCAAGAAGTTGGCGGCCATACCCCAATGGTGACGGGAGCCTATAATGGAAATCTGTTGATGGTTAAGGTTCCTTCACATGAGTACTTGGCAGGTCTTATCGGTGGAACCGAGAGCCTTTCCGAGGATCAGATTATGGAAAAGATTCGGGAGTTAGATGCCCAGTGGCGTCTTAAGTAAACGAACCTTGCCGTTGTTCTTTTAGGTCGTTACTCTAGCTTTTAATCTCTAGGGGCTAGAAGATGCTTAAAAACAAAGTGTTCAAATCGGCGCTTATAGTCTTGGCGTTACTCTCTTTCCATCCTCAAGTCTCCTCAGCTCTTGCTTTGATTACTGGGCTTCTTTTTTCTCTTGTTCTCGGTAACCCCTATTTAGATTCTACTAGGAAACTGGCACCCAAACTTTTAGCTTGGAGTGTGATAGGGCTTGGGGCCGGAATGAACTTGAAGGTTGTTTTTCAAGTGGGCATGGCGGGAATAGGGTATACCGTCATTGGAATTTTTTTGACTCTTCTATTGGGGTGGATTCTTGGTAAATGGATCCAAACAGGGAGAGATTCCACTATTTTGATCAGCGTCGGCACTGCGATTTGTGGAGGGAGTGCTATTGCAGCAGTAGCGTCAGTTATTCAAGCAAAATCACAAGATGTTTCTCTAAGCCTTGTAGTGGTTTTTTTTCTTAACGCTTCAGCCCTGATTCTCTTTCCTTGGCTAGGGCACCATTTTCATCTTTCTCAAACCCAGTTTGGACTCTTTAGTGCCCTTGCGATTCACGACACCAGTTCGGTGGTAGGAAGTGCCGCACAGTTCGGCACGCAGGCCTTAGAAGTGGCAACGACCGTTAAGCTCACACGAGCCCTTTGGATTATTCCCGTAGCTTTAAGTTTTGCTCTGATACAAAAAAGAGAAGGTAAAACCCAAGGAAACACTCAATTTAAAAAGCCATGGTTTATTCTTGGTTTTTTAGCAACGGCGGCCATAGTTACTTTTATTCCTGAGATTAAAGACTACAGTTTGTGGATTAATCATTCGGCAAAACGTTTGTTGGTCGTGACTTTGTTTTTGATAGGGACTAATTGCCCCAGATCCGCAGTCAAAGACGTGGGGGTCAAGCCTCTCATTCTTGGAATCGCTCTGTGGATGATAGTTTCTACCTCGACGTTAGGTGCCATTAAGCTTGGGTGGATTGGTTAAAATGTCCCCCCTTCAGACCTATTTAGTGGCAAGGTTTTTAACGACCATGGCTTATCAGATCGAAGCTTTAGCCGTGGGTTGGCAAGTGTATGCGTTTAGAAAAAATCCGTTGGATCTAGGTTGGGTTGGATTGGTGCAATTTATTCCTATGTTAGCTCTTTCGCTTATCGGTGGCCAAGTTGCCGATCGCTTTGATAGAAAAAAGATACTTACTCTCACCTATTTAAGTTGGATACTGACTGTTGTTTTGATGGCCATTGCGACCGGAACAGGAAAGGTCCAATTGGAACTTTTATTGTCACTTCTTTTTATTCAAGGAATCATTCGAGCTTTTAGCAATCCCGCTGCCCATGCTTTTGTTACCCAAGTTGTTCCTGAGACCGATTTAAAAAAAGCGGTTGCCCTTGGAGCAAGTGTTTGGCAAGTCTCTACCATTTTTGGCCCTTTAGTGGGAGGTGTACTTTATGGCGCATTCGGAGGGGCAACTTGGGTTTATGCAATCTGTGGTCTTTGCTCGTTCAGTGGAATCTTATTGTTGCTTAAGGTGAAGGAATTTAAGAATGAACCTGTTAAAGAGAAATTTAATTTGAAGGAACTCTTTTCCGGGGTTCGTTACGTTTGGAATAAACGTGTTTTATTAGGGTGTATTTCCTTAGATCTCTTTGCTGTTCTCTTTGGAGGTGCTACTGCTTTATTGCCTGCCTATGCTGCCGATATTCTCCATATTGGTCCCTCGGGTTTAGGCATTTTGAGGGCTGCACCCGCTTTAGGGGCTATCGGAACCAGTCTTTTTTTAGCCAAGTATCCCATTAAAGAGCGAGCCGGCTTTTGGTTGTTTACTCATGTGACGCTCTTTGGGCTTGCTACGGTGGGCTTTGGTCTCTCTCGAGGAGTTATGCTCTCTTTTCTCTTTCTATTCATCACAGGCGCGACCGATATGGTGAGTGTTGTGATCCGAATGACACTTGTTCAAACAGCAACCCCAGCTTACCTGAGAGGGAGAGTGAGTTCAGTCAATTCTATTTTTATCAGTGCGTCTAATGAGCTCGGAGAGTTCGAGTCGGGGATTACAGCCAGCTGGTTTGGAGTGATCCCTGCAGTAGTGATAGGGGGAATTGGCTCTATTTTAGTTGCCGGGGTTTGGGCATGGAGGTTTCCCGAACTTCGTAAAATGCAAGAGTAGACAATCCTTGCGTTGTGTGTTTTTCTTTTCTTATTCATGGGCCATATTTCATCAAAAATATTTTTTTACCTATTTATCTCGTGGGGTTGTTTTTGCTCAAGGGAGAGTTTCTCTAAAACTAGAGTTGCTTGGATGGAATTAAGGACCCAAGAGGGAAAACTCATTCAGCTAGAGCCTAATTTCTATTATGCCCATATGGCTATTCAGGTTGGAAACCATTGGTTGCATGCCAATCCACGCACTGGAGTGGAGCTGATTTCGGTTGAGCAGCTAGAGAGAATAGGAAAGATAAAAGAAGTTTTAGAGTCTCATCAGGGGCAAGATGAATTTGTGGAAGATGTTCCTTTTTTTCTTAAGCGCCCTTTCGATAATGAGTACTCGTGGGGGGATGAAAAGATCTATTGTTCGGAATTAGTAGCCAAGCTTCTTAGGGTTGCTCCAAGTCCCATGCACTTTGATGAAAACTTCTGGCCTATTTGGTTTCAAAAATACGAAGGGCTTCCGGGAGCTTCACCTTCTAAGTTACACAAAGAGCTTAAAGCCCGGGGTTATATTTCTGTTCTAAGGCAGTCTTTTGTAAATTAATTTATGGAAATCTATATTGATGCTGATGCTTGTCCTGTCAAGGAGTCGGTTTTTAAAGTGGCACAAAGATATGGGATTAAGGTCTTTGTAGTTTCAAATCACCCCAAGCTTACCCCTAAATCTGATTCTATTGTCTCTGTAGTGGTTGAGAAAACCTTTGATGCTGTCGATGATTGGATTTCTGGCCAAATTAAAACTAATGATCTCGTAGTGAGTAACGATGTACTGCTAGCCGAGAGGTGCATTAAGAAAGGGGCTTTAGCGATCGATCCAAGAGGAAAAATTCTTGATGAAAATAATATTGGGGAAGCGGTCAGTATGCGCGAATTGCTTTCTGAATTGCGTAGTCGCGGGGATCTTACAACCGGCCCAAAGGCTATGGGTAAAAAACACCAATCCAATTTTTTAGCGAACCTAGATAAAGTTATTAATCAACTTAAAAGAAAATGAGTGAATTTACTTTTATGGTTTTGGGTGAAAAAAAAGTTATATTTCTTCGTCGTCTTCTTTTGTTGGTTTTGTTTGGAGCGTGTCTGTGGGCTGGAAGAAACGGCGGGGGAGGTGATTTTTTAGTTTTAAGAACATGCGTGATTCGAGCTTGGTCTTACGATTTTTCCCATGTCTACCTAAAAAATGTTTCGGGGCCGTTCTTTTATCCTCCGAGTGCTTTAGTATTTTTTGCCCCCTTTGCCATTCCCATGAACTGGTCTTCTGCGATTATCTGCAATTTAGTCTTTCATTCAATTTCATTTTGGGTTTTGTGGTGGGGATTAAGAGAATTAATTCCTGGTTTGTATGAAACTACTGCATTCAAACGATGGGGCTTATGTTTTCTATTTGCCATTGCTCCTATTCATCTTGATTTTATGGGGCAGAACATCAATCTCCCTTTGGCTGCTCTATTAATTCTAACTGAAAGGGTAAGGTGGAAGCATTCTGAGTTAAATCAATTTGTGGCGGGATTTTTGTCTTCTATTGTTTCGTGGATAAAAATCTTTCCTGCTTTCATGACGGTGACCTATTTTATTCAAGGCGGAAGATCCTTGCGAATGGGGATCGTGGCGGGATTTTTCACAGGATTTCTTGCTCCTTGGATTGCTTTTGGAAGAGAGGCGGGAGGGCTGTACCGCCAATTTTTTGAAACACTCCTTATTTACCACGATAAAAACGGGATAACGACCAATTCGGCTCTTAATTTTCCGGGGCTTATTGCTAGATGGGGGGAGGGTGTTTTACCTGAGTCACTTTGGAAAATGTTAATTCTTGGGCTTCCTCTTATCATTGCAGTAGTGTTTTTTCTGAGCGTGTGGGTTCTTCGGTCTTGTAGGGATAATAAGACGTTTCGATGCGGAATCTGGTCGATGGCGATGGGGTTAATGGTGTTTCTAAATTCAGCTTCGAGAGTTGATTATTTCATGTTTTATTTACCGGCCTTTGCGCTTTGCGCAGCAGAGTTTCTTAAGCAAAGTTTAAAAGAAAAGGTTCTTTTCCTAGCCTCTTTCGCAACAATGGCTTTAACCCAGCAGGCTATGGTCGGCCGAGACTGGAACATCGCTCTGCAACATGCTCGTATTCCGGTAATAGGGATGGGGATGTTACTTTTCTCTCTAGCTCTACTGTTAAAGCGACACAGTCAACAAACCTTGTTCTCATAAACTGACAAGGTTACAATTAAAAGTCTCCAAACGAAGTTTCAGTCAAAACAAGGGAGTCTCTATGGCTGTCTATGATGCCTTTATGTTTTTTAATGAGTTTGAATTGCTTTCAGTCCGATTGGCTGAGCATGATCCCTTCGTTGATTTTTTTATTTTGGTACAGGGAGATAGAACCCATTCCGGCCTGAAAAAAGAACTTCTGTTTACAAAAAACGATCCTAGGTTCTCTCAATATGCTCATAAGATCATTGTGGTCAATATCTCTCTTGAGGCGAATCCAAAGTCGGCCTGGGATAATGAAAGCTTTCAAAGACAAGCTATTTTTACTTCGGCTCACTTTCAACCCGACGACATTTTGTTCTTAAGTGATGTTGACGAATTAATCAGTCGAGATCACTGGCCCTATTTGCTTAAAAGAATGGAGAAAGAGTTAGTTATCGGAGTGTGGCTTCAAATGTTTTACTATTTCGTCAATTTAGAGCTTAAGGATCATCCGTGGGCGATGGCAAAGATGATAAAAGCTAAAGTGTTTCTTGAGAACTCTGTTTTAGGAAATGAGCTTAGATGTGCTCCCGCGTCGGTTGTAACTCCCTTTCCTTGTGGATGGCATTTTTCTTATTTAATGTCTGTCGATCAAATTATTGAAAAAATAAAAGCTTATGGTCACCAGGAGAATAACACTCAAGAGTTTACCAACCCCGAAAAGGTCCGAAGATCTATTCAGTCAGGGGAAGACATTTTTGGTAGGGGGTTAAAGTTTCAAGTCATACCCTTCAATCAGCGATGGCCAAAGGAGATGTTTTTAAAAGATTATTGGAAATCCTATGTATTGGCCTCAACGATGTTTCAAAAAGGGCTAGATGTTTTCACCCGTTTCGTACAAAGGCTTTTGCAACCATTAAGACAAGGGGTTCGTCCTTTGGTGAAGAGGTTTGGTTTTATTGATGGGAAGCCAGATCTTTATAATGCTTTTGGTAGTGATATTTTTGATGAGCTAATTTCAATTAGCCCAAAACATGTTTCTAAAATGGAGTGGCGTCGTTT
>Ga0194121_10009931_pt1 | contig 11684 bp, 9 predicted proteins | sample TA2MahCa50mmetaG_FD_148609 | JGI IMG/M metagenome (GOLD analysis project Ga0194121, IMG submission 148609) | Freshwater microbial communities from Lake Tanganyika, Tanzania - TA2015020 Mahale Deep Cast 50m | ecosystem: Environmental > Aquatic > Freshwater > Lake | place: Tanzania: Lake...
CCACGTCCACATCACTGCCGCTGATTCGCGTGATTGCCACCGGCGGCACCATCGCCGGCGTGCAGGATGCCCCTGGCACATTGGGGGCGTACCGGGCCGGCACCCGCAGCGTGGGCGACATCGTGCAGAGCGTTCCCGAGCTGACGAAGTTTGCCCGCATCGAAACGGAGCAGTTCTCGAACGTCGCCAGCACCGAGATCATGCCGGCGCAGTGGCTGGCCCTGTCTCGGCGGATCAACGAGGCACTGGCCCGACCCGATCTCGACGGCGTGGTGGTGACGCATGGCACCGATCGCCTCGAAGAGACGGCGTTTTTCCTCTACCTCACCACCAAATCAGACAAGCCTGTCGTCATCGTCGGATCGCAGCGGCCGGCGACGGGCATCAGCCCCGATGGCCCGATCAACCTGCTGTCGGCCGTGCGCACGGCGGGCGCGAAGGATGCGCGCGGCATGGGCGTGATGGTCGTGATGGATGACCGCATCCTGTCGGCGCGCGAGTCGCGGAAGATCTATCCGCGCACCGGAGGATTCAGCGGCGGTGAGATGGGCATGCTCGGCGTGGTCGGAGGCGGCGGTCCCGAGTTCTTCTTCAGGCCGGCGCGCCGGCACGGTGCCGAGACCGAGTTCGATGTGACGCGCATCACGAGTCTGCCCGATGTGGAGCTGGTGTATTCCTATCCGGGCGGCGCAGGACCGAGGCTCGGGGCCGATACGGTCGGCGTGGTGGTGACGAGCACGGGCTTCTCGCCCAGCGAGCGAGACGCGTTCCTCGAGGTGCGCAAGCGAGGCGTGGTGATGGCGCAGGTCTTTCCGAGCGGCGAACATGTGCCCGGACCATCCGGCGGGGGCGGCGGCCAGGGCGCCGGCGCCCAGGGACAGGCGCCGCTGCCTCCCATCGTCAGCGTGCAGCACCTGCTGCCGCAGAAGGCGCGCATCCTGCTGATGCTGGCGCTGACGCAGACGAAGGACGCGCGCGACATTCAGCGCATCTTCAGCCAGTACTAGCCCCGTCGACGGGGCGAGGGCTATGGTTCCCGCGGGGCGTCGCCCCAGATGTGCGTGCCGAAGAACGCCCAGTTCTGTTCCATGGCGGCCCGGTTGGCTTTCGGCCGGGTCAGCCCGTGGCCGAATCCTTTGAAGAGCGCCAGGCGCACCGGCACGTTCTGATCGCGCAGACCCTGATAGAGCTGGAAGGCATTCGGCACCGGCACGCGCGGATCCTGATCGCCGTGCTGGATGAGTGTGGGCGTGCGTGCCTGCCGGATGTAGGTCATCGGCGAGGTGTCGGCGTAAATCTTCGGATCGTCCCAGGGCGTGGCCTTCAGGTACTGCCGCGTGAACGGATGGATGTCGGTGTTGACGTAGTACGTCATCCAATCGGAGATGCCGGCCCCGACAGAAATCGCCCTGAAGCGATCGGCATGGCGCGTCGTGAGAAATGCCGAGATATAGCCGCCCTGGCTCCAGCCCATGCTGCCGACGCGCGCCGGATCGACCCGACCCTGCTGCACGAGGGCATCGATGCCCGACAGCACGTCCCACGCGTCGCCGATGCCCAGATTGCGGACATTCAACGAACGGAATGCTTCCCCGTAGCCGGCGCTGCCCCTGTAGTTGGGTTCGAGCACCAGCGCGCCACGGGCCAGAAAGCCGTCGATCGGATAAAAGCTGGCGCTGGCATAGGGTTGCGGACGGGACACACCCGTGGGGCCTCCGTGAATGACCACCAGGAGGGGATGCCGGGTGCCGGGCGCTGCCGTGGCCGGGACGTGCAGCACGCCCTCAATCTCGGTACCGTCCTGACTCTTCCATCGGATGACTTCGCGGCGATGTGCGGGCCAGTCGGCAATCTGACGATGGGCATTGCTGAGTCGTTCGGCGCGGAGCAGCGTCGACGCCTGTGCGCGATACACATCGGGAAACCCGGTGGGCGATGCCCCGACATACGCCACCTGTGCCCCGTCCTGTGATACCGAGAACTGGCTGGCAATCAGGCCGGCGGGAGCCGGTACCCGACGTATGGTGCGCGTCGCCGGATCGACCACGAACAGTCCGGTTTCGGTGCGCTGCGACGCTGAAAAAAATACGCCGGCGGTCGTCCATCCGATGAGCGACGGGTCTTCGTCGAAGGTGGGCGTGATGCTTCTCACGGCGCCGGTCGTTGCCGTGACCACGGCCAGTTCGCCGTTCTGGAAAAAGTAGAACGGCTTGGCCATGGCGGTCTGGAACGCCACCTGCTGGCCATCGGGTGACCAGCGGGGATTGGTGTCGGGACCCTCCTGTGTCACCAGGGGCCGGCGTGAACCCGTTGCCACCTCGACCACGGAGATGTCGGCCGAGCCGCCGTCACCGGCATCGTTACTGATGCGATGGTCGAAGGCGATGTGTGAGCCATCGGGGGACCAGTCGAAGGCGCCGACCACGAAGGACCCCGAGGTCAGCACTCGCGATGCGCGCGTGTCGAGGTCGAGCACGTGCAGATGGCCGTAGCGGCGGTCTTCGTCTTCGAGAGTGATGTCGCCCCAGCGCTCTTCACGGGCCTTGAGGGCCTCGCTGACAGTGCCCGGGGTGGTGTACGCCAGACGACGCCCGTCGGGGGCCCAGGCAAACGCCGTCACACCTTCCTTGACGGAGGTGAGTCGTTCGGCCTCGCCGCCGGTAACATCGAGACGATAGATTTGCCGGGTGCCGTCCCGGTCAGAGATGAAGCCCAGGGTACGGTGCTCGGGGGCCCACTGCGGCTGCTGGCTTGACTTGGGGCCCCGGGTGAGCTGTCGGGCGTCTGTGGCGGTCGACCCGGCGAGCCAGAGGTCAGTCTCGTAGGAGTTGTCGGCCCAGTTGGTGCGCCTGACGGTGAAGGCGACGCGCTGACCATCCCCCGAGAGGGCCGGGCTGCCGACACGCTCAAGTTCGATCAGGGCGTCGATCGATGGCGCCGCCGGCGCCTGTCCGCGGAGGGGAGCCGACAGGAAGACCGCGGCGGCACACGCGGCGCCCAGAACGAGTGTGCGCAGGTGAGCCGCCGGAGTCTGTGGCATGGCGAGGCGTCAGCGGGTGACGTCTTCCCAGGGCAGGCCGGGGCGGCCGAAGTGGCCGTAGTTGGTGGTCTGCCGATAGATGGGCCGCAGCATGTTGAGGCGCTCGACGATCGCGCGCGGGCGGAAGTCGAACTGGGCCTTCACGAACTCTTCGGCGGCGCGTTCGTCACCGGTGCCGAAGGTGTCGACCTTGACCGACACGGGCTGTGCCATGCCGATGGCGTAGGCCACCTGCAGCTCGGCGCGCTTGGCGAGGCCGGCGGCGATGATGTGCTTGGCGACATAGCGGCAGAAGTAGGCGCTGCTGCGGTCGACCTTTGAGGGGTCCTTGCCGCTGAACGCTCCGCCGCCGTGACGGCCCCAGCCGCCGTAGCTGTCGACGATGATCTTGCGGCCGGTGACGCCGGCGTCTGCAGACGGACCGCCGTGGATGAAGCTGCCCGTGGGATTCACATACAGCGGAGCGGTGGCATTCCACCAGGCGCCGAGGACGCGGGGACCGAGATCCTCACGCACATACTCGGTGATACGGGCCTGGTCGGCTGCCGGGGTGTGCTGGGTCGACACGACGACGGCCGACACATACTTGGGTTCGTTGTTCTCGTAGACGACCGAGACCTGTGACTTGCTGTCGGGCCTGAGGAAGTCGACCTTGCCGGCCTTGCGGTCCTGGGCGAGTCCGTAGGTGAGCTTGTGCGCCAGCAGGATGGGCAGGGGCATCATCTCGTCAGACTCGCTCGTGGCGTAGCCGAACATGATGCCCTGGTCGCCGGCGCCCTGGTCGCCACTCTGGCTGGTTTCTGCGGTGACGCCCTGGCTGATTTCGTTCGACTGGGCGGTGATGAGCGAGATCAGCTTGAGGGTGGTGTCGCAGAACGGCTCGGAGGGATCGGTGTAGCCGATTTCCTTCACAGCCTGACGGACGATGGCATCGAAGTCGAGCGCGGCGTTCGTGGTGATCTCACCGGCGAGCACGACGTGGTCGCTCTTGACGAGCGTTTCGCAGGCCACGCGGCTCAGCGGGTCTGCGGCAAAGCAGGCATCGAGCACAGAGTCGGAAATGTAGTCACACACCTTATCGGGATGGCCTTCGGACACCGACTCGGACGAAAACGTGAACTGCGACATCGAGCACCCTTCTTCGAAAAACAAAACGCCCGCTGACAGTCAGTCGCGGGCGTGCGCGACTTAGATAGTGATATCGACGGAGTGTGTCCGTCGAGCGCGGCCCATCAAGTCAGCGGGAAAATCGCCGCGCGCACGAGGTCTGAGTATGGCTCAGGGCCGATGCCGTGTCAACGCATCGGCCCCCGGAGGTGACGGTGCCTATTTCTTGTGCGAGGCGATGTAGTCGAGCGCGAACTTCTCGAGCCCGGGAGCAGTGAGGCCGATGGCCTTGGCTTCCTCAGTCGCCCGGGCAACATCCCAGCCGTCCTGCATCACGCGCTTGACGAGCCACACCGCACCGACGCGGTTGGCCGAGGCGCAGTGCACGAACACGGGCTGGTTGGCCTTGTTGGCGACGATACCGAGGAACTGGTCGACCATGGCGGGGTCGGGCGCATTCCCGGCGATGGGCAGGTGGAAGTAGTTCAGGCCCAGGGCCTGGGCCTTCGCCTTGCCTTCTTCGACATTGGCGCCGGCTTCGGTGGCGACCCGCAGATTGACGACCGACTTGAAGCCGTCCGCCTTGAGCCCCTCGAGGGCGGCGGTTTCCGTGGCACCGCCGCAGGCGACGACCGCGTCGACCTTGGTGAAGTTGGTGACGCCTGTCCGCTGCTGTTTCTGCATCTGTGCTCCCACTCCTGCACTCATGGCCACGACAAACATGATCGCGACGATTCCGGTCTTGCGCATGCTGCTGCCTCCACAGGGGATTCTATCGCGAGTGAAAAAAAGGGCCACGCCGACGCGGCGTGGCCCGAGGGAGGACGGACGGGAGGGGGACTAGTCGCGCGGCACAGAGACGATGATCTGCTCCTGCATCCGCAGCGTGATGGTGGTGCCGGCACTGAGGCGTGCCTGGTCGGGGGTGTTGGTCATGGCCGCCGCCGTGCCTCCGGCGGCGCCGATGCCGGCGCCGACGGCCGCGCCGCGCTGGCCACCGAGAATGGCGCCGAGGATGGCGCCGCCGATGGCGGCTCCGCCCACCTTGGCGGCGGACTCGCCCGTCGCCGACTGTCCCTCGCGGATGACCGGATCGGTGCGAAGGGAGACTTCGGTGCCGTCGTTGAGCGTCAGGGTATGGAAGCGGATCGACAGGCGTGAGCGACCTCGCACGCGGCCCCCGCGGTCGACATCGAGAACCGACCCGGTGACCAGCGACCCGGCAGGGATCGCAATGCGGTTACCGACGCGGACATCGCGGGTGACCCGCGCAGTGACCCGGTCTTCGGTGCGGGTGTTATCGCTGGAGACGGTGCGCTCGATCTGCAGGCCCAGCACGGCATCGCGGGGCACGGTCAGGTCGATGTACTCGGGTGCGGGCGCCGGTTCAGGTGCCGCATCTCCCATCACTGGGGCCTCGGCCTGTACCGCCTGGCGCGCTTCCCACATCGTCCCGGCGTTCTGGGGGAGGGGCTGAACCGCGGAGGGCGCGGGAGGGACAGGCGGCACGGGTGCCATCGGACCCGTGGCCGCTGACGAGCCGGGACTTGGCGGTTCCGCCGACTCGCGTGAAGCGCGTGGCGAGGTTCGTGTGGCGACGCGCGGCTCGGAGGAGGAGGCGACGCGGGTGGCAATACGAGCGGGGGCCTCGTCAGGGCGGGGTTCGACGCCCGAGGCGGTTCTTGCGGCGCCTCGTGAGACGGCCTGGGTGGCTGTCGAAGGCGCGGGTGCGGCCGGTGTGGATGCCGCCGGGCCGGGTGCGGTGGTTGGCGCCATGGGCTCCGATGGTGCCGAGACCTCACGCCGTGACGCTGCGTCGACCGCCGGGGCGGCGCTCGCGGACGTGGCGTCGGGCGAGACGGCGGTGACCGGCGCCGCCGACTGTGCCAGCCGGACGGCCAGAAAACCGCCTACCCCTGCTGTCAGAAGACAGCCGATGCAGAGTGCCGCGAACACCAGTTTATTCATGCCCATGATGTGAACCTGTGACCTGCCCCCGACAGCAGCAACAACTGTGCCCGGGGAGGCTGTCCTCGGATGAGGATACGTCACCCGGTGCGGCATCGTGTCGCTGGGGACGGGTGTCCGGTGCAGGGGACAGGTTCCGGGCTGAACAACGGACCGGTTGCCTGTAGGATGAGGAGGTCATGGGTCTCCAACTGACAATGGTACTGCTGAGACGGGTCGTCATCGGGGTGCTTGGGCTGCTGTGTGCCGCGGAGGCCTCTGCGCAGCTGCGCCGGATTCCGGCAGAGGTCACGCCCCTGGTGGCGACCGACGGTGTGATCGCCGGCCCCCAGGCCCGACTGGCCCTGCAGGTCGCCCTGCCTAATGGCTTCCATGTGCAGTCGAACCGTCCCCGGGATGCCTCGCTCATTCCGACGGAACTGACCGTCGAGGCCACGGACGGCGTGCGGATCTCCGAGGTGGTATTTCCGAAGGCTGTCGACTTCGTCCAGGCCGGGCTGCCCGAGCCGCTGCTGGTGTTCGACCAGCGCTTTGTCATCGGCGTGGTGGTCGAGGTGGCCTTGGGTGTCCCCGCCGGAGTGGTGACTGTTCCGGTTCGGCTGCGGTATCAGGCGTGCGACGACACGATGTGTTACGCACCGAGCACGGTGCAGGCAGCGTGGTCGCTACCCGTGATGCCCGCAGGTACGCAGGTGACCGCGCAGCATGCCGAGGTGTTCGCGGCGATTCCGTTTGGGACGGGCGAGGTGCCCGGGGCGGCTGCGGTCCCTCTCCCGCGACCGACCACTCCGGCCGGCGGGGCCGATGATGTGCGGGCGGGACTCGTGGCCCTGGACCGGTTTTCGGTCGCCGCTACGACGGGCGGCTATTTGGGCACGGACGACTTCCTCGCATTCATTCGTGCGGCCGAGTCGGGCGAGCCACAGCGGGGTCTGTTCGAGGGCCAGGGACCGCTGGCCATCCTGCTTCTCGTGTTTCTGGGCGGACTGGCCCTCAACCTGACGCCCTGCGTGCTGCCGATGATTCCCATCAATCTGGCCATCATCGGTGCCGGCGCGCAGGCCGGGTCACGGCGCCGCGGGTTCCTGCTGGGGCTGACCTACGGGGCGGCCATGGCGGCCGTGTACGGCGTGCTCGGGGTCATCGTGGTGCTGACCGCCTCTACGTTTGGCACGCTGAATGCGTCACCCTGGTTCAACCTGGGCATCGCGGTGCTGTTCGTGCTGCTGTCGCTGGCCATGTTCGACGTGTTCGAGATCGATTTTTCGCGCTTTGCCGGATCGGTCGGAAACGGTGCCAGCCGCGGCACCTTCGTGCTGGCCTTCACGATGGGCGCGGTGGCGGCGCTGCTGGCCGGGGCCTGTGTCGCTCCGGTCGTGGTTCAGGTGGTGCTGTTTGCCAGCAATCTGTATGCGACAGGCACCACGGTCGCGCTGGCACTGCCGTTTGTGCTCGGTATCGGCATGGCCGTGCCGTGGCCGCTGGCCGGTGCGGGGCTGTCGGCACTGCCCAAGCCCGGGCCATGGATGGTGCGGGTGAAGCAGGGCTTCGGTGTGCTGATTCTGGGGACGGCGATGTACTACGGCTATCTCGCCTACGGATTGTTTGCCAACCAGTGGGTCGACTCGGCGGCAGTGGCCTCGAGCGTGGAAGAGAAGCTGAAGGCCGGCTGGCACGCCTCGCTGTCAGAAGGCCTGGCGGTTGCCGAGCGCGAGCAGAAGCCGGTGCTGATTGACCTGTGGGCCACTTGGTGCAAGAACTGCCTCACCATGGACAAGACGACCCTGGTGGACGCGGGGGTGACGCAGGCCCTGTCGGGATACGTGAAGGTGAAGGTGCAGGCGGAGCAGCCGGACGAGGCCCCGACCAGTGACCTGATGAAGCGATTCAGTGCGGTGGGCCTGCCGGCCTACGTGATTCTGCAGCCGAAGCCCTAGACGACGGCCGGGCGTTAGCGAGCGCGGGGGTCGTGGGCGCCGGTGGCCTCGTCGCCTCTGAGTGTCAACCGGCGAATTTGTAACCGAGCCCGTGCACCGTCACGATGAACTGGGGCACGCGCGGGTTCGGTTCCAGCTTCTGGCGCAGTCAGGCCACATGGACGTCGATGGTGCGGGTCGATGATGAGGCGGTGTAGCCCCACACGTCCTGCAGCAGTGCTTCCCGCGACAGCGTGGCCCCTCGATGTTCGATGAAATAGCGCAGCAGCTGGAATTCCTTGGCGGACAGATCGAGCGCTGTGCCGCCCCGGGTCAGTTCTGCCCGCCGCAGGTCGACCACCACATCGCCGAACTGATACTGCTCGGCCACCGCCCACGCCTGACGTGGCGCGGGGCGTCGCAGGGCCTCGATGCGGGCCAGCAGCTCGCGGACATCAAAGGGTTTGGTGAGGTAATCGTCGGCCCCGAGTGACAGGCCGGTGACCCGGTCGGTGACCTGCGACCGTGCGGTGAGCATCAGGATTGGCGTGGCCATGCCCTGCGCACGCAGGCTGCGGGCCACCTCGAAGCCGTCGATGTCGGGCAGCATGACGTCCAGGAGAATGGTGTCGTAACTCCGCGACTGCACCTGTGCCAGTGCCCCAGGGCCGTCACTGGCGATGTCGACGGCGTAGCCTTCCGCCGAGAGCCGGTCGCTCAGCGTCAGCTGCAATCCTGGTTCGTCTTCCACCAGCAACACACGCGGTGTGGTCATACGTGCCCCTCCGGAGACACTACCACGGCCGACGAGGCGGTCACCTCTGCAGACGCGGAGACGCCGAGCGCCCGCTGCGACACGCCCGGCAGGGACATTGACACCCGGGTTCCGGCGCCGGGCTCGCTGGCGATGTGGACATGCCCGTGGTGCGCCGCGACAATTCGCGCCACCAGATGCAGCCCGAGTCCGCTGCCGGGAATCCGCAGGCGCATGGCCGTGCGGCCACGGTAGAACGGTTCGAGCACGTGCACGCGGTCCTCGGGGGGGATGCCGAGTCCGCGGTCGCTGACCGTGAGCGTGACCATTGGCTGAGAGGGCGTTCCGGCATCGGCGCTGGCATGGATGCCGATCCACCGCGCCTCTCCCCCGTATTTGATGGCATTGCTGATGAGGTTCTGCAGGGCCGACCGCAGGGCCGGGGCGTCGCCGTACACAGCCGGCAGGGTGTCGGGCAGGTCGACGTCGACCCGCACCGACCGGGCATCGAGCTCGCCCTGAGACGCGGCCAGAGACTCGCGCACCAGCACCTCGACGGGGACGGCGGCATGGGGCAGCGCGGTAGAACCGGAGGCGATGCCCGACAGCTGCAGCACGCGTTCGACCGTCTCGGTGAGACGCCTGGCTTCCGCGTTGATCGTGGTGCCGTATGTGCGCACCCGTGCGGGGTCTGCCACGAAGCCGTCGGCCAGGTTACGGGCCGCGGTGTCGATCACCGACACCGGGGTGCGCAGTTCGTGGGACACCGCGGCGACAAACTCCACCTGCTGGCGTGCCAGTCGCTGGGCTCGCCGCGCCGATACGGCGATGAGCCCGACGGCTGTGGTGAGCAGCAGCAGAATGCCCGAGCTGAGGAGGAGGTTCCGGCGACGGACGGCCGACACGGCCTCGGCCAGCGACCCTGCCTGATGGGTGGCCAGCAACAGCCACCGTGATTCTGCGGCAGCGCCAGCCCCGGGGCGGAAGGGTTGCGGCTCATCGTCGGTTGGCGGCGGACCTAGCACCAGCTCGAGGAACATGCGGGGGGAGGGTCCCGATGCACCGGGGCCACGATTTTCGCCCGACGGGCCGATGCCCGTCGAGGCGACGACGATGGTGGGGCGGCGGCCAAGCAGAGGCTGGGCCACATCGGGGTTTCGGCTCACTGCCTGGGCCACGCCCGGGGCCGATTCCCAGATGGTGTGATGCGGCGGCTCGGCTTCGACGATCGCCACCCGATAGTCAGACCCCTGGTCGCCCAGGTGGAAGTGCTGCGCGGCTAGGCCGGGCAGTAGCGAGGTGGTGATGAAGTCGGGGTCGAGCCTGATGATGGTGGCACCGATGACCGAGAGCCTCGGGGCGGCGCCAGGGTTGTCGGGCGCGAGGAATTGTGTGGCCGGGCGCAGCAGGGTATAGGTGTCGGTGTGCGGGAGTGTGATGGGCTCGCGGCGTCGCCGGCGTTCGGGCCCGGGCCGGAGGGGCACCGGGCCGAGGCTGGAGGCGATGCCGTCCCTGAGGTCACCCAGTTCAGCTGGCCAGTCTGCCGCGTCGACCGCATGGGTGATCGGGTTCCACCGCCGTGCGCGGAGCTGGCGCGACCCACGAGTCTCTTCATCGACCACGAGGATGTCGTGAACGAGCCGGGTATCTGTCGCCTGGCTGGCCCACCGGTCATAGCGTTCGGCGTAGGCGGCCCACTGATTGTCGCGAATCGAGACGGCGTCGACCTGCAGGGTCTGCGCGGCGCGTGACACCTCCTGATCAAAACCGATGCTGAACTGAGCGGCTGCCGTGCGGATGCATGCGCTGCATGCGGTCGCGCTCGGCCTCGCTGACCTGTCCGAGCCATCGGTACTGCAGCCAGACCAGCGTCAGCACCATGACCGCCACCAGCGCAACGAGCGAAGACAGTGTCGACTCGCGGCTGAACGGGGAGTTCATCAGGCCGGAGTCTAGCATGCGGCCCGAGACCGTCCCGTCAGGCCGGCCCCCGGGCGGAACAGGAAGATTTTTCGAGTGCTTAAAAACTGTCATGGCCCGTTCCACGTCTATAGTGGTGGCCATGAACCTACACCTGCTTCGCACCGCGGCGCTGCTGGCGGCCGTCAGCACCAGTGCGCCCCTCCTTGCCCAGGACCGCGCAGCCACTATCGTCGCCGAAACCCGGCGCGCACTGGGTGGACCTGCCCTTGAGGCGCTGAAGACCCTCAGCGCGGAGGGGCCCTTCCGCCGTTCGATGGGCCAGCGCGACATGGAAGGCACCATCGCCCTGCTGCTGTCACGGCCCGACAAGCTGCGCCGGAGCGAAGAGATGGGCATGGGCGGGATGGTCAACGGCCCAACGGTCGAGCACATCTCGGGCTTTGACGGCACCGACGCGTGGGACGACATGCAGAATCGCGGCGGCATGGGTGGCGGCAACATGCAAATGGTGATTCGCGGGCCCGGGGGACCGGGTGGTCCCGGCGGACCCGGAGGCGCCCTGACCGAAGAACAGCAGGCGCAGGCGCGCATCCGCCGCATGAAGATGGAATTGCAGCGCTGGACCGTGGCGCTCCTGGTTGATAGCACGACCCCGTTCACCGACGGTGGCGTCGTCGAGTCACCCGAAGGCAAGGCCGACGTGCTGGCCATTACGGACGAGGCTGGTCGTCCGGTGAAGCTGTTCATCGACCAGGCGACGCACCTGCCGGTGATGCTGCAGTATCAGGAGATCAGGCCGCGCGTGATGATCGCCGGTGGCCCTGGTGGGCGCCGCGGCGGGCCTGGCGGCGGCCCCGGAGGTGGGCCCGGAGCTGCACGCGGCGCCGGGCCTGGTGGCCCGCCGCCCGGGGGGAACACCATGGCGGGTGGTCCTCCAGCCGGGGGCGCACCCCCTGCACCGGACGGACAGGATGCG
>Ga0194121_10009932_pt1 | contig 11684 bp, 7 predicted proteins | sample TA2MahCa50mmetaG_FD_148609 | JGI IMG/M metagenome (GOLD analysis project Ga0194121, IMG submission 148609) | Freshwater microbial communities from Lake Tanganyika, Tanzania - TA2015020 Mahale Deep Cast 50m | ecosystem: Environmental > Aquatic > Freshwater > Lake | place: Tanzania: Lake...
TGTCGCCGGCGGCCCGCAAGAGTCACCGTTCGAGGAGGCGGCGGAGATCCGCTTCGATGCCGATGGCGAGGCGACCTTCCTGCTTGGCACCCACTCGCATGGCCAGGGCCACGAGACCGTGTTTAGGCAGCTCGCCGCGCATGTGTTCGCGCTGCCGCCGGACAAGGTGCGCATCGTCTATGGCGACACCGACCAGGTCTATTTCGGCAAGGGCACGTTCGGCTCGCGCTCGGTTGGGGTCGGCGGTGCCGCCCTGCTGCGCGCGGCCGAGATCCTGATCGCCAAGGGCAAACTCATCGCGGGTCACTTGCTTGAGGCCGCGGCCTCCGACATCACTTTTGACGCCGGGGCGTTCTCAGTGATCGGCACGGATTGTCGTGTCACGTTGAAGGACGTGGCCGCCGCCGCCTTCACGCGGGGTCGTTTGCCGCAAGGATTTGACCTTGGGCTTTCGGGCAGCGCGATCATCACGCCCCCGGGCGCGACCTTTCCCAATGGCTGCCATATCTGCGAGGTCGAGATCGACCCGGAAACCGGTGTCACCGCCCTTACCCGCTACGCCGTGGTCGATGACGTCGGCCGCGTCCTCAACCCGCTATTGCTCGATGGGCAGATTCACGGTGGCGTCGTGCAGGGCATTGGTCAGGCGCTCGGCGAGCGCATCGTCTACGACCCGGAGACCGGACAGCTCCTGTCCGGCTCGTTCATGGACTATGCGATGCCGCGGGCCGATGAGCTGCCGTTCTTTGAGGTCGGCACCAATGAGGTGCCGACACCTAACAACCCCTTGGGCGTGAAAGGCGCGGGCGAGGCCGGCACGGTCGGCGCGCTGCCCGCCGTGATGAGCGCCGTGCGCGATGCGCTGGCGCCGCTCGGGATCAGGCATTTCGACATGCCGGCCACGCCCGAGCGGGTGTGGCGCGCCATACGCGATGTGAGGAAATCTGGCTAGGTTGGCCAGGGCGACGATCGGTTTTTTGGGGGAGCGGCATGGGAGTTGAGACGGCGCTGGCGCCGAGGCACGCGGACGATGTGGCGCAGTGGAAGCGCGATCATCTGCCGGTCTACAACGCGAACCGATTCAAGCTGGGCGTGTTCGGGCAGAACTGCAGCAATGGCTGCACCATCACCCATGCCAAGACCTCGTTCGAGCCGTCCTACGCGCACAGCGTGAAGATCAGCAGGCTCGCGGACACCCTTGGTTTCGAGCTGCTGGTGCCGGTCGGCCGCTGGAAGCACTTCGGCGGCTCGACCAGGTTCAACGGCACCAATATGGAAGTGTTCACCTGGGCCGCGGCCATGGCCTGCCACACCGAGCGGATCATGGTGTTCGCGACCGCCCATGTGCCGACCGTGCACCCGATCTTTGCCGCGAAGCAGTCGGCAACCATCGACCACATCTCGGGCGGGCGCTTCGGCCTCAATGTTGTCTGTGGTTGGTTCAAACCTGAGATGGAGATGTTCGGTGTCAAGCAGCTCGGGCACGACACCCGCTATGAAGTGGCCGATGAGTGGCTCACTGTGATGAAGCGGCTGTGGACCGAGGAGGAGTTCAGTCACCAGGGTGAGCATTTTACGATCAAGGAAGGCTGGCTTTCGCCGAAGCCGATCCAGCAGCCGCACCCGGTGATCATCAACGCCGGCAGCTCGCCCGCCGGCCGCGATTTTTCCGCGCGCCAGGCCGATTTCAACTTCGTGTCGATCGCCTCTGTCGAAAAGGGTGCCGCCATGGTGAAGGATATTCACCGGCGCGCCGCTGAGCACGGCCGACACTGTGGCGTGATGAGCTATGGCCTCGTCTGCTGCCGCGATACCGAGAAGGAAGCCAAGGCGCTCTATGATCGCATCGTCGCCGAGGGCGATTGGGGCGCTACCCGTACGATCATCGACCTGATGCAGGGCGAGAACTATTCCTACGGCAGCAACCAGGCGGAGATCCGCGCGATGGGCGAGCGCTTCATCGCGGGTTGGGGCGGCTACCCGCTGGTTGGGACGCCTGAGCAGGTCGTCGACATGATGGTCGAGATCGCCGACACGGGTGTCGAGGGTTTCATCCTCTCCTGGCTCGACTATTACGAGGAGATGAAATATTTCGGCGAAAAGGTGCTGCCCCTGATGAGACAGGCGGGACTACGGCAATAGCTCTCAGACCACGCTCGCCAAGCCACCGTCCACGTTGATCGCGGTGCCGGTGATATAGGAACCGGCGTCGGAGCAGAGGAAGCAGGCCATGTTGGCGAATTCCGCCGCCTCGCCATAACGCCCAAGCGGAATCCTGCCCTTGGCAAGATCGGCGAGGAACTCCACATAGGGCTTGTTCTCGCCCTGCTGTGCGTGGCGGCGGGCCCATTGGTCGCTCTCGATCAGGCCGACCAGCAACGCATTCACCAGCACATTGTGAGGCGCGCATTCGGTCGCGAGCAGCTTGGTCAAGGCCATGCCGGCCGCGCGCGACACGCTGGTCGGCGAGGTGTTCGGCGCCGGCGCTTTGGCGTGGATGTTGAGCACGTTGATGATACGGCCCCAGCGGCGGCTTTTCATGCCGGGCAGGACCAGACGCGCCAAGCGGATGGCAGCGAACAGCTTGAGATCGAGATCGGCCTGCCACTCGACGTCACTCACCGCCTCGAACGGTTTCGCTGCGGCGACACCTGCATTGTTGATCAGGATATCGATCTTGGACTGTCGGGCGGAAATCGTGGCCCAGGCCGCCTCGATCGATGAGGCCTTGGAGACGTCACAGGCAATGCCATGTGCGCGTCCGCCGGCCGCGCTAATCTCCTTGACCGCTTCGTCCAACACATCCGCCCGGCGCGCGAGCATGATGACCTCGGCGCCCGAGGCGGCGAACGCGCCGGCCATGGCGCGGCCGAGCCCCTTGCTCGCGCCGGTGATCAGAGCGACGCGCCCGTCCATGCGGCAGTTCATGGATGCGTGGCTCCTGTCCGCTTCAGCTCGGCGCGCCGGCGCTCGGTCGCGATCAAATCGATCGTGAGCGTCTCCGCCTCGGCGTCACCGCTCAGCACCACGCCATAGACGGATTCGGCAGCTGCCTTGGTGACCCAGCGCTCGCGCACGTCCTTCAGCACCTTCGCCGAATCGCGCGTCAGTGGATCGCCATAGCCGCCGCCGCCGCCATCGACGCCAACGACATTCTGGCCCGGCGTGAGCGAGACATCGACCAAGCCAATGATCCGATGCCTGGTGCCATCCTTGTCGATCCACCAATTGGCGCCGCCTGCGCCGGGTCGACCACCCTGCACGCCCTGGGGCGGATTGACGCAACCATCGGGCTGGATCACGATTCGCATCTTGTTGTTGCGCGGACCGTAGATCACTTCGGTGCCGGGCGAGCCACGCTGACGGCCAGCGCCACCCGAATCCGGAACCAGTCTCTGGCTCTTCACATGGATCGGGTATTTCTGCTCGTCGAGTTCGATGGAATCACGATAGAGCAGCCCGCCGGCGTCTGGCAGGACGTAATTGACCCAGCCGTCCGTGCTCGGCGAGGCCGGTCCGCCGCCTGACATCAGAAACATCTGGTTGATATAGGCGCCATCGCCCCGCCGCGCGTCATGGCCCGACACCACTGCACAGCCGGCCGAGAGACAGGTGTTGCCTTCTGCCAAACCATGGCCATCCGAAATCTTGGCAAAGGCCGCCTGGGTCATGTTCACCAACCGGTCACCGACATTCGTGGTCGCGACCGAACAAGAATGCGGAAAACGCGGAATGCCAACCACGCAGTTCTCGCGCAAATGCACGCGAATGCGTCGAAACGTGCCTGAGTTGTGCGGGATGTCCCATTCGAGCGAGTTGAACACGCCAATCATCACGTTTGCCGTCGTGCAGGCCATGGACTCATTGAGGCCGCACGGCACGCAATCGATGTTGTCGCGCAGGTCGACATCGATCATGGCGGCCTCGGGATCGACCTCGATCGACACCTGGATTGGAACGCCCTCCGGCAGGATACCGGGTATGGGATCGTGGCACGTCCTATTGTGAAGGCGCCCTTTGGGGAGCATTCGGATGGCGTTGATCATGCGGCGTTCGGAATAGTCAAACCACTCCTCGATGAATTTCTTTAGGGTCTCGCGGCCGTATTTTACGGCCAGCTCCTTCATCCGTCGCTCGGCAATGCGTGCTGCCCCGATCGCTGCCAGATAGTCGCCATACCACTGGTCCGGCACGCGGATGCGCTTTCGGCACATACGGATGATGTCATCAACGTCCTTGAAATCGCGCTGCACCAGCACGCACGGGAAGATCAGCGAGCCCTCCTCATACACGTCCTTCGCGGCGGCGTGGTAGCTTGAAGGGATCGAGTTGCCGCAATCAGCCTGGTGCGCCTTGGCAACCGCGGTGAACAAGTGTTCGCCTTCGAAGAAGACAGGCACCAGCACGCTCTGATCGGCCGCGTGCGAGTTACCGAGATAGGGGTCATTGTGGAGATAGGCATCGCCCTCACGACGCTCGGGGTGAAGCTCAACTATCGACGCCGCCTGAAGCTGGGAGCCGAACACATGCACGGGGACACCTTCGGCCGTCGCGAGCAGCCGCCCGTCGGCGGTTGAGATCGAGCACGAGAAATCGCGCGCGACCGCCAGCACCGCGGAGCGCGCAGCGCGGAGCAGCGTGTTGGTCATCTCGCGCACGATGGCATCGAACCGGTTGCTGATCACGGCGAGCAGCACCGGGTCGAAGGCGACATTTGTTCGAGCCGCACTCTCATTCATTGCTCTCGACTCCCCAAGCCGCTCCAGCGTACCTCAGGCGAATTCGTTTCGTTCGTTCCCGCCTGGATCCTTGGCGTGGTCCCCGCAGAATGTTTCGAATCCAAGTGTCTCCGCCCGGGTGCTTGCTCAAGCGATGTAGACCGGGCCGCCACCCCGGCCCTCAATCTTGTTTGCCTGGACCAGCCCGGCGACCTCGCGAACATCCGCCAGGAACTCGTCGACGATTGCGCCGTGGCGGGCGTTCAATTGAAGTTGAATCGCCCGAGGCTCCTTGCCGCGCAGGAACAGCCAGCCCCGATCGTTTAGCCCATCGCCGAGCGCATACATGTCCACATCGCTGGCAACGATGGAAAAGTGCGTTCCTTCCGGCCTGCCGAGGATGCCGAGGTCTCCGATCCGCACAAGACCTTCGCCGATGCGTCGCTTGCTCTCGAGCATGGCGGCGACGCGCTCGCGATAACCCGAACGGCCGAGATAGCGCATGACCGCGTAGGACGAAGCAACCGCGCCGCCATTGCGCGAGCCGGCGACGCTCGCCGTGTAGTAGACGCCGGCAGGCCAGGCATCGAAGTGGAAGCCTTGATACTTGGCCAATACCTCGCTTCGGATCATCAAAACGGACGCGCCGCGCCCTGAATACCCATACTTGTGCAGGTCGGCCGACATGGAGGCCACGCCCGGCAACAGAAAGTCAAAGCCCGGCACTTCGTGCCCCAGCTCGCGCACGAACGGCAACACGAAACCGCCGACGCAGGCATCGACGTGGAGCCACAGCTCATGCTCCAACGCGAGCCCGCTAAGCTCGGTCAGCGGATCGACCAGCGCGTAAGGATAGGGTGGTGCCGAGCCCACCAGCATGATGGTGTTGCCGTTGATGGCGTGCGTCATGCCTTCGATGTCCGCGCGATAGCCCGGACTTTCAATCATGCGCACGACCTTGACGCCAAGCAGCTCGCCTGCCTTGTTAAAGGCGGCATGAGCCGTGCGCGGCACGATCATCTCCGGCTGGGTGGCGCGTGGCTTCGTCGCCCGCGCCCAGTCCCGCGCGGCTTTGACCGCCATCAGGATGCTTTCCGTGCCACCGGTCGTGATGCTGCCGACCGCCCCCTCGGGTGCATTCAGCATCTCGCCGACCATGGCGATCACGCCTTGCTCGTGCTGACGCAGCGACGGATAGGCGCTGCTCGAATAGATCATGTTGTCGCCGATCTGAGCGAGGAAGGCGGCGTTGGCAACCGCCGTCACGTCATCACCCCCGTCATAGGCGGCGCGAAGATTCTTGAGCTCGTTCCATTGCCGGTCCTTGGCGCGAAGTTGCACCATCTCGGCGTCAAGCGCGGCGCGGTCGAGCCCGCGTTCGGCGAAGATCCGGTTGGAGTGCCGGGTCATGTTGTGCCTCTGCCAGTACTCAAGCCCGGTGGCGCTGCCGACGGGACCTGAGCAGACACAATTGACGCGTGCGCGCGTGTGACTCTGGCATCTCGGCCCCGACTAGGCCCGCGCGGCTTGCTCGATCTCTGCGCGGCGACGTTCGGTTGCGGCCATGTCAATCGCGAGTGTTTCCGCTTCGGCCTCGCCGCTCAGCACCACGCCATAGACGGACTCAGCCGTGCCACGTGTGACCCAGCGCTCGCGCACATCTTTCAGCACCCTGCTGGGATCGCGCGTCAGCGGATCACCATAGCCGCCGCCGCCGCCATCGACGCCAACCACGTTCTGGCCCGGCGTGAGCGAGACATCGACCAGCCCGACGATCTGATGCTTGGAGCCGTCCTTGTCGATCCACCAATTCGAGGCGGGCCGCCCGGCATGACCGCCCTGCACGCCCTGCGGCGGATTGATGCAGCCATCGGGCTGGATCACGACCCGCATCCTGTTGTTGCGCGGCCCGTAAACAACCTCGGTGCCCGGCGAGCCGCGCTGGCGCCCGGCACCGCCTGAATCCGGAACCAGTCTCTGACTCCGCACGTGGATGGGGTATTTCTGCTCGTCGAGCTCGACGGAATCGCGGTACAGCAATCCGCCCGCGACCGGCAGCAGATAGTTGACCCAGCCATCCGACTTGGACGACGCCGGGCCGCCGCCCGACATCAGGAACATCTGGTTGATGTAGGCGCCATTGGCGCGCCGGGCGTCATCGCCCGAGACCACTGCGCAACCGGCCGACAGGCATGTGTTGCCTTCCGCCAAACCATGGCCATCCGAGATCTTGGCGAAGGCCGCCTGCGTCATGTTCACCAGGCGGTCGCCGACGTTCGTGGTCGCGACCGAACAGGAATGCGGGAACTTCGGAATCCCGACCACGCAGTTCTCGCGCAAATGCACGCGAATGCGTCGGAACGTGCCCGAATTGTGCGGGATGTCCCACTCGAGCGAATTGAACACGCCGATCATGACATTTGCCATGGTGCAGGCCATGGACTCGTTCAGGCCGCAGGGCACGCAATCGATGTTCTCGCGCAGATCGACATCGATCATGGCGGAATCGGGGTCGACCTCGATCGAAACCTGGAGCGGAATGCCATCGGGCAGGATACCCGGCACCGGGTCGTGGCTCGTCTTGTTGAACAGCCGGCCCTTCGGCAGCTTGCGGATGGCGTTGACGGTGCGGCGCTCGGAGTAATCGAACCAGGCCTCGACGAAGGCCTTGATCGTCTCGCGGCCATATTTCGCCGTCAGTTCCTTCATGCGCCGCTCGGCGATGCGCGCCGCGCCGATCGCCGCGAGATAGTCACCATACCACTGGTCGGGTACGCGGATGCGCTTCCGACACATTCGGATGATGTCTTCATTGTCCTTGAAATCGCGCTGCACCAGCACGCACGGGAAGATCAGCGAGCCTTCCTCGTACACGTCCTTGGCGGCGGCGTGATAGGTGGTCGGGATCGAATTGCCGCAATCGGCCTGATGCGCCTTGGCGACCGCGGTGAACAGGTGCTCGCCCTCGAAGAAGACCGGCACCAACACGGTCTGATCGGCCGGGTGGGAATTGCCGAGATAAGGATCGTTGTGGAGATAGGCGTCACCCTCCTGCCGCTCGGGGTGCATCTCGAGCAAGGACGCCGCCTGAAGCTGCGAGCCGAACACATGCACCGGCACGCCCTCGGCTGTCGCGAGCAGGCGGCCATCGGCGGTCGAGATCGAGCAGGAGAAATCGCGCGCGACCGCCAGCACCGCCGAGCGCGCGGCGCGGAGCAGCGTGTTCGTCATCTCGCGCACGATCGCGTCAAACCGGTTGCTGATCACGGCGAGCAGCACCGGGTCGAAGGACGTGTTGGGGATCATGGTGGGATCGTTCATGACGCGTTGCTCCCTGACCTCTTGGGCTTCACAGCTCGACCAGATAGTCGCCGCGCGCGGTGACGCGGGCGCTCATGCCGGGATAGACGACGAGCGTGGTGGTCGGCTCTTCGATGATCGCCGGCCCCTTGATTACGGTGCCCGCCGCAATCTCCCCGCCGGCAAGCACCTGCGTGCTCATGGCAGCTGCCCTTGTCTCGCCGAAATAGGCGGTCCGCGAGCGCGGCGCTCCACTGCTGCCAACCGCCGCCGAGCGTAGCGAGGGCGGCGCGCGATGGCCCAGATAGGCGGTCAGCCGCGCCTTCCAATTGGTGCACTCGACCGGATTGTAGGGGTCGCGCACCGCGAACATGCGGTCATGCACGTTGTGGAAATCCTCGACCAGCACGTCGAGCTCCGCCTTGGTCTCGACGCGCCCCTTCCGCAGCGGCACCTCGAGCTCCCAGTTCTGGTTCATGTAGCGCGCCTCGAAGAAATAGTGCCGCTCGTAGCGGCTGAAGTCCTTGGTGGCGAGGCCATGCTGGAACTCGTCGAGCCGCGCGTCGAGCGCGGCCAGCGTGCCGTTCACGCCGGCGAAATCGAATTGGTTCGAATAGGCCACGCGGCTCGCGCCATATTCGGTGACGATGTTGGAGAAATGGGCGCCGCAGGCGCTGAAGGCGCCGGCCGCGCGCGGCATCAGCACGCGCTTGACGTCGAGCGCGCGCGCGATCGGCAGGATGTTGAGGCCGGCCGCGCCGCCGCCCGCCACCAGCGCCGCCTCGGCCGGGTTGACACCCTCCTTGATGGTGATCTCGTGGATTGCCTTGATCATGACCTCATTGGCCACGGTGAAGACCGCGAGCGCGGCATCCTTGGCGCCGAGGCCGAGCGCCTTGCCGAGAGCCTCGAGCGCGCGCTCCGCGGCTGCCGCATCGAGCGTCATGCGCCCGCCCAGGAAATTCTTGGGATCGATATAGCCGAGCACGACAGCGGCGTCGGTGACGGTCGGTTCCGTGCCGCCCTGCCCGTAGCAAACCGGCCCGGGCTTCGCGCCCGCGCTCTGCGGGCCGACGTGCAGGAGCCCGCCGGAATCGATCCATGCGATCGAGCCGCCGCCGGCCCCGATCGAGCGAATGTCGACCGAGCCCATGCCGATATTGTGCCCGGTATATTGCTCGCCGAGCCAGGTCTCGCGGGTGAAGCGCACCTGGCTGTTCTGTACCAGCGTCACGTCGAACGTCGTGCCGCCGGTATCGACGACAATGACGTCGCCGCCAAGGCTCTCATTCTGCGCGAAGGAAAGGCCGGCGACCGGCGCCATGGCGGGTCCCGACTTGACCATGAAGATCGGTCGCTCGATCACGTCCTTCACGTTCATGACTCCACCGACCGACGCGCTGACCAGAATGTCGCCGCGATAGCCGGCGGCCCTGAGCTCGCTCTCGAGCTCGCGCATATGAGCCTGCATCAGGGGCTTCAGCGAGGCGTCGATCGCGGTCGAGGACGCGCGCGGATATTCGCGCAGGATCGGGTTGAGCCGGTGCGACAGCGTGTAGGCAACGCCCGGCAGCATCTCCTCGATCAGTGCGCCGAGGCGGACTTCGTGAACCGGGTTGGCGATCGACCATAGGAGGCAGACCGCGATGGCTTCGACCTTGCGCGCCTTGAGCCGCTCCAGCACGCGCCGCGCGGCGGCCTCATCGAGCGGCTTAACCACCCCGCCCTCGGCGCCGATGCGCTCAGGAATCTCATAGGTCAGGCTGCGCGGAATGTAGGGGTCGGGGTACTCGACCTCGAGCCGGTGGGCGTTGAACTTGCCGCCCTGCCGATAGACCAGAATGTCTGGAAAGCCCTCGGTAAACAGCGCCGCGGTCTTGGCGGTACGCCCCGTCACGATGGCGTTCGTGGCCCGCGTCGTGCCATAGATGAAAATCTCCGAGCGCGCCAGCAGGTCGGCAAAATCCAGCCCGAGCTGGCGTGCCGCGTCGGCGACTGCGCCGGAGACGCCCTCGAAGCTCTTGGCCGGGTTGGTCGGCGCCTTGCCGATCGTCAGGGCGCCGGCTTCATCGGCCACAACGGCATCGGTGAACGTGCCGCCGGTATCGATTGCGATGCGATAGGCCATCATCCCCCTCTTGCGATATCCAATGCCTCTTCACGGGCTTATCCTTCCCTAGCCGGCCTGCCGGGGGTGGGTCAACTGCGCGTTCGCGTGACCGGACCGAGGCATATCACGGCCGATGAGCACGCACCGCTGAAAGGATCGCCATGAGCTACGACGTCGAGCGCATTCGGGCCGAGTTTCCCGGCCTCGAGCGGATGCAAGGCGGGCAACGCACCGTCTTTTTCGACAACCCGGCAGGCTCGCAGATCGCGCGGCGCGCGGTGGATCGCATGGTCGAGGCGATGACCAGCGCGAACGCCAATCTCGGCGGCCTGTTCGAGACTTCGATCGAAGCCGGCGCCCGGGTGCGCGAGGCTCATGCCGCCGCGGCCGATTTCGTCAACGCCACCTCGCCCGATGAAATCTTCTTCGGCCAGAGCATGACCGCGATCACATTCACGCTGTCGCGCGCGATCGGGCGCGAGTTCATGGCGGGGGACGAGATCGTGCTGACCCGCATGGACCATGACGGCAATGTCACGCCCTGGCTCATGCTGGCCGAAGACCGTGGGCTCAAGGTCCACTGGCTCGACTTCAGTCCTGAGACCTTTGAGTACGATCTCGAAAGTCTTGGTCGCGCGCTCTCGCCGCGCACACGGTTGGTCGCCGTCAATCACGCGAGCAACGTGACGGGCACGGTCAATGACGTGGCCGAAATTGCTCGGCGTGCGAAGTCGGTGGGCGCGCTCGTCTATGTCGATGCGGTGCAGTCTGCGCCGCATCTGCCGATCGACGTTCAGACGCTTGGCTGCGACGTGCTGGTCTGCTCGGCCTATAAGTTCTACGGACCACATTATGCGCTGGCGTGGGGCCGACGTGAGCTGCTCGAGCGCCTGACCGCTTACAAGGTGCGCGCGGCGTCGAACGCCCTGCCCTTCAAGTTCGTCAACGGCACGACCAACCGCGAGGCGCTGGCGGGTATTCGTGGCGCGATCGAGCACTTCGAATGGATCGGCCGAAATTTCGGCGGTGTCGTCGCCGATGCCACGCGCCGTGCCGCGATCGTCGCCGGCGCCAATGCGATGCGCGACTATGACCGCGGCCTCGCCAAGCGGCTGATCGATGGCCTGAGCGCGGTGCCAGGCCTGCGCGTGCTCGGCCTCGCTCGCGAGACCGACCTCTCGCGTCGGGTGCCGACGGTCTCGTTCGACCTGCCTGGCCACGACCCCGCCGTGATCGCGCGCTTCATGGCGGCCAGTGGGATCAATTTGTGGAGCGGCCACAATTACGGGGTCGAGCCAGTCACACGCCTGGGCCTTCTGGAGAAGGGCGGCGTCGTCCGCGTAGGCCCGACGCATTACAACACGGGAGCTGAGATCGACCGCTTTCTCGAGGCGCTCGATCGGTATCGCGTCAGTAACTCCAAAGCAGACTTGTAGTGTTAACCAAGGCAATCTTGGAAGGCGGCGCACTGTCTATATGTTCAGTCCCGGCATAAGACGGGAATCGCTTAATCTTGAATTGCAGGGGCTTCGGCCCGCTTTTTTTGCTCAATGCGC
>Ga0194121_10009939_pt1 | contig 11677 bp, 9 predicted proteins | sample TA2MahCa50mmetaG_FD_148609 | JGI IMG/M metagenome (GOLD analysis project Ga0194121, IMG submission 148609) | Freshwater microbial communities from Lake Tanganyika, Tanzania - TA2015020 Mahale Deep Cast 50m | ecosystem: Environmental > Aquatic > Freshwater > Lake | place: Tanzania: Lake...
GTCCGCAGGGTGGTGCGCGAAAACGCGGTGGAGGCGCGGGCGGCGGAAGCGGCGCGAACATCGAACACAAGTTCGTCGTTATGGCGATCAACCGTAAAGACGGCAAGGTGCGGTGGGAAAAAACGCTGACCACCGCCAAGCCGCACGAGGGCTATCACTTCCGGTACGGCAGCTTCGCGTCAAACAGCCCGGTGACTGACGGCAAGCTTCTTTATGCCTTCTTCGGCTCGCGCGGTTTGTACGCCCTCGACCTGAAAGGCAACGTCGTGTGGGAGAAGAAGTTCGGCCCGATGCGTATGCGGCTGGCTTTCGGCGAGGGCGTCCCGCATACGCTCGACGGAGACCGTCTGATTCTCAACTTCGATCATGAAGATGGATCGTACCTGCTGGTGCTCAACAAGACTACCGGCAAGGAGATTTGGAGGGTTGAGCGCGATGAGGCCAGCTCCTGGTCGCAGCCGATTGTCACGGCCGTCGGCGGGCGCAAGCAGATCATCGTCGCCGCGACGCGTAAGGTGCGCGCCTACGACTATAAAACGGGCAAAATGATTTGGGAATGCGCCGGCCTTGGCTCAAACGTCATCCCTGTTCCACTCATCCACAACAACACTGTCATCGTGATGAGCGGACACCGCGATCCCAACCGCATGGCGATCAAGCTCGGCCGCGACGGCGACCTCACCGGCACCGACGCCATCGTCTGGCAGAACACGAAAAGCAACTCTTACACGCCTTCGCCCGTGCTCTACAACGGCAACCTGTACTTTGTCACCGACAACGGCATCCTGAGCGCGATCAACGCGACCACCGGTGACCTGCTCTACACCGAGCGGCTGCCCGGCGCGAACACGTTGAAGGCGTCGATCGTTGCCGCCGGCGACAAGATGTATTTGCCGACCGAGGAGGGCTTTGTCCATGTCATCAAGATGGGCGACAAGCTCGAGATCGTCGCGTCGAACAAGATGGAAGGCGAGTTCTTCGTCGCTACGCCCGCCATTGCCGATGGCGAGATCTACTTGCGCGGCAAGGGCACGCTGTATTGCGTGAGGGCGAAGTAGTTTCGATCAAAACACCAACCGCAGTCCCAACTGGATTTGCCGCGCGGGCGCCGCGGAGTTCACGACTCCAAACCCAGGAGCGCCGAATACGCGTCCCGGTACGCCGAAGTTCGGATGATTCGGTGCGTTGAAGAACTCGCCCCGCAGTTGGATACGCACTCGCTCGTGAATCGCGAAATTGCGGAGCAGCGAAAGATTGATCACCGTGCGCCCGTCGGCGCGTAGGATATTCATTCCCTGATTGCCAAACGCGAACGGCGCGGGTTGCCGGAACGCTGCCGTGTCAAACCATCGAGCGAGCGTGGGGGAGCCGAGACTCGGATTCGCCGTCACGTCCGCGCGTAGCGCGCCGGCCGAAAATGCGTTCGTCGAGTTCGCCAGTGTCGTCACGTTGAACGGCGCGCCGCTTTGCACCGTCGCCGTGCCGCCGATCGACCAGCCTCCCGCGATCCACCGTACTGGCTTGCTCGCGGCGTTACGGCCGAACGGCACTTCATAGACGGAACTAAAGGTGAACCGGCTTCGGACATCGTTTTCCGAAGGTCCCCAATCGGCGCGTCGATTGTAGAGGTTCGAATAGGTGCCGCCTTCGGCTCCGAGCGTCGCGCCTCCCTCGTCGACATTGTTAAGGAATTTCGAGTACGTGTAGGTCGCAAGCAGATTGAAACCCGCGCTGAATCGCCGTTCAACGCGCACGACTCCCGCGTGGTAGCTCGAAACGCCGAGGGAAGGGAAGACCACGGACACATCGCTGAACTGCGGGAATGGGCGGTCGCGTTGCGCTGCGCCCGGCACAAGCCGCTCGGGCCGGATCTGATTGATCGACAAATTTGTGCCGGCCAGCTTCCGCGCGAGATTGGCGACGTAGCTCACTTCGACAACCGTTCCGGCAGTCACTTCTCGTTGTACGCCCAGCGTGAAGTGTTGCGCATAACCGCTGCGCCGATTCGTCTCAAAGAACGTCACCGCCGTCGTCGGATTTTGCCCTATGCGCACTGCGCCGAACGAGTCGTCCAACCGCGGCGAACTCGCCGAAACTGGCACGCCGTTGCGGAGAAAGAACGGCGCAGTGATGCCGTTGTCCGGCGTATTCAGCGAACTGGAAATTTCGTAGCCAAGCGATGCCGATGTCGGCGCGCCGTGATCGAACGGATGCGCGACAACGATGCCGTAACCTCCGCGCACGACTGTTTTCTCGTTGAACGGTTGCCACGCGAAGCCCACTCGCGGGCTGAAGTTGTTCCAGTCGCGCGCATACGGTCTTGTGCGCCAACCGTTGACGCCCGCGAACTTGACCACGCCCGGCGTTCCCGAGACCGGGTTGATCTGCGCCGGATCGAATCCGTTCATGCGGTTGTCGGCGTCGAAGATCGGCGTGTCCATCTCCCAACGCAATCCGAGGTTGAGCGTCAGGCCGCGGCGGATTGTCCAGTCGTCTTGTGCGAAGCCCGACAGATATTGGCTGAAGCGCCGCAGCGCGGGCGTGTCGCGCGTTTGAAACGCGGTCGGAAATCCTAGCAGCAGCGTCGCGAATCCGTTGCCGGTATTGGCAGTGCCGGGCAGCCCCGTCGGCAGCACGCTAAACGTGAAGTTGCCCGAAACGGATTGGCGCAGTTGATCGGTGATCGGCGTGCTCAGACGGCGGTGTGTGCCGGAGCCGAGGTTGGCGAAGCCCGCGGCGGCGATCGTCGGAAACGCATCGTCGGGTACGCCTTTCAAACCGATCTTCGACGGCCACCCGCCGCCTAGTCCGTTCGATTGCGCATCGGCGAACCGGCGGCCGTAGTTGAAGCGGAAGTCGTTGACCAGCGTCGGGCGCAAGAGGCGCGTCCACGCGCCGTAGGCATACTGTTGATGCGCGGGTTGATCGCCCACGGTCTCGGCCGCGCGCTCCGGATACACACTCGCCTGTTTGCGGTTGTCCGAGTTGTACAACCAACGCGCCGTGACGTGATCCCTCGAACTAAAGTGATGATCCAACTTCGCCGTGTAGTTGTCGCGTGTCAAGCCCAACCCGCCGTTGGCGCGAAAATTGTTCGCGCCGCTGATGTTGTCCGGCGCGCGGTTGGCCACTGGATAAAAGGGGATCAGATTCACCGCGACGGGATCGAACCGATCGCGCGGAATACGATTCCCCGGAAACGTTGTGCGCAGAAAGCGCGTTCCTTCCTGGCGCGTGGTTGCGGGATCGTAAACAGGTATCAGCGCGCCCGCCGCGTTGCGCGTCTCCGAGAAGTCGCCCAATCGTTGCAGCGTCGAAGGCACCGTCAGCGTGCGGGTCGAGCCGTCGAATCGTCGTGAGCCTTCGTATGCGAAGAAGTAAAACGTCTTGTCGCGGATGATCTTTCCGCCGACGGTCCCGCCGAAGACGTTGTAGCGCAGCGTGGCTTTCTGTTTCGCCGTCCCCGACACCGGCGCGAAAAAATTCGGCGCGTCGAGCTTGTCGTTGCGGAGGTACTCAAACAGACTGCCGCGCAGTTGATTCGTTCCGGACTTGGTCGTAGTGATGATCACCCCGCCCGCCGAGCCGCCGAATTCGGCCGAGTAGTTATTCGCGACGATCTTCACTTCTTGCACGACTTCCACCGGCGGGTCCATGTCCATCTGCCCAACGCCCAGACGCATGTTCTGTCCGCTGCCGCCGTCGAGCCACAGCATCTGACTTTGTGTTCTGCCGCCCGCGAGACTGAAGTTTGGCTTCGCGCCGGCATCGTAGTTGACGAAAACCGCTCCGCCGACGATGTTCACCATGTTCATCGAACGGCGGTCGCCCAGCGGCATGTCCTCAATGGTCTTCGATTCCACCAGTTGCGCGACCTCCGACGTGCGCGTTTCCAACGTCGACGCAGACGCCGACACCGACACGCTCTCGCTCACCAATCCGAGTTCGAGCCGGAAGTTCAATTCCAGATTCTGGCCCGTCGTCAGCACCAGGCCCTTCTGCACGAGCTTTCGAAATCCGTCCATTTCGACAGCGATCTCGTACGCGCCAATCGGCAGCGGCCGCAGCGAAAACAGCCCGCTCGAGTTAGTGCGGACTTCGGTGCGGCTGGCGGTCTGCGCGTGCACCGCGACCACACGCGCGCCTGCGATCACGGCTTCCTGGCCATCGGTGACGATGCCGGTGATACTGGCCTGCGGCGATTGGGCTTTCAGCGAAATAATGGCAACCGCACAAACGATCTGAAGTCGCATGCGAACACAATATCAAGTCCCGAGTGGCTTAGTCTAAGAGGAGTCATGCGATTCGCCATCGTGTTCGCCTCGCTTTCACTCACCGCCCAAACGCCGGATCAAATTCGCGCCGCCATGAAAAAAGCCGCCGCGTTCTATGTCGATAAAGTGTCGACCCAAGGCGGCTATCACTTCACCTACGCCGACGATCTGAGCTTCGGCCGCAGCGAGCACGGCGAGGGTCTGATGCAAGTCGAAACGCAACGCGAAGGCACGCCGGTTGCCGCGATGGCATTCCTGGAAGCCTGGTGGGCCACCAACGATCGCTTTTACCTCGATGCCGCCGCGAAAGCCGCGCACGCGCTGGTAAAAGGCCAACTTTGCTCCGGCGGTTGGGATTACATCATCGAGTTCGATCCCGCCAAACGCGCGAACTTTCCTTATCGCGCCGACAACAACTGCAGGGGCCAAAAATTGCCGCCGACCACGCTTGATGACAACGTCACGCAGGCGTGTTTGCGCGTATTGATGCGCGTGGACCGTGAACTCCAATTCAAAGACGCCAAGATTCACGAGGCGGCGGAGTTCGCGTTGGGGAAGTTGATAGAGGTGCAGTATCCAAACGGCGCCTGGCCACAGCGATTCAGCGCGCCACCCGATTTTTCGAAGTTCCCGGTGAAGAAAGCGAGTTATCCAGACACGTGGTCGAAGAAGTGGCCTGGCGAAGATTACAAGAACCACTACACCTTCAACGACAACACCATCGCCGATGTGATCGACATGTTTTTGGAAGCCGGCCGCATTTACAACGATGGGCGCTACACCGCCGCGGCGGAGAAGGGAGGCGGCTTCATTCTGTTGGCCCAAATGCCCGAACCTCAGCCGGCATGGGCGCAGCAATATGACGCCAACATGCAGCCTGCCTGGGCGCGGCTCTTCGAGCCCCCGTCGATTTCAGGCGGCGAGTCGCAAGGCCTGCTCGAAGTGCTGATGGTGCTCTACAGAGAGACCGGCGAGAAGAAGTATCTCGATGCGATCGAACCCGCGCTGCGCTGGCTCGAGAAGTCGACGTTCCCCGGCGGCAAGCGCATCGCGCGTTTCAACGAGCTGAGGACGAACCGCCCTCTCTACATCACCAAAGGCACGCAGATTCAGGCGAAAAAGTTGGGCTCGGCGCGGATCGACGGCTACGACATCAGCTACGACGACAAGAGCGTGATCACGCATTATGGCGTCGTCACGAGCGCCGCGCGGATCCCTACAATCCGCAAGGCATTCGAAGCTCTGAAGGTGAAACGCTCGCCGCGCGCCGAGCGCCTGCATGGCCTTTCGCCATGGTCGAATGAAAGTGTCGCACGCGCGGGCGACACGGCATCGATCATCGCCGCGATGGACGAACGCGGCGCATGGGTCGAAGCAGGCGTCATCGGTAAAGCCGACAAGGTGATCTCCGTCTTCGCCGCGCACGAAATGGTGTTGACGATCAACGGCCGCCCCATGCCGATTAAGGAAAACGACCGGATCGAGCTGTTCGAGGGGCAGCAACCGCCGAGGCAGAAGGTGATCCGCACATCGACGTTCGTGCGTAATTTACAGCGGCTCGCGGCGTCGGTGCGGTAAGGCGCCTATTCGCCGTCGATTTCCGCGAAAATCTCGCCAAGAGGCAGCGTTACCTTACCATCCGTGGTCGTCAGCGTCAGTCCATCCTGTTGATGCGGGCCGAGTTGGTCGTATGTCCATACGGTGCGTTCAATCGGGTCGATGACCCAGATGTTCTCGACTCCAGCGTTCACGTAGTCGTTCAGCTTTCTATTCAATCGTGACCAACGGTCCTCGAGCGACAGGACCTCAATACACACGTAGGCTGGCTGTGTCAGTATCCGCTCTTTGTTAAAAGCCTCGCGAATCAGAGTGACATCGGGAACACGATAGCGGGTTGACGAAATTCGTGTCCGTCATTCGGCGATTGCTCGCGCGGAGTATTCCCGCCGACGATTTCGAAAATAGCGAACGATCTCACTCTGCAGATCCCCATGATCGAACTCGCCCACGTTTCGATCCTCCAACTCTCCATCGACGTAATCGCAGTCCGGTTCGTAGACTGTACCGAGATACTCTTCCAACGAAACTTGTGTTCCGGCAGTCATCGTCTACAAAATAGCAGATTCTACACCGTAACCCGGTCGATCTCACTCAACCGCGACAAATCAATCGTCACCACGCCCTTCGCCGACGTCCCGAACACATCGCGAAACTTGGCGCCGTGAACAATCTCGTCGTCCGCATAGGAAAACCGCGTATGCACCGGCTGGGAGAACGCCTCGTCCAGCGCCGAGATAATTACGAACAACTCCGGATCGCACGCACGGATCGCCGCGGCATCGAGTCCGTACAAAGGGCTACCCGGGTCGATTGGATGTACGATCACCCATTGTGTTGGCAACAGCATCACCTGCGACCGTTCGAGCGCGAGTTGATGGAACTTCCGCTTATCGCCTTCCATGCGGCTAAGCGTCACCGTTGCGCGAATCTCAATCAACTGCGACCTCCGGCCGTTGGCGATGCGAAACATCAGCGCCGTCTTTACCTGAAACGGCGCGACGATCGCCTGCGCCGATCGCAAGATATGCGCCGTTGGCCGAGAGAACCGCGCAAACAAGATGCCTGTCGCCAGCGCGAATCCCATTAATCCAACCAGCGCTTCTAGCGACACCAGCAGATTCGCCAGCGTTCCGCGCGGTGTCATCTGGCCGTAGCCGATCGTCGCCATCGTCTGCACGGAAAAGAAGATTGCATTGTGCCAGCGCGCGCCTGGTTCGCCTCCTTGAATCGCATCCGGTCCCGCCGCCACGAACAACGTTGCGAACAACAAATTTATCGCCGCGTACGCACAAAGTATGTACAGCCAAAATACGGGCCATCGCGCGCACAGCAAGTGTTGATAAACCGTCAGCGACTCCCAGAAGTTCTCCCCCAGTCGTCCGATGTTGATCGTGCCGTCGGATAACATCATGCGCTCCTGGCGCGACTGTGCGATGCGGCCAGATAGTCCGAGATCGCGTTCAACGGGTGCAGGTGCGGGATTCATGCGGGAACTGTTACCCTATTAGATTGGGACACCCGAAAGCTTTCGAACCATGTCAGGTCACTCTAAATGGCACACAATCAAACACAAGAAGGCGGCTCTTGACGCCAAACGCGGAAAGATCTTCACCCGCCTGATTAAGGAAATCGTCATCGCCGCGCGTGGTGGCGGCGACCCCGATTCCAACGCCCGGCTCCGTACCGCCGTCACCGCCGCCAAGGCCGTGTCGATGCCCGCGGAAAACATTAATCGCGCCATCAAGCGCGGCACCGGCGAGCTGGAAGGTGCGACGATCGAAGAGTACACCTACGAAGGATATGGCCCCGGCGGCGCGGCTGTCATGGTGAAGGTCGCATCAGACAACAAAAATCGCACTGTTAGCGACATCCGCCATGTCTTTTCGAAAAACGGCGGCAACATGGCCGAACCGGGCGCTGTCGGTTGGATGTTCGAGATGAAGTCGAACATCGTCATTGAAGGCGACAAAACGAACGAAGAGCAACTCATGAATGTCGCTCTTGAAGCCGGCGCCGAAGATATCCGCGACAACGGCGACTCGTGGCAAATCATCTCCGATCCCAGTTCGCACCAGCCCGTGCTCGATGCGCTCGCCAAGGCGGGCATTCCCGTTACCGAATCGGAAATGACGGCGCTCATCGCAAAGAACACGGTTACGCTTGAAGGCAACGACGCCAAGGGCATGCTGCGCCTTTATGATGCGCTCGACGATCATGACGACGTCCAAAACGTCTACGGCAACTTCGATATCGGCGACGACGCCGGCGACGAAGGCTAACGCCGTATGCGTGTGCTCGGCATCGATTGCGGTTCGGAGCGCACCGGCTATGGCGTGATCGATAGCGACGGCCGGACTCACTCGCTGGTCGCCGCCGACGTCATCGTTACTTCGACAAAGAAGCCGCTCGGCGAGCGGCTTCTTGTCATTGCGCAAGGGCTGCGAGCGGTCATCGAGAAGCACCGGCCCGAACAAGGCGCCGTCGAAGGCGTCTTTCATGCCGTCAACACACAGACCGCTATCAAGTTGGCGCACGTCCGCGGTGTGGCGCTGCTTGCCCTCGCCGAGGCCAACGTTCCGGTGGGTGAATACTCGCCGATGGAAGTAAAAACCAGCGTCGTCGGCTACGGCCGCGCCGAAAAAGAACAGGTGCAGTTGATGGTGCGGACAGTGCTCGCGTTGCCGGAAGTCATTCGTTCCAAGGACGCTTCCGATGCGCTGGCCGTCGCCGTTTGCCACGCCACTCGCGCCGGATTCGACGCCCGATTGCGAGCGGCCTTATGAAATTTCTGATCTGGTTCGCGGCCGTATCGCTCTTCGCGCAAGACGGAAAACTCGTCTGGTCGAAGTCCTTCCCCGGCTCAACTCCCACGTTCGTCAAGATCACGATCGAACGCAACGGCAGCGCCGTTTATGTCGAGGAACTCAACGACCCGCAGCCGTTCCAATTCAAGCTCAACGAATCCGAGATCAATACGATGTACGGCCTCGCCGAAAAACTCGGCTGGTTCAATCGCACGCTTGAATCGGGACTTCCCGTCGCCAAGATGGGCGAAAAAACGCTGCGTTATGAAGACGGTCCGAAGGCGCAGGAACAGAGGTTCAACTACACCACCGATCTCGACGCTCAGGCGCTCGCCGATTGGTTTGAACGCATCACCGAATCGGAGCGCCTGCTGATGGAACTCGAACGCTCCGCGCGCTTCGACAAACTGGGCGTCCATAAAATCATCTTGCAAATTCAAATCGCCTGGGAAAAGAAACGCCTCGTCGCTCCCGATCAGTTTTTGAAGTGGCTCGATCGTATCGTCAAGAGCGAAAGCTACATGAACATGGCGCGGGATCGCGCCTCCCTGCTTGCGAATGCTTTCCGAAACCCGCCCTCCGCCGAACCTGTCAAACAACAATGAAGTCGATTCTACTCAGCGCCATTGCGGCATCCTTTTTGTTCGCGCAAACCCAACTGCCCGAACAGGAACAAAGCGATCTCAATAACGCTCTAGCCGAAGCCGGCCAATCGAGCCACGAATTCATCCACGCTCTCGAACGGCATTTGAAAAAGTACCCCGAGTCGAAGTCGCGCTGGGAGATGGAACGAGCTCTCGTCAAAGGCGCGCGCGACATCAACGACGACGCCCGCATTATCAAGTGGGGCGAAGCCGTACTCGCTCGCGAAAGTGAAGACATCCAAACGCTCGAAGCGGTCGCGCGCGCCCTCGGCCGCGTCAACGATAAGTCCTCGGCGGAAAAGGCGCTTGCGCGGGCCATCAAGTGGGAGCAGGTGCTTAAGTCGATCGAACCCAAAGGCCCGCAGGAAAAAATTCGCTGGCAAACTCGGATGGATCTTGACATGGGGCTGAGCCGCTCGCTCAACGTGCAGGCCATTGCGTTGATCCGTCTCGGCAGAGCGGCCGAAGCCGAAGGCAAAGCGGAGAAAGCGTTCGCCACTTATCCCTTTGACGACAACGCCCGTACACTCGCCATCGCCCGCTCCGCGCTTGAAAAATGGGATGCCGCGGCAGCCGCCTACGCCGACAGTTTTGTCGCTGGTGAAGGCAAACGTGCCGAGGATCTTGAGGCCATGCGGCTTGCTTGGAAGAAAAATCACACCGAGGAGAAGGGCCTCGGCGACTTCGTTCTCGCCGCCCACGATCGGCTCAATAAATGGAACGAAGGCAAAATCGCGCGTCTCCGGGAGATCGATCCCAATGCCGTGAAAGTCAAACCCGTCGAGTACGTCCTCACCGGCGTCAACGGAGAAAAACTCCCCGTCGCCTCGCTGCAAGGAAAGGTCGTCGTTCTGGATTTTTGGGCAACCTGGTGCGGCCCGTGCCGCACGCAACATCCGCTTTACGAGCAGGCCAAGGATCGCTTCAAAGGCCGCGACGACGTTGTTTTCGTTTATCTGAACACCGATGAAGACAAATCGCTTGTCAAGCCGTTCTTGCAGAATAACAAGTGGTCGCAGAATGTCTACTTCGAGGACGGCCTCTCGCGCCTGCTCACGGTCAGCTCAATTCCCACGACCGTCATCTTAAACAAACGTGGTGAAATCGCCAGTCGCATGAACGGCTTCATCCCCGAGAAATTCGTCGACATGCTCTCCGAGCGGGTACAGCGGATCCTGAGCGAATAACGTGTTCCGCCGCATCATCTGGATCGTCCTCGATAGCGCCGGCATCGGCGAAATGCCCGACGCCGCCGACTATGGCGACGTTGGGAGCGACACCATCGGCAACATTGCAAAACTACGGCCGATGCAGTTGCCCAATTTTGCCGCGTTGGGCCTTGCCAATATCAAGCCTTTGAACGGTATCCCGCCGGCCGCCGACATACAGGGCGCCTTCGGCAAATGCACGCTCGCCTCTCCCGGCAAGGACACGACAACGGGCCATTGGGAGATGGTCGGCATTCATCTCGACAAGCCGTTCCCGCTTTTCCCGAACGGCTTTCCAGCCGAGATTCTGCGTCCGTTCGAAGATAAGATCGCCCGCGGCACACTCGGCAACAAAGCTGCTTCGGGCACCGAGATCATCAAGGAACTCGGCGACGAGCACGTCCGCACCGGTTCGCCGATCGTCTATACATCGGCCGATAGCGTTTTCCAGATTGCCGCGCACGAAGACGTCATTCCGCTCTGGGAACTCTACAAGATCTGTGAGACCGCGCGTGACCTATTGCGCGGACCGAACGAAGTCGGCCGTGTCATCGCGCGTCCGTTTACAGGCGAATCCGGCGAATACAAGCGCACGGCGAATCGCAAGGACTACGCTGTTCCGCCGCCGCGCGGCATGCTGCTGGATCAACTTCACGCGGCCAAAGTGCCCGTTCACAGTGTTGGCAAAATCTTCGACGTATTCCTCGGCCGCGGCATTTCCGTCTATGACAAGACCAAGACCAACGCCGAAGGGATGGCCACCACGCTCGAAGCGATGGACCACACCAAGGACGGCCTCATCTTCGTCAACCTCGTTGACTTCGACATGCTTTACGGACATCGCAACGACGTCGAGGGCTACGCGCGCGCGCTTGAGGAATGCGACGCCTGGTTGCCGTCGTTGCAAGCCGCGATGAACGAGGACGACCTCGCCATCCTCTGCGCCGACCACGGCTGCGATCCAACCACGCCGTCCACCGATCACAGTCGCGAATACACGCCGCTTCTATGCTATTCGCCGAAGACCAAGTCGTCCAACCTCGGCACGCGCGCGACCCTTTCCGACATCGGCGCGACAGTCGCCCAAAACTTCAACGTCACCATCCCGAAAGGAACAAGTTTCTTACCGCAACTATGAGAACCCCGCTAATGGCCGGCAATTGGAAGATGTACAAAACGCCCGCCCA
>Ga0194121_10009951_pt1 | contig 11671 bp, 17 predicted proteins | sample TA2MahCa50mmetaG_FD_148609 | JGI IMG/M metagenome (GOLD analysis project Ga0194121, IMG submission 148609) | Freshwater microbial communities from Lake Tanganyika, Tanzania - TA2015020 Mahale Deep Cast 50m | ecosystem: Environmental > Aquatic > Freshwater > Lake | place: Tanzania: Lake...
AAGTAATTACATTTTTAGCAAAATTTGAAGAGTTGCTTAAAGTAATTGCACTTTTTGCTCCATTTGGATTTGTAGCAACTCAGTTAATGATTGTTTTTAAATTTACTAAAGGTGTTGTTGGGGCTTTTAAAATGCTTCTTGACAAGTTAGGAATTTTTGGAAAAGAATTTAAGACTGCTTTACAGACAGTTAAAGGTGCTCCAGCAAAAGGCTTTATAGGATTCTTTAAAAATATTTTCAGTATACTTGCACTTATTCTTCCTCAAGCAAGACTTCTTAAAATTGCTATCATGGCAGTTGGATCAGTAATTGTTGGGCTTGCTGGCATATTCTCCTATAATAAGGCTATGAATAGAAATGTAAAAAAGACTACTGCTGCTATAGAAGAACAAGGTCGTACTGCATTAAGATATACCAAAACTGTTCGTTTAACAGCAGAGCAACTTAAAGCGAAGAATAAAGAAGAAAGAGATGCGGCAGTAATCGCTGCAGCAAATGCAAGAGAACAAGCAAGACAACTTGAAATACAAAAGAGATCAGCAAAATTTCAGGCTGATTATGATAAAATAAATAAGCGTATTGCTGAAACTCATAAGGTTAAATTGTTATCTTCAGAAGAAGAAAAATTAGTACAAATACATGCAGCAGAAGCACTTCTTGTTAGACAAAAAAAGACTGACGACCTTAATAAGAGCAGACTAAAAGATCTAAAAGATGAAATTATTTCACTAAAAGTCAGAAATGATTTGGCTCAAAGATATGATGATATTCTTAAAGTTATTGCTGATAAAGAAATTACTTCAAAAGAAATTGACATTCTTGCTAAAAAGTGGAATATACCAAGATTAGCAGTAGAAGCATATTTGGCTTCATTATTTGCTGTTGAAGATGCAGTAATATCTGATGATGAGATTATAAATCTTGCTATGAAATGGGGCAGTACACAAGCCCAAGCAGCACAATATTTAGATTTCCTTAATTATCTAAATGATGGTGTCTTAAGCGATGCTGAAATTGAAAAATTAAAGTCTAAATGGAAGATGACCGAAGATCAGGTCAGAATGTATGCTGACTTCGTTGGAATTGTAAATGATGGTAAATTAACAGATACTGAAATTATTAAGATTAAGGATAAGTGGAAATTAACTACTGATCAGGTTGTTGACTATATCAAGAAGATTGGTTCACCTGTTTCTTATTCAGGTACCCTGATTGATCCTGCCAAAGCAGCAGAAATTGGTTGGCTAAGTGCTATAGCAGCCTTAGAAAGATATTTGGCTCTTCTCAGGGCTGGTACAGGTGTAATTATTCCTGCCGTTCCTGCCCTTCCTGGCCCTGGCCCTGGCCCTGGTCCTGGTCCTGGCCCTGGCCCTGGCCCTGGCCCTGGCCCTGGTCCTGCAGCAGCAGCCGCAGCAGCAGCCACAAAGGTTGCAGAAGAGATTGCTACCCTTACAGAACTTCGTAAGACTACAGATCCTGGTACAGGAATTAATTTCTTGCTCAAAGAACATATTGATGCATTACAACATAATTCAAAAGTGTATTCATCAGGAGTGGATGAGCAGTCAAAATTGAGGGCTATGGGCTTTTTTGACACTACTCAAGCCACTATTGCCGACTTCCGTAAGCATGAAGAAGCATCTATGGCAACCTTTAAAGCAGCAATAGCCAGTGAAGTTGATGAAAGATCTAAATTTAATAGAGGAACTGTAGCAACTGCTCAAGGAATATCTGGCGGTAATCTAATGGGTGGTGGACCAGTAGACATAAAAATAACTATTGATGCAGGCGGAGACGAATTGTCTACTGCTATTAGAAATAGTCTTTTATTCTCACAGTCTAACGGTAATAGTATAACCTTACAGGCGGTTTAAAATGACCTTGCCAACAATAAAAGTAGAAATTGACTTCGCAAGTGGTCCATCATTTGCCTATCCTTTTATATTGGATTCGCCTTCTTTTGGTATTTTAGATACAAATATCTTGGCAGATGGTCCAACAGATCTTGAAGATGTTACTGATAGAGTTAGAAAAGTAACTACTCGTAGAGGTCGTAACAGACTACTTTCCCAGTTTGAGGCTGGAACTGCGACGGTAGTATTAAATGATCCTAATTCTGATTTCTCACCAACAAATGAAGATTCAATATATTGGGATCCAGTTACTAATAGTACCAAGGTATTACCATTACGCAAAATAAGAATATATGCAGAGACAGAAGTTTCTGGACTTCCTATTACAGTTCCCATGTTTGCAGGATATATTAGTTCCTACGATACAAGTTTTTATCAAGGAACAACGGCAGATGCCACAGTTACACTAAACTGTGTAGATGGATTCCGTCTATTTTCAAATGTTAGTACTGGAACAGCACCAGTTCCAGGATGTACTTCAGGTCAATTATCTGGAGCAAGAATAACAAGTTTGTTAGAGTTTGGTGATTTTCCTGATTCCATGATGTTTTTTACTGACGGACAATCTCAAATGCAGGTAGACCCAGGCGGAAATAGGTCTCTACTCCAGGCTATTCAGACAATAGAGCAATCAGAGTTTGGTGCTTTCTTTATGGGACGAGATGGAAGAGCAAGATTTTTAGACAGAAATACAATATCTTCTTTCGCAGATTTTATTTGGGCAGAATATTCAGACATAAATCCTTTGCCTGCAGGTAAATTTCCATATGCCCTACTTGACTTTGCCTACGATGATCAACAAATCCTAAATGATGTTTCAGTTCAAGCAAAAGATGGACCAGTTTTTACTAATTCTCCATCTCCTGCAACAGATTTAAGTATTGAAAGATATGGCTATAAATCAGCAACAAGAAATGACCTTCTTATGTTTGATACAACAGAGGCAGAAGATCAGGCAAATATGATTGTTGCTACTCGCAGAGAAGCAGATATTAGAATTGATTCAATGAAACTGAACATGAACGCTACTGTTAGTGAGTCAAATGTCTATAATAATTTAGCCTTGGACCTTTTTAAAACAATCAATATTACAAAAACAATGCCTGGTACGATTTATCCAGTTACAAAAGAAGTATTCGTTCAAGGAGTTGTTCATGAGGTGTCTCCAGGACAATGGAACATCACAGTCTATACAGCAGAACCAATTATTCAAGCCTTCATCCTGGACTCATCAACTCAGGGTTTACTTGATATTAACGCTTTATCATACTAAAGGAGAAAAACAATGCCACTTGGTGCAAACGCAGGTTATAATCTCTTCACTACTGGAGATATTTTAACTGCAGCGCAGGTCCAGAACAACCTGCAAAATCAATCAATAATGTTCTTTGCTGATGCAGCAGCAAGAGATGCCAGTGCGCCGTTGACGGCTGCTCTAACAGAAGGTATGTTTTGCTACCTTGCAGATGTAAATCAGGTACAGTTCTATACAGGCTCTGCTTGGGTAGGATTGCTTGGTGGTGGTGGAGCATCATTGCCAACACTTACCTCACCAAAAGAAACAGTCACCGTATCTGGAACGGCATTAAATGGAGCAACTGATCTTGATATTATTACATCTTCTGTTTATCTCTATACTACTGTTGCGACAGGTAATTATCCATTAAATATTCGTGGTAATGCATCAACAACCCTAAACTCATTAATGTCAAATGGTGAGCAAATCACTTGTGTAGTTGCGTCACCTAATGGGGCCACTGCTTATTACCCTAACACATTTAGTGTTGATGGCACATTACAGACTGTCTTGTATTTAGGGTCAGCACCTGCTGGTGGTAATGCAAACGCTACAGATGTTTATGTTTATACAATTATTAAAAGAGCAGCAAATACCTATACAATTCTTGCTTCACAAAACAAATTTGTTTAATATTTAGTTAAGGAGAAGTCGTGGCACCATTATTTAGACATCCAAGTGGCATCGGAATACATCTTCGTGTTGTCACGCCTACTCCTACACCAACTCCTACTCCTACGCCCACTCCAACACCTACTCCTACGCCAACACCTACACCAACACCAACACCTACTCCTACACCTACACCCACTCCTACACCTACTCCTACACCTACACCCACTCCTACACCTACACCTACTCCTACACCCACACCTACACCTACGCCAACACCAACACCTACACCTACGCCAACACCAACACCAACACCCACACCAACACCAACACCTACTCCAACGCCTACGCCAACGCCTACACCTACTCCTACGCCTACGCCTACGCCAACGCCTACACCAACGCCTACGCCAACGCCTACACCTACTCCTACGCCTACGCCTACGCCTACACCAACGCCTACGCCCACACCAACGCCTACGCCTTCAGGACCACCTTGGTTCTGTACTGAATTTTATTATTATGATGGAGAATGTGCTTCAATTGCAAGTTGTACATCTAATTTAAGCCTTATAAACTGTTAATAGAAATTAGAAAGGAGTTGTGATAGAATATAATCATGTTAACTGACTTAGATATATACAATGATTGTGATAAGTCAAAGCCATTTGTATTTAAAGGTACAAATAGAAATGACTATGGCGTATATGCAATTGTAATAGACGACGAAATTGTTAATATTGAACTTTATAAAAAATCATTTATTGATTTATATAATAATTACAAATTTGTTGAAACAGGATTTTCTGATGGTAAATATACAATTGATGTACTTACTGATGATAACCTTGTAATTGAACAAGTAGAACTTCCAGAAAAACTTGGTGCTATTTTCTTAAGCAATCCAACAACGGTGCTAATCACTGCCGAGACTGGCTTTGCTATGGTAGGAACCAAATGTATTGATGGAGTACCAATACGGGGCAGCAGGAAATAATGAGTGATTCGGGGCAAAAATCAAAGTGGCAGCAATACAAAGAAAATCTTGGTAAAACAAGACCTTGGGATTTATTAGACCCTCATGCCATTGTTGAAAATCCTAAAACAGCAGAAGATAGACTGGCTATATGCAAAGCATGTCCAGAACTTATTAAATTAACTACACAGTGTAAGAAATGTGGCTGTTTTATGACAGCAAAAACTAAACTAAAAAGGGCTGAATGTCCTTTAGGAAAGTGGGGCAACCATGAATAAAGAAGAAATAGCACCAGGAATAGTAGTATATAGCAATGTAATTTCAGATAGTGAAAATTTATACAAAGACATAGAAGAAGGAATGGCCTCTGTTGGATTTGTCTGGAATGCAGCGGGAGTTAAAGAAAGTACAGATCCAATGGTTAATAAAAAGACCAGAGACACAAGTACTTTTGGCATTCCTTATAAAGGCAAAATAGAAGATATTTTAGTTCAGTCATTGCAAGATGCATTTATAAATAATCTCAATAATCTATTCTTTGAGAATTTTGATCCAATTGAAAAAGACTATATGGCAACATATGGAATAGGGTCAGACTGGCACGATAGTTATGGCATATTAAAATATGGAAAAGGTCAGCAGTTTACTAATCACATAGACGACCATCCCTCATATCATAGACGAGTATCTACGGTTTATTATTTAAATGAGAACTATACAGGTGGAGAAATTAACTTTCCACGGTTTGATGTCACACTAAAGCCAAAGGCAAATCAGATGATTGTATTTCCATCTACTTATGTTTATAATCACTCAGTCTCTCCAGTAATAGAGGGAGAAAGATACGCAGTAGTAAGTTGGCTACGATGAAAGAGCCATTACTGATTAATAATGTTTTAAGCAAAGAAGATTATGAAGTTCTTACTAATGCCGTTGCAAATCCAAAATCTTTTGAGTATCAAAAAGGTTTCTCAAGATATGTAGTTGCTGACAATAACCTTCCTATTCTAAAAAAACTGGCAGAAAAACTAATACCAGTTGCAAGAGAAGCATTTGAAAGCAAAACATTACTACCAACATATACGCTATTTGCACATTATGAAGGTCAAGATCCAGCACCAAGTCTATATAAGCATAAAGACGATAATGCCTGTACATACACTCTTGATATGTGTATTTATCAAACAGAGCCATGGGATTTATGGGTAGATGATAAAAACTATACTCTCTATCCCAACCAAGCGCTTGCTTATTATGGTAATGACCAGATGCATTGGCGTGAAGAATTTCCTAATCCAGAAAACAATTATGTAGCAATGGTGTTCTTCCACTTTGCAGAGCCTGATCATTGGTATTTTACTAAAGGTCCAGAATATTTGCAGGTAATTAGAGGTCAAATAACAGAAGAACAATGGGAATCCAGTCATGTATGAAAAATGCTATAGTTTATTCTTTTGTTCTTAGGTCAGGTAGTCTTAAATACCTTAATTGTTATAAACAGTTAAGATACTCTATAGATACCTTGCGAAAATATAATCAAGATATACCTGTTTATGTATATATCTCTGGTGCTGATTTATCTAATTTGGCATTTGACAAAAATGTTCATATTGTAAAGTTTGATGTTGTAGACGATGGCGGATGGCCTGAAGATTGGGTCAAAATGGGATATTTGGAATTTTTAAAGCACAGATGGGAAAATGCAATAGCATCTATCCATAATTTTAATTTAGACAACATTTTATATCTTGATACAGATACAGTTTTTCACAATGATCCAGAAATATTATTTGATAAATATGGGTCAACAGAATATTTATGGGCGAAGCCAGATAACAGCATTGATATAATGCAAATAGTTGAAGTTTGGCCTGGTATGAATGATGGACAATTTATACTAAGTAAAGCCTTAGCCAATAAAGACATACTTAAGCATATGAAATTTTATGTCAATCATATTATTTCAAGACATAAGGATAAACTGACAGATCAACAATATAAAGATTTATGTTGGATATCTACTCAATATTCAGTTTGGGATTATTTTCAAAATCAAAACAACCCAGTAAAATATTTTGATGAAAATGAAGTAATGCTACATGTAGAGCCAGAATATAAAAACACAGATAGATTAATTTTACATCATTACTATAGTGGAAATGCTACTAAATTTGTTCCAGGAGAATATTTATGAAAAATCTAAAAGTTATATCCGAAATGCTTAATCGTCCAAGCGACAAAGATACTGTTCATAATTATTTACCAGTTTATCAACAAGAGTTTAGTCAAATTGAAAATATAAAGATATTAGAACTTGGCGTCTGCTATGGAGGATCTTTAATTTTATGGAGCAAGTTCTTTATTAACTCTGAAGTTCATGGAATAGATAACGCAAAATATACAGATGCTGAAATTCCTGGCATTTTGCATTTTGGAAATTACGAAGACTTACATTGTAATTTTGAAGATAACTACTTTGACTATATAGTGAATGATTCAATGCACTATGCACCAGAACAGATTGATGCTTTTAGACTCTATTACTCAAAATTAAAGCCTGGTGGAAAATTCTTTATGGAAGATATTCCAGATATGAATAATGTTGCTGAAATTGTTAAAACTCTTGAAGGTCACATATTTAAAGTTTATAACATGAACCCAAGTTCTACATCTAAAGGCAGTATTATTTTGGTGGTCTATAAGCCATGAGGATATTAGTAACAGGAGTTGCAGGATTTCTTGGTAGTTACATAGCAGAAGCCTTTTTAAAACTTGATTATCAAGTTGTTGGAATAGATAATCTTATAGGTGGAGAATTATCAAATATTCCAGAAGGTGTTGAGTTTTATGAATTAGACCTAAATAACCTTGAATTAATCAATGATATTTTTACTGGAGTAGATATAGTTGTTCATACTGCTTGTACTCCTCATGAAGGGTTGTCTGTTTTTAGTCCCGCTTTTGTAACGCAGAATACATTTCAGGTAACTGCTAATGTGCTTAGTGCATCTGCCAGGGCAAATGTAAAGAAGTTTGTATACATGTCATCTATGGCAAGATATGGCTCTCAGGATACACCTTTTACAGAAGATATGATTCCTATGCCACAAGATCCATATGGTATCGCTAAGTATGCATCTGAAATGCTTGTAAAAAATGTCTGTAATACTCATCACATAGATTATGTAATTTTAGTTCCACACAACATTATTGGGCCACGACAGAAATATGATGACCCATTCCGTAATGTAGTATCAATCATGATTAATCGTGCTCTACAGGGTAAACAGCCAATTATCTACGGCGACGGTAATCAGATGAGATGCTTCTCATTTATTGATGACTTAATTAATTCTATTGTCCAAGCATGTTTGGATGGAAGAGGAAATAGTCAGGTAATAAATATTGGACCAGATGATGAGTTCATAACTATAAACGATTTGGCAAAGAGAATATGTGATCAAGTGGGCCTGCCCTATAATCCCATCTATTTGCCAGGTAGACCGCAAGAGGTAAAACTTGCTAACTGCAGTGCAGCAAGAGCAAGAGTTGTCCTGGGCTACAGAAAGACAATAACCTTAGATCAAGGTCTATCAGAAATGATTGCATGGATAAAGGCAAAGGGTACTAAGAAATTTAAGTATCACTTACCAGTAGAACTTGTAAAATACAATACACCATCAACCTGGACTGATGATTTATTTAACAAACTATAAGGAGAAATAAATGACACCTGCAGAATGGGCTGGCCTGTTTGTTGCCGTATTTACGCTTATTGGCGGATTTGCAACAGCAACTCGCTGGTTAGTTAAGCACTATTTATATGAACTTAGGCCCAATGCAGGAACATCGCTTAAAGATTCTGTCAATAGACTGGAAGCAAGAGTAGATGAAATTATGCTGATCCTTGTGCAATTACAGACAAATAGCCAGAAAAAGTCACGAAAGATAGCAAAAGAAGTCAATGAATAAGTCACAAAATGGCTGGCCTGCATCTAAAAATGAGAAGGAAATAGGCATAAAGATTTTTAAAATCAAAAACACTGATAGAAAAATAAGACTACAGAAAGACGCAGGAGTAATCTTGGCTGCCTTTGCTGCTGAATTTCACGCTCAAGTAGAGCCTATTGATGACCCAGAGATTGATGATTGGGGCTATGCTTATAGGGATGTTAGAGGTAGTGATTCTGTTTTGAGCAATCACTCATCAGGTACAGCCATAGACCTCAACGCAACCAAGCATCCTCTTGGAGCACAAAATACATTTACTAAGCAGCAGGCTGTTATTATTAGAGAACTATCCAAGAAGTACGGAATTCGTTGGGGCGGAGACTATGCAAAACGCAAAGATGAACAACACTGGGAAATAGTTGAAACACCTGACGAAGTAAAAGCAAGAATAAAAGCAATGAAGTTAAAGAAGGAGAAAAAAAAATGGCTAAGGCGAAAATCGTCAAATCCAATAAAGAAAAAGCAATTGCAGTAGCACAGTCATATTTGAGAGCATCGTTAGCCTCTGTATTAGCCCTATATTTGGCTGGACAGACTGACTGGAAGGTTCTTGCAAATGCATTTTTAGCAGGTCTTGCAGGTCCAATCCTCAAGGCTCTTGATCCAAAAGCATCAGAGTTTGGCAGAGGAAGTAAATAAGAGTATAATTAGATATTAAGATCACAACGCTACACACATCCCAAGGGAATTTTGAGCGATTCAGATCTTAAAAGATGGCCCTGGAGAAATCTGGGGCCATTTAATGTTTCACATGAAACAATGACAAATTAGAGCGGGAATGATAGAATAGACTTATGGAGATAAAGACTTGTAAATATTGTAAGCGAGATTATTCTAAGACAAAAGAATATTTTTATATGTCTGGGAAATATTTTAATCCTGGTTGCAAGTCTTGTGAGAAAAAACAAAATACTAATTGGGCAAAAAATAATCCAGAAAAAAGAAAAGAAATATTAAATAGACCTCATGTAAGAAAAAATAGATTAGAAAAAATGAAAATCTATAGAGAACAAAATTGGGAAAAAATTAATCAAAAAAAACAAGAATGGAAAAATAACAATCTTGATAAGGTCAGACAGATTAACAGAAAATACAGAGTTACAAAAAGAAGTGTTGCTCATGAGCCATACACAGATCAACAAGTTTTAGATAAATATGGACATAATTGTTATTTATGTCAAAAGCCTATAGATTTCACAGTTGCACGAACAGAGCCTAAAGGCTTTCAGGTGGAACATGTGATTCCAATATCTAAGAATGGTCCAGATACCTTGGAAAATGTAAGACCGTCTCATGCGGCTTGTAATTGGTCTAAGGGCAATAAGATTATTCAAGGTCAAGTATTATGAACTAAGGTCTAAAAGTGTCTCTAATCGCCTCACAGGGCCGATTTAGGGCAATCTACGGGAAAGGGGCAGGCGTGACAGGCTTGTTTAAATAACCAAGGAGAATACCTATTAATAAAAATACAGTAATCGGAGGATTAATTGTATTAATAGTAGTTTTAATAGTACAATTAACCTCACCTCAACCAGCAGTACCAGTAATTTATAAAGACAGGCCACCTCTAATGCAGGTCAATGCAAAAGCGGTAGCCAAAGAATTACTAACAAAAGAACAATACAAGTGCTTAAATAAACTATTATCAAAGGAATCCGCATGGAGGCCTGAAGCACAAAATCCTATATCTACAGCAAGTGGAATAGGGCAAATGCTTGATTCAACATATAAAGGATTAGGCATGAAAAAATCAGATGCAGGCGTAGTGCAATTAATGGCTACACTTGCTTATATTTCAAGAAGGCATGTAAATAGTTGCAATGCTCTCAGACATTTTCAAGACAAAGGATGGTACTGATGGAAGAAATATTAGAAGATGAATTGACAGGTATATGCATTGACTCAGAGGGCAATGTTGAAATAATCAAGCCTGTTTGACAAATACGCAACCTAACTGATACAATGATACTCTATGATTGTCGCCTCCGTGATTTCATAGACATAGGAAGTCCTGGTGTTTTTATCTCCCGATTTCTAGCCAGGGCTTCCTTTTTTATGTCTATTTGACAATAGAAAGATTCTTGTGTTATACTAAAGAGGCTTAAGGGCGTTTAGAGATCGCATCAATGTTGGTTCTTAAGTGACTACGGGCAAATGTTCGTGTCAGGTTGAATTCTCACCGCAAGTGCTGAGTTACCATGTTTTTCTTAAGGCGAAGCCTGTCCTATGTTAAAGACAGACATAGGCAAATGTCCTTAAAAAAACAAAAAGAAAAAAAGGGATAAAAGAATAAATGGGAAGTAATATAAACTGGATAGATGAAAGAAATCCTTTTAAAAAAGAAAAGGATTATATAGATTGTAGAAATACTACTCCAGGATGGAAGACTATTGTTAATACAGATAATTATGTTAATTGTAGTGCTTGTACCAGAAGAATTAAAGTAAATCAAAAAATGCTTTGGCATAGTGAAACAAATACCAAAATGCATAAACCTGAAGAGTGCAAATTATGGTGAAACAACCAGGAATTTTTAGTAGATTTTATAAGCATAATCCTATTGAGAAAATTATGGATATGACAGATGAAGAGATAGATCAGGCTATTGATGAATATCTTGAAAGATACATTACTGCTTATGAAAAGCGGAACAAAGGAAAAGACCTACCTAACATAGGTAATACACTTGCAGAGGTAAGAAACAAGAGAACCAATGTTTCTAAGAAACCAAGAATGACAGGTAGGAGAAGTTATGCCTGAACTAAATGCTAACATCCCACCCATAGAATGTTTTGTCCGTGGCAATTTTCTAAGAAACCAAAAAGACAGTCATGAGCAATATTTCCCTTGTGTAATATTTGG
>Ga0194121_10009952_pt1 | contig 11671 bp, 8 predicted proteins | sample TA2MahCa50mmetaG_FD_148609 | JGI IMG/M metagenome (GOLD analysis project Ga0194121, IMG submission 148609) | Freshwater microbial communities from Lake Tanganyika, Tanzania - TA2015020 Mahale Deep Cast 50m | ecosystem: Environmental > Aquatic > Freshwater > Lake | place: Tanzania: Lake...
CTGTAGGTCCGCTGGTAGCGCGCCAGCGCGACGGGCACCTGATCGGAGTGGCCGGTCATTGACGGCGGATCGCAAACAATCAGGTCGAATTTTTCTCCCGGCAGAAGCCGCTCGCCGTAGTGGAAGGCGTCGGCCTCGACAAAGCGCTGCACGCCCGGGCGCCTCGTGTGGTGCTTTTCTCCGAAGGCGAGGGCCGCTTCCGAAGAATCCACGTTCCACACCTCGAACGCGCCCGCCGTCTCGGCCGCCAACCCCAGCGTGCAGGTGTTGCTGAACAGGTTGAGCACGCGCAGCCCGGCCAGCGGCCGCTCCAGCACCCAGCGGCGCAGCCCGCGCAGGTCGAGATAGAATCCGCCCTTCTGTCCACCCAGCGGATCCACGTGGTAGGTCAGGCCCGCCTCGCGCACCGCCACCTCCGCGGGGACCTCCCCGCGCAGCGTGCGCACCTCACGCGTCGATCCGGCGCGCCGCGTCGGCATCCGCCAGAGGACCGCCTCGAGTCCCAGCAGACGCGCCGCCACGCCGGCCGCCCAGCGACCCAGCACGTCGGTGCCGCGCGAGTACGTCTGCAGCACCCCGACCTGCCCGTACACGTCGAAGTTGACCCCGGGCACCAGGTCGTTCTCCCCGTGCAGCGCGCGCCAGGCGCTCGTGGTCTTGCGCAGGTCGGCGCGCCGCTCCAGCGCTCCCAGCACCTGCTTCTCCAGCCACGCCGCGTCGGGCGGGCGGTCGCCGCGGCGCACCAGGCGAATGCCCACCGCGCCTTCGGCCTCGTAGATGCCGTAGCCGACGATCTGGTTCTGGCCGTCGTAAAGCCGCAGCCACTGGCCGTCGCGGAACACGCCCGCGGCGCTGCTCAGCGACCCGCGGAAGACCCAGGGATGGCCCTGCAGCACGGCGCGGAGAGCGTCGCGCTTCAACTGGTAGCGGCGGGGATCGAGCGTCGACTGTTGCATGCCGGGCCCTTTCGCCGGGAGGACCCTGGTTGTCCCGCTGCGTACAAGCCCGCATGCGCCACCTTTTCCGCCTGATGCTCGTCCTTGCCGCGCTCTGCCTCCTCCCCGTGTCCGTGCGCGCCGATTCCTTGCCCAACCTCGACGGCGACTGGATCGTCGGGGAAATCGACGGCAGCGACTACGATCTGTTCATGTCGTTCAACCGCAGCCAGGGAACGATGCAGCCGCGCCCGATGGCGAACAGCCCCACGCCGTCTCCCCGGCAGCTGACCCTGGACAGGTCGAAGGCGCCGTTCTACACCGTCACCATCGCCGAGGGCAACGACCCCTTCGTGACCCACTCGCGGATCCTGCTGCAGACGCCCAACGACACCATCTGCTGGATTGAGGGCAGACCCCACCTGTTGCGCCTGCGGCGGCTCACGAAAAATCCCGTCGAGGCGCTGCGGGGACCGTGGCAGATCGGGGGCGCGATGGGCAACGATCCCCGCCACCTCACCCTGGACGACAGCTCGGTCACCTTCACCATGCCCGACGGCAGCAAGAAGGTCGCCGCGGTGTACCAGGTGTACTCCAAAGACCGTCCCACCGTCGATCTGGTTATCGCGCCCCCAGCCGGCGTGGCCAACCTGATTCATTTCCAGCCCGTGCCGGACGGCTCGTTCATTACCTGGGGGGCGGAGCGCGGCTCGTACCACGTCCTGTATCGGGCCGGGCAGAAACCCGCGTGGCTGACTGAAGACGCGCCGGCCTCCACGACGCCTGCCCCCTGATTAGAATCCCCCAACAGATCTTGACGGAACCCCCCCGCTCGCGAGACAATCAGGTATTGGGTCCGAGAGGGTAAGGCGTGGAAGTTTCCCGGGTCCGCAACGGCGCGTCGCAGCAACTGCCAGGCACGAAGGGCAACGTGCACTGGATTTCCGCGTACCAGAAAGAGAACGACGACACCGTCAGCCTGCAAGCGGAAACGCCCAAAGAGGTCCGCTGGCGCCAGCGCCTCCTCAAGAAGGGCGCCGCCTTCGTGCGCGGCGTCGCGGCCGGGCGGGCCGGTCTCCCGCGCCGCGTGTCCCGCGCCGAGAAGATTGCGGTTGGCGCCATGAGCACACTCGCGGCGGCTGGGGCGGCCGTGGGCGCCGTCCTCGGCGGCCCGGTGGGGTTCGTCGCCGGCGCGGCGCTTGGCACCGCCGCTTCCAGCCTGGTGGCCGCCGCGCTGCTCATGCCGGGCTGGCCGATCGAATTGTGCAAGACCATCAAGGAGCCGAAGCGGCCGGCACCCGGCACCGACGTGAACCTGGTGCCCTCCACCGACACGCCGCTGCTCGGCAAGGGGGTGCAGCGCCGCCTGGACTTCCTCTGCAAAGCGGAAACCACCGACGGCAACAAGGTCAAGCTGATGCTCTCCGGCCCATGGGCCTTCGCGGAGCGCAATCACCTGTTCGAGAACGCGAAGAAGTCCATCAACCTGCAGACCTACATTTTCCACGACGACGAAACCGGCTGGAACACCGCGAAAATCCTCGCCGACAAGGCCCGCCAGGGCGTCGAGGTGCGCGTGCTGGTCGACGGCGTGGGCACCAGCGACACCGACAGCAAGATTTTTCATTCCCTGCGCGAGGCCGGCGCCGAGGTCGTCGAATTCTGCCCGCCGACCCAGGCCGTCGAGCGGCTGAACACCCGCTGGCACCAGAAAATCGTCACCGTGGACGACGAGGCCGCCATCGTGGGCGGAATGAACGTCGGCAGCGAATACGCCTACACCGGCACCGGCCGGGTGGACGTCAGCAAGGGAACCTCGTCCGCGTCAGCTTCATGGCTGAGCGACGCCGATGCCCTCATCACCGGCCCGGCCGCCACGAAAATCGGCCAGCAGTTCAACGAAAACTGGCGGCTCGCGACCCTGGAATTGCTTCCCGATCCGGCGCCCCAGGCGGAGAACGGGGACGGCGTGACTACCCGTTTCATCAGCCAGCTCCCCTACGAAAAGGGCGAGACCACCATCAACCAGTGGTACCTGGAGATGCTCAAGAATGCGCGCGACACGGCGTACATCGCAAATGCCTACTTCGTGCCCGACGGGGAATTGCTCGACGCGATGTGCGACGCGGCAAAGCGCGGCGTGGACGTGCGCGTTTTGACCAATTCACAGGAGTCTTCAGACCACGCCATCCCCATGGTGGTTCAGGCGGCCCGCAGCACGTACGAGCGGCTGCTCGAGGCCGGCGTGCGGGTTTACGAAGCGAAAAGCCCGGGTGACGTCCTGCGCGTGCTGCACAAGAAGACCGCGGTATTCGACGGAATGGTTTCCGCCGTGGGCTCGTACAACTTAGACCCGCGCAGCGCAAAATTAAATTCCGAGTGCATGCTCGAAGTGCAGGGACAGATCCACGGCAGCCAGATGCTGGCGCAATTCGCGCGCGATTTGCGCCGATCCCGCGAGGTCCGCAAGAAAGACCTGTACGAGGGCACCGTGCTCGACCGCCTGGAGCAGTGGTTCTACGGCGGGCCATTGAAGGGGCTGACTTAAGTGTCGCGCGACACAACTCAAGGCTGGTTGCCCAGGTAGATCTCTGAAGTAATCTCGCTGGTGCTCTGCTGAGGCTTTTCGATCACCGCGCGCACCGTGACCCGCAGCAGGCGCGGGCCCACCAGAGCGAAGCGCACCGCGCCGGAGGGGCCCAGCACCGCGAGCCTTCGCGTTTCGTTTCGCGCCCCGTCGAACCGCACCAGATCTCCGCCCGCCGTCCGGGTGATATTCGAAAAAGCCCCGCTGTAATCGATGCCGCCGGCCACCACCACCGGCACGCTGCTCTCCGGTCGCTTCAGAAAAACCAGCCGGTCGGCGGTCGTCTGCTCCAGCGAAACCCGGGAGCCGGCCAGCTCGCGACGGATGTGATCGACGCCGTTCGCCGCCTGCCGAAACGTCTCCGCGTGCACGTCGGTCTTGGTGAACGCCTGACGGCTCATATTCTGGATGAGCACGATGACCAGCAGGACGCCAGCGAATATGGCGGAGGCGACGACGACCTCCATGAGGGTAACGCCTCGGGTCTCTTCCAGGCGCCCCCTGGCCCCCCGGTCACGTCGTGTTGTCATGAAAAAAGGTCCACAGGGTGTACACGTGATCCCCAGACCGATCCTTGTAGTATACCTTTACGGTTACCCGCTTGAGCACGTTGTCCGGCGGATCTTCAAAAGCCTCAATTACCTCGTATTCGAATCCGTCACGACCCGCGACGGGCGTGCGCGGCAACGCCACCGAAGGAAATTCCCCGGAAAATTGCGCCTGGAGCCCGGCCATTACCGAGCCGGCGATCTCGCTGGCCATCAATTGCTCGCGGTTAGCCACCGTGGCCCGCAGCGCGTAGGCCTGCACGGTGACCAGCGCGAGAACCGCGATGGCCAGTACGGCAACCGCCACCACCACTTCGCCGAGGGTGAATCCGCGCCTCAAAAGGTCCCCTTGGGGGTGTAGCGCCAGCGCCCGGCCGGATCTCGTTTTCCACCACCGGTCAGCTCATAAAGGTTGGGCAGGATGCCCTGGTTGCCGGTTCGGTCCGAGTAATCCAGCAGCGTCGGCGACGGCCCCCGCTTGCTCCACTGGCGATTGGGAATGGGCGGCACCAGCCAGTAGCGGCCGCGATCCGGGCTGTACATGAACAGCGAATCCACGCCCTCGCGCACCCAGCGCACGTACAGGTTGCCGGCCCCGTCGACGGCACTCTCGGTCACGTTTCCGGCGCCCTGCGTGGAGGTGCCCCCGGTAGTTTCCAGCGCGGCGTTCTGCAAGAAGATGGCCGGCGCGGGCGGAAGCACTTCCCACTTGCTGCCGTCGTACTTGTAGATGGTGTCGATTCCGTCACGCGAGAACACCGCATACAGCTCACTGTCCCGGTTCGACGAGAGCCCCTTGAGATTATAGGCGGCCAGCCCGTCCTCGCTCTGCACCGCCTCCAGCATGTACTGGCCGGTGAGCGGATCGCGCACCCGCCGATAATACGTTTTTGGCGTGGGAGGAAGCAGGCTCCAGCGGCCGTCGTACTTGTACAATGCGTCGACGCCCTCACGCGAATGGCGCGCGAACAGCGTCCCATCGGGGGCGGCCGAGAAATCGCGCAGATTTCCCACGAAGCGGTTGGGAACCGGCGTGGAGTTCCCATAACGGTCGACATTGTGGAGTGGAGTCGGCGGCAGCGCGCTCCACGACGGCGTGGTGGCCGAAAGATCCATGGTCCACACCGTGTCGATACCGTCCTTGCCGTTGCGCACGTAGAGTCGATTATCTCCATCGCTCACCAGATCGGTCAGCGCGCTCGCGGTCGTGGTGGTGGGGATCAGCGTGCCGGCGGAGCTGTACCGGCTGTTCGGCACTGGCGGCAGCAACGACCACTTCTGCGTTGTCCCATCCAGCTTGAGCACGGTGTCCGGCCGGTCCTCGCGATAGCGGATGGCGAACAAATTCCCCCTGGTATCCGCGGCGACCCAGCGCGCGAAAGCGGTGAAGTCGTTGCGCGTGCTCTCGTCGCTGGTGCCGTCCACCACGTTGCCCTTGCTGTCATAATAGGTGTTGGGAACCGGCGGCACCGGCTGCCAGTCCTCCGGCGTCGCGGCGCCACTGGTCAGCCGCTCGGCGGCGATGCCGTAGAACGTGGTGGCGTTGGAAACGCCGGGACGCGTGTAGACCCGGCCCGCGACGATGGGGCGCTTGCGCACGGTGAGCCCGAACGGCTGGGAGGCCCCGTTGTCGAGCGTCCCCAGCCCGCGCACCAGGATGACGTCGGTCTTGTCGGTGGGCTCGACCCAGGATTCGAGGCGGCCACCCTCCATGGGAGTCACCAGCCGGGCGTCAAACCCCTTGTGCGCCGCCTCAAAGCCGGCGTCCTCGTTGAGCCCCTTGAGGACGAGCTGGCAGGCGGCGTGCGCGAGGTAGCGCGCGCGGGTCTTGTCGTGCCCTTGCCGCGTGACTTGATAATTCTGACTCACGGTCAACTGCACGGCGGTGATCAGCGCATAGATGCACAGCACCGCGAACAGGGCCGTGGGCAACACCAACCCCCGGGGGCTCATCAGAGACATCTTAGCATGGCGATCTGACCTGAATCCAAAAATTACAGAACCTTCACAAGCTCGAACACCGGCAGAAACGCCGCCAGCACGACCAGCCCGACCACCAGGCCCATCCCCATCATCATGCAGGGCTCCAGCACGCGGATGCCGCGCTCCAGGCGGTCTTCCTGGCGCTCCTCCATCATCTCGGCGGCGCGGATGAGCATCTGCGGGACCTTCCCCGACTCCACGCCGGACGCCACCCAGATGCCCACGAAGCGGGGGAAGAGGCCGGACTGCTCCATCGCGCCGGCCAGCGTGGCGCCATTCTTGAGACGGGAAAGAACTTCGTCCAGGCCGGAAAGCGACTGCAGCGCGTCCACCACGCCGACCCCGGCCTCCATCATTGTCCCCAGGTTGCGGCAGGCCGACGCGGTGGCGTCTGCCCGCAGCCACGCGCTCACCAGCGGCACGCGGCGGAGTGCCTCGCCGACGTGATGGGAGGCCCTGGGGCTCAGCGCCGCCCCGATCCACGCCAGGAAGGGCAGCGCGATGAGCGCGCCCAGCACGATCCCAGGCAAGGGGCTTCGGGTGACCGCGACCAGCACCTTTGTTACCGGCGGCAGCGGCGCGCCGGTTTCGGAAAAGACCGAGACGTACCCGGGCAGCATCCAGTAAATCAGGAAGGCCAGCATGCAGACGCACGCGACAAACAGAAATCCCGGGTAGGTGAGCGCGGACTTGATGCGGTTCGCGCGGTCCTCCTGGCGGCGCAGCAGGGCGGAGAGGCGGTGCAGCACCTCGCCCATGTTTCCGCTCGTCTCCCCGATGCGGATCATCTGCACGTAAAAGGCGCTGAACGCCGCCGACATGCGCGTCATGGCGGCCGACATCTTAAACCCCGAGCACACCGAGTCGTAGAGGATGTTGGCGACCCGCGCCGTCTCCAGATCCTCGGAGTCGGTGAGGACCTGCAGTGCGCGCGCGTAGGAGAAACCCGCGGTCAGCATGACGTCGAGCTGCACGGTGAAAATCGTGAGGGCACGCAGCGGCAGGCGGACGTCGTAATCGTCCGCGGACTTCCGCGGCGGGGGAAGAGGCACCGCAACCGGCTCGGCTCTGGAAACCGGCGCCGGTGGTTCCGGCTCGCGCGCCACCAGCTCGAGAATCGTCCAGCCGCGCGACTCGAGCTGGCGCGTCGCCTCATCCCTGCTGGCCGCGCCCACATGGCCGTCGCGATACGACCCGTCGCGGGTGACGCAATGGTACGAGAAGGTTGGCATGGACGGCACTCGCTTCGCCGCCGCAGCCTTAAATCATTGCCCAGGGAGGAACGCGAGCCCCGGCGAAATTTCAAGTTCAAGGGAAGGGAGAGCAAACACCCATGCATCCCCGAATCCTCGTGGTTGAAGACGACGAGGACATGCGCGACAGCATCGTCGACACCCTCGAAGACGCCGGTTATCAGGTCGGCGCGGCGGCCAGCGGGGCCGAGGCGCTGGCACTGGCGGGCCGCTCCGGATTTGGCCTCATCATCACCGACGTCCGCATGGCCGGCATGGACGGCATCGAGACGCTGGCCCGGCTGCGCCGCGAGCATCCCTACATGCGGAGCATCGTCATCACCGGCTACGCCAGCGACGACGCGCCCACCCGCGCCATCCAGGCGGAGGCCTGGGACTACATCTACAAGCCGTTCGGGCGCGACGACCTGCTGCGCGCCGTGGAGCGCGTCAAGAACGCCGACTCCGACCGCAACAAGACCACCACGCTGATTGACGCGCTCACCTCCGGCTACCAGAAGCTGAAGGACACCGCGGCGGCCGTGGTGACCGACATCCAGCTCGCGTCCGTCGAGCAGGTGCGCACCCAGGCGTTCCAGAGCTTCTACGTGGGCGTCCGCTCCCGCAAGCTGGCCTCGGCGAGCGCCCTGTACGTCTGGGAGCGCCTGGAGGCCGCCGAGCGGGAGCGGCAGGCGCTGAAGGAGGGCGGGCTGCACCTGCAGGAGCGCCAATCGGTCGTCGACGCCTACCAGTACGTCGTCGACCTGCTCGGCGCCATCTCGCGCGATTCGCTGGCGGTGGCCAACCCGTCGCGGACCTCGCACATCGATCGGCAGGCCTTCCAAGCGTTCTTCCGCGGCATCCAGGAGGGCCGCATCGGCGCCCACGAGCTGACCCTGGCGGCTTTCGTCCGCTACATGGATGCGTTCGCCATGGAGCGCTCCAGCGACCTGCGCGAGCATTACCGCGCCTTCTGGGGAGACCCGGCGGCCTGAGGTGGTGAGAGTCGCCACGATCCTCGCGTGCCTCCTCCTCGTCGCGTGGATCGTGGTCACGGCGTCGCGCCCGCCGCTCGGCCCTCCCCTGCTCGTCCTGGGGATTTCCGCGTTGCTGCTGGAGTTGCGCGCGGTGCCCATGCCCGGCCTGGGACTGTTCAGCGCGGCCGGGGCGTGCTACGTCGCCGCCGCCCTGGTGTGCGGGCCGCTGGCCGCGGCGGGGATGGCGCTTTGCGCGCTGGCGGCGCGCGGGGTGCTGCTGGGACATTGGCGGCAGATGCCCGCGGATCTGCTGCCGGCGCTGGCGGCGGCGGGGGCCGGGCTGGTCGCGGGAGCGCGACCACTGGAAACCCTCGCGGCGGTCCTTCCCTCCGCGACCGCCATCGCGTACGGATCGGCAGCCATCGTGGCGCACCGCCTGCTGGTCCGTGACCTCACCCGTGAGGAACGCCTGGAATGGCTCGGGGTCGCGCCCTCCGTCGCGTTGCTGCAAGCCGCGGTGGGACTGGCCGGCGCCGGCCTTGGCGTGGCAGTCGCGAACACCCCCTGGGCCGCCCTGTGGCTCGTCCCCCTCCTGTGGGCCAGCCACCTCGCCGCGGCCAACGCGGCACACCGCGCCCACGGCCTGCAAGTCGAGACGGCCCGCGAAAAAATCGCCTATGAGGTGCGCCGCCTGGATCGCGACCGGGGGTTCGTGGAAGTGGCGCGCCGCCAGATGCTGGACGCCATCGACGAGCGCCAGACCCTGGAAGCCTTCACCCGCCGCCTGTCCGCCAGCGCGGACATGCGCGAGACGCTGGAGCTCATCTTAGATGAGGCCTCGGCTTCGGTGCCCTTCCGCAGCCTGGCCCTGTTCCTGCGCGACGGCCAGGGGAATCTGTCCCCGGCGATTTACCGAAGCCCGGATCGCGAGCGGCTTGAGTCCGCCGCCCTGCTCCGCGCCGAGGAGCCGGTGGTGGAGGTCGCCTGGCGCAAGCGGGCGACCACCCGCTCCAGCGCGGAGATGCGTCCGAAGCAGCGCCTCTTCCCCGACGAGGCTTCGGCCGTCGCCGTCTTCCTGCAGGGCGAGGGCGTGCTGTACGTGGGCCGGCTGGAGGAGGAGGCGTACTCGGACGAGGCGCTGCACCGTCTCACCGTGCTGGCCGGGCAGGCCAGCCTGGGCCTCCAATCGGCGCGCCGCTTCGAGGATCAGCGCCTGGCCCTGGAGCTGCACGCCGACGCGCACGCCCGCCTGGAGGGCTGGGTGACCCGCTTGCAGGGTCTGCTGGACGGCTTCCGCGACCTCTCCTCCACCCTCGACTCGGACGCCATGCTGGCCGCGCTGGAGCCAATGTCCGCCGCCCTGGTCCCCCACGAGGCGGGGATCGTCCTGGCCGGCGCCCAGGTGGGCCGCGAGGCCTCGCGCGGCTGGGGGACGTGGCCCGTGGACGGCGGCGAAGCCACGCTGGACTTGATGAACGCGGTCGCGGAAAATCGTCGGCCGCTGCTGCTCGACGACGTGCACGCGTCGCGCTTCACGCCGCCCGCGCCGCACCTGACGAGTCTGCTGGCGGTGCCGCTCCTCACGAGGCAGCGGGGGACTCCCCCCGGCTCACAAGCAGGCGGCGTGTTCGGCGTGATCGTGCTGGGATCGTCCACGCCCGCCGCCTTCACGCGCGAGCACCAGGACCTGCTCTTCGTGCTGGCCTGCCAGGCGGCGGTGGCGCTGTCCAACGCGCGGCTCTTCGCGGACGTGCTGCAATCGCGCGGGGACCTGGAAGCCTCCCAGCAGCAGCTCGTGCAGAGCAGCAAGATGGCCGCCGTGGGACAACTGGCGGCCGGCGTGGCGCACGAAATCAACTCGCCGCTGGGCGCGATTATTCTCGCGATAGAAGCGGCCGAGACGCGGCTGGTCGCGGATCCGGAAGCGGCCGGCAAGCGCCTGCAGCGCGCCAGAAAAGCGGCCGAGCGGGCGCGCCACATCATCGAGAAACTGCTGCTCTACTCGCGGGGCGGCGGGGACGAGCGGCGCGCGCTGGACCTCAACGTGGTGGTCGACGAGACGACCGAATTTCTCTCCCACCAGCTCCGCCTGGACGGCATCGACGTGCACCGCGATCTGCTGCCGGTCCCTGAGGTCATGGGGAGTCCCAACGAGCTGCAGCAGGTGCTGGTGAACCTGATCCTGAACGCGAAGGACGCAACCACCAATGGAAATGGCCGCATTCGCGTGTTCACCCGCTCGGAAGGCGGTGAGGCGATGATGGGCGTGCAGGACTGGGGCGAGGGAATTTCCGCGGAAAATCTCCCGCGGATTTTCGAGCCGTTTTTCACCGCCAAGCCGGTCGGCAAGGGCACCGGCCTGGGCCTCTCGGTGAGCCACCAGATCGTGGAACAGCACGGCGGCACGTTTGACGTGGTGTCGAAGGCCGGCGAGGGCAGCACCTTCACGGTGCGCTTGCCGGTGCTTGGAGGTTCGCATGGGAGTTAAAACACATATCCTGGTTCTCGAGGACGATCCGGATCTCCGCGAAGAATTGACCGACCTGCTCACCGAGGAAGGCTATGCGGTGTCGGCCGCCGGGCGCGGCGAAGACGCGGTGCGGCTGGCCGGAGAAATTCCCTTTGATTTAGTCATCGCCGACGTCCGCATGGACGGCATGGACGGGCTCGAGGCGCTCGAGCGGATGCGCGGCCAGGACAGCGCGCGCATGGTCATTACCGGCTACGCCAGCGAGGCGGATTCCATCCGCGCCATCCGGCTGGGCGTCGACGAATATTTGAAAAAGCCGTTTTCCATGCGGGATTTTCTCGATCGCGTGGCGGCCCTGCTGCAGCAGCGGCGCCTGAATCGCGAGCGGCAGGAAGCCGAGCGCGCGGCGCGGCGCCTCACCCGCAGCGCGTTGGAATCCCTGGCCGGAGTATTGGACGGCGCGGACGGGGGGGCGCGGGTGCGGGCCGGGCGGTTGGCTTCCCTGCTCGCCTCGCGCCTGGGACTTGACCGCGAGGCGGCCAGCGAGGTGGGCACCGCGGCGCTGGTGGCGTCCATGGGCGAGGCCGCCCGCATCGCCGACGCGGATCCCCGCCTGCGCGCGGTGGCCGACGCGGTGGAGGAACGCTGGGACGGCGGCGGCCCCGAGGGGCTGGCCGGCGCGGACATCCCGCTCGAAGCGCGGGTCACCGCGGTGGCCGTGGAGGCGGCGGAGCGCCCGCCCCAGGCCGCCGAGTCGCTGGCCCGGGAGTTTCCAGGCCGCTTTGATCCGCGCGTGCTCGAAGCGCTGGGCAGCATCACGTCCGAAGAGCCGGTGGCGGAAGCCGACGCCTCGCGCATCCGCGGATTGTTGTCCCTGGGCGAGGCGCTGCACGGCCGCGGGGACGGCGAGAGCGCACGGCGCGCGTTCCGCCAGGTGGT
>Ga0194121_10009957_pt1 | contig 11665 bp, 10 predicted proteins | sample TA2MahCa50mmetaG_FD_148609 | JGI IMG/M metagenome (GOLD analysis project Ga0194121, IMG submission 148609) | Freshwater microbial communities from Lake Tanganyika, Tanzania - TA2015020 Mahale Deep Cast 50m | ecosystem: Environmental > Aquatic > Freshwater > Lake | place: Tanzania: Lake...
TGTCGGCTGCATACTCGTCCTGCGCACGGGAGATTCGGGTGCCGTCTGGGGTGGCCGCCATGGCCGAGATGCGCAGACGCGTCCCATTCATCACGGCATACGCGGCTATGGGGACGGTGCAGCCGCCGCCGATCGTGGCGACGAAGGCCCGCTCGGCATGGACGGCTAGCGAGCTCGGAGTGTGGTCGGCCGCCGCGAGCAGGCCGCGCACGCGCTGGTCGTCCGCCCTTGCTTCGACGGCTAGGGCGCCCTGGCCTGCGTCGGGCGTGAACCACTCGGGGTCGAGGTACCCGGTGATTTCGGCCTGTCTGCCCAGGCGGAGCAGTCCAGCGGCGGCAAGCACGACGCCGTCGTAGTCCGCGCCGAGCGCCTTCTCCAGACGAGAGCCGACGTTGCCGCGGATGTTGAGCGCCTTCAGGTCGGGCCGGGCTGCCAGGATGAGCGCGGTGCGTCGGGGGCTGCTCGTGCCGAGCCGTGCGCCAGGAGGCAGCTTGTCGAGGGGCAGGCGCCACCTGTTGACAAGGACGTCGCGGGGGTCGGCGCGTTCGGCCACGGCGGCGATGGCGAGGCCGCCGGGGAGCGCGGAGGGCATGTCCTTGGCGCTGTGGACGGCGAAATCTATGGTGCCCTTCAGCAAGGCGGACTCCAGTTCCTTGACAAACGTGCCCCTGCCCAGGGTGGTGAGCGGGGTGCGCTGGTCCTTGTCACCCTGGGTGGTGATAGTCGTGGTCTCGAACTCGACGCCGCGGTGGACGGCCTGGAGTTTGCTCAAGACCTCCTGTGTCTGGGCCAACGCCAGAGGGCTGGCCCTGGTGCCCACGCGGAAGAGTTTGGAGGCAGTCACTTTTTCGGCGAGGTCTTTCCCGACTTTGTAGGGACGCGAGGGACGGGCTGCTTGCCGGTTGCTTGGTTACTTGCTACCAGTTCGTCCCACATCACGCATGTCCCCTGCGCGCACCCGCAGCCGGTACCCTTCAACAGCGCGGCCATCAGCGCCTCCCGCGCCTCGCCGGTCTGCCCAGCCTGGACCATTTCCACGAGTTCGTCGGTCAGACACGCCTGCCAGTGCTCGTTGGTTACCACCTTGCCCAGCCGCCGCAGTTCCAGGCGTGTCTCGGACAGCAGGGGGGCGAGGTCGGCGTAGTCCATGATGCTGCGGCGCAGCTTGAGGGGGCTGGAGCCGGAGAGGGTTTCGCGGAACTTGCGGGCCAGGGCCGGGCTGGCGCCGCCGGTGGAGACGGCCACGGCGACCTCGCCCCGGCGGACGACCGATGGGGCAATGAAGGTGCAGAGGCGGGGCACGTCCTCGACGTTGACGGGCACGTTACGGGCCTTGGCCTCGGCGAAGACCTGCTCGTTGACCTTTGGGTCAGATGTGTCGGGGACCAGGGCAATGAACGCGCCCTCCAGGTCGCCGTGGCGGTACCCGCGGCGCAGCCAGGTGAGCTTGCCGTCCTTCGCCAACTTCTCCAGCGACCCCTCGGCCTTTGTGGCAATCAGCATGATGGTGGCGTCGCAGTCCAGAAGCCCCTGAACTTTCCTGAGGGCGGCCTGGTTCCCGCCGACGACCACGACGCGCCGTCCGCGAAGGTCTAGGAATATCGGGTAGTAGGCTGGCAAGAAGTCCCTCCAAGATGGGCGGGGTGGTAAAGGAAGGGTTAGTTGCCCAAGGGGATGATACGGCTATACAAGCCTTGGGCAACAATAGACAGGGATTGGCACCGCGTTTCTCAGAGGAACACCCCCACCCTGGCCCTCCCCACTCAAGGGGGAGGGGAGATGGAAAAGCGGCGCACTCATTTGCAACATGTCAGGCTTCTCACGCCATGCGGGCTAGACGAAGTAGCGCACGCGGGTCTTCTTGTACTCGCGGGTGCTGTAGAGGAGTAGGTAGTCATCTATGCCGGTGGCCTGGGAGATGTCCTTAGCCACCTGTTCGCACTGTTCTTTCGATGTGGCGTGAATCATAGTGAAGTGGGTGTATTTCCAGTCAGGGAAGGTGGGGCGCTGGTAGCAGTGGGTGACCCACCGGGACTGGGCCATGACGTTGCCGACCTCGACGGCCCGCTCTTCGGGCACGTGCCAGACGGCCATCGCGTTGGCCTTGAAGCCCGCTTTACGGTGGTGGAGGACGGCGCTGTAGCGGCGCATGATGGCCCGCTTCTGGAAGGTGTCCGCGAGCCGGAACAGCTCCTGTTGGGTGATGCCGAGGCGCTGGGCCATCGGCGCGAAGGGGCGGCGCTCCAGTGGGAGGTCCTCTTGCAGCTCGCGAATGACCCGGATATCGAAGTCCGACACGGGCTGCGGGGTGTTCCAGCCCGCTCCCGGTGCACCGTTCGCGCCGTAGCCATCGGGGCTGTAGTTGTGGGCGGCACTCTCTTCGCTCACCATATCGAAGTTGACGCCAATCTTGAAGAACCGTATGGTAGGCATCAGCCGGTAGGCTTCGGCGCCGGTGCGTTCCGCCATGCCGCGGACGGTATCCTCGATGCTCTCGTTGGGAGGCACGGCGAGGGTGAACCAGAGGTTGAAGTGGCCGTTGCGGGCGTAGTTGTGGCTGACCCCTGGGTGCTGGTTGATGACGCGCGCGCCCTTGTCCAGCTTCTCGGGGGGGTAGCGCATCGCGGCCAATACGGTCTTGTAGCCGAGGCGCCGGGTGTCGAAGATAGCGCTGATCTGGCGGACGACGTGGGCGTCCTTGAGGGCTTGGATGCGGGAGAGCACTTCGGGCTCCGGAATGCCGAGGGTCCGGCCGAGTTCGGCGAAAGGTTCCTCTGCCAGTGGAAAGGATGACTGGAGGGTGTTCAGCAGCTTCCTATCGAGATGGTCGAACTCGGAAGCCACTTTCCTTGTCGCAGCGGTTTGCGATTGGGACACAGTGCGTAAAGTCCTTCATATTGCGGTGCGCGGGCAGAAACCCGGCCTAGCGTAGCACGGGCGGAAAGGGCAGTCAACGGCGGCGGGGACGCATCGGATATGGCGCAACAGCCCACATCGGAACACAACGAACGGCTCGTGGGGACAAGACGCCGCCTTTTCACGCACATGCGCCAGGAGCTTCACGATGAGAAGGTCGTGGAGGCGATGGAGTGCGTGCCGAGGGAGGAGTTTGTGCCGGAAGGGATGCGCGAAGGGGCGTACGAGGACATGCCGCTGCCCATCGGCGAGGGGCAGACCATCTCCCAGCCGTTCATCGTGGCGATGATGGTGTCTGCACTGGAGGTCCGGGCGGCGGACGTGGTGCTGGAAGTGGGGACGGGTAGCGGCTACCAGGCGGCTATCCTGTCGCTCCTGGCCAAACGGGTCGTGTCGGTGGAGCGGCTGCCGGACCTGGCGGAAGCGGCGCGCGAGCGGCTGAGGCGTCTTGGCTATGCGAATGTGGAGGTGATGCGCGCCGGACGCGAACTGGGCTGGCCCGCCGGGGCGCCGTACGATGCCATCATCGTGGCGGCTGCGGCACCGAAGCTGCCGCGCGGCCTCATCACACAGTTGGACGAGGGTGGACGGCTGGTCGTGCCCGTCGGCGCACTGGACTCCCAGGAGTTGATGAAGGTGACGAAGAGCGTAGGGGAAGCCTCGTACCGCACGCTTGGCGGCTGCCGGTTCGTTCCCCTCATCGGCGAGGAGGCGTGGTCGCCGGAGGACGCCGCCGACCGGCCGGAGCCGCCGTATGTCTAACAAACAGTCGGTGTTTGACGCGATGATGAGGGCGCATGTATGCCCTCACCCTCCGTGTGGCGGAGCACGGGAATTCAGTTTGGAGGAGGACCGTCATGGGTGTCATCCTGGCGCCGATACAGGCGGGAAAACTCGATACATGGAAGAAATGGGTGGCTGAAATCAACGGTCCGCGCAAGGCGGAGTGGGCCGATTTCAACAAGCGGTACGGCCTGACAACGTACGACGCATGGCTGACGGAGACTCCCATGGGGCCGGCGGTCATCGCCATCCACAGCGGCCCCGGGGAGCGATACGTTCATGCAAAAGCTGGGGGAGTCCACCAACGCGTTCGACAAGTGGTTCGCCGGCAAAATCAAGGAGATCCATGGACTAGATGTGTCCGCGCCGCCGCCCGGTCCCATGCCTCAGAAGTACCTCGGCGTTCAGTAAGCCGCGTTCCTAGCGCCGCTGTGGCACACCCGGTGTCCCGCAGGTGGCCGTGGCTCCCTCGGTTTATCCCCGTGTTTCCTCATCAGCGAGGAGGCGTGGCCTCCTGAGAACGCTGCCGTACGTCTAAGGGGAATCCCTTATGGCTTCACCCATCGGTTCACCCGTTCGGGTGAGTTAACACTACTTGCCAACTGTTATACTTGGGGTGGCTCGCCCTCTTTCCAGCAGGTGTGCAGCCCACGAGGAAGCGGCGAGCTAATGGTGTGGGGACGTTGGACTACGAGGTCGTCATAGGGCTGGAGGTTCACGCGCAGCTTCTCACCCGCAGCAAGATGTTCTGCGGGTGCAGCGCCGCCTACCAGCAAGCCCAGCCCAACACCGTCGTCTGCCCGGTCTGTATGGGCATGCCAGGGGTCCTGCCGGTAGCCAACCGCAGGGCCGTGGAGTACGTCATCAAGACGGGCCTCGCCCTCAACTGCAGCATCGCCCACCACTCCCGCTTCGACCGCAAGAACTACCCGTATCCCGACCTGATGAAGGGCTACCAGATATCTCAAGACCTTCAACCCATCGCCTCGAAGGGCTGGATGGATATCACCGCCGACGGCTCGGCGAAGCGGGTCGGGGTCACACGGGTTCACCTCGAGGAGGATGTGGCCAAGCTGATGCACCGCACCGATGCTGGCGGCGAGGGGTACAGCCTCCTGGACATCAACCGCTCCGGCGCGCCGCTCATGGAGGTGGTCAGCGAACCGGACATGCGCTCCGCCGAGGAGGCTCGGGCATACCTCGTCCAACTCCGGTCTGTCCTGCGCTACATCGGCGTCTCGACCGCCAATATGGAGGAGGGGAGCTTCCGCTGTGACGCGAACATCAGCGTCCGGCCCGCCGGCGAGGCCAATCTGGGGTCGAAGGTCGAGGTCAAGAACATCAACAGCTTCAAGTTCGTCTATGAGGCGCTGAAGTACGAGGCGGAGCGGCAGGTGCGCCTGGCCAAGGCGGGGCAACGCATCCCCCAGGAGACGCGCGGGTGGGTCGAGGAGAAGGGCATCACCGTCTCGCAGCGCACGAAGGAGCAGGCCCACGACTACCGGTATTTCCCGGAGCCGGACCTGCCGCCGCTGGTCATCGAGCCGGAATGGGTGAAGGAACTGGAGGCGTCACTTCCAGAGTTGCCCAAGGCGAGGGAGGGGCGGTTCGTCCAGCAGTACGGGTTGTCTCCGTACGATGCCGGGCAGCTGACCGCGACCAAGTCGCTGGCCGATTACTTCGAAGAAGTATTGGCTGAGAGGCCACTGGCAGGCGATGCGCTACGGGAGCGGGCCAAGGCCGTTGCCAACTGGCTGCTGGGGGAGATACCACGCCTGCTGGCCGAGGCGGGTGGCGAGGTCGAGGCGGTCAGGTTCACTCCGCAGCACTTACACGAACTTGTTGACATGGTCGGCGCCGGGACACTGAGCAGCACGATGGCGAAGGCCGTTTTCGAGGAGATGTTCAAGACGGGCAAGGCGCCGAAGGCTATCGCCGAGGCGTCGGGGATGGCGCAGGTCAGCGATGCTGCCTCGCTGCAGCCGGCGGTGGACGAGGCGGTCGCATCCAACCCGAAGGCTGTCGAGGACTACATGAAGGGCAAGGACACCGCGGTGCGGTTCCTCGTCGGGCAGATGATGAAGCTCACCAAGGGGAAGGCCAACCCCAAGCTGGCCGAAGAGCTCCTGCGGGCCAAGCTGGAGTCGCTGAGGAAGTAGCTGTGCACACACCCAACTCGCCCAGCGGACGAAATCACACGACCGGGTCGGCGACGCCGTCGCCATGGGTCGGCATCCGGAAGCTGATGGCCGTCGGGGTCGGCGTCAAACGCTGGCTGCTGCTGGGCGGCGTCGGCATCGCCATCTTCTCGCTGGGTATCGCCTACCTTCTGGTACGAGGCTTCTCTTTTAGGCCAGCGCCTATCCTACCTATCGCCGCCGAGGCCGCCATCGCCATCGCGATCGGCGCCGCCGCCATGGGCCTCGCGTTTTATGGCCTCTACCGTATCCTGGCCCCGGTCGTCTTCGCCCGCACCAGTTTCGACACCATGGTCCACAACATCTCAACGCGGCGTGCGCGGGGGCGCGGCCCTAAGATCGTCGCCATCGGTGGCGGCACAGGCCAGTCTGTCCTCCTTCGCGGACTGAAGGAACACACCGATAACCTCTCGGCCATCATCACGGTCGCCGACGATGGCGGCAGCTCGGGCAGGCTCCGGAAGGAGTTCGGCCTCCTGCCCCCTGGCGACTTTCGCAACTGCCTAGTTGCTCTCTCCGATGCGGAGAAGACGGTCACCGACCTGTTCCAGTACCGGTTCCAGCAAGGACAAGGCCTCGAGGGGCATAGCTTCGGCAACCTGTTCATCGCTGCGATGACCGAGGTCACCGGCAGCTTCGAGGCGGCCCTGTACGAATCCAGTCGAGTCCTGGCCGTGCGTGGCCAGATCCTGCCGTCCACACTGTCCGACCTCAGGCTGTCGGCGCGCCTGAAGGACGGCTCCACCATCCAGGGCGAGTCGACCATCACCACTCACGGCGGCCAGATCGAGCAGCTCTTCATCGACCCCACCGAGGCTGCGGCCTACCCCGCCGCCGTCCAAGCCATCCTGTCCGCCGACCTGGTCGTCATCGGCCCCGGCAGCCTCTACACCAGCATCTTGCCCAACCTGCTTGTTTCCGGCATCCAGGAGGCGGTCAGGAACACGCAAGCGACCAAGGTGTACGTCTGCAACGTGGCCACCCAGGTTGGCGAGACGGAGGGCTACGCGGTCGCCGACCACCTGGAAGCGCTTCAGCGCAACACCTTCCGCTCCATCGCGGACTTCGTCGTCGCCAATAGCGACCCGAAAGCCCTGGGGCGGCGGTTCCTGGGTAAGCCGGTGGTCCACGACGGCCGGCCGCTAGGCTATGCCCGGCTCGCCCAGACAGATCTGGTGGACCCGTGGCACCCAGTCCGGCACGACTCAACCAAGCTAGCCCAGGCCGTCTTGGACGTGTATCATGGAAGGCTCAAGGCGACATCGTCCCCGCCAGCAAAGGGCGGGACGCCTGTCGCGGCCGACACGCCGAGATAGCTTCGGAGACAAGATGCAGACAGCGTTGAACATCGTCCAGATCATCGTCGCCATCATCCTGGTGGTCGTCGTGCTTCTTCAAGTGCGAGGGCAGGGGGCCAACCTGTTCGGTTCGGCTGAGGGTTCCTTCCGCACCCGCCGGGGTTTGGAGAAGACCCTGTTCCAGTTCACCATCGTCCTCATGGTTGTCTTCCTCGGCCTCTCGCTCACGGCCGTCCGCATCTACAAGTAGCCACCTTCTCGCGGCATCTGTCGGCAACCCGACGCTCCGGTGAAACGCCCGACATAGCGATGCCCACCATCACCCTGACGACCGACTTCGGGACGCGCGACGGCTACGTGGGGGCCGTCAAGGGCGTCATCCTGGCCATCTGCCGCAACACGCAGATCGTTGATATCACGCACGAGGTGCCGCCGCAGGACGTTGCCGAAGGGGCTTTCGTTCTCGCCGCGGCCGCGCCTTTCTTCCCACGTGATGCCATCCACCTCGCGGTCGTTGACCCCGACGTCGGCACGGCACGGCGTCGCCTGGTGCTCGCGACTCCCGTGGGGACGTTCGTGGCCCCGGACAGTGGCCTGCTCACATACCTGGTGGAGAGACTGGCACGGCAGCGGCCAGGGCGTTCGCGGGCCAAGCCAATGATGCCTGTCATCGTGTCGGTGCCGCCCGGCTGCCGGGCCTTCGTTCTGGACAGGCCTGAGTTCTGGCGTCAGCCTGTGAGCGCTACGTTCCACGGACGCGACGTGTTCGGGCCGGTGGCTGCCCACCTCGCGGCGGGCGTCGCGCCCGAGCTGCTGGGCAGCCAGATCGGCGAAGTCTTGTGCCTCGCGTTGCCCAAGCCGCGGCGCCGGGAACGCGTCATCGAGGGCGAGGTTATCCACGTGGACGCCTTCGGGAACCTGGTCTCGAATATCCCCGCGTCCTGGCTCAGCACGCGGGTGGCGAGCGCTGAGCTAGGTGGACACAGGGTGGAGGGCTTGAGCGAGACGTATGGTGCAAGGGAGGGCCTGGTGGCCATCGCCGGCAGTCACGGCTACCTGAGAAGTGGCCTGGCGCGACGGGAATGCAGCGGCCAGGCTTGGCGCGAAGCGAGGAACGCCGGTTCGTGTGGCGCTGGCTCCTACGTAGGGGAGGTTGCGCTAGCCCAGGAGTTTCCCGGGGTTGAGGATGTTGTTGGGGTCGAGCGCCGCCTTGATGCGCTTCGTCGCCGCCGCGCCGCCGTCCGACTCGCCTTCGACCAAGTGCGCCAGCTTCAGGCCGACGCCATGGCAGTACTCCATCGAGCCGCCCATCCGCTGCGCCGGGGTCAGCACTTTGTCCACTGCCTCGGCCAGCGAATGCGATGTCTGTCCGCCGGCGTCCCTGTCGTCCTCGATCAGAAACGATAGCAACTCAGGCCGTGCCCACAGCGACCACTCGCGCACGGCGACGCGGTGCGATGCCAGTATCTTCTGGCAACGTCGCCGGTACTCCAGCACCTTCGAGGCGGGCAGGGCGACGTGTAGGTAGTCCATGCGGAACCCGCCCGCCCCCCTTCGCGCAGCAACTGGGTCGGCGGCTTTGGCGAGGCGCCGCTGGTAGCGCAGGGCGATGCTGTGACGCGTCCTCCAGAACTTGGCAGCATCACTCGGCTTGCCCTCGCGTCCGCCCATCTCCAGGCAGATGCTCCACGCCCTAGCCGTCTCTGCCTCGACGACCCCTCCCGGCCCGTCGAACCCCAGGTAGAGTTTGGCAGTCGAGTCGGTTTCGGCGTCAGATGGCCACAAGTTGCTTTCGTAGTCCACAACGGTGGGACGCAGCCCCAGACTGTACATCGCCGCGACCGCGTGGTAGCCACTCTCGAAGTTGGGAAAGGTGAAGGGGATGAGACGCCACGCTTCCGGCTTCGGAAATACTCGCAGCGTTGCTTCGGTGACCACGCCTAGGGTCCCTTCGGTGCCGACGAACAGCCCATGCAGGTCTGGCCCAGATGCGCGATTCGGCACCGCCCTGGTACGGACGACCTCGCCGCCGGCTAGGACGGCCTCTAGGCCCAACACCTGGCCGCCCATCGAGCCATGCTTGGCTCCGGTGTAGCCGACCGAGTCGGTGGAGATGGCGCCGCCGGTGGTGGCGATTGGGCGGCTCCAGGGGTCATGGCCGAGCAAAAGCCCGGCCTTTTCCAGTGCCTTCGCCGCCGCTTCCAGCACAACGCCTGCCTGCACGCGAGCCGTCATGTCCTCGCCGCTCACGTTCCGGACTGCGTCCATCCGCCGCAGGCCCAGGACGATGCAGTCCTCCACGGGGGCCGCCGCGCCCATCACGCCCGTGCCGGCGCCATAGGGCACAACAGGGATACGATGTGTGTTGGCGAACTTCAGGACGCGCGAGACCTGCTGCGTCGAGGTGGGGAAAACGGCTGCCGCCGGCGAGACGGCCAGGCATTCTGCCGCGCGAAAGGCCCTGAACGTGTTGAGGGCGTCGCCGGTGACCTGGCTGAGTTCCTTGCCACCGGAAACGACGCCGCCGGAGCCGACGATGCGGCGGAGGTCGGCGGCCAGGCCCCGGCGCATCCGGCTGCGGCTAGCGCCGCTTCCACTGGGTGCCGGAGGCGTTGTCCTCCAGCCGGATGCCCAGGTCCATGAGCCGGTCGCGGATGCGGTCTGCCAGCGCGAACTGCTTGGCATCCCGCAGACCCCTCCGCGTCTCCAAGAGGAGGTCTATAAAGGCGGAGGCGTCGTCGCTCACCACCGTCTCGCGCCCCTTGAGGGTCAAGCCGAGCACTTCGGCAAGTTCCTGGAGGGTCGCCAGGGCGCCAGAGATGTCCTGCTTCTGCTCACGGCCGCGCTGGATCTCGCGCGCCAGGTCGAACAGGACCGCGATGGCCTTTGACGTATTCATATCGTCGTCCATCGCCTCGATGAAGCGCTGGCGGTGCGGTTTGCTGTCCAGCAGCGGGCCGCCATTGCCGAGGCCCTCCAGGGTGGCGGCGTTGCGGAGCCGCTCCGCGGCGCGCTCCGACGCGCTGATGGCCTCGTCGCTGTACATGAGGGGGCTGCGGTAGTGGGAACTGAGGAAGAACAGCCGCAGCGCGTCGGTCGAGTAGCGCTCCAGCGCATCGCCGGCCGGAACGATGTTGCCGAGGGACTTACTCATCTTGTCTTCGCCCACGCGCAGGAGCCCGTTGTGCATCCAGATGCGCGCGAAGGGGACCTTGCCGGTGTAGGACTCGGTCTGGGCAATCTCGTTCTCGTGGTGCGGGAAGATGAGGTCGCCGCCGCCGCCGTGGATGTCTATCGTTTCGCCCAGATAGGCCACCGACATAGCGCTGCACTCGATGTGCCAGCCGGGGCGGCCGGAGCCCCAGGGACTTTCCCACGAGGGCTCGCCAGGCTTCTTCGCCTTCCACAGAGCGAAGTCCATCGGGTCTTCCTTGCGCTCGTTCACCTCGACGCGTGCGCCGGCCAGCAGGCTGTCCTTGCTGCGCTTGCTGAGCTTGCCGTAGTCGTCGTCGGCGCGGACACGGAAGTACACGTCGCCGTCCACGGCATAGGCATAGTTACGGGCGATGAGGCCGGAGATAAGGTCGAGGATCTTTGGCATCTCGCGGGTGGCTCTGGGGTAGATGTGCGCCCTTAGCACGTTCAGCGCGGCCATCTCGGCAAGATAGCGCTTGATGTTGCGGTCGGCCAGCTCGGCGACGGTGACGCCGCCGCGGTTGGCGGCGTCAATCATCTTGTCGTCGATGTCGGTGAAGTTTTCGACGTGCCTGACGCGGTGGCCGCGGAACTCCAGGTAGCGGCGCAGCGCGTCGAAGATGACGGCGCGCAGGGCATGGCCGGCGTGCGCCGGCGCGTAGGGAGTGATGCCGCAGACGTACATCGTCACCGGCTCTTGCTTCGGAGCGAACTCCTCTATCTGGCCGGAAAGGGTGTTGTATAGCTTCATCATGTCCGTTCCAACGTTGCGATTGCCAGGGCGGCGATGCCCTCGCCTCGGCCCAGAAAGCCCAGCCCGTCGGTCGTCTTTGCTTTCAGGTTCAGCCCATCCGGCCCGGCGTCCAGCGACTGGGCCAGCGCCGCCTTGATCTGCCCCATGAAGGGCGACAGCATCGGGCGTTCGGCGACAATTGTAGCATCCACGTAGGTGGTCTTCCATCCGCTGTTGTTGGCCAGGCGCAGCACTTCTCGCAGCATCACCGCGCTGGCGATGCCTTTGTACCGGGCGTCGGTTGAGGGGAAGTGGGATCCGATGTCACCGAGGCCTGCGCCGCCCAGCACCGCATCTATGACGGCGTGGATGAGCACGTCGCCATCGCTATGTCCCGCCAGACCCTTCTCGAAGGGCACGATGAACCCGCCTAGGATGAGCGGCCTGCCCGCTACGAGCGGGTGAACGTCTATCCCGATGCCAGACCGTGCCGTCATCGCGCCGCGCCTGCCTTCGCCGCGCCACGTCGCTGCAACAGGAGT